>ERZ808054.698-NODE-698-length-26603-cov-14.489746_pt1 | contig 26603 bp, 23 predicted proteins | sample MGYA00380201_ERZ808054 | MGnify/ENA primary metagenome ERZ808054 (study PRJEB31490, sample SAMN06133419) | mouse gut metagenome | isolation source: Z5_2 | host: mice | place: China: Chengdu | collected 2015-05 ...
ATACGGAACTAAAAGTAGAAAATCAACCGCTTTCATCATCATTTGTGCCGCTACAGGCGGCATGGTAACAACCTTGACACACAGAACAGTAATGAAGTCATTGCGCTTTTGAAAAATGCGTCCAAACGGTATGAACAGACAATCATTATGATTACACATAACAGGAGCATTGCTTCTACCGCTGACCGGATACTGCAGGTGTCGGACGGTATCATAACAGATTTCGGGAGGTGCGGCGAATGAAAGGCTATCTTGGTCTTGTTTCAGAATATGCAAAAGTCCATAAGAAGAAAAACCGCCTTACCATTATCTGCATTGCTATTTCTGTCATGCTGGTAACGGCAATTTTCGGAATGGCAGATATGAGCCTGAAAGCCCAAAAAGAGGAAGCCATACGGCGGTATGGAAACTGGCATACGATCATTTCCAATATCCCTTTAGAAACAGCGGACGCTATCAGCAACCGAAAAGACGTGTCTGTTTCCGGCTTTTTGGGTATGGCTTCCAGCACAACCTATCAGGGAAAAGAATTGATTATCCAAAGCAGCAGCGAGGAACTTGCGAAACAAATGAATTTATCAGTTACCGAGGGGCATTACCCTGTTTCGGAAGCGGAAGCATTGTTAGACAGGCAGGGCTTGGAGCAATTCGGGCTGTCTATTGGAGATACGGTTGAAATTGTATATAGTGACGGGCAGACAAGGCAATATCAGATTTCAGGCACTTATGGCGATTTTTCCAGTTTGCAGGGAACAGACGCACACGGATTACAACTGGCAGAGGGTGGGCTGCGCTTCCTGCCGGAAACAGAATATCAGGAATATGATTATATCCAATTTAAGAACGGAACCAATATCAACCGTGCAAATGAAGAAATAAAAGCCGAATTTTCCCTGACAGATGAACAGATTTCTACAAATGTTATGCTTCTTGGCTTAATGGGGCAAAGCAAAGATACTACCATGCTGGAAGTCTACCTTACTGCGGCAATTCTTTTTGTCCTTGTTGCCATGACTGGAACATTTATGATTGCCAGCAGCTTTAATATGAGCATTTTGGAGAGGACACAGTTTTTCGGCTTACTGCGCTGTCTTGGGGCTACAAAACGGCAGATTAAACGGTATATCCGCAGGGAGGGATTATTATACTGCCTGAAAGCAATTCCTGTCGGGTTACTTTTGGGGAGTGTCATTCTATGGATTGCTGTTTATGTATTAAATGCGATTAACTCACAATATCTCCCGGAAATGCCGCAGTTTCAATTCAGCTTTCCCGGCATATTAGCGGGGACGGTAATAGGTGTTTTTGGTGTGATGATTGCGTCAAGTTCTCCGGCTAAAAATGCCGCAAAGGTATCTCCGCAAACAGCCGTAACAGGGAATATCAATCAGACTGCTCACCAAAACTTCAAAAAAGCGTCCAATACAAAAGCATTTCATGTAGATACAGCTATGGGACTGCGCCATGCCTTTTCTAACAAGAAAAGCATGATTTTGATTGCGGGTTCTTTTGCGATCAGTATTACCCTGTTTTTGTGTTTTACCATATTGATTACGTTTATGAACCATGCGTTAAGCCCCTTGAAGCCTTATGCGCCGGATTTGACGGTAGAGGGAAATGAACCGCATATTTCTCTGCCCCATTCCCTGAAAGAAGAAATAGAACAGCTTCCGGGAACGGAAAAAGTATATGGGAGAATGTTTTGCACGGACATTCCCGCAAATGATAAAAAAGGCACCAACAGGGCAACTTTAGTTCTTATGATGAACCTCAATTTTCATGGGCAAGTGATGTGTTGATTTCCGGGGATATTGAAAATGTTCAGAATGGAAACGGCGTTTTAGTGGATTATGGCTATTCACAGGAATTTCACTGGGAGATTGGCGACATTATCACGTTGGACATAAACGGCACAACGCATGAAGCGACGGTTTCCGGCATTGTGTCTGACGTTCCGCTGGATTCTTCCAATGGGGAGTGGATTATTGTCTGTTCCGAAAATATGTTTACCGCTTTAACGGGTATTACAGATTATAAGATTATCGAAGTTCAGGCAAGTACAGACATATCCGGGCAGATCAGGAACCTGATTACTCCTGATATGAAACTGCTTGATATGCGGCAGCACAACGAGGAAGTACGCACCGGGTATTTTGCTATGGCGGTCTTTGTCTACGGATTTCTGATCGTGATTGCGCTGGTGGCTTTAATCAATATTATCAACACAGTCAATGCGAGCGTTTCCAGCAGGATCAATCATTATGGTGTCATGCGGGCAGTCGGAATGTCGGGGAAACAAATTCAAAAGGTAATACGGGCAGAAGCCGCAGCTTACGCTATCACTGGCAGCATTGCCGGGGCTGTATCAGGGTTATTCCTGCACCGCTTTTTCTTTGAAATGCTTATTACTTCTAATTGGGGGCAGGAATGGGAACCGCCGTTATTGGTTCTTGCCGTAGTAATTTCAGCGGCAATCCTGACTACATTTATTGCTGTCATTGCACCGTCCCGGAAGATTAAAAAGACAAGCATTGTCAATGTAGTAAATGCGGGGTGACAGACTATGAAAAAAATCTTAATTGTAGATGATTACCCTGATATTTTAGAGGGATTAAGCTATGTTCTGAAAGACCATTATGAAGTAACAACCGCTGGCAATCTGACAGAAGCTAAAAAGGAAGTGTCAACCACTGTATTTGATGTGATTTGCTCTGACTATGCTATGCCGGACGGAACCGGGCTTGAACTGTTAGAATTTTGCAGACAGGAAAAGTTTTCTATGCTGTTTATCCTTATGTCTGCTATGCGGGAAGAACGTATTGTTATGGAAGCAAAATTACATGGTGCGGTGTTTATGGAAAAAACGGACAGCGATTTGATTTCGTTTCTTCGAGAAAATGCCAACTAAAAAAATACATATATAATTATATTCCCTGCCGCACGACGGCAAAAGAAAAAAAGCCGTCGTACAGCAGAGGTATTTTCACACGCCTATTCTTACACGGCGGCTTTTGAGAGATCAAAGCCGCCGTTTCTTTTTTTATCTTCTCAAGGAATGACGCGGTTTCACTGTTAAAAGCGGCGGCTAAAGGAGGTAGCCGTGTTGCTGACCGGAAGCCGGAGCATTGCCTTTGGGAGCGGCATACAGGGCGGCAGGGGCGTACTGGCTATCATAAATTCACAATTCATTGATTTGTGTCCTCCTTTTGGCTCGTTTGGATAGGTAGCGGGGGCAGTCGATAATGACAGCCCGGAAACTCTGCTTGCACCCATGCTGGCATTTCCGGCAAAGTCCGTTGTAGCTTCTGCGCCCCCGGTCGTTCAGGAAGAAAGCAAGCTCTTTCTTCAACTTCTTTGACATTCTCGGCATAGTGCCTCCTTCATAGAAAAACCGCCCGATTCAGCAGGTACAGCCGGAATGGGCGGGCAGTGGTTTTTTGTGTATCGTTTCGGGGCGATTTTCAGGGGAAATACAGCCGTAGAGCCGCCCCAAAATCCCCCTTGGTATCCTCCATGCCATAAGGGAAGCGCACAAGGACGATACGGACAGTGCGCCGGACGGCTCTAATGGCATGAAGCTAATCAAGGACGCAAAGAAGGCGCTGGCCGTGCCGGGTTCCTATTTGGATGTGTTCACCGCCCTGATGTGTACGCAGCTACAAATCCGGTATGAGAAGCTGTCGGAGCAGGAACGCACGGTTTTGAAGAATGTTATGAAGAAAACTCCGGCATATAAGGATTCCCCGTTGAGCAGGATGAAGCGGAGATAAGGAAATGCCGTTGCTTGGGATTTTTCCATGCAACGGCATTTTGAGTAGTTTTGATTTAGTTTTTAGATATATTAGTTGGAATCTAACGCTTCTTTAGCTCGGCAATAGCACCATAATGTAAAATATCAAATTCATTAGGTGCAATATGTTCAAGAAGTGTTCTATGTTCTTGTTCCCACATAGAAATCTCTTTTTCGGTAAGCGAAGCACCAATTCCACGGCACGCTTTCATTCTTCCATTCCAACTTTCATGGGTAAATGGTATTCTTAGAGTAAATTCTTCATGATGTACAAATTCAAAGTTTTCTTTGTAGCAATCGGGTATGTCTATTTGATGTATCATTTCTCCTGCGCCACTCCAATTTGGATTATATTTTAATACAAGATTTTCACTGGCTCCTGCAATCTCATCTTCAAATGGAAGCCATGCCATATATAAAACAAGAATATTTCCTCCTTTTTTAAGCATACGATAAAACTTAGGCATAACAGTTTCATGGTTGAAATACCAAAAACATTGGCAGGCTGTGATTACATCAAAAGAATTATCTGAAAAACTTATATCTTCTGTTGATACAACATAATAATCTATATTCATATCTTTTGAAAGGATTTTGGCTTGTTCAATTTGATTTTCTGAAATATCCGTAGCCGTCCATTTTGCCCCATACTGGTACATATTTCTGGGGAGAACTCCTGTCCCTGTCCCAACATCAAGGATAGATTGTCCATTTATACACAATTTGCGGTCAACAATTTTTTGATAAAATTCTTTTGGATAAATATCACGATACTTTGCATAATCTAAAGATGTTTTCCCCCAATCAAAAGGTTTACCGCTATCTATATCTCTATTAGTTATCTTCATCCCATACCTCCATCAATGATTTATTGTCTGAAATAATCCTATCTCATATCTACGAATAAATCATCTCATTTTTTATGATTGCCTCTGCCCGGCTGCGGATATTGTTCATCCGGCCTACCCATTCAAGCTGGTTTTGGGCTTTCAGTTCCTCGGTCACTCCCTCGGCGGCTTTCATCTGCTCCATGATTAAGTCCAGCCGTTCCTCCGCCTGCTCGTTCAGGTCGGCAAGGTACGTCCATAATTTCCCGGTCAGGATAAGGGAGCTGTACCGTGCCGGGTGTTCCTGTTTGAGATATTCCCGGTGTAGCCGCCCATAACGTCCGATGGGGCGGTTCTCCTCCGGCAGCTTCAAGTCCGGGATATAGTAGTCGCCTACCAGAATATAGTCAATGCCGTTCTCTGTGATTCTTTCTTTCAGTTTTTCCATTGTCGTTCCCTCCTGTGGCGGAAGGCTCGTCACTGGCCAGCTCAATCACGTCCATAATGCCACAATCCAGCGTTTCGCAAATACGGGCAAGCGTGTCCATGCTGATGTGTTTCCCTTCTTTTCCCATGTTGGCAATCATATTTGTGGTCAGGCCAGCGGCAAGCCTTAAATCCTCTTTCCTCATGTTGCGCTCTATCAGTGTGTGCCAGAGCGGTTTGTAGCTGATGTGCATTTTTCTCCCTGCCTTTCTTCCCCGGATGGGCGTTTGCACCCATTATATCAGGATTCTTGCCAACTCACAAATATTTCTTGACGGTATCGCCGGTTCCGTCTGGATTGTGCTTTTCCTTTCCTCTTTTGATTACCTCTAATTAGCCATGACCTGCATGATGGCCGGAGTGTTTGGGGGCTTCTTCTGTCTTGTTTTTATAAGGAAAACATTTCAGCCCAAACGGCTTTTTCAGCTTGGCATGGCGGGGGCGGGAACGGTCCTGCTCAATCTGTGGTTCCTGCTTCCATTCGCTGATTATTTCCTGAAAGGGTATGCCGTGTCTTCGGATACCATGAATGTACTCGGCCGGTTTAACGCCAATGGGGCGTTTGCGAGTCAGATGTTTTCCTTTTTTCAGGAGGCGGCAAAGGCTTCTTACAGCGTTGCCGAAAGTCTGACGGCAAAGGAACGGAATTATGCGCTCGGCGTCTTTTCGCTGGCGGCTTTCTGCTATCTTGGCTGTCGCCTGTACCGCGGAAAAGAGAAGTCACTTATCGTGCGGATCGGGGATTTCAGCATGTTGTCTGCGGCGCTTTCTTTATGGATGTGCACGATCTGGTTTCCCTGGGATTTTATCCAGCAGATGAACGGGCTGTTCCGGCTGATTACGCGGAACATTCAGCTTCCGTGGCGGTTTCTCGGCGTCAGCAGTTTTTTTCTCACCGTTACGGCGATATGTCTTGCGATGTTATTGCAGGATATGCCGAACCGGTCCGTATGCTATGGTCTTCTTGCTGTTATCTGTGCCGTCGCGCTGATTTCCGCGGATTATTTTCTGTATGATTTTACGCGCTGTGCGCCGTCGGAACGTTATGTCGATGCGCAGGATCTGGATTCCTGTTACGGCGGGGATGCGGAATATCTGCCGGAGGGCACGCCTCCTGATTTTTGCGCGGATACGGCGCCCGTTCCGGGCAGTCTGCTGGAGATAACACAGCACAGATTTGAGAAAGGGGCGCATATGGTAACATGCAGCAGCCTTTCGGAGGAGGAAAGCCATATTGACATGCCGCTGCTTCCTTATGCGGGATATATCTGCCGGGACGTGCAGACCGGCCGGGAACTGGACATATCGCTCGATGTGCCGGGAAAAGTGCGGGTGATCGTGCCGGCGTCTTACAGCGGTTCATTCAGGCTCGTATTCCGGGAACCGCGGCATTGGCGGGCGGCGGAAGCATTTTCCGTTCTCTGCCTGCTTTTCGGCGGCATATGGTTTTGGAACATTCAGAGACGAAAAAGCGATTCGATGAGAAGGAGGAGCTCCCATGAATAATCAAAAATCCGGTATGATTTTGTCCCGCCTGATTGCGGTTTTGTTTGCGGCGTTTATCGGAATGCTTGCCGTGCTGTCCGTTTTTATGCACTGTGAGACGGATATTTATGATTATGGACATGCCAAGTCCGTTGTCAGCCATACGCCATATATTTATGGCGGCCTTGCCGCCGGCACAGCGGTCCTGGTAATGCTGTTATGCGCGTTTCTGGAGCGGATCTGCGCACGGCCGGAACGGGGAGAGAAGGCCGCCCGGATTGTTTTTTACGGATGCGGAGCGGCGCTTGCGCTTGCGGGAATCTGCTGGATTTTATTTCACGATGAACTGCCTTTTTATGACCAGTTTGACGTGTATCAGGAGGCGAGACGGCTTGCCGGCGTACTGGACGAGCCTTTTGATGCGGGATATTTTTCCGTTTTCCACAGAAACCGAGGTATTGCGCTGTTTGTGTCCATAGCGGTCAGGATTTTCGGCGATCATCTGTATTCGTTTCAGATTTTTAACCTGTTTGCGGCGCTCCTGATCTATTACAGTGTTTGCAGGGCTTCCCGGCTGATTTTTCGAAATCCCGTGGTCGAAATGCTGACTTCGCTGATGATGCTGTTATGTTATCCTGTTATTGTCTATATTACGTTTATTTACGGTACTTTATGGTCGATCGCTCTGACTTCTCTCGGATTGTATGGGGCCGCGGCATGGCATGAGACGGGAAAGCGCCGTTACGCGGTCATGATGATGATCTCTTTTCCGCTCGGTATTCTGATGCACCAGTCCGCGGCGATCGGTTTTGCGGCGTCTGCGTTATATCTGGTAATGGCCGGCGGAAAAAAGAGACTTGCCGAATATCTGCTTGTCATCGCCCTGACAGCCGGGCTGGTATTTGTCTCGATGAAAACCGTAAATATGGTTTATACGGGCATTACGGGGGTGTCCAGGGAAGCCGACCCGATTCCGGTGACCTGTACGATTTATATGGGGCTGACTTCGACGGAAGGGTCTGGCGGGCCGGGAAGCCAGGACGGCTCCTACGGGGATATTTTTGTCGAGAATAACCGGGACGGGAAGGCGGCGGGCAGGGACGCCGTCCGGCGTATCCTTACCGTTACGCAGGAATATCTGACAGGCAGGCGGAGCCTTTCCTTTTTTCTGGAAAAGACGCAGTACCAGTGGCTGGATCCGACTTTCGGAGCCCGGAAAATCATCCGGACGGAAGGCGCGGGTCAGGGAATTATGGCGCACGAGGACGCATACAGGGCCTTTTATGACAGTCCGCTCAGAACGGTGGTTTTTAAATTTTCGACAGGCGGCATGCTGTTTCTGTACTGCGCCGTGTTTGTTACGGGGCTTTATGCGGTTTATGACGGGAAAAAATATCCGCAGGCGTCTCTTATCCGGATATATGTGCTGGGGGGCTGTGCTTTTCAGCTTCTCTGGGAATCTTTGTCGCGGTATTGTCTCGGTTATTTTATCTGGCTGATTCCGCTGGCGGCGGCTGGCGGGTATATGCTGTATGGAAAGTGCGGGAGGCGGTTCGGGGGCGGAAAGTTGACGGAAAAAATTGAATTAAATCAGAAAAGGGAATAAAATATTTCGATTTCTGATTTGATTTGACAGAATGAACGGATTATAGTATAACATAGGTAGTATCATTCCAGGAGGTAAAACCATATGAACTGTCGAATGCCTTTTCGGTGCAGAATGCAGAAGATAACCATTGAAAATCTGAAAAATGTGGCTCATGGAGAAGTGCGTTTTGTATGCAGCACATATGATGATATTCTCCGGAAAAAAGCGGACATTCTGGGCATTTATGGACAGAATGGCTCCGGGAAGACTACGCTTATTTTTTCCATTGATGTTTTAAAGCAGCTGCTTTGCGGCAGAAGGTTGTGGAAAGATATGGACAGATTTATCCGGGCAGGAGTTTCTACGGCCAGAATTGATTATGAAATCAGCCTGGAGAGTGAAAAATACGGTAATTATCTGATTCATTACGCTGTGGCGCTTAAAACAAAAGAGATGCGTAAAATGCCGGGGGACATGGAAGTGTCCGGTGAAGAGCAGCATTTCATAGAATCTCCGGTATATCTGGCGGAGGAAAAATTGCAATATAAAAGAATTAATCAGGAAAAGGGCAACAGATATCACGGCATCATAGAATACAGCTATGATAACGGAAATGACGCAATTTTCGGGCCTGAAATCAGATATAAGGAGTTTATTGGGAAAGAGAAAGAACTTGCCGACGAATTACGTTACTTAAAAAATACGGTGTACAAATCCGGTGCTTCTTTTATTTTTTCTCTTTTAAAAATGAGCGATATCAGAAAAAAACAGGGATTTGATAAAGAACTCATAAATATTTTGGATTCGCTTCAGATGTATGGCGTGGCAAAATTATTTGAACTGAGCAATGTTCAGGCAAGCATTGTAAATGCGAATATTTTACTGCCGATGTCGTTCTGCTGGCTGGAAGACGATAAGAAAAACCTGAAGGCGATGAATATGAGCATAAAACTCACGGACGAAACGATTGTTCCCCAGGAAGCATGTGAACTGATTGCGAACCGGTTTACGGTGATCGACAAGGTGATTACGAAGATAATACCCGATATGTCGCTCCGGGTTGCGGACCGGGGAACCAGAGTTGATGAAAAAGGAGAGCCTTCGAAAATTATCGAATTGATTTCTGTCAGAAATGAAAATGAAATTCCGTTAAGATATGAATCGGACGGCATTAAGAAGCTGATTTATATTTTATACAGTCTGATCGAAATGTTCAATGATCCTTCGGTAACAGTCGCGATCGATGAACTGGATTCGGGTGTTTTTGAATATCTGCTCGGAGAGATACTGACCGTATTGCAGGAAAGCGCAAAGGGACAGCTGATTTTTACTTCCCATAATCTGCGCCCTCTGGAAGTGCTGGATAAAAAGAGCATTGTATTTTCAACGGCGAATGAAAATAACAGATATATCCGGTTTAAGAATGTAAAGGGTTCTAATAATCTCAGGGATGTTTATTATCAGGATATTCTGCTAGGCGGCCAGGATGAATGTGTGTATGAACCGACCAGCCAGAGTTCCATCCGGCGGGCTTTTCGAAATGCGGGTGAGAATTAAAATGACCAGGAAGAAAATCATATTATTTATTGTTGAGGGGATAAATGACAAAACCTGTCTGGAAGGTGTGCTGGAAAAAGTCCTCGAATCCGAGGAAGTCCGCTTTCAAATTACTGACGGGGACATTACAACGCGTTTTGATATTGATGAATATAAAATAAGGAATGAAATCGGGAAGACGGTAAAGGCTTTTAAGGATAAGTATCACCTTAAAACGGAGCATTTTATGGAAGTAGTTCATATTATTGATACCGACGGACTCTTTCTAAAAGAAGATGCGGTTCATTTCTTCGAAACAGAAAATCCAATCTATATGGATGATGGCATTTATACAAAAAATGTGGACAAAATGAATGAAAGAAACAAAAAGAAAGCGGCTGTGGTTGAACGGATGTTAGAACTTCATACGGTCTTAAAGACGATACCGTACAGCGTGTACTATTTTTCATCCAATATGGATCATGTTCTGTATAATCAGGCAAATCTGACCCCAAAGGAGAAAGATGATCTGGCAGACTTATTTGACGAAGAATATGCGGATAAGCCGGAGGAGTTTGTCCGGTTCATGAGAGAAAGCTCCTTTACCGTAAGGGGAACTTATGAAGATACATGGGATTTTATCAGGCTTGATAAAAATTCGGTAAAGCGTTACAGTAATTTCGGCGTTTACCTGACAAAACAAGATAATTCAGGTATATAGTTCGATTCTGGCGGGGGCATAATGTTTTCCGACATCCCCGCAACAACTTTTCACCAGCCAAATTTTCTATTGTCAAATATTTGTCAATGTGGTATGATTACACCGTATTGTATCTCGTTTAAGAGAATAATAACAGGAGGAAACGTACCATGAAAAATGAAAAGACCTATGAACTGGTGCTGACTGCACTGTTCACCGCCATTATTGTGATAATGGCATTCACACCCCTGGGATATATCCCGTTGATTGTGATCAACGCGACCATCATTCATATCCCTGTCATCCTGGGAGCGCTATTTCTCGGACCGAAGAAAGGTGCATTTTTAGGATTCGTATTTGGTTTCACAAGTTTTATCAACAACACATTCAAGGCGGTTACACCGTCGGCTTTTGTATTCTCTCCGGTGCTTGCGGCGAATATCGTCGGCGTTTCCGGCATTTTCAAGAGCCTTTATATCTGCTTTGTGCCGCGGATACTGGTCGGCGTCGTGCCGTATTATGTTTATCTGCTGGTGCACAGGCTGTTAAAGGGCGGCCAGAAGGCATGGCGCATTGTCATTAACCTTGCGGCGTCACTGATTCTGCTGTTTTCCCTGAGCGCGCTGTTGAATCGTCTGTTACAGGGAAAAGTGAGCGGCGGTCTTTGTGTGACGATCAGCATGGGAGCGGGCATTACGGCGGGTGTGCTTCTTTTTGCCGCGTTATCTTTTGCAGGACATAAAAAAGGTTCCACGAATATTGCGCTCGCCTATGCAGGACTTTCGGGAGCCTTCACCAATACATTGCTTGTGATGAGCGGTATCTTCTTATTATATAAGGACGCATATGCACAGGCGCTGGGCATCGCGGGAGAAGCGGTGTTCGATACGATCATGGGAATTATCAGCTTTAACGGCGTCGTGGAAGCGGTCGTTGCCGCGATCATTGCGGGCGGCGTGGGACTGGCGCTGATGAAGGTAAAGCCCATTAAAGGGCAGTAAGTACCTGCATTTTCAGAGGGCCCTGCAGAGGAAGTCTTTATTGTCTTCCTCTGCGGCTCGAATATGATAAAGAAACAATTATGCTGCATCACAGAAAGGAAAACGGAAAAATGATACTGGCAGTAGACATCGGAAACACCAACATCGTCATCGGCTGTTTGGAGCAGGAGAAGATCTATTTTGTGGAGAGAACGTCGACGAATATCGCCAAGACGGAACTGGAATATGTCGTGGAATTTAAAATACTTCTGGATCTGTATCGGATTGATATGAAAGAAATCACGGGCTGTATCATTTCTTCCGTTGTGCCGCCGCTCAATAATATTGTCAGATCGGCCATCGAGAAACTACTGCATATTACGCCGCTTTTTGTCGGTCCCGGCGTAAAGACAGGGCTGAATATTCTGATGGATAACCCGGCTCAGGTCGGTTCCGATCTGATTGTCAATGCGGTGGCCGGTCTGAAATATTACGGTGCGCCGATCATTCTGATCGACATGGGAACCGCGACGACGATCAGCGTGGTGGATGAAAAGAAAAACTATGTCGGCGGCATGATTCTGCCGGGCGTCAAAGTTTCGCTGGATTCTCTCGTCAACCGGACGTCCCAGCTTCCGAAGATCAGTCTGGAAGCGCCGAAGAAGGTGATCGGAAAGAATACTATTGACTGCATGAAGAGCGGCATCGTGATGGGACAGGCGTCCTGCCTGGACGGCATGATCGAGCGGATTTTTGAAGAACTGGGATTTGAGGCAGCAGTCGTTGCAACCGGCGGACTGGCGGGCTGTATCGTGCCTCATTGCAAACGGAAGATTATTCACGATAATGAACTGACGTTAAAAGGTCTTGGTCTGATTTACTGGAAAAATGCAGAGTAGCAGGGAAGGGAAAGCAAAATGTTAGAGGGAAAACATATCGTACTCGGTGTGACGGGTTCCATTGCGGCCTTTAAGGCCGCTTCACTTGCCAGCATGTTGAAAAAACGCGAAGCGGATGTTACCGTTATCATGACGCAGAACGCGACGAACTTCATCAATCCGATCACTTTTGAAAGCCTGACAGGCAACAAATGCCTGATCGATACGTTTGACAGGAATTTTCAGTACAGTGTGGAGCATGTATCTCTGGCAAAGCAGACGGATGTGGTGATGGTGGCGCCGGCTTCCGCGAATGTGATCGCCAAAGCGGCGCACGGAATTGCGGACGATATGCTGACGACGACGCTGCTCGCCTGTCAGTGCCCCAAAATAATTGCGCCTGCCATGAATACGCGGATGTACCAGAACCCCATCGTTCAGGACAATATGAAGCTTTTGCAGAAATACGGCATGGAGGTTATTACACCGGCGACGGGGTACCTCGCCTGCGGCGATATCGGAGAAGGAAAAATGCCGGAGCCGGAGCTTTTGCTGGAATATATCATCAGGGCGCTGTATCCAAAGGATATGACGGACAGGCGGATACTGGTAACGGCCGGGGCCACGCGGGAAAAGATCGATCCGGTGCGTTATATTACGAATCATTCTACCGGAAAAATGGGATATGCCATCGCGAGGGCGGCGATGATGCGCGGCGCACAGGTTACGCTGGTGAGCGGAAAGACGGAACTGGAACCGCCTTTTGGCGTCTGCGTTATCGATGTGGAATCGGCGGCGGAAATGGCCGAAGCGGTCAAAGGCTGTGCCGAAACACAGGATATTATCATTAAGGCCGCGGCGGTAGCGGATTACCGTCCAAAATATGCGGCGGACGAGAAGGTCAAGAAGAAAGACGGCGGGATGTCGCTGGAACTGGAGCGCACCGAGGATATTCTGGGATTTCTTGGAGCGCATAAAAAGGAAGGCCAGTTCTTATGCGGTTTCTCGATGGAAACGGAGAATATGCTGGAAAATTCCAGAAAGAAACTGGAAAAGAAGAACCTTGATCTGATCGTTGCGAATAATCTGAGGCAGGCGGGAGCGGGGTTCGGAACGGATACGAACATCGTTACGCTGATTTCTTCTGCGGATACCGTGCAGCTTCCGATCATGAGCAAGGAAGAGGTGGCGGACAGACTGCTTGATTATATTCTGAGCGCGGCGGACTGAGAAAGGCAGGGGAGGATTATGATACAGGATTTAACGGCGGGAGACTCCCGAAAAGTTCTGCTGCAATATACCATACCGATGTTTATCAGTGTGGCTTTTCAGCAGATTTACAATATAGCGGACAGTATGATTGCCGGAAAATTTGCCGGAAAAGAGGCGCTCGCTGCGGTGGGCGCTTCTTATCCGATTACGATGATTTTTATGGCGGCTGCGGTGGGCTGTAATATCGGCTGTTCCGTGGTCATTTCACAGCTTTTCGGCGCCAGATCGTACCGGAAAATGAAAACGGCGGTTTCCACGACGCTGCTGACCGGGTTTTTATTATCGGTCTTTCTGACGGCGGCCGGACTGCTTACCACACCGGCGATGATGCGGATGATTCAGACGCCGGATAATATCTTTGCGGACGGGGCATTATATCTGCGAATCTATATCGGCGGCTTTGTCTTTCTTTTCCTATATAATATTACAACGGGAATGTTTAATTCTTTGGGGGATTCCAAAACGCCCCTGTATTTTCTGATCGGCTCATCCATTGGGAACATTCTGCTGGATTTGCTGTTCGTAGCGGTATTTCACTGGGGCGTGGCCGGCGTGGCCTGGGCGACGTTTATCGCACAGGGAGCGGCCTGTGTGCTGGCGCTTCTTGCGTTCTTTCGCAGGCTTGCGGAAGTGCAGTCGGAAGGAAAGGCGGAACTCTTTTCCCTGCCGATATTGAAAAAGATCGCGCTCGTGGCCGTTCCCAGCATCTTACAGCAGAGCTTTATTTCCATCGGCAATATTTTTATCCAGGGACTCGTCAATTCCTATGGTTCCGATGTGATCGCCGGTTATTCCGCGGCGGTGAAACTCAATACGTTTATCATTACGGGGCTCACCACGCTTGGAAACGGCATATCCGGTTTTACCGCGCAGAATCTGGGTGCGGGACTGCCCGGACGTATCCGGGAGGGATACCGGGCCGGCATCAGAATGGCGGTCTGTGTGACGATTCCGTTCTTTGCGGGTTTTTTCTTTTTCGGAAAGGCGATGATGCTGCTGTTCATGGAAAATACGGGCGGCCAGGCGATGGAGACCGGCATTTTGTTTTTGCGGATTGTGTCGCCTTTTTACTTCGTCATCGCCGTTAAGCTGATCGCGGACGGCGTTCTGCGGGGCACGGAGTCGATGCGGTATTTTATGATAGCGACTTTTACGGATTTGATTCTGCGGGTCATTCTCGCATATCTTTTTTCCGCATGGTTCGCCTCGGCTGGCATCTGGATGTCGTGGCCGGCGGGATGGTGCGTGGGAACGATTCTGTCCTCTCTTTTTTATGGAAAGGTAATAAAGAGGATAGAGGAGAAGGCGCCGTAATAAAAAGAAGACACAACAACAGAGCCGGTCAAAAGAAACAGGAAACAGCATAAAAAGTATAAGAGAGGAATAGCAGAATGAGAATTGGAATGGGTTACGATGTACACCGTCTGACCAATGACAGGAAATTAATCATCGGCGGAGTGGAGATTCCTTATGAAAAAGGGCTGCTCGGCCATTCGGATGCCGATGTGCTTCTGCATGCCGTTATGGATGCGCTGCTTGGCGCCGCGGCGCTCGGCGACATCGGAAAGCACTTCCCGGATACGGATCCGGCCTATCGGGGGATTTCCTCCGTCAAACTGCTGGAGCATGTGGGCGGCCTGCTGGAAGAACATCTTTTTCTGATCGAAAACATCGATGCGACAATTATCGCACAGGCGCCGAAGATGCGGCCGCATATCGATGCGATGCGCGCAAACATCGCAAATGCGCTGCGCATTGAACCCGCACAGGTGAATGTGAAAGCGACGACGGAAGAAGGGCTTGGCTTTACCGGAACCGGGGAAGGCATATCCGCGCAGGCCGTCTGTCTGCTCACCTCGCCGGCGGAACTCTATGACCGCGACGTGACAAAACAGGGAGACTGTGCGTCCTGCCCCGGATGTAAGGGAGAGCGGTAGAAGGCATTATTCAAGACATTCTTTCGGCCCTGATACGCGTCTGGCCGCAGTCCGCATCCGTCGTACAATGATGTACAGGGACGGGCAGCCTGTGGTTCCTCTGGAGGCACGCTTCCGCTCCGCGAAAAACACAGCGGTACTAAGCTTCGCTAAGTGCCGGTGTTTTTCCAGGGCCTCCGCCGGAACCACAGGCTGCCCGTCCAATATGAACGATTTGCCGCATGGCGGATGCGGACTGCGGCCAGACGCGCATCAGGGCCGGATAGATTCTTGCCAAAAGCCGCATAATATGCTACTATCTTTGAATAGAAGAATGCGGCCCGGGAGGAAGCGAAATGAAATATAAAACACTGATCACAGGAAAAAATACGACTCTGATCGATGATTTTTTTATTCAAATGGATGACAGCTTTGAGCTTGTTTCGACATCACAGCGATTTAATGATGTGACACGGCATATAAAATATTTCAGGCCGGAGCTTTTTGTGTATTGTATCGGGAATGAGACGAGAGAAAATATGAATCAGATGATTCATATCAAAAATATTCTGCGGAAAAGCGGCGTGCCGTTCGTGGTGGTCGGCGCCAAAGAGGAATGTGATGACTTTGAGAGGATTGCCGTTAATGTAACGAATCTGGCGGTGGTGAAGCCTTATACGGTTTTTACCATTCAGGAAGACATTACGAAATTTATGGAAGAGTGGCAGTTATATCACGGAGAAAGCGCTTTGAGGATGCGGGAGAAGGAACTGGGTATTTCCGAAGCAGATGTGGAAGAAAAACTGGCAGAACTGCGGGAAGCGTTTCAGATCGAGAAGCCGGCCCCTGTCGAAGGCCGGCAGGAGAGCGCGGTGAAAACGGAGACGGCCGGCGTACTGCCAGAGGTTTCGGCATCCCAGCGCACGCATATTCTGGTGGTTGACGACGACCCGCTGATGTTAAAGATGCTGAAGGAACAGCTTCGCGACGATTACGATGTGGCGACCGCCGTCAGCGGGAAGATCGCGATGAAGTTTCTGGAACGAAAGAAAACGAGTCTGATTCTGCTCGATTATGAGATGCCCGGAGAGAACGGGCCGGAAATTCTGGAGAAAATTCGTGCCAATGAAGCGACAAAAGATATTCCGGTTATTTTTCTGACAGGTGTGTCAGATAGCGACAAAATTCAGGAGGCGCTTGCCCTGAAGCCGCAAAGTTACTTATTAAAACCTGTTGACCATGAAAAATTGATGAGAGCGATTACAAAGATTATCGGTTAAAGCTGATGGTGGGAACAGCGGGACAGATCGTATATAAAAGGGGACTGCCTTATGGAAATGAAATATGATTTATATCTGACCGACCTGATCAGCAGGGATATTTTGCAGAAAATGCAGGATGCCTTCGCGAGGCTGACCGGCATGGCCGTGATCACAACGGATACGAATGGCGTCGCAGTTACGGACGGTTCTAATTTTTCGGATTTTTGTAAAAATTATATGAGAAATTCCCCGGTCGGGTGTATGCTCTGTGCGCAGAGCAACAAGGCGGGAACGGAGCTGGCTCTGCGGGAAGGAAAACCTACCGCGTACCCATGTTATTCCGGGCTCGTGAACTTTGCGTCTCCGATTATGGTAAAAGGAAAGCTGGTCGGCTGTGTGATCGGCGGCCAGGTGATTTCGGAAATGCCCGACCCGGTGAAAATGAAAATCATTGCTTCGGAAATCGGGGCGGATCCGGATGAATTTCTGGCAGCGCTTGAAAAAGTGAAAGTAGTGGGCGAGGAAGAGATTAACGGCGCGGCGGATCTTCTTTCGGCGATGGTGGAAATTTTATCCGATATGGCAAGCAATCAGTATCTGGTTTATCAGGCGAAAGCGGACATAGAAAGAACATCGAATATGAAATCCGATTTTCTTGCCAATATGAGCCATGAGATCCGCACGCCCATGAATGCCGTTATCGGTATGGCGGAAATGGCGCTGCGGGAAGATCTGCCTGTGGCGGCCAGAGATTATATCAATCAGATTAAGGAAGCCGGAAAATCGCTTCTGACGATTATCAATGATATTCTCGATTTTTCCAAAATAGAATCCGGCAAAATGGATATCAATGTGGAAGAATATGAGCCGATGTCCGTGATCAGCGATGTTGCGAATATCGTTATGACGAGGCTGAAAGGAAAAGACGTGGAGCTGCTCCTCGATATCTCTCCCAATCTGCCCAGCAAGCTGATAGGAGACAATGTCCGGATTAAGCAGGTATTGCTGAACATTGCGAACAATGCGGCGAAATTTACAAATGCCGGCAAAATCACACTGAAAATGGATTATTTGCAGATAGATGACGGCAATATAGAACTGAATATTTCTGTGGAAGATACCGGAATCGGCATCAAAAAGGAAGACCGTCCTAAACTGTTCCGATCTTTCCAGCAACTGGACAGCAAGCGGAACCGTAATATTGAAGGAACCGGGCTTGGCCTTGCGATTTCCAAACAGCTTCTGCACCTGATGAAGGGTGAAATCTGGGTGGAAAGCGAATATGAAAAAGGAAGTAAGTTTTCTTTTGTGATTCCGCAGAAGGTGGTGGATAAGACGCCGTGTACCTGCGTCAGGGAGCCGGATTCCCGTATGGTGGTGAGTCTGATGTCCAATACGTATGTCAGGGATAATTTCAGACAGGATGTGGAAAAGCTGGGCGTGGAATATAAAGAACTGCGCTCGGACAAAGAGCTTGCCGAACTGAGGACGGAGAAAAAATGTTTTCTTTTTATCGAAAAATCCATGTTTTCGACGGCGGCGGAGGCGTTTGTCAGGGAAAATCCGCAGATTACGGCGACTCTTCTGGTTGACTTTTTTAATACGACAAAATATGAAATGAATAATCTTCATATCGTAAAGAAACCGCTTTTCGTGCTGTCGGCGGCCATGATACTGAATGAGGAAAAAGAGCAGTTTGATAATAACAACGCGGAGGCGGGCGAGTTTGATTTTATCGCTCCCGATGCGGAAGTGCTGATTGTGGATGACAACGCGGTCAACCTGACGGTGGCGCAGGGGCTTCTGGAGCCGCTTAAAATGCAGGTCGATACGGCGTCCAGCGGGAAAGAAGCCATCGACAAGATCGGAAGGTTCCATTACGATATTGTTTTTATGGACCATATGATGCCGGAGTTAGACGGCGTGGAAACGACCCGTATTATCCGCCGCTTCCATCAGGAATATAACGATGTGCCGATCATTGCGCTGACGGCAAATGCGGTGGAGGGAACAAAGGAAAGGTTCTGTCAGGAGGGCATGAATGATTTCGTGGCCAAACCGATAGAACTCCGTATACTGATTTCTAAAGTAAAACAATGGCTTCCCATAGAAAAAATCCAGAAAACCCGCACGGGCATAGCACAGCAGGATCCGAAAAATGCCCATATCGTGGTCGGCGATCTGGATGTGGCCTATGCGCTGAATTTTCTGGGGACCGAGGAGCTGTTCTGGTCGGTGTTAAAAGTTTACTATAAGGCGATCGAGAAAAAAGCGAAACTGATTAAAAAGCTGGAAGAAGAGGAAAACTGGACTGACTTTACGATCGAAGTCCACGCGCTGAAGAGTTCTTCCAAACAGATCGGGGCCATTGCGCTGTCCGAACGGGCAGCGGCGTTAGAAAAGGCAGGAAATGCGAGGGACTCTGAATTTATACATAAAAATACGGACAGACTGTTGGAGAAATATCTGGGATACCGGTTCGTGTTTAAGCCGTTTTTACCGGATATGAAGGCTGAGACCGGAGGGCAGGAAAGCGTTTCCGCCGCCGGTTTACAGCAGCATTTCACGGATATGCGCATGGCGCTGGAAGATCTGGAAATGGACCGGATGGAAGAAGTAATCCGCGAAATGAACCATTATCATTATGAAGACTGGCAGAAAGAATTATATATGCGGCTGAGGGACGCGGTAGAGGAAATCGATGTGGACAGCTGCGAGTTAATTCTGCGGGAATGGGAAAAAAAATTATCGGCCGTATAGCGGAGAAAGAAACGGGAGACAGCACCGATTGACACAAACAGGTTATACTGCATATTCTGCTCATATAGACTGAAGGAAAGGTGTGGTTACGGTTATGGGATTTATCACCCACATACGGGAAGAAATAAAAGTCATAAGAGAGCGGGACCCGGCGATTCATTCCGATATGGAAGTATTTCTTTATCCGAGTTTTAAGGTAATGTTATATTACCGCGCGGCACATCGTCTTTATGAAAAAAAACATTTTTTCCTGGCCAGGTGGATTTCCCAGAGGGGCGCGCGTAAAACGGGAATTGAGATTCACCCGGGAGCACGGATCGGTAAAGGATTTTTTATCGATCACGGAAACGGCGTCATCATCGGAGAGACCACCGTGATCGGCGATAATGTTACCCTGTATCAGGGCGTTACGCTTGGCGGAACAGGAAAAGAACAGGGAAAGCGGCATCCCACCGTCGGCAACAATGTCATGATCAGCACGGGCGCAAAGGTGCTCGGTTCTTTTACCATCGGAGACAACAGCAAGATCGGCGCGGGAAGCGTGGTGTTAAAAGAGGTGCCGCCCGATTCCACCGTCGTCGGCGTGCCGGGAAGGGTCGTGAAACGCCATAACGTTGCGCTGCCGCAGGAAGAACTGGATCAGGTTCATCTGCCCGACCCGGTGATGGAAGATCTGGCACAGTTACAGCATGAAAACGAAAAACTGGCTAACCGGCTGATCGATCTGGAACAGGAAGTTCGCGTGCTGAAAAGGGCACAGCAGACGGCCGGACGGGAAACGCGGGGGAAACGGGAAGCACAGGATAAACAGAAAGCACGGGAGCAGCGGGAGAAGCAGGGCTGAAACCGATGTACTGATTTTTCAATCGCGAATTTGTGCCGACGCTGACAGCGTCCTGGATTCGAAGTTCGCAAGCTCAGAGAAAGGCATGGTTATTATTATGAAAATCTATAACACATTATCGAAAAAAAAGGAAGAGTTCGAGCCGCACGAGCCGGGAAAGGTGAGCATGTATGTATGCGGGCCCACCGTTTATAACCTGATTCATATCGGCAATGCCAGACCGATGATCATATTCGATACGGTCAGAAGATATATGGAGTATAAAGGCTGGCAGGTCAACTTTGTGTCCAATTTTACGGATGTGGACGATAAAATCATTAAAAAAGCCCAGGAAGAGGGCGTGGAACCTTCTGTCATATCTGAGCGGTATATTGAAGAGTGTAAAAAGGATATGTCAGCCCTCAATGTAAAGCCGGCGACGGTCCATCCGAAAGCTACCGAGGAAATCGGCGGAATGCTTGATATGATCAGGACACTTCTGGAAAAAGGGCATGCCTATGTGGCGGGGGACGGAACCGTTTATTTTAAGACAAGGAGTTTCCGGGAATACGGAAAGCTGTCCCATAAAAATCTGGACGATCTGCAGGGCGGAAACCGTTCTCTGCTCGTATCCGGAGAAGACCAGAAAGAAGATCCGCTCGATTTCGTGCTCTGGAAGCCTAAGAAAGATGGAGAACCTTACTGGGAGTCTCCCTGGTGCGAAGGACGTCCGGGATGGCATATCGAATGTTCCGTCATGAGCAAAAAATATCTGGGAGATGAAATCGATATTCACGCGGGGGGAGAAGACCTGATTTTCCCGCATCATGAAAATGAAATTGCACAGTCCGAGGCGGCAAATGAAAAGACTTTTGCGCGATACTGGATGCACAACGGATTTTTGAATATAGATCATAAAAAGATGTCCAAATCCACAGGCAACTTTTTCACGGTCAGGGATATCGGAGAAAAATATGATTTGCAGGTGCTGCGCTTCTTCATGCTGTCCGCCCATTACAGAAGCCCGCTTAATTTCAGCGAAGAGCTGATGGAGGCGGCGAAGAACGGTTATGAGCGGATTGTCACGAGCGTTTCCAACCTGAATTACCTGTTGGAAAAAGCCGGGGGCGATATGCTGCGCGCAGAAGAGGAAAAGTGCGTGGAGGAAGCAAAAGGGTTCGTAACCAAATTTGAGAAGGCAATGGAAGACGATTTCAACACGGCTGATGCCGTTTCCGCTATCTTTGAACTGGTGAAGCTCGCCAACACCAATGTGTCGGAAGAAAGCAGCGCGGCACTGATCAAAGCATTAAAAGAGAACATTTTGATGCTTTCCGATATCTGCGGTCTTCTTGTGGAAAAAGAGGATGAAATGCTCGACGACGAGATCGAACGGCTGATAGAAGAACGCCAGGAGGCGAGAAAGGCGAAGAACTTTGCAAGGGCGGATGAAATCCGCAATATGCTTTCCGAACGTGGAATCCTTTTGGAGGATACAAGAGAAGGAGTAAAATGGAAGAGGGCTTAACTTTTTTGGAAGCGGTCAAACAGAAATTTGAATGCGGGGAGGTGGATATCAGGGCATATTCACCTCTTACCCTTGCTTATATCGGCGATGCGGTCTATGATCTTATCATTCGTACCGTGGTGGTGGAACGGGCCAACCGTCCGGCCAATACGCTGCATAAAATGGTGGTCCGTTACGTGAATGCGGGAATGCAGGCGAAGATGATCGATTCGCTGGAAGAAGAACTGACTGAAGAAGAAAAAGCAGTTTATCACAGAGGAAGAAATGCAAAATCATACACTACCGCCAAGAATGCTTCCGTCGCCGATTACCGCAGGGCGACCGGTCTGGAAGCCCTGATCGGCTATCTGTATCTGCAGGGCGAGATGGACAGAATGCTTACGCTGATCGGGCTTGCTTTTGACAAACTGGAAATGAAGATATAGAACAACGGGCGCCGTTCGGAACAGGGAGCGGATTGATATGAAAAGAACGGCTTTGATGTGGAAGAGCCGGGCGGCTGGAGGGATAATAATGGGATATACGGAAATGATGATAGAAGGAAGAAATGCAGTTATCGAGGCGTTTCGTTCCGGGAAAACGGTGGATAAGCTTTATGTGCTGGACGGCTGTCAGGATGGTCCTGTGATGACGATTAAACGGGAGGCGAGAAAGCAGAACAGCCTGATTAAATATGTGACAAAAGAGCGGCTTGACCAGCTTTCGGAAACCGGAAAACATCAGGGGGTGATCGCCTGTACTTCGGCGTATCAGTACGCGGAAGTGGAGGACATGCTGAAAGCGGCGAGAGAGAAAGACGAGCCGCCGTTCCTTTTTTTGCTGGATAATATAGAAGATCCGCATAATCTGGGGGCGATTATCAGAACCGCCAACCTGGCCGGAGCACACGGCGTCATCATTCCGAAGAACCGGGCGGTGGGGCTGACGGCGGCGGTCGCGAGAGCATCCGCCGGGGCGCTGAATTATACGCCGGTTGCGAAAGTGACGAATCTGGGGCAGACGATCGATGAACTGAAAAAAGAAGGACTCTGGTTTGTCTGTGCGGATATGGACGGCAGGACAATGTATGAGCTGGATCTGAAAGGGCCGATCGGTGTTGTAATCGGAAGTGAAGGCGACGGCGTGGGAAGACTGGTGAAGGAAAAATGCGATTTCACCGCAGCCATCCCGATGAAAGGGGATATTGATTCCCTGAATGCTTCCGTAGCGGCGGGAATCCTTGCATATGAGATTGTGAGACAGCGGATGGTGAAATGAGAAAACTACAGGATTTTTTATTAATAGGCGTATTTGTAATGACCGCCCTTCTTGCGGCGGTGGCCGGGCTGAGAGCGTATTCCGGTTATATGGAGAAAAAGGCGGAAGAAGAAGCGCTTTTCGAACAGCGGAAAGAAGAAATTCTGGCGCGGAATGCCGAAGCGCAGAACCGCGTTCAGGAAATGCAGGTTGAAATTATCGACCTGCAGGAAGATGTGGAGGCTTTGCAGTCATTTATTGATCAGACTGTCAACGCTGCCAATGAAGTGCAGAACCGAAAGGCGTCGGGAACCGGTTCGGAGAACAATGACGCTTCCGTATCCGACAGCGCCGCTTCGTCCGATACGGTGTCCGACAGTGATGTGTCCGGCCAGCATGGCTCTGTCTCCGGCAGCGACGTGTCCGGCCAGTACGGCCCTGTTTCCGGCAACGACGTGTCCGGCCAGCATGGCTCTGTCTCCGGCAATGACGTGTCCGGTCAGCCCGGTTCCGTATCGGGAAATGAAGCGGATGTTCCTGATTCAGTGTCCGGTAACGACGGGCTTTTTGCCGGTTCCATATCGGGAAACGACGGGGCTTTTGACGGCTCCGTTTCGGAGAATGACGGTCTGTCCGTTTCCGGAAATAGCGTTTCCGGCAACGACGATTTCGGTTTTCTGATGGGCGGCGTTTCGGAAAACAACGGCGAAATCAATTATTATGAGGGCGACATGACATCGAACGATATCTTTGATGAATGGCGGCCTATTTATGAACAACCGGATATGACGCTGGAAGAACGGAAACAATGGAGGACTTCCTATCAGGAAACGCTGGAAGTAAACCAGGCGGACAGAGAATGGATTGCGGAAAACCAGTACGATTTTTCCCAGACAAAGATCGCCTGTCTCGGCGACAGCATTACCAAAGCGGCTAATCTGGAAGGCGAAGAAAATTATGAGCAGTATGCTTATCCTGCAAAGTTACAGGAGCTGCTGGGTGCGGAAGAAGTTTATAACCTGGGAATCGGCGGTTCGTCCATCGGAAGATACTGGGCCGATGCTTTTGTAGACCGTTATACGGAAATTCCGGCGGACAGCGATATCATCATCGTCATGGGCGGAACAAACGACGGCTTCTGCGTATCCGATGAGGAATTCGGCAGTCTGGACGAACGGGCTTATCATACATTCTGCGGCGATCTGAATGAGCTGATGAGCGGTCTGCGGACAAATTATCCGGATGCCCAGATTTTCTTTGCCACGCCGCTGCCCAATGTCCTCCAGGACTATCTGATGAGCGAGCGGGAATACCTGCTTCCGCAGAAGGAATTTGTGGAGGTCATACAGACGCTTGCAGATGAATACGATTTTGAACTGATCGATCTCTATAATTCAAATGTTCTCGATTCTCATGACGCAAATGTCATTACGGAATATATGCCGGACGGCGTTCATGGGAATCCCGCGGGATATCAGATTCTGGCGGAGCGTTTTGCGGGAGAACTTGTCAGATATTATAACGAAGACGATGCCGAAACATCGGAAGAAAATGCTGCTTCCACGGGAAATGACGCGGCGAATACGGGAGCCGCAGTCAATGGCAGTACCGGTACGAACGCGGCAGCAGGCGTCGGCGGAAACGCCGGAGCAAATGCAGGAGCTGCAACGATGGTTGGCGGCAATGCCGGCATTGGCGGAACCGGGAGCAGCGGCAGCGAAATCAATAGCGGTGTAAATGACGGAACCGGGAACGGAACGAATGCCGAAGGCGGCAATAACGGCACGGGTTCCGGTGCGGCCGGTTCCGGAGAGAACGGCGGAACGGGAAGCGGAGAAGATGGCGTGGATACCGGGAACGGAGGAGAGACCGGGACCGGAACAAACGGAGCGGGAACCGAAGCCGGAGGAGAAACCGGGGCCGGAGGAGAGGCCGGAAACGGAACGACCGGAGCAGGAGGAGAGACCGGAAACGGGCCGACCGGAGCGGAAACCGGGGCCGGAGGAGAGGCCGGAAACGGAATGAACGAAGCGGAAACCGGGGCCGGAGGAGAGGCCGGAAACGGAACGACCGGAGCGGGAACCGGAGCCGGAGGAGAGACCGGAGCGGGAGCCGGGGCAGGAGGAGAGACCGGAAACGGGCCGACCGGAGCGGAAACCGGATACGGGACGAACGGCGGAAATCATGCCGGAAACGGAAACGGAACGGGAGACGGTGCAGATAATATTGCCGGCGGAAGAAAGGCCGGAGCCGATACCGGAACGGAAGCCGGCGGAAAAAATGATACGGAATCAGGAAGAAATCAGTACCGGTACGAATACTGACAAAACGGGGAGCCGTAAAGCGGGCGATGAACCGGGATGTCTGCAAAGACAGGCGGATGGGCGTATTTATGAAGGAAGAATATCAGCAGTACAGTGACGAAGAACTGATGATTCATCTGCGGGACGGCGAAGACGGCATCATCGACTTTATTATGGACAAATACAAAAATCTGGTTAAAAGCAAGGCGAGATCCATGTACATTCTCGGAGCCGACAGCGATGATCTCATTCAGGAAGGTATGATAGGGCTTTTTAAGGCCGTGCGGGATTTCGACAGCGGCAGGGACGCGAGTTTTTTTACATTTGCCGATTTGTGCATTTCCAGGCAAATGTATACGGCGGTACAGGCCTCCAGGCGGCAAAAGCATATCCCGTTAAATACTTATATTTCCCTGTATGCCACCGTTCGGGAGAATGCGGGGGAAAATGAGGAGGATGCGGCGCTTGTCAACATTCTCGCACGAAAATCGGAGCTGAGCCCGGAAGAAATGGTGATCGACAGGGAGAATCTGGAACAGCTCGAAAAAACGATAGAGAAAGAGCTGAGCGGATTTGAAAAGCAGGTGTTGGATTTGTATCTGACAGGGATGCGTTATGCCCAGATTGCGAAAGTACTCGGACGGGATGAAAAGTCTACGGATAATGCGCTTCAGCGTATAAAGACAAAATTGAGAAAGGCCGTCTATTTATGACGGTATACCTGCAGGAAGGGTTGTAGATTATTGTTTAGTACACCTACTAATATAAAAAATTAAAACTGCATATTTTGCGTGTATCCAGATTTATGTAAATACCTTTTATCTTATCTGACAGTTTATTATATTCGCTATCGTAATAATTCTTTTCAATGCGCCCTTTCTGGAACAGCAGATTGAGACGCGACAGTTCTTTTTTTAACTTATCAATATCTTTTGCCGGGTCAGGCTGTGAATTATTTTGAAAAGACATCCGGAACGATATCTGCATTTCGGATAATTCCTGTAATTTTTGGTCCACGTTCGCAAGCATATATTTTTCAAATGTGCTCTTGTATACCTCGATACCGCCGCGGCATAAAGATTTAGCGCGGTTTTTCTGCTTGCAATGATACCCTCAGTGAACAAGGGGATACACGCCCTGCTCCATGATATTTGAACGATTTTCAGCGTTGTCCTCAATCGGCGTACGACCGGTACGCCTCAATCGTCTGCCTTGAAAATCACTCAAATATCT
>ERZ808054.699-NODE-699-length-26573-cov-4.602506_pt1 | contig 26573 bp, 21 predicted proteins | sample MGYA00380201_ERZ808054 | MGnify/ENA primary metagenome ERZ808054 (study PRJEB31490, sample SAMN06133419) | mouse gut metagenome | isolation source: Z5_2 | host: mice | place: China: Chengdu | collected 2015-05 ...
CGGAAGCCCATAGAAATGCGGATATCCATATCCATGATCTTTCTATGCTTACCGGGTACTGTGCAGGCTGGTCTTTAAAACAGCTCATTACGGAAGGCCTTGGAGGAATCACGGGGAAGATCACATCCGCTCCCGCGGCGCATCTTTCCGTGCTCTGTAACCAAATGGTGAATTTTCTCGGCATTATGCAAAATGAATGGGCAGGTGCTCAGGCCTTTTCTTCTTTTGACACATACCTTGCTCCGTTTGTAAAAGTGGACAAACTTTCTTATAAGGAAGTGAAGAAATGTATTGAGGCGTTTATTTATGGTGTAAATACTCCCAGCCGTTGGGGAACGCAGGCTCCTTTTTCCAATATTACCCTTGACTGGACCGTGCCATCAGATTTAGCGGAACTTCCGGCAGTCGTGGGCGGTCAGGAGATGGACTTCAAATATAAGGACTGCAAAAAGGAAATGGACATGATCAACAAGGCGTTCATCGAGACGATGATCGAGGGTGACGCCAACGGAAGAGGATTTCAGTACCCTATTCCTACTTATTCTATTACCAGGGATTTTGACTGGTCAGATACGGAAAACAACCGCCTGTTATTTGAGATGACTGCGAAATACGGAACACCGTATTTTTCTAATTATATTAATTCTGATATGGAGCCAAGCGATGTGCGGAGCATGTGCTGTCGGCTTCGGCTTGATCTCCGGGAGCTTCGCAAGAAGACCGGCGGGTTCTTTGGCTCAGGGGAGAGCACGGGAAGTGTGGGCGTTGTAACGATCAATATGCCCAGGATTGCTTATCTTTCCGCAACAAAGGATGATTTTTATAAACGTCTTAATAAGATGATGGACATTGCAGCCAGATCTCTTAAGATGAAACGTGATGTGATCACCAGACTTTTGAATGAAGGGCTTTATCCTTATACCAAGCGTTATCTGGGAACCTTTGATAATCATTTTTCCACCATTGGTTTGATTGGCATGAACGAGGCAGGGTTAAATGCGAACTGGCTTCGTGCGGATATGACGGACAGGAAAACACAGGAATTTACCAAAGAGGTTTTGAACCATATGAGGAACCGGCTTTCTGATTATCAGGAGCAATATGGGGATCTGTATAATCTGGAGGCTACACCGGCGGAAAGCACCGCCTACCGTCTTGCCAAGCATGACAAGAAAAGATGGCCGGCGATCAAGACGGCAGGAAAACTGGGGGATACGCCGTATTATACCAATTCCTCCCATTTGCCGGTAGATTTTTCGGAAGATATTTTTGATGCACTGGATATTCAGGACGAGCTGCAGACACTGTACACGTCGGGAACGGTGTTCCACGCATTTTTGGGCGAGAAGCTTCCGGACTGGAAAGCAGCAGCGGATCTGATCAGGACCATAGCAGAGAATTACAAGCTGCCGTATTATACGCTTTCTCCCACTTATTCCATTTGCAAGGAGCATGGCTATCTGGCAGGGGAACAGGAAGTATGTCCGCACTGTGGGAAGAGGACTGAGATTTACAGCCGTATTACGGGTTATTACAGACCGGTGCAGAACTGGAACGACGGCAAGCTTCAGGAATACGCAAACCGCACCACTTATGATATATCGAAATCGGTTTTAAAGAAGCCGATCACCAGCATGGTGATGTTGTCAGATTATGAGAATGATGTAAAGGTTTCTGTGAGCAAGCCGGATCAGATCGCTTATCTGTTCACAACGAAAACCTGCCCTAATTGTAAGCTGGCAAAGGAATATCTGAGAGATTTTAGGTATATACTGATCGATGCAGAGGAAAATATGGAGCTGGCGGGCAAGTATGGAGTGATGCAGGCACCTACGCTGGTGATTGTAGAAAAAAGCGGAAAGATCCACAAGTATGTGAATGTTTCCCGGATCAAACAATTTGTGGACAGCCAGCTGGAAGTGCTCGTGTAAAGGAAGAATATTATGATCAACAAATTGGTAGAAAAGATTAAGAAGACAGGTGCACCCATTGTAGTGGGGTTAGACCCGATGATGAAGTTTGTGCCGGAGCATATCCAGAAGAAAGCATTTGCGGAATATGGTGAGACACTGGAAGGTGCGGCAGAAGCAATCTGGCAGTATAATAAGGAGCTGGTGGATCATATTTATGACCTGATTCCGGCAGTAAAGCCGCAGATTGCCATGTATGAGCAGTTCGGGATCCCGGGTCTGATTGCATTTAAAAAGACCATTGAGTATTGCAAGGAAAAGGATCTGGTAGTGATTGGTGATGTAAAGAGAGGGGATATCGGTTCTACGTCAGAAGCCTATGCGGTAGCTCATCTTGGGAAGGTGCAGGTAGGAAGTCAGTCTTACTATGGCTTTGATGAGGATTTTGCAACGGTGAACCCTTATCTTGGTTCTGACGGCGTGAACCCTTTTATCAAGGTATGTAAGGAAGAAAAGAAAGGTCTTTTTATCCTGGTCAAGACATCCAATCCAAGCAGCGGGGAGTTTCAGGACAGAATCATCAAGGATGTGGAAAGACCGCTTTATGAAGTGGTAGGCGAACAGGTTGCCAGATGGAGCGAAGAGCATATGGGAGATTCTTACAGTTATATAGGGGCTGTGGCAGGCGCTACTTATCCGGAAATGGGAAAGGTTCTTAGAGAGATCATGCCAAAGAGCTATATCCTGGTGCCCGGTTATGGTGCGCAGGGCGGTAAAGGAAAGGATCTGGTACACTTCTTTAACAAGGATGGTCTGGGAGCAATCGTAAATTCTTCCAGAGGGATCATTGCGGCTTACCAGCAGGAGAAGTATGCTGCATATGGGGCAGACAATTTTGCACAGGCGGCAAGGGCAGCCGTAGTGGATATGAGGGAAGATATAGCCCAGGCGCTAAATAAATGAAAATGCTTGCATAAGAATTGTAAATGCATTATACTATAGGCAAAGACTGATGGAAGATATATGCAGATAATGGTTTTATATAGGGAGGAGTGCTCATGAGGATAGCAGGTGTGAGTAATACAAATTTTCTATATGGAAAGATAGCCAGCGGCAAAAGAATCCAGACTGCGGCAGATGATGCGGCGGGGCTTGCCATTTCACAGAAGCTTAAGAAGAACAGTAATGCCTTGGATGTAGGCGCTTCGAATATCATGGATGGAATTGGCGTTGCCAATATTAAGGACGGGGCGCTTGGAACGATGCAGGATTCGCTGCAGAGAATCAGAGAGCTCAGCCTTAAGGCATCCAATGGGCTGTATGGTGATTCTGAGAGACAGATGATTCAGGGTGAGATAGACCAGCTTTTGCAGGATATTGAGCATACGGCAGTGGGAACCCAGTATAATGAATTAAAGCTTCTTGATGGCAGTATGGCAGATATGAATTTGGCGATGAATCCTGACGGCACAGGAATGAAGATCCAGATGGAGAACGTAACACTTAAGGCTCTCGGGATTGACGGCTACAATGTTACCGGTGATTTTGATATCAAGGCAATCGATTCTGCTATGGAAAAGATCAGCAAGGCGAGAAGCAACACCGGCGCAGCAACCAATGCCATGGAGCATGCTTATAATTACAACACAGGAGCTTCTCTTAATCTTGTGGCATCAAGAAGCCGTATAGAGGATGCGGATATACCAATGGCAGTTTCGGAGCAGAAGAAAAATAAACTGCTGCAGGATTACCAGATGGGAATGATCCGCAGGCAAATGCAGGAGAAGTCAGGAATCATCCGATTGTTTGGCATGTAATAAATAATGAGATGAACAGAGCTGATGACCGGCAGGATAATAATCCTGCCGGTTTTTGCAGAGTTCATGGGATGAGGCTTTAACTATGGATTATAAGATAGCGGTCTGCGATGATTCTGCAGAGGATCAAAATTACATAATGGATCTGGCAAGGCAATGGGCGGGGATAAAGCAGTATACGATACAGGCAGACGCCTTCCTTTCAGCAGAAAGCTTTCTATTCCATTATGCTGAGCATAAGGATTATGATATTCTTTTGTTGGATATTGAAATGGGCGATATGGATGGGGTATCTTTGGCGAAAAGGCTGCGGAAGGACAATGAGAGGATACAGATCATTTTTGTCACGGGATTCCCTGATTTCATGGCTGAGGGATACGAGGTTTCCGCGCTGCATTATCTGTTAAAGCCGGTGGAGGCGGAAAAGCTGGCAGGAACCCTGGACCGGGCGATTTCAAACCTGAAAAAGGCTGACCGGTCAGTTGTGTTTTCTGTAAATGGCGAGGCATTTCGGGTGGATGCGGGGGAAATCCTTTACGTGGAGGCTCTTGCTCATTTTTGCAGGATCAATACGACGAAAGGAGCCTTTGAAGTCAGGCAGAATTTTTCAGAGCTTGAAAGGAAGCTGGGGGAAGGATTTATCCGGACTCACCGTTCTTATCTGGTACGGATTTCCGGTATCAGGCGTATTGCAAAATCCGATATTACTTTGGATAGCGGTGAAAAGGTTCCCCTTTCGCGCAGTAATTATCAGGCAGTCAATCAGGCTTTTATCCGGTGTTTTAAAGGAGAATGGGAATGAAGCTTATGGATGCGCTTTTCGGCAGGGTGATTGACCGGCGGATTGCGGAATATCAAAATGACCTGATCACGAAGCATTGTGATGAGGTACAAAATATATACAAGACGATGCGGGGCTGGAGGCATGATTACCATAATCATATCCAGACCTTGCTTGCGTTGTCCGGTGATGTGGAAAAGACCAGGGAGTATCTTTTAAATCTGAACGCCGACCTGACTACGGTGGATACGGTGCTTAAGACAGGGAATGTGATGGTTGATGCCATTTTGAATTCCAAGTTGTCACTGCTGAAGGCAAAGAATATCCAAGTCAATGCCAAAGCGGTAGTGCCGCCTGCCTTACAGATCTCCGAGATCGATCTTTGTGTGATCATTGGAAATCTGCTGGACAATGCCATGGAAGCCTGCCTGAGGCAGACGGAAGGAGAAGAACGCTTTATCCGGTTATTTATTGGGATATTGAAGGACCAGCTTTATATTTCGGTCTCTAACTCGGCATATGGCGAACTGAAGAAAGAAGGGAAAACTTACCTTTCCACCAAGAAGGCTGCCGGGCATGGCTTTGGGCTGATGCGGGTGGACCGGATCGTGAAAAAATATGACGGTTATATTAACCGGCAAAATGAAGAGGGAGTATTTGCAACGGAAATTATGCTCCCTTTGTAAATGTATTATAACCGCAGGAAGGCTGCGGTTAAACCATTCATGTCAAAATTCTGACAGCTCGTGCCATAAATCACTTCTTCGGATGCCAGTGTGATATGCTTTCTTTGAAGGAGGGAAATCTTATGAAATATCACGTTTTCCAGAATATATTGTTTTTGTTAAAGGGCATCAGAAAGGAGCACCCTGTACTGATCCTGTTGATCTTGGTTCAGGTGGTTCTTTCTGTTGTTTCTCCTGTATTTGGCATTTTTATTCCCAAGCTTGCATTAGATCTGGTATTGGAGCAGGCTGATCCCGGGCGGATCATTCTGGTCATGGGAACATTCGGACTTCTCATGATGTTTTCTATGGCATTTCAGGGAATGGCTGGCGAAGGGAAGTATATGCTGTATAATGACATGCGGCGTTTCTATCAGGAGAAACTTTTTTTGCAGTCTCTAAGCTGTGACTATAAAAATATTGAGAGCAGGGAAGGGCAGACCAAATATCAAAAGGCAATGTCTACGCTTTGGAGCGGTGACTGGTCAGGAACCTCTATTATGCTGGTTTCTTCGATTGATATTGTTGTTAACGCATTATGTTTTGTCATTTATTCCGGTATTGTGTCGGCTTTAAGCCCGCTTATGATATTGGTGCTGATCATGTTGTCCTTTATCAGCTTGTTTGCCACACGCCGTGCCCAGCATTATGATCATGCCCATCAGGACGAGATGGCGGAATATGAGAAAAAGCTGGGATATGTCAATCAGGCAGGGAGCGATGTGCGCTTTGGGAAGGATATGCGCTTGTATCACGCCGGCGGATGGTTTATGGAACTGCGCAGCACCCTGATCGAAGAATGCGCGAAGCTGACTGCTAAAATTCAGAACAGATATTTTGCTTCCGGGTTGGTCAATGCCTTTGTTCTTCTCCTGCGGGATGGGATTGCGTATACTTACTTAATTTATTCCGTAGTGTCCGGGCGCATTTCTATTTCCGATTTTACCCTTTATTTTGGAGCGCTCACTGCATTTTCGGGCTTTGTGGGCAATATGGTAAACAGTCTGAACCAGTTAAATGGCGCAAATCTGCAGATGAATTCCATGCGGGCTTTTCTGGACCAGACAGATGAGCCGGAGCCGGAAAATCCCAGAGAGCTTGCAAGTCTTAAGGATTATTCGATTGAGTTTCGGGATGTTTGTTTTTCTTATCAGGCTGATACAGGGGCTGTGATAGACCATTTAAACCTGAAGATCCATTCGGGGCAAAAAACTGCGCTTGTGGGGGTAAATGGGGCAGGAAAAACCACCATGATCAAGCTGCTGTGCGGCTTTTATAAGCCGGATTCCGGGCAGATCCTGATTAGCGGGCAGGATATCGGTAATTTCCGAAAAGAAGATTTATTAAAGTTATTTTCCGCTGTATTCCAGGATATTTACATTCCTCCATTCTCGGTTTTGGAAAACGTATCCATGCAGGATGGGGAAGCGTCCGACAGGGCGAAGGCAAGAGAATGTCTGGACCGGGCGGGGCTTTGGGAAAAAATAGTTTCCTGTCAGGAGGGAATCGATACACCTATGACGAGAGAGCTTACAGATGGGCTTGTTTTGTCTGGGGGCGAGCAGCAAAAGCTGCTTATGGCGAGGGCGCTTTACAAGGACGCCCCGATCCTGATCCTGGACGAACCTACGGCAGCCCTTGATCCCATTGCAGAAAGCCAGACTTACGAACAATTTCAGGAGATCGCGTCAGATAAGACTGCAATCTATATTTCCCACCGGCTGGCATCTACCCGGTTTTGTGATAAGATTGCCTTTTTAAGCGGCGGAAGGATCACGGAAGAAGGAACCCATGAGGAATTGATGAGAAAAGATGGCGCCTACCGGGAAATGTTTGCTTTGCAGAGCAAATATTATCAGAGCGGGGAAGGGGGAGTGTTAAATGCGCAGCAGTAAATGGAAGAGTATAGGTGTTTCTGTCAAATTGATCTGGGAGATGGACAAATGGATTTTGATATATAGTTTTATAACGTCTGTTATCGAATCTGCTGAGCCTTTTATTGGAATTTTTCTCTCTGCTTATGTACTGGATGGTTTGCGGGAAGGAGAGAGACTGCAAAAGCTTTTGTTTGTTTCTTTGGCTTCGGTTTCTGTGATCTTTGCATTGACGGTGTTGCAAGGCTTTTTGAAAAAGCTGAAGGAAGTCCATATTAATATGTGCGGGAAACGATATGATACCATGATGAGCATGAAAACGATAACGATGGATTATCCACTGCTTGACAGTCCGGAGGTGAATGAGATCCGTTCAAGGATCCGGCATGACAATGACTGGGGCGCCGGTTTCTATTCACTGGTGTGGCAGTTGCCATGGCTTCTTGGCAGCCTGGTTTCTTCCCTTATTTCGATCGTGCTGCTTTTGCCGCTGTTTATGAAAAGCCATATTTTCGCAGATCCTTCCGCCATATTGCTTTTTCTGGTATTCATTTTTGTCGTCCTGTTTAATATGTGGTTTGAGGACAAAAAAAATAAGGAAAAGTATCAATTGCTGGATGAACCGCTTTCACAGACAAATTACTATAGTTATTTTTTGTGGAAGACGCAGGATTATCATTATGGCAAGGACGTACGTATTTACAATGCAAAAAAAGTGATTGAAGAGAAATTGAAGGGCGTTTTACGTATAAAGAATGCGTGGACGAAAAAGCTGGTCATCAATGACATGCAGGCTGGCTTCTGGGGCGGTTTTTCGGCAGGCTTTTTTCAGGTTATTTCTTATTTGTTCGTGGTGATCCGGGCGGCTGCGGGGTTTTTGAGCGTGGGGGACGTAGTAAAGTATGCAGGGATCATCTACAGGTTTTCGCAGTCCTTTGCAGATTTCTTTACGGCATTGGAGGAATATACCATTTCCGGCAACCGGCAGCTTTCTACTCTGGAATATATGAACGTGGGAGATGCGCTGGCGAAGGGAAAGCTTCCGGTAGAAAAACGGGCATTTTGTGAGGGTGGCGACAATGAGTATGAAATTGAGTTTCGGGATGTATCTTTCCGGTATCCCGGTTCAGATAACTATGCGTTAAGCCATATCAATTTAAAATTTGACGTGGGAAAACGGCTGGCAGTGGTCGGCAGAAATGGAAGCGGAAAGACCACATTCATCAAACTGCTCTGCCGGTTATATGACCCTACGGAAGGGGAGATTCTGCTGAATGGGATCAACATTAAAAAATATGATTATGAGGAATATATGAGGATCTTTTCGGTGGTATTTCAGGATTTTAAGCTGTTTTCCTTCAGCCTTGGGCAGAATGTGGCGGCAGGTGTGGATTATGACAGAGAGCGCGCCGAAAGCTGCCTTGAAAAGGCAGGATTTGGCGAGGGTCTTAAAGCCATGCCGGAAGGCCTTGAAACCTGTCTTTATAAGGATTATGAAGGGGACGGGGTGGAGATATCCGGCGGAGAAGCTCAAAAAATAGCCCTTGCAAGAGCATTGTATAAAAATGCACCCTTTATCATTTTGGATGAACCTACTGCAGCCCTTGACCCGGTTGCGGAATATGAGATTTATTCTAAGTTTGGGGAAATTGCATCGGATAAAACTACCATTTATATCAGCCACCGCTTGTCTTCCTGCCGTTTTTGCGATGAAATCGCCGTTTTTGACGAGGGGAAGATCATACAGAGAGGAAGCCACGAAGAATTGGTTTCTGACCCGACTGGAACATATCATGCGCTGTGGCATGCCCAGGCACAATATTATAAATGAATAAAAATAAGTATTTGGGGAAATTTTAATTTGACAAATGACCTGAGCTATGTATAATAGTAAGAAGGTCTTTTGTTTGCGGTAGACGAACAGATGTATTTATAAGAGGAATGTAAGTGCACCAGACCAGCGGTTTGGTGCATTTGTTTGCTTTAAGAAATTAAAGTGCTGATTTGGCAAAGTACCGCAAAGATTGATTTTTGACGCTTATACAAGAAGGAGACTTTAGAATGTTAAAGTATGTGGCAAAACGAATACTACTTGCGATCGTGACGATCTGGGCGGTTGCTACCCTTACGTTTTTCCTGATGAATATGGTTCCAGGCGGACCCTTCCTGTCAGAAAAAGCTATCAGCCCTCAGGCAACGGCTGCACTGGAAGCAAAGTACGGTTTGGATAAGCCGTTGTTCCAGAGATATCTTACCTATATGACAGATGCCCTGCATGGAGATTTTGGGGACAGTCTAAAGCAAAGAGGACGTACAGTCATGTCCATTATCAAGATGAAGTTTCCCGTATCAGCCAGAGTAGGCGGAATTTCTGTTTTGGTAGCGCTGTGTCTTGGCATCCCCTTAGGCAGCATTGCAGCATTAAAGAGAGGAAAGTTCCTTGACAGCCTGATCAGCGTGGTGGCTACCTGCGGTATTGCGGTGCCCAGCTTTGTAATCTGTACATTGTTGATGTATACCCTCGGTGTAAATCTGAAAGTACTTCCGACTATGGGACTTAATGGCTGGAAAAATTATATCATGCCGGTGATTGCGCTTGCTTTTTACCCCACAGCTTATATTATGCGTCTGATGCGCTCTTCCATGCTGGATGTTTTGGGGCAGGATTATATGCGTACCGCTAAGGCAAAGGGCGTGGCAGGCTTCTGGATCATTTTTAAGCATGCGCTCAGGAACGCGATCCTTCCGGTAGTTACTTATGTAGGACCGATGCTGGCCTATACGGTGACAGGAAGCTTTGTAGTGGAGAAGATTTTCGTCATTCCGGGACTTGGCGGAGAATTTATCGGCGCCATCAGCGGACGTGACTATACATTGATCATGGGAACTACCATTTTCCTTGCAACCCTGATCGTTATTATGAATGTGGTGGTTGATATAGTTTATAAGATAGTAGATCCCCGTATCAAGCTGAAATAAAACATAAGCAGACAACAGGCGGGAATGAAAGGATTATTATGAAGCAGAACCCATTAAGTTTTCAACTGAAATTAAATCCGGAGGATTTCCTTCCGGCTACGGAAGAGGAGAAGCAAAGCCAGGTTATCATGCGTGAAAGCGTCAGCTTCTGGAAAGACGGCATGCGCCGTCTTTTGAAGAATAAAGTAGCCATGGTGAGCATAGTGGTCATTGTTTTGATCATGTTCTTTTCCTTTATTGTACCAATTTTTTATCCATATACTTATAAGGAACAGATCAAGGGAGCCAATCATCTGGCACCCATGGAATATTCAGCAGAGGAGCAGGCGAGGATTGATGCCGGGGAAAAGGTGTTCCCACATGTGTTCGGAACGGATAAGATGGGACGTGACTATGCGATCCGTGTAATGATGGGAAGCCGAATTTCTCTGTTGGTTGGTTTGATCGCAACGGCAATCATTTTGGTGATCGGATCCATGTATGGTTCCATCGCAGCTTTCTTTGGCGGCTGGGTAGATTTGATCATGATGCGTATCGTGGATATCATTTATACCATACCGGATATCCTTTTGATCGTGCTTTTATCCTTTGCACTAAAGGCACCGCTGGCAGAGCTGAAAACTGTGCCGGGATTTTCCTGGGTCGGTGTGTTAGGGGAGAACCTGATCAGTATTTTTGTGGTGTTTGCCCTCTTGTACTGGGTGGGAATGGCACGTATGGTCAGAAGCCAGATCCTGACATTGAAGGAAAGCGAATATGTCACGGCGGCAAGGGCTTTGGGTGTAGGCAATGGAAAGATCATCAAGAAACATCTTTTGACTAACTGCATCGGCACTCTGATCGTGACTACAACCTTGCAGATTCCGTCTTCCATTTTTACGGAAAGCTTTCTAAGCTTTCTGGGCATGGGTGTTGCAGTGCCGCTCCCTTCTCTGGGAAGTCTTGCAAACGATGCCTTAAATGGTATTAATACATATCCTTATCTGCTTTTTATACCGGCAGCTTTGATCAGCTTGATCATTTTGAGCTTCAACCTGCTTGGGGACGGGCTAAGGGATGCGTTTGACCCGAAATTAAAACATTAGGAAGGGCGGTTTAAAAGTATGTCAGAATATCTTGTTGATATAAAAAACGAACGGCTTTCTTTTTTCACTCCTGCCGGAGAGGTGAAAGCATTAAATGATGTTTCCATCCATTTGAAAGAAGGAGAGGTGCTGGGAATCGTGGGAGAGAGCGGTTCCGGTAAATCCGTAACAGCTTACAGCCTTATGGGGCTTACCGCCCATCCGGGGAAGCTGATTGACGGAAGCCTGTATTTTAATGGACATCAGATCGATCAGATGTCGGATAAAGAAATGCGCCCGATCAGGGGAAATGAGATATCCATTATTTTTCAGGATCCTATGACCAGCCTGAATCCGGTCTATACCATAGGAAATCAGATCATGGAGGCAGTTTTGCTCCATACAGATAAGAACAAAGCGCAGGCGAAGGAAAGGGCAAAGGAGCTTTTGGAGCTGGTAGGCATCAATGAGCCGGACAAGCGTTTAAAGCAGTATCCTCATGAGTTGTCCGGCGGGATGCGGCAGAGGGTCATGATCGCCATTGCCCTTGCCTGTGAACCAAAGCTTTTGATTGCCGACGAGCCCACCACAGCGCTGGATGTGACCATTCAGGCACAGATTCTGGAGCTGATGATGGAGTTAAAGGATAAGCTTGGCATGGCGATCATCATGATCACCCATGACCTTGGGGTGGTTGCCAGTATGTGTGAGCGGATTGCCGTCATGTATGCGGGGAAAATTGTGGAATACGGAACGGCGGAGGATATTTTTTACGAGCCCAGACATCAGTATACCAAAGGTCTGATCCGTTCTATTCCCAGGCTGGATACCAAAGAGCATGAGCGGCTGGTACCTATTGAGGGAACGCCGGTAGATATGCTGAATCCGCCGAAGGGATGCCCTTTTGCGCCCAGATGTGATGAGTGTATGAAAATCTGTCTGCGGGAGATGCCGCCGGTAACGAATTTTGGGGAGATCCATTATACCCAGTGCTGGCTGAACCAGAAGGAAGAGTATGAGAAACAGCCGCAGGGAGAAAGGAGCCGCAGATGAGTGAAAATTTAGTACAGATAGAACATTTACGCCAGTATTTTCCTGCCGGCGGTTTTGGGAAGAATAAAAAATATGTTCAGGCGGTAGACGATGTTTCCTTTACCATAGACAGGGGAGAGACACTGGGGCTGGTAGGTGAGTCCGGATGCGGAAAGACCACTACAGGACGTACCCTGCTCAGATTATATGAGCCAACAGGAGGGCGCTTCGTCTATGATGGCGAGGTCATCTTTGATGTAGAGAAGAAACAGTACGCTGATATGCTTCCTTACCGGAAGAAGATGCAGATTGTTTTTCAGGATCCGTATGCAAGCTTAGACCCCCGTATGACTATTGGCGATATTGTGGGCGAGGCAATCGATGTACATAAGATGGCATCTGGCAAAAAGGAAAGATACGATATCATCATAGAAATGCTTAGACGTGTGGGGTTAAATTCCGAGCACGCAAACCGTTATCCCCATGAATTTTCCGGCGGGCAGAGACAGCGTGTGGGAATTGCCAGAGCGCTGGCAGTAAGACCAGAGTTTATTGTCTGTGATGAACCGATTTCCGCCTTGGATGTATCCATTCAGGCGCAGGTTATCAATATGTTTGAGGATCTGCAGGAAGAAATGGGGCTTACTTATTTATTCATTGCCCATGACCTTTCCGCAGTGAAGCATATTTCCAACAGGATCGGCGTTATGTACTTGGGCAGGATGGTAGAACTGGCGGACAGCTATGAGCTGATCACAAGACCCCATCATCCGTATACAAAAAGCCTGATCTCCTCAATACCGATTGCGGATCCTAAAGTTGCTAAGGCGAGCAAGCGTATTGTGCTGGAAGGGGATGTGCCCAGCCCGTTAAATCCGCCATCAGGATGCCGGTTCAGGACAAGGTGCCCTTATGCGGATGAAAGATGTGCGGAAGAAATGCCCGAATGGCGCGAGATGGAAAATGGTCATTTTGCAGCATGTCATCATATTGACAAATGTAATTAAATATGATAAACTACCACGTGTGATTTTTGCCAAAATCACCGTGTTGTTTATATGCGCAGGGAAAAGCTTCCCTGCAAATTAAAAAATCCAAGAGGAGGAACAATTATGAAAAAAAGAGTACTTGCACTCTTACTGGCAACAACCATGGTATTTGGTCTGACAGCCTGCGGCGGCGGTAACGATACATCTGCAGCAGACGATGCACAGACAGAAGACAGTACTGACGCTGCCAGTGACGAAAACGCTGAAGCTGCTGATGACACATCTGCAGAGGACGCAAACACAGAGCAGGCATCAACCGGCGAGAAGATCCTTTCCGTACAGGTAGGTCCTGACCCTGAGACTATTGATCCTGCATTAAACAGTGCAGTAGACGGCGGCAACATGTTGCTGCATTCCCATGAATGCCTTTTGACCGTTGATCAGGACGGCAAGCTGGCTCCCGGACAGGCAGAAACCTGGGAGACAAGTGAGGATGGTCTTACATGGACATTCCATTTAAGAGATGGTTTAAAGTGGTCTGACGGTTCTGACCTGACCGCAAATGATTTCGAGTACAGCTGGAAGAGAGTATGCGATCCTATGGTTGCAGCTCCTTATGCAGAGACTGTACTTGGCATGGTAGAAGGCTTTAACGAGGCAGTAGCTGGCGATCTGGATGCTCTTCAGGTAGCAGCAACTGATGACAAGACATTGACTGTTAAATTGAGCGCGCCTTGTTCTTATTTCGGAAGCCTTGCAGCATTTGCTACACTGAGCCCTGTTCAGCAGGCAACTGTTGATGCAAACGGCGATGCATGGGCAACCGCTGCAGAAACTTATATTTGTAACGGACCTTTCTATATTTCAGAGTGGGTGCCGGGATCTCATATCCTTATGAGCAAGAACCCGAACTACTGGAATGCGGATGCAATCAAGCTGGACGGTATCAAGTGGAACCTGATCGAGGATGCCAATGCATCTTACAGTGCTTATCAGACAGGCGAAGTTCTGATGATCAAGGACGTTCCCACAGAGGAAATCCCTTCTTTGGAAGGAAGTTCTGAGTTTTATGTAGATCCTATCATTGGCACCTATTATCTGAGCGTTAATACTCAGAAGGCGCCTTTCGATGATGCTAAGGTACGTAAGGCTCTGAGCCTTGCAATTGACCGAGAGTATGTTGCAAACACTCTGATGCAGGGTACTTATTCACCGGCAAGCAACTTCATGGGTCCTGGCTGGATTGATACAGACGGAAGCCAGTTCATGGATAATGCTAACGGCGGACAGCCTTATGTTGACACAACGAATTTTGAAGCGAACCTAGAAGAAGCTAAGGCTCTGTTAGAGGATGCCGGTTATCCGGGCGGCGAGGGTCTTCCTTCCATTACTTACTCCACTAACGATGCTGGCTACCACAAAGTAGTTGCTGAGTATTTACAGCAGGCATGGGCTGAGCTTGGTGTTGACCTTAACGTAGAAATCGTAGAGTGGGCAAGCTTTACACCAATGAGACGTAATGGCGACTATGAAGCATCCCGTAATGGCTGGGTAGGCGATTACAGTGATCCTTCCAACATGCTGGACCTGCTTTACTCTTCTAACGGTAACAATGATGGTAAGTTCAGCAATGCTGAGTACGATGCTGCTATGGAAGTATCCAGAACAACACTGGATGCAGCAGAGCGTTCAGAAGCTCTCCACAAAGCAGAAGATATCCTGATGGAAGAAACTGCATGTATTCCTGTAGCTTACTACAATGACTTCTGGTTACAGAGCGATAAGATCACGGGTTCCTGGCATTCACCTTATGGATACTGGTACTTCATGTATGCAGATATTGCTGAATAAATATCAGATAAAAATTCATATTTAAATATGATAAGAACAGGCTGTGGATAATCCACAGCCTGTTTGGCATTTGCGGGCAATGAGCCAAGCGGCTGCGAAGTTGTTGACTTTTATCCTTGTATTGCTCTAAAATGTTTAGGTGTAGGGATTGCTGAGTAATGAAAGCAAAAAGTACAGGAAACGAGGGAAAAATATGAAATTTTCAGAAATGCCGTATGAACGGCCTGATTTGGAGGACATGAAAAAGCAGATGGAAGGGCTTGTCAGAGAACTGAAGGAAGCCCAAAGCTATGAAACAGCAAGAGCTGTTTTCATGAAAATGGAGATTTTGGAAAAGCATATCAGGACAAAGCACAGCATTGCCAAGATCAGGTATGACATTGACACCCGGGACAAGTTTTATGAGGAAGAGATGAATTTCTGGAACAGCGCTATGCCGGAATTACAAGAGTATCAGCAGCAGTGGACAAAATCCATGTTACAGAGTGCATTCCGCAAGGATTTTGAGGCGGAGTTTGGCAATGTGATGTTTTTGAATGCGGAGATCAGCTTAAAGACTTTTTCTCCGGAGATCATTCCGGAGCTGCAAAAGGAGAGCGCGTTGAATCAGGAATATACCAAGCTTTTGGCATCAGCCCAGATTCCGTTTGAAGGGAAAAGCTATACCATTTCCCAGATGTCTCCCTTTAAAACAGACAGTGATGACACGCGGCGCCTTGCAGCATGGAAGGCGGAAGGGCAGTGGTATAAGGATCATCAGGAGCGGCTGGACGGTATTTATGACGAGCTGGTAGGGCTTCGCGACCAGATGGGCAGAAAGCTGGGCTTTGATGGCTATACACAGCTTGGCTATTATCGGATGGAGCGTAACTGTTACGATAAGAAGGATGTGGAAAAGTTCAGGGAAAATGTGGTAAAGTATCTGGTGCCAGTGGCAAGTGAAGTTTACCGGAAGCAGGCTAAGCGGCTTTCCAAAGAGTACCCTATGAGCTTTGCGGATAATGCGCTGGCATTCCGTTCCGGCAATGCACGTCCAGCGGGAACACCGGACGAGATCTTAAAGCAGGGAAAGAAATTTTATGATGAGCTTTCGCCGGAAACCGGCGCCTTTTTCCGCACTATGCTGGATGGGGAGCTTTTGGATGTGCTTTCCACGGAGGGCAAGGCAGGAGGCGGTTATTGTACCAGCATTCCGGATTACGGGGTTCCCTTTATCTTTGCAAACTTTAACGGTACCCAGCATGATGTGGAGGTAGTGACCCATGAAGCAGGACACGCCTTTGCCGCATGGCTGAACAGGGAGCGTGTTCCCATGGAAACAGTCTGGCCCTCGCTGGAAGGCTGTGAAGTACACTCCATGTCTATGGAATTTTTTGCATGGCCCTGGGCAGAGGGGTTTTTCGGGAAGGATGCACGGAAGTTTCTCTACACCCATTTGTCGGATGCACTGACATTCATTCCATACGGTACCATGGTGGATCATTTTCAGCATGCGGTGTACGAAAAACCGCAGATGACGCCGGCGATGCGCCATGGGGTCTGGAAGGAACTTTTGGGAATCTATATGCCATGGATGCGGCTTGACGGAGATATTCCTTTTTATGCACAGGGGCAGGGCTGGCAGAGACAGCATCACATTTATACACGTCCTTTCTATTATATAGATTACTGCCTGGCACAGACGGTTTCTCTTCAGTTCTGGGCGATGATCCAGAGGGATTCTAAGGATGCATGGGAGCACTATATGGCGTATACCAGGCAGGGCGGCAGCGCAGTGTTTACAGACCTTTTGAAAAATGCGGGTCTTACCAGTCCTTTTGAGGCAAGCTGCCTTGAGGATGTATGTGCTGAGGCGAGAAAGTGGCTGGATGCCTATGATCTGACAGGATTGGAATAAGAAAGCAGCAGACGGCTGAAAAGAAAAACAATAGGAGTTAAAAATGGCAAGACAGAAAAAATGGGGCAAGGATGGTTATCTCCAAAATTTTGAGAAAAATGAGGAAGGCGGATATGTCTACACCGGGGAATACTGGCAGGCGGACGAGAACGACCGGCACAGGATTCTTTTCAGGCTTTGGCTGCTGTGCGCCGGACAGCTTTTGGCGGTTCTTTTGCCGGGCTTTTTTACCACGGCGGGATTTTCCGGTTCCTTTTATGTGATCCTGCCCTATGCATTCTGGCTGATTAGCAATGGCTATCTGACGTACCTGCTGGGACGAATGACCTTTGGGGGAAATCCTCTGAAAGGGTATGTGTATGAGCGCAGTGTGAAAAGATATATTCCCTGTGCCGGAGCGGCTGCCTTCGGGGCGGCGCTTACGGCACTGGGATTATTGGTATTTTTTGTAAGCGGAGGAACCGGACAGGGGGGATTATTATGTTTCCTGTGCTGCTTTTTTCAAGGAATATCCCTTCTTTTTATAAATAAATGGAATATTCTGGAAATCTATAAAAAAGTCTAAAAAAATCGAATGGAAGAAAAAACTATTGACAAACCTTCTGTGAAATGTTTATTATTAAGTTGTTGTTGTGTACGCATTCAGCGTACAGTTGTATTTTTGCGGCGTATTTTGCGGCGGAAGTATGATCAGAACAAGTTAAAGTTATTAAAATTTCAGAAGGAGGTTTTCAAAAATGAAATCCGTAAAGAAACTCTTTGCATTGCTTCTTGCATTTGCGATGGTTCTTTCACTGGCAGCCTGCGGCGGGTCTGGAAATGATAATGCAACTCCGGATGCCAGCGAGGCTCCGGCAGAAGAGAGCAGCGATGAAAGCGATGCAGCCGATTCACAGGACGCAGCAGGGGAGGAAACAGCAGCGCCTGAGAATGACACATTAGTTACTACTGTAGAGCAGGGACTGGAAGGCAAGTTCTCTCCGTTCTTTGGTCTGTCAGCTAATGACGTTACTATTTGGGAAGCTACACAGGCATATACCATAGAGGTTGACCGCGTGAGCAACCCGATCATGACAGGTATTGAAGGTGAGACTCGTGAATACAACGGAACTGATTACACCTATTATACCGCTTCCGATATGGTAGTTACCGAGAACGAAGACGGTACGGTATACTATGATATCACTATGCGTGATGACATTAAGTTTACTGATGGAACCACGGCAGACATTGACGACGTGATTTTCGCAATGTATGTATATCTTGATCCTACTTATGACGGAAACTCTACTCTGTTCTCTACCGCTATTGAAGGTATTGAAGAGTACCGTTCCGGTATTGAGCCTTTATACAGCCTGTTGATTGCAGCAGGGGAGGACAATACCGACTTTACTTACTGGGATGAAGCAACCCAGACCGCTTTCTGGAGCGAAGGGCTTCCTGCAGCAGGGGACGCTTTTGCTCAGTCTATTCTTGATTATTGTGTAAATAACGGTTATGCAGCAGCTACCGATCCGGTTGAAGCGATCGCTCCTAACTGGGGATTTGACGGTCTGCCGGAGGGCGCTACTGTTACCGATTTCTTTAATGCAATGCTGGAAGCTTATGAGGGTGATTATAATACTCTTTCCGATACGGAAGCAGCAAGCGGAAGTATCTGGAGTTATATGGATCCCGCTTATCAGGTTGGTATTGAGACCGGCGAGTCCGCACCGAATGTTTCCGGTATCCAGCGTACTGGGGATTACTCCATGCGCATCGTGGCTTCCAAGGTTGATGCTACCATGATCTACCAGCTGGCTATTCCGATCACTCCGATGCATTACTATGGTGATGAGAGCCTTTATGATTATGACAACAACAGCTTCGGTTTTGTAAAGGGTGACCTTTCAGGCGTGAAGTCCAAGACCAGTACGCCTATGGGAGCAGGTCCTTATATTTTCAAAGAATACTCTAATGGTGTAGTTTATATGGATGCTAACCCTGACTACTTCAAGGGCGCGCCGAAGATTCCTCATTTGAATTTTATGGAAGCAGCAGAGGCTGACAAGGTTACCGGTATTACTGCAGGGACTATGGATATCACGGATCCCAGCTATTCTACCGATGTAGCTTCTCAGGTTGCCGACATCAATGGAACAGAAGAACTGGATGGTCCTGTGATCACGACCAGACTGATCGACTACCGTGGATATGGTTATGTAGGTCTTGCAGCTAACAATGTAAAGGTTGGAAATGATGCTTCTTCCGAAGAATCACGTAACCTGCGTAAAGCAATTGCAACTGTAATTGCTGCTTATCGTGATGAAGGTATTGATTCCTACTATGGAAATACAGCATCCATCATTAACTATCCGATTTCCAATACTTCCTGGGCAGCGCCTCAGGTTACTGACGATGGCTATCAGGTTGCTTATTCCGTAGACGTGAATGGCGATCCTATCTACACAGACGGAATGTCCACCGAAGAGAGATATGCGGCAGCTCTTGAGGCAGCTCTTGGATATTTTGAAGCAGCCGGATTTACTGTTGAAGACGGAAAAGTTACAGCAGCTCCCGAAGGCGCTAAGTTAGAGTATCAGGTAAACATTGGCGCTGGCGGCGCTGGCGACCATCCTACATTCCTGATCCTTAAGAATGCAGGCGATGCTCTTGCATCTATCGGTATCACCCTTACGGTAAACGATCTGGCAAACTCCAGCGATTTGTATGCTTCTTATCAGACAGGCGTTGCTGAAATGTGGTGTGCAGCATGGCAGGCAGGTACTGATCCGGATATGTATCAGCTTTATCATTCAGAGGGATCTACCAACTATTATCAGATCGCTGATGATGAGCTGGATGAGCTGATTGAGGCAGGACGTCTTTCCACAGACCAGACCTACCGTAAAGGTCTTTACAAGGCTGCTATGGAGATCATTATGGACTGGGGCGTAGAGCTTCCTGTTTACCAGAGGTCTGAATGTATTATGATTTCCTCTGAGCGTGTGAAAGCAGAGACTCTTCCTACAGATATGACTCCTTACTGGGGATGGATGTCTGAGGTTCAGAATCTGGAGCTGAAATAAATCAGTTTGCCGGAATTAGGAAGACCATAACATTATAAATGAACAGATAATGATTTTTGACCGAATAGGGAATCTGTTTGATATCCCCTGCTCATGGGGCAGGGGATATCTTTTTAAAAGGAAGTTACAGTATGACAGAGAGCTGTCCACAGGTGGACGGTTGTCTGTTGCGCTGTATATATCAGCAAAAAATCAAAAGAAATATGGGTCAGATGAGAGTCTGACCTTAAAAAAGGAGGTTTTTTTTTGCGTAATTACATTATCAAACGTATTTTGTTGTCCATCCTTATTCTCTTTAGCGTTACGTTTATTATCTACGCTATCCTGCGCTGTCTGCCTGCGTCCTATGTGGAGAATATGGCAATGCAGCTGGCGGCTGCACCGGGGGCAAAGCCTTATGAGGAATGGATCGAACAGTTGAATGCATCTTATGGACTTGATAAAGGTATTCTGGCGGGATATCTGACCTGGCTTGGAGATTTTGCAAGAGGAAATTTCGGAGACAGCTGGAAGTTTACCGTTCCTGTGATCGAGAAGTTTAACGATGTGATCTGGCTTTCTTTTGTGATGGGAGTGATTTCCTTTGTGCTGCAGCTGCTTATTGCTATACCGCTTGGGATCGTGGCTGCGACCAAGCAGTATTCCAAGGCGGATTATGCGATCACCGCCACTGCGCTGGTGGGAATTTCACTGCCTACATTCTTTTTTGCAACGCTGTTGAAGCTAGTCTTTGCGGTGAAATTGCAATGGTTTGATGTGTCTGGTCTGGTAGGACGTAATTACGCACAACTGGACTCCTGGGGGCAGTTTATGGATAAAGCACATCATCTGGTGCTGCCTATTGTGACGCTGGTGATCATATCGATTGGGTCGCTTATGCGTTACACTCGTACCAACATGCTGGAAGTGTTAAATGCAGATTACATAAGAACCGCACGGGCGAAGGGGCTTAGCGAGAGCAAGGTAATCTACAAGCATGCTTTCCGCAATACTTTGATTCCGCTTGTAACGATCGTGGGCGGTTCTTTGCCCGGTCTGTTTTCAGGCGCGCTGATCACGGAAACGATCTTTTCCATTCCCGGCATTGGGTTTACGTCTTATCAAGCCATGGTGATAGGAGATATTCCTTTTTCCATGTTCTATATGACTTTCCTTGCGGTCCTGACCCTTGCGGGAAATCTGATAGCTGACATTTTGTATGCGGTGGTAGACCCCCGCGTGCGGATCGCATAGAAGGGAGGGGCATCAATGTCTGAAAACAAAAATGTATATACGTATGATAATAACAGTTCAGAGGAAAACCTTTCCTTAAATGATGACCGCCGTGTAAAAACGCTCTCTCCTGGGGCGATGGTCATGAAAAGGTTTTTCCGTAACCGTCTTGCAGTAGTGGGGCTTGTGATGCTGGGGGCAATGTTTGTATTTTCCTTTATTGGCGGGATGATATCTCCTTACAGGCAGGATGAGCAGTTTTATACCTACACCTTTTTGGAAAAAGAGTATGTGGCAGTGACCAGAAACGAAGATTTCCGCTATGTGGCGGCAGAAGGGAAAGAGTTTGGCTCAGCAGCTCAGGCACAGTTCCTTCTGGCACAGATGACAGGGAAGGAAGAATTTACCTATAAAGATGTGACATATGGGGTGGCACAGGAAGGAAAAGACTTTTATACCCTTTCTACCGACGGAGAAGTGATCGCCATTGCTTATAAAGATATCGTGAATGCAGAAGACGGATTGGAAGATCCTGCTTTTGCCGTAAAGCTGGAAGCCCTTAAATCTTATACCAATGGCCAGACCGGCGCTTTTAGCGCAGGCGGCGAGGAATATGAGCTGGACGGAGACGGCAACATCATTAAGGATGGCCAGGTGATCGGTTATATCAGCCGTTTCGTGGTGCAGTCTAAAGAAAACGGCGTGGTCATCTCAAGGAGTTTTAAGGAGCGTCTGGAAGAGGCATTGGACGGCGGCGCTGAAGAATTTATTTATGTTGGTGAGGACGGCGAGGAACATAATTATCCCATCGCCTATGATGCCAGCGCAAAGGTATGGTCTGTAAAGCAGGAGACAGAGACCTATGTGTACGACCAGTATTCCCAGCCGTCAGCCACACATCCGCTGGGAACGGATACCAACGGCATGGATATGCTTACCCGTTTGATGTACGGCGGCAGGGTTTCACTGATCATCGGTTTTATTGTAGTTATCATAGAGACCGTACTGGGAGTTATTCTGGGCGGTATTTCCGGATATTTTGGCAAATGGGTGGATAACCTAATCATGCGTATTGTGGATATTTTTTACTGTATCCCTTCCATGCCCCTGATCATTATCCTGGGCGCGGCTATGGACGGCATGCGGGTCGATCCTCAGATTCGTATGTTATATCTGATGTTGATCCTGGGATTTTTAGGATGGCCCGGTATTGCCCGCCTGGTAAGAGGACAGATTTTATCCTTGAGGGAACAGGAATTCATGACGGCGGCAGAAGCCTGCGGTATCAGTGTTTCAAGACGGATCTTCAAGCACCTGATTCCGAACGTGATTCCCCAGCTTATCGTTACCTGTACCATGAGCCTTGGTTCCATTATCCTTACGGAATCCACGCTTTCCTTCCTGGGGCTTGGGGTAAAATTCCCCTTTGCTTCCTGGGGAAATATTATTAATGATGTAAACAATGCCTACGTGCTCACAAATTATTGGTTTATCTGGATCCCGGCAGGGTTCTGTATCCTGATTTCCGTATTGGGATTTAATTTTGTGGGTGATGGTCTCCGGGATGCATTTGATCCCAGAATGAAGCGATAGGGAAGGAGGAATAACTATGGCTAAGAACAAACCGGAAGGTTATCTTTCCGCAAAGGAATCCCGCCGGATCTCTAAAGAAAACCGGCGTATTACCAATCAGTATGAAAAGGAACGCAAGCGGAAGAATGTGCCGGAATCCGAGTATATGACCACCATGCATAATCCAGACAACGCGGTGGAATTCGATAATCTCCACACTTATTTCTTCACGGATGCGGGAACTGTTAAGTCAGTGGACGGGGTGAGCTTTGAGGTTCCCATCGGAAAGACGGTAGGCGTGGTGGGTGAGTCCGGATGTGGCAAATCCGTTACCAGCCTGTCATTGATGCAGTTGATCCAGCGGCCCCAGGGGCAGATCGTAGAAGGAGAGATCCGTTTAAACCTTGGGAATGACAAGGCTTACAATATTGTAAAGACCCCCAGCGATAAGATGAAGGATTTAAGGGGAAATTATGTTTCCATGATCTTTCAGGAGCCTATGACCAGCTTAAACCCGGTGTTCCGTATTGGGGAGCAGGTGGATGAGGTCATTGAGCTTCATGAGGATAAAAGCAAGGATGAAATTAAAAAAAGAACCATTGAACTGCTTGAGATGGTGGGGATTGCCAACAGCCAGGGCGTTTATCAGATGTATCCCCATGAGCTTTCCGGCGGTATGCGCCAGAGGGTAATGATCGCTATGGCGCTTGCCTGCAATCCGAGGATCATCATTGCCGATGAACCTACAACAGCGCTGGACGTGACCATTCAGGCACAGATCCTGGATCTGCTCCGCAATCTGAAGGATAAGATCAATTCCTCTATCATGCTGATCACCCACGACTTAGGCGTGATCGCAGAGATGGCGGACTATGTGGTGGTCATGTATGCCGGCAGGGTAGTGGAGAAAGGGACGGTCCGGGATATCTTTACCAATCCTTCCCATCCGTATACCATTGGTTTAATGGCTTCCAAGCCGGTGGTAGGAAAGCAGGTGGACAGACTTTATTCCATTCCCGGCAAGGTGCCGAATCCCGTGAATATGCCTGATTACTGCTATTATAAGGACCGCTGCGAGATGTGCGTGGCGGGCTGTGAGGGAGAATACCCGAAGGAGATCAGTCTGTCCGAAACCCACAAGGTGAGCTGCTACCGGTTTTATGACAGAAAGGGGGAGAGATAAATGAGTGAAAATAATACCAACACACAAAGCGGTTATACGCCAGTGACTTACGATCCCCAATATATATTGATGGTCAATCATCTGAAAAAATATTTTCCCATCAAGGGCGGCATGATCTCCCGGACGGTAGGTCATGTAAAGGCTGTAGACGGTGTTACTTTTAATTTAAAGCGCGGGTCTACCATGGGACTTGTAGGTGAATCCGGCTGTGGCAAAACCACCACAGGCCGTACCATTCTCCGCCTTTCAGGGGAAAAGACCGACGGGCAGGTACTTTTTAACGGAAAAGAGGTTTACGATCTTACACCGAAGGAAATGCGCGGTATACGTACCAAGATGCAGATCATCTTTCAGGATCCCTTTTCCAGTCTTTCCCCCAGGCTTCCGGTAGGGGAGATCATTGGCGAGGCTGTCAGGGAGCATGGGCTGGTAAGCAAGGCAGAGTTTGACGACTATATTGACCAGGTGATGGATAATTGCGGATTGCAGCCATTTCACAAGGACCGTTACCCCCACGAGTTTTCCGGGGGGCAGAGACAGCGTATCTGTATAGCAAGGGCTCTTGCCTTAAATCCGGAGTTTGTGGTCTGTGACGAGCCTGTATCTGCATTGGACGTGTCCATTCAGGCACAGATCATCAATCTTTTGAAGGATTTGCAGGAGCAGTATAAGCTGACTTACTTGTTTATTTCCCATGACCTTAGCGTGGTGGAGCATATTTCCGATACGGTAGGCGTTATGTACCTGGGAAATCTGGTGGAGTATGGTGCCACGGAGGATATCTTTAAGAATCCTTTACACCCATATACAAAGGCTTTGTTTTCCGCGATTCCGGTCCCGGATCCGGATGCGAAGATGGATCGGATCGTATTAGAAGGGGCAATCCCTTCTCCGTCAAATCCGCCTTCGGGCTGTAAGTTCCATACCCGCTGTGCAAACTGCATGGCAAAATGTAAAGAAGTCGCTCCCAGGCAGAAGGAGATCGAACCGGGGCACTATGTAGTGTGCCATCTGTATGATGATAAATGAGCCGCAGGAAAAATCATGGATTCGAGGATGACGGACGTGTGATAGCGGATATGAGCAAGCTTAGTGATTCCCGGTCTTTGGGTTCGCACTCATCCGGCAGCACGAAGGGAGAGATCGAGGAGCAGGGCGGACTGGAGCCTCCCCCCTTTTCGTGGAAAGAGCGTTTCCACTATATAGGGGCAGCGCTGGGAGCCGCACTTTTGATCGCCTTTGCTTTCATAGCCGGATTGGGGATCGTAATCTGGCTGATCACGCTGTATGGGATGAAATGAATGGTCAGAACGGTTCCATTTATATTGAATAATCATAAAAATCATGGTAAAATCAGGGAAGGATTTGATTACTCTTTCCCTGATTTTATGTACAAGGGCGCGTAAGGAAGTTTAGAGAAATGTAAAAGGAGGTAATGGCAAATGGAGCAATATAAGCAGGAATTTATCGAGTTTATGGTGGACAGCCAGGTGCTTAAGTTTGGTGACTTTACATTAAAGAGTGGCAGGAAATCTCCTTTTTTTATGAATGCAGGAGGATATGTGACAGGCGGTCAGCTCCGCAGGCTGGGTGAATATTATGCGAAGGCGATTCATGACCATTATGGTCTTGATTTTGATGTCCTTTTTGGACCGGCTTATAAGGGAATCCCCCTTTCCGTGGCAACAGCTATGGCAATCAGCGAGCTGTATGGAAAGGAGATCAGATATTGTTCTAACCGCAAGGAAATGAAAGATCATGGGGATACCGGGATTTTGCTTGGGAGCAAGTTAAAAGACGGTGATAGAGTGGTGATCATCGAGGATGTGACCACGTCCGGAAAATCGATCGAGGAAACCTTCCCCATCATCAGGGCGCAGGCTGATGTAAAGGTGGCAGGGCTGATCGTTTCCTTAAACCGTATGGAGAAAGGCCAGTCGGAAAAGAGCGCCCTTTCAGAGATCAAAGAAAAATACGGCTTTGATGCTAATGCAATTGTGAATATGCAGGAGGTTGTGGAATATCTTTATAACAGACCCTATAAGGGACAGATTTATATTGATGATACATTGAAGGCAGCGATTGACGCATATTATGAACAGTATGGTGCAAAATAATTTCAGACAGGAAAGGAGCGGTCATGGAAGAAAAGGTATATCGGATGATGAACGGAGCAGGTGCAACGAGCATTGCGGTGGGCGTGGTAACTTTGGTGGCAGGGATTGTCTGCGGAATATTAATGATCATCAGCGGGGCAAAGCTATTGGCAGGCAAATCTAAAATTTTATTTTAAGACAAAGGGCATTCTGAAAATGGGATGCCTTATTTATGCGCAGGGGCGCACGGAGGAATTTGAGGCTTGCGCAACGTGCGCCCGGCGCACGGGCAGGGAGAAAAGCTTTCCTGCCCGATTGGAGTGGATGATGTTCAGGAATAAAGGTTTCATTTTTACAAACAAGGAGTATTCAAAGACAGGGATCATGTCAACTGTTTTTGGGGTTTTAGCCTGTGTTACATTAGGAACGGCTGTGTATTTATCTTATTTAAACGGAGGGGAAAGCTCTGCCAGATATGGGGCGGCAGCTTTTCTTGCTGTGCTTTTCGGAGCTGTTGGCGTTA
>ERZ808054.702-NODE-702-length-26387-cov-26.841885_pt1 | contig 26387 bp, 20 predicted proteins | sample MGYA00380201_ERZ808054 | MGnify/ENA primary metagenome ERZ808054 (study PRJEB31490, sample SAMN06133419) | mouse gut metagenome | isolation source: Z5_2 | host: mice | place: China: Chengdu | collected 2015-05 ...
CCCTGTATCTTTTTGAATAGCTCATGCCCTTAGTCTACTCGTTATCTTACCTTTTTTCAACTGCTTTTACTATATCATCTCCCTCCTGAAGCGACCGCAAAAAGCCGAGGACGCTGTCATCCACGTCCCCGGCCTGCGGCTGCTCGAATTTTTCTTTTGCTGAGATCATTTCCACGCTGTGCAGCTCCTCCCGGATAATCCGGCGGACAGTTTCCGCCAGCGACTCCTGCTCATACATCCGGCAGACCGCACGGCAGACAGCATCCGTCCTCTGTCCAGCAGGGATGGCGCACAGCCGTTCCCACGCCTCCCGCTGGAGGGGAGAGGCCATGGAAAACGATAAATTCAGCCGCCGCTTATCCGCCACCCTTCACACCCCGCAGCATTTGCCCGACAAGGCACTCGTAGCCCTTGGCGTTCATACATACGTCATCCAGGATAAAAGGCCGGCAAAGGCCGTCTGTGGCTGACACATGGCGCTTTAAGAGGGCGGCCCCGCCGCCCAGGAAGACGGCGGGCATGGCGCGGGCATCCAGGCCGCTCTCCGCAATGGCGGACAGCAGGCGGCGGACGTAGGCGGAAGCCTCCCGGTGGATGATCTGCCTGGCGTTCTCGTCCACGCTGCTCACCCCGCCCTGCAGGACACTCTCGATCTGCGCCGCCGTCATGGACAGGCCCAGGGCGCGGCGCACCTGCTCCGCGATCTCGTCCAGGCAGCGGATCATGCCCAGCTCCAGGCTCCGGCAGGTGGCGGCGTTGGGGATGCGGTTGTCCAGCCGCATGAGATCCACCGTCCAGCCCCCGATGTCCGCTACGATGACGGACGGCTCATCCAGCAATTCCTGCTGGGTCAGTACGGCGGCGTAGCCCTGGGGAAACAGGGACACCTCCGCAATGGTGACAGTATAGCCGTTTCCCTCATAGCGGAAGGACACCGGCTTGCCATCCCCGAGCAGGTAGGCCCTGAACTTCTTTTTGTCCCGGCCAAAGCTGGTCAGGGGCAGGCCAGCCGCCAGATGGACGCTGGCGGTGCGGTCTGCGCCCCGATGCTCCAGCTCTCTGGCGATAGCGGCCAGGGTCAGGAGGTAATAGTCCTCCGTGACCGTTTTGTCCTTCTGGAGCGGCTGCCGCCCACTGCCCACCACATAATATTTACCGCCGTATTCCAGCACATCCTTGCTGGTGTAGGGTTCATGCTCATATTGAACCAGCCCGGTGGGGAAGGAGAAATGGGAGCTTTTCATTGCGGCATAGCCGTGATCCACCCCGATGGTGATGGTTTCGCTCATCTGGAATCACCTCGATTCTTTTTGATTTTTTTGCTTTTCGTGGCGGTGGCACGGGCCTTTTGGATCTCCGGGCTGGTAATGTTCCAGGTATCGTTATACTGTCGGATATGGCACTGCAGTTCCTCTGGCGTCATATATTTGGCGCATAGCCTGGGCAGATAGGAGACGGCCTCGCTCCAGGTGTAGGGATAGCCGATCCCATCGCCATACACAACATCCTTCTTCAACTCCGCTTTCAGCGCGTCATACCCGGCTGGGTCAAAATCCTCGTATATGTCCCGGCCAGTGAGTTCCTCGAAGGCCCGTTCACCTATGTGGGGGAGACAGTCAAAACGCTGGTCCTGGTAGTCCGGCGCATCGGCCAGTGAGTCCGGGTCCTTCAGCGCGGCCATGTACACCTCCCGGCCCTGGGCGATCAGCCAGCCTCGGAAATCGGTGAAACCGTCATCCGTACAGCCGCCGCGCTCCATGACGGAGGCGGCTGTCCACAGGCCGTACTGATAGGCCAAGCTGGTATAGGCACAGGCGATGTCATCGAACCGTTTCGCCTGCTCCGGCCCCATATCCACCAACTGTTCCATCAGCCATTCGCTGGGGCCGCTTGTATGCTCCTTTGCCTGGGCAATCAGCGTCCAGAAGGTATCCTTGTTGATTTCGGTGATCCTGCTGCTCATCGCGCGGTACCTCCTCGTTTCTGTTGATGCGGTGGACGGACGGGCGATTTCTCCGGTTCCATTTCCTCTTTTGTCAGGATGAAAAAGTCCTTGCCGCACCAGAAACTGACATACATCTCTCCAAATGAGGTCTTGTGGGGATGCTGCTCATAGCCCATGCCCCAGCCGCCCACATACTGCGCCGTACAATACTCCTTCAACTCGGCCAGTTCGAGCAGGGTAAGTTCATCCTTGATCTGGCAAACAGCAACGCCGTATAATTCACCGTCTATGACTTCCACCGAAGGGAACAGCGAAACGACCTTTTCATTCACAGTCTCCAATCCGTCATAATAGACCATGAGGCCCCTTTTTTCCTGCTCAGGTGTCAGTTCGTCCTTGAGTCCTTGAAGGATTGCGTCACGAAATTCGGGGGCAGACAGTTCATCCCCTGCCAGGAGTTGTGAAGCAGATCCGCCCCCTGCCATCTCTGCGCTTAAAGGGCTGTACAGCTTCAATTCTGTTACTAAATTCGCTTGCGGATCGGGCGCTAAAATATCTTGAAATCCCATCCGCTCCAGCACTTTTCCATAGAGCTGTTTTTCAAATGCCTGGTATTCGGGGGTGGAGGTATCCACCTCCAGCAGCGTGGCGGACTCGTAGGTGCTGCCGGGGATGATCTCCCAATCCACCGCCTGGAAACGAACGGCGATCAGCCAATCCATCAGCTGATGCCCTTCCATCAGTTCAAACATTCCACGGTTATCTTCATAGGGGAACAGCGAGGGGACATCGATCCCCGTCAGCTCCCTCGCCATGCGGTATAGGGTAAACCCCTGGGCATCCATGCTGGGCGAGATCGTGTCGTAAAACCGTTTCATATCCTCCGGCGTGGACAGCTGGGGACAAAACTCCCCCAGGGCATCCCGGAGCGCCTCCGCCTTATGGGAGAGAAAGTTCATGTACTCCTGCTGCTCGTTCGATGTGAGCCACAGCGATTCACAATTCTGCTGGCTCTGTTCCAAGGCTTGCTGTGCCTGCCGCAGCTCAGTGCGGGCTGTCTCCAGCTCGGCGCGGGCGGCGGGGTATTCCCGGACAGCCCGGAGTATATCTCTCAGTCCCACCGTCAAGCCCCCTTTCTGAACCGGGAGATCAGCCGGTCCAGCACACGGATGCGGCAGCGCACCTTGCCTGCAGAGTCATCCAGGCCGTTCATCTGGCTCTGAATGCGCTGGCGGATGGCTCTGAGGGCCTGCTGGTCACTGCAGCACTCCACCACGATGTACTCGCTGCCGCGGGCCAGCACCTCCCGCCTGCCGTTTTCATCCCGGATGCTGGACATGAGCCGCTGGCCCAGCCGCTTGCGGTAGCTGTCCTGGAGGGCATCCGCGTCCCCAGACACACCGTGTTTTTTCAAAATAGCGGCGATCTCCCCGGAGCTGATCCGCATATTGGCGGACAGCATATCCATGATCTCCTGCTCTGCCTCCAGGGGCAGGACGGGCCTGCCGGGAGGCCCCGCCGCCCGCGCGGGGTGTTCTTTGCTCATCGCTCTGGCTCCTTTCTTTTCTGAGATTTGTTTGCAGTCTGCAGCATCGGATCGGGCAGGGGTATCCCCGCATCCTCCGGGCAATAGACATACATCCCCTTGATGGAATGGGCCTGTTCCGAAACAAAATCCGCAGGCGCATCCTCCAAACTAGCCACCGCCAGGACTGTCCGCTTGCGCCGGTCGCGCCAGGAGGTATAGCTGTAGTGATGCTCCCCGTCCCGGTAGATGTGGAGACTCTCCGGCTCTCCGCGCCGCCGGGCATAGGCGGTCGCAGCGTCCTTTTCCGCGATGAATGGAGGGATAAAGCCCTGCTGCAGCTCCGGGCCGATGCTGTTGATGTACTTGACCATCTCCCGGATGTCCCGGCAGTCAAATTCCGGTGCGTCAAAGCCGTACCGCTCTGTGACCAACGCCCATTTCATGCGCTCATGGGGGCTGTCCAGAGAAACCACAAAATATTTGCCGTTACGCTCCCCGGACAGCGGCTCGAAGCGGGCATCGTCATACAGCGGCCCATCCAGGGGACAGTTGTTCTTGAACCAGACGTAGTAATTGTCCAGGATAAACGGGTCGGTGATCCCCATGACCACCCTGCCGATCTTCTTCAGCCGTCCGGCCAGAGCGTAGTCCTGGCAGAACCAGTCGTACCAGCCTGCTTCGCATTGCGTAGTAATGTCTGAATGGGCAAAGGCCCCGGCCCGAAACCTCTCCTGCCACTGGCGGACGGACAGCTCATCCGGCATCGCTGTCACCTCCCGGCAGCATAGTCTCCAGGATACCGGCGATGGCGGCGAACACCTCCGCCAGCTCACGGGCCTCCTTGATGTTGTCCTCGATCTCCTCCGGCGTCATGCGGGTGCATTGCGTCCAGATCCGAACATTTTCTTCCGTGGGCGTGAGCAGAATAGCCCGTTCAAAGGCTTTGCAAAACAGCCCCGCGATCTTATGGCGGCGGTTTGACTCGACGTCCGCCTGCTGGATCTCCTTTTTTGCCTTTTCCAGCTCCACTGCCTGGGCAGCGGCCTCATCCCGCTGCTCCTCTGGCAGTTCCTGTACCTGCCGGGTGATGTTGTAGCCCTGGTTGATGGACAGGTCGCCGCTGTCCAGAGCATCCTTCACGGCAGGGGGAGCGTGTTCATCGATCTGCATGACCTTGCCCATAGTACGTTCTCCCAGCCCGACAGCGTCCGCCAGTTCCTTGCGGGTATCCACAGGAGAAATCGGGTTCGGCAATGTTGCCAAACCCGATTTTGCATCCTCACTTTTCTGATCCCCGCCGCCTGCGGACATATTTTCTTTAGCCCTGGCCTCAATATCCGGCTTCAGCCGGAGGGCAATCTTGCCCAGCTCCCACTTGTCCAGGTTGCGGCGGCCCTTCTGGGTGTCCAGCGCCCACTGCTTGGCCTCCAGCAGATCCGCGAATGAGAACACGGCCATCTGGTAGGGCAGACCGTGCTGTTCGCACAGTCTCTGCCGGTTGTGACCGTCAACGATCACCATGTCCTCATTGACAATGACCGGGGAATAACAGCCGCTCTTGAGGATGTCCGCCTCCAGGGCGGCGAGCTGCTCCCCCGTCAGCGGGGGGAGCAGCTCGGCCATCTCAGGCAGTACGGCGGGACTGCGCTCCGTACTGCTGTATATGGTTCCGGTGTTGCGCATCAGGCGGCGTCCGCCGCGCCGCCGTCCTCAGCGGCCACGCCAGCGGCCTCCTCCACCTTCCGGGGGGACAGGAACTCCACCTCATTGGCCTTGATGAGAAATCCGGGCTGGCGGGTGGGGTCCTCGGAAAAGACGATGGTCTCGAAGTCCCCGGAAGCGGCCAGCTTGCAGCCCTTGTAGGCGAAGGCAGCGCACCGCTCCGCCAGAGCGCCCCGGACCTTGATGGAGATGAAATCGGTGAGCTTGTTGCCGTCCCGGTCCCGGTAGCGGCGGTCGGAGGCGATCCGCAGGATGGCGTAGGGTTTGCCGTCCTCATGGGAGCGCAGCTCCACATCGTTGGTCAGGTTCCCGATTGCGGTGATCTTCAGCATAGTCTGTTCTCCTTTTCAAAGTGATGGTTTGATAGTATTATTTATAATGTATAGGGTCGGAGGCCCCCTCCGAAGAGGGAGCCTCCAGGGGTGCGCTTAATACCCGGTCTTGGGGAGCGGGGTGGGCTTTCCGTAAACCGTGGTCACCCAGCGGCTGATGGCCTGCACCCAGACTCCGTTGTAAGTGCCGCCCACGTCAGCGATGTTGACAAAGCTGCTGCCAGCGGTCAGACCGGCGATGGCGGTACACTTGATCTGGGGCTTCTCCACCTGGGCGAAGCCAGCCGGGGCTTGCCCGAAGACGAACATCACTTCCGTCACCCGCTCATTGGCTGCGAGGCCCAGGGCGGCGGGGGATGCCTGCAGGGTGTAGTTCTTACTGGTGGATAGGTTGTCCGCCAGCGTCCGGTACTCGCCGCCGTTCACCCGGTAGGTGATCTTATAGGTGCCGGGGAAGTTGTAGGTCCCGGTGACGATGGTGTTCAGCCGCACCTGTGCGGGAAGCGTATCCCTCCAATAGAAATTGTCCAGCCGGACGTTGGAGTTGTTGGCGATTCCGGTCAGCACATAGTTCACCGGCTGGCCTGCCATGGCCTCCTAGGGTCCGGTCTTGGTGATGGACACGCCGGTGGTGAGGCTCTTGTTGGTTACCTCGAATCGGAGGATCTGGCCCTCATGTTCCAGATAGGCGGTCAGCTCGGTATCGCTCACGCCGTAGTTGGCAGGGGCCTTGGTCTCCCGGATGGTATAGCGGCCCAGAGGCAGGGGCTTGGAGGAGGCCAGACCACGGTTGTCGCTCTTGATGGTGTCCACCAGATTCCCGGCCTTGTCATAGATTTCGAATACAGCGCCCTCCAGCAGCGTACCGGCGGGCAGGCCGTTGGTGGAGTTGTAGTCGGCGGACTTTTTGACAATCTGGATCTGAGCGGTGATGGGGATGTTCTTCCACTCGATCAGGGTGGTTTCGCCTGCAGTCACATACACGGTTTTCATCTGTGTGTCGGGGACGTAGCCCTTGTTCTCCAGCTCCCGCAGGTAGTAGCGGCCCGAAACAGTCAGATTCTCGATATAAACGTACCCGGAATTGTCAGAGGTGTACTGGCCCACAGGGGTGTTGGTGCTGTCGTACAGCAGGAAGGTCACGCCCTGGATGCCCTTTCCGGTGACGCTGTCCGTCTTGTGAATCAGAATGCCGCTGAAAGGCTTGTTTTCCACAGTCAGAGTGGTGTTTTTTCCATTTTCCATGGTGAAATAATGGCGCGTGGTGTCCAGCTTATAGCCCTGCGCCGCTTCCGTCTCCAGGGCATAGTAATTTCCGGCGTCCAGCGTGAGGGACACCCGGCCATCGCTGCCGGTGGTGATGGTGTCGATCAGGGCGTCATCATCGGCGCGGCGGATCTCGAAGGTCACGTTGGGGATACGCTTTTCCCTGTTCCCCTCCACCACCTTGATCAGCTCGAAGTTGCCCACAGGGGTGTTGTAAAATTTGAGAGTCTGAGCGTCCCCTACCTTGATCTGGATGGTCTTGGGGGTGGTGTCCAGCAGGTAGCCGTCCAGAGTGCGGATCTCCTTGGCGATGATAGTCACGCCAGGTTCCAGCCCCCCGATCACGATCCGGCCATTTTCATCGGTAGTGTACTCGCCGTTGGCGCTACCCAGCACCTGCCCATTAGACTCGGTGACCAGGAAGGTTACGCCCTTCAATGGGGTGGTGGTGCCGGTGATATACTTCTCGATGATCAGGCGGGTCTTGGGGTCATTCTCGAACACCAGATCGTTGCCGCCGTTGGTCCCGCCGCCCACATTGGTGGTGCCGCCAGGGGTGAAGGGGGTGACATTGGTGGTCCCACCCACGGTTCCGGTACTGCCGCTGCTGACGGTGTTGGAGCCGTTTTTCACGATGATAGTCTGAGGTGTGGAATTGAGGACATAGCCGGAGGGTACTTTGGTCTCGGTGACCACCACGGTGCTGCCGGGAACAAGGCCCGTCACAACGACAGTCCCGTCCTTGCCGGTGGTGTAGCGGCCCAGCACAGTGCCGTTGCCGTCCTTTACTGTGAACTCGGTACCGGGGATGGGCTTGCCTGTGACAGAATCCAGCTTGGTCAGGGTCAGGCTGCACAGGGGTTCATTCAGGAAGGTGAGCGTCTGGGTGTCCATGGGGTTCACGGTGACCGTCTGGGTCTGGGTACTCTGGTCGATGACGTAGCCGGGGGCGGGCTTCGTCTCCTTGACCACTACTGTTCCGGTGATGCCGCTGATTCTGATCTCGCCCTTGTCATCGGTGGTATAGAGACCGTTGCTGCTGAGATGGCCATTGTCATTATCAACGTACCCGCCGTTGGCATACGTCAGTTGGAACTGCGCGCCTGCAATGAGAGCGCCAGTCACGCTGTCTTTCTTTTGGATGACCAGGGTACCGGCCCGTTTGTTCCAAAAGACAAGTTCGGGAGCCTGGGGACCTGCGGTGATCTTCACGCTCTTGGGGGTACCGTCCAGCACGAAGCCGTCCACCGTCTTGATCTCCCGCGCGGTGATTACAGTGCCGGGTTCCAGCCCTTCGATCACGATCTCACCTGCGGCGTTGGTGTAGAAGGTGCCATCGCCGGGGCCGACAGGCGCGCCGGAGCCGTCCACTACCTTAAAGGCCACGCCAGCCAGAGGCTCATTGGCGGTCCCCTCAATGTACTTATGGATTGTGAGGTTTACAGTGGGATCATTCTCAAAAGTCAGATCGTTGCCGCCGCTGGTATTGCCGTTGGCGGTCCCGCCCACGGTCCCGGTACTGCCGCTGTTCACGGTGTTGGAGCCGTTTTTGACAGTGATCATCTGGGGCGTGGTGTTGAGAACATAGCCGGAAGGCACCTTCGTCTCGGTCACCACCACAGTGCTGCCGGGGACGAGGCCGGTGACCGTCACCGTGCCGTCCTTGCCGGTGGTATAGCTGCCCAGAAGATTCCCATTGCCATCCTTCACCGCGAACACAGTACCCGGTACAGGCTTTCCGGTGACAGAATCCAGCTTGGTCAGCGTCAGGCTGCACAGGGGTTCATTCAGGAAGGTAAGGGTCTGCGTGTCCAGAGGATTCACCGTGACCGTCTGGGTCTGGGTACTCTGGTCGATGACATAGCCGGGGGCAGGCTTGGTTTCCTTGACCACTACGGTTCCGGTGATGCCATTGATGCGGATTTCACCTTTGTCATCGGTGGTGTAGAGACCGTTGCTGCTGAGATGCCCGTTGTCATTGTCAACGTAGCCGCCGTTGGCGTAGGTGAGCTGGAACTGCGCACCGGCGATCAGAGCGCCGGTCACGCTGTCTTTCTTTTGAATGACCAAAGTCCCGGCCCGCTTGTTCCAAAACGTCAACTGCTGCACTTCGCCGCCCTTGATGAGAATGTCCTGGGGCGTCCCGTCTAAAACAAAGCCCTCCACGGTCTTGATTTCCCGCACTTTCACGGTGGTGCCGGGTTCGATGCCCTCCAGCACAATCTCGCCAGCCTTATCGGTGTAGTAGATTCCATCGTCCGGGCCAACAGCGCCGCCATTGCCGTCCACGACCTTAAAGGCCACGCCGGACAGCGGCTCGTTCTCGGTTCCCTCAATGAATTTCCGAATAATCAACGTGGTGCCGGGTTCATCGTCAAAAATCAGAGTGTTGGCCACGCCGGTGCGTACCACGATATTCTTGGGCGTCTCATCCAGAATGTACCCGGTGGGGGCCTTTTTCTCGGAGACGACCACGGTGGAATTGGGGGCCAGCCCGGTGACGGTGACAGTGCCGTCCGTGCCAGTGATGTAGAGTCCGTTGTTGGGTCCAATGACTTGACCGGAGCTGTCCCGCACAATAAACTCAGCGCCCTTCAGCGGCTTCTTGGTCACAGCGTCCCGCTTCAGGATTGTCAGGGTGCAGAGGGGATCGTCATAAAACCGGATGGTCTGGGTATCCCCGGCATTGACCACCACGGTCTGGGGAGTGGGGTCCTTGCGGTAATTGTCCGGCGCTTTTTCCTCAGACACCACATAGGTGCCGGGGAGCAGCTTGGACAGGACGATCTGACCGTTGCGGTCGGTGGTGTACAAGCCGTTTGAGCTGGTGAGGCCCTCGTTGTCCGGGGTCAGCTCTCCGTTGGCGGTCATCACCTTGAACTGTGCGCCGGCGAGAGGCTGCTTGGTAACGCTGTCGTATTTCTCGATGATCAGGCCGCCCTTGCGGGTGTTTTTGATTACCACGGTCTGGGTATCGCCGCCCTGCCCAATGACCACGTTGGTGGAGGGCGTGTCAATGACATACCCGCCGTCCGGGGCCTTGATTTCATTGATCACATAGGCGCCGGGAGCCAGATTGGTGATCTTGATCTCGCCCTGGGCATCGGTGGTGAAGATGCCGTTCTGGGTCAAGGTGGATGTGCCAATCACACCGTCCAAGCCCACTTCGCAGCCAGCGGCGGTGGTGATCCTAAACTCAGCGCCGGGAAGCGCCTCGTTGGTCTGGCTGTCCCGTTTTTGAATAATCAGGCTGCCCTTCGGCTGATTTTTGAAGGTGAGGGATACCGTCTTGCCTGCCTGGATCTGGATGGTCTGGCTCTGGGTGTCCAGAATGAAACCTGCCGGAGCGCGTACCTCGGTGACCACCACGCTCTTTCCGGGCTTCAGGCCGGGGATGCGGATCTCGCCGGTTTCATCCGTGCGGTAGATGCCGTTTGAGTCACCGATCAGCGTCCCGTCCGCGTACATGATCTTAAACTCGGCGTTCTGGAGGGTCACGCTGGGGTTGGTGGCGCAGACTTTGCGGATGAGCAGGATGCCGTCCGGGGCGTTGTCGAAGGAGACGGTGACCACGTTCTGTTCGCCCTTGTCGGAAATATAGACCGTTTCAGAGGCATTGATGATGGAGTAGCCGTCTGCCGGGTCGATCTCCTCCACGATGTAGGTGCCGCTTTTCAGGCCGGTCCAAATGCAGGTCCCGTTTTTGCCGGTCACCTTCGTGCCGATGACGGTTCCGCCTGTGCCGGAGGTGCCGCCCAGGTAGCGAAGCTGGAAGGTGCAGCCGGGGAGGGCTTCATGGGTCACGCTGTCGTATTTCTCGACTACGATGGCGTTCAGCGGCTCATTGAAAAAAGTCAGCGTTTTGCTCTCGCCGCCATGGAGGATCACCTTCTGGGTGGTGGGTTCCTTCATCTGGAAGCCGGGGGCAGGCTCCACCTCGGTGACGGTATATTCGCCGGGATACAGCTTCTTTCCTTTTTCATGAAGCTTGATCTGGCCGCTGGCATCAGTGACGAAGATACCGAAGTCCATGGAGGCGGGCGCGCCTGCAGCCTCGCCGTTAGACGTGTAAGTCACACGGAACTTGGCCCCCTCGATGGGAGCGCCGGCCACGCTGTCCTCCTTGAAGATGGTCAGCTCCGGGGTCTTGTGGTTGCGGAAGACCACTGTCTTTTCATCGCCGGGGTTCAGGCTGATCGTCTGTACCCGGTCCGCGTCCTTGTCCGGCAGATAGTAGGGCGCGGGGACGGATTTTTCTGTGATGCGGTAGGTTCCGGGATCAACACGCAGAGCGACCGTACCGTCCGCGCCGGTGGTCCAGTCATCCTTATAATCGCTGTCGATCCCCTCTACGGTGAGGACGGTGCCAGGGACAGGTACGCCGGTATCGGCGTCGATCTTCGAAAGGGTCAGCAGGGGCTTTTTGCTGTTTTTGAAAATCAGGGTCTTTTCATCGCCGCCGTTGAGGCTGATAGTCTGGGTCCGGTCCGCTTCGTCCTCCGGCAGACAGTAGGGTTCAGGCACAGATTTCTCCGTCACCCGGTAGCTGCCGGGAGCAACGCGCAGGGTGGCGAAGCCGTCCGCCTCGGTGGTGATGTCGTGGCGGTAGTCGCTGTCGATGCCCTCCACGGTGAACACCGTGCCGGGGATGGGGATGTTGGTCCCCTGCTCCACCTTGGAGATTTTCAAAACAGGCTGCTTCAGATTATCAAAAATCAGCTCCCGATTTTCGCCGGGTCCCAGGTAGATGGTCTGCATGGGTTCCTCGCCCACCACATAGGGGTCGGGGACGGACTTCTCGACCACCTCGTAGCTGTCCACGGGGATATTCGTGAGGACGGCCCTGCCGTCCGGCCCGGTGGTCACGTCATCATGGTAATGGAAGTGAATGCCCTTGATCTCAAAGACCGTGCCAGGAATGACCTCCTTGGTCTGGGCATCCCGCTTGAGGATGGTCAGGCTGGGCAGCTTCTTGTCCGCAGCCGTCACAGTGACAGTGCCGCCGCCATTGATGGTGGCCTGATCCACATGGGCGATGACCGGCTCGGTAAGCGTGGCATAGGGGGCCGGGGCGCTCACCTCCACGAAGGCGTACATTCCCTCGGTCACATCGGTGACGGTGATGGAGCCGTCCGCCTTGGTGGCTTCGGTACCGATGATCTGGCCATCCTTGATGATATTGAACACAGCGCCGGGGAGAGGATTGTCGCTGTCATCCAGCTTGATGAGCCTGACCTTCACCTTGGCGTCATTTTCAAAGACAAGGGCAACATCGGTCTTGCCATCCCAGACGAAGGTCTGCTTGGTCTTGCTGACATCCGGGCTGAGAGAGTAGCCCTCCGGGGGCGTGATTTCCTCGGCGGTGTAGCTGCCCAGGGGCATATCCTTCCAGGGTACGTCCGTCAGATAGCCGCCTGTCCCGGTAACATATGTGCCGGTAAAATCATTGTCTACGCCGGTGATCTTGATGACCGCTCCGGCAAGGCCCTTGGTGGGATTATCCGCGTCCACCTTGCGGATGCTGCCCTCGCCGGTGATCTCAGGGGTGTCGGTGAAGGTGACGGTCACAGTCTTGTCGCTGCCGTTGGGCAGGACAACGTACTGCGGTCCCGCGTTGTCGATCTCGTAGCCCGCCGGGGCCTCCAGCTCTGTTACCGCATAGGTACCCGCGTCCAGAGGGGACAGGGTGACCGTTCCGTCACGGCCTGTTACAACCTCCTTGGAGTAGGAGCCGTTTTCGGACGCTACCTTGAAGCGCGCGCCGGACAGGCCCTTATTTGGGTTGGTGCTGTCTACCTTTTTAATAGTAAGCTCGTATTTCTCACGGATAACATTCAGCTCACCCACCATGACAGCCTGCACGTCATTTGCGGGGTGATAGCTGGAGCCGGGGCCGGTGTAGGCATACTCGCGGACTTCGCACTCGCCCCACACGCCCTGCTGTCCCAGGTCGAGGATGTATTGGGCGCGGTCGCGGAACGATCTGCCGTCCATCGTGTCATCAATACTGGAGTAGTTCGTGTGCTCCAGATTGTTGTAGACGTACATCAGCTCCTCGGCGCAGGCGGTCACAGGGTCGGAGAGCGAACCGGCCTTGTAGCGCCAGACGATGGCCTGCACCCAGGCGTTCATGGTCCAGGTATAGTCGCTGTCCCACACATCGTCCACACCCAGGGCGTGGGCCTGATCGGTGAACACGCCGGTGGAGTGGGCGTAGAAGTAGGCCATCATGGTGGTCACGGTGGGGTCGGTGATAGATTGGGGATTGCCCCAGGTGTGTCCCTCCAGGGAATGGCCCATGCCCTTGCCTTTTTCCGCACAGAAGCCCATGGCGCTTTTGCCGCCGCAGTCAAAGCGCATCTGCTGCAGATGGCACGTCCCCAGGGCCGGGGAGTCATACTGGACGCCATTATAAGTGCAGTCCTCCAGCTTGACGGTGTCCGGCGGGGCGGCGAGGGCTGTAGCGGGCAGCAGCCCCAGCACACACACCAGCGCCAGCAGCATGGCTGTCACACGGGTGAGAAATGAATGGTTTTTGTTCATGCAGTGAGAACTCCTTTCCGTTTTTTGGACAAAAGGAAAGGCCCTTCAGCCTGGGCTGAAAGACCTGTTCCGGTTCGTATTCCGTTATTCGTATGGATTTTGGGTATTTGGCCTGCCAACGAACATATAGCAGTAGGTTACGCCGCCGCTCTCGGTTACGCCCACGCCAATGCCGTCACAGTCCGGCTCGATCATGGTTTCAAAATGGCCGGACGAACTGCTCCAGTTTTCGAGGGCGTGTTGGGCGGTATCCTTCGCGGCCACACCGGTGAACACGGTCAGATTCGTGCCGAAGCCGTGGGGATAGCCGGAGGCGATGACGGCCTCGCACTCCTCTTTGGTATGATGCCAGGTATAGCGCCGGTCAGAGCAGGTTTGGGCGGCGTTCATCAGAGCGTCATTGACAGGCAGCTCCGACACGCCGTTGGCCGCACGGGTCTGGTTGATCAGGCGGATCAGCTCCTGCCGCACCTCGGCATTAGGCATTTGACTGATGGTTTCCTCGCCGCTGATTTCTGCTGGAGAGGCTGTGCCAACGGTCAATGTCATTGCCCCGGACTTTCCGGTGCTGTCTGTGGCGGTGATCTCCGCCGTCCCTTCCGCCTTGGCGACAGCGACCCAGAAGGTCAGCACCTGCTCAACCGCTACGATGTCCGGAGCGCTGGAGGTGACGGTATACTCCGTACCGCTGGGGCCAAGGATGAGGCCACTGCGCTCACCTACCTCCAGCGAATTGCCCTTGTAGCTGCCGACTCGGATAGTGGACGAGGGTGGAGCCGCCTCCGCCTGGGCGGGAATGGCCAGCAGAGCCGCGGTCATGGCTCCGGTCAAGAGCAGGGACACGATTTTTCTGTTTTTCATGCTCGATTCCTCCGTTTTCATAGTATGGTGGGGGTTTTGCAAACCGAACCATACCACAGAAGGCGGGGAAAGTCGAACACAATCGGCAGACAGTTTTATCCCTGCTTCACCGCAGTCACGCACCAGCGGTACTCCGGCTGGTTCATCACACAGGTGTAAAGCGTTACGCGGTTGTCGGTTGTGGCGGCGGTGCCGCTGGAGTCGTTGACGCTGACCTTTTCCACACTGACCACAGCGTAGGTGCGGGTCCCCATCCGGGTGGTCAGGGTGATGGTATCGCCCGCCTCCAGGGTGTGGATCTTGCCGAAGTAATTGTTTGTACCGCGGTTATGGCCGGCGAAGCAGGCGTTGCCATCCCAGATGCTGGTGTTGGTGAAATGGCCCGCGCCCTTCTTCAGCGCAGCGCTGTCCGTCCCCTGCACCACCTTGACGCTCAGGCCGATGGCGGGGATCTTCAGCGTTCCCAGACTGCCGTCTGCGTAGTAGAGATCCTCCGTCACCTCGGTGTAGCCGGAGCCGGTACTGCCCTGGGCGATGTCCGTGGGGCCGCTGCCGGGGATCTGGGTCACGGTAAAATTGCCGCTGGTGTCCACCGAGGGGTACTCACCGGTGACGATGGAACTGCCAGCCGCACCGCCTGTGGCGTTGGCTCCGGCGCTGCCCACCTGATTGACCAGTCCGCCGCTGAGAGCGCCGGGGACGAGGTTGGGGGTCAGGTACTCGCCGCTGCCGGGGAGGTAGCTGGTGGGGGTCCCGAAGCCGGGAGCGGCCAGGGCCGTGTTCTTGCTCCGGTCCACGTTGGGGTTCTCCCACTCGTAGATGGTATCGTCTGAGGTGGGCCGGCCGAACAGGTAGTCCTCCGGCGCGTCAAAGTCATACTCCAGGGCGCTGGCCTGCGTGACGCAGAGGGCGCACAGCATCATGGCCAGCAGAAAACTTCGCAGTTTCAATGGGTCATCTCCTCTCACGGTATTTTTTGAATGCAAACACACCGCCAGCGCCAAGGGCCAGCACCACAACGCCGATCATCACAGGGCGCTTGAGGCCGGACAGATCCGCAGGCTCCTTCGCAGTGTCCGCAGGCTCTGTGCCGTCCGGCACTTCTGCATCGCCTGCATGGTCATCGTTTTTCTCATCGCTACCGGGAGCCTTGGACTCCTCCGTATAGATGGCGGTGTAAGTGACCACAGCACAGTTGGCCTTGGACACCTCCCCGGTGTAGTTGGCGCTGACGGTATAGCCGGTGGCGTAGCGGCTGGAGGTGGTGCCGGTGTAGCTGGCGGTGGCGGTATAGCGGGTAACGGGGTTTCCCTCGCCGTCCACGTCCATGGACTCGCTCCACTTCACATCCCCCAGGGTCAGAGTCTTACCCTTGTCCTCGATGGTCTTGGGGATGAGGGAGATATCCGCCTCAGACAGATTGGGATAGCTGCGGCTGGCGGAGAGGGTATTGGTTTTGGTGGCGTAGCCGTCCGTGGTGACCTGGACGCTGGTGTGGTCCAGCCGCAGGATGCCGACATAGCCGTCCTCAGTGGTCACCTCCATCTCCGCGTCCAGCCGCTGGAGAATCGTCTCCAGGCTGTTGGTGTCGCTGGCCTGGGTGACCGTCTCGGTGTGGGTCTGGATGTCCACGCCCACCTCGTCCTTCCGGGTCATGTCCAGCAGATAGTACCTCCGCCCGTTGCGGATGAAGTCCTCTGTGGGAATGAGGCTGGGATCGTCCGCCAGAGAGAGCTGATAGGTCTTATTGATCCGCAGCTCGTCAAAGTCGCCGTAAGTGTACTCCTCCACCGATATGGGGTAGTAGCTGGCACTCTGACCCGTATTGGAAGCATCTGCGGCCAGGGCAGTGACGCTCCCGGCCATGACGAGAGCCAGGGCGCATAAGATTGTTAAAATGCGTTTCATGGGATAATTCCTCCGTTTTTCGTTTATTTTTGGCCTGGGTGATGATGTTATCTGGCCGCAGCTTGTCTCTGATCCCCCCTTTCCCTGGTCCGGCCGCGCTGCTGCAGGTACTCGTTCCAGTCCTTCCCGTGGGCGGGCGTCCTGGTGGATACGGTGTAGCCCTTCTGGGCGTACTCCTCCCGGAACTTCTCTGTGGCCTCCTGTCCCGGCCCGTCCGCGTCCAGGCACAGAACAATTTGTTTCAGATGCGGGTTCTCCCGCAGGTAGGTGTCCAGCGGCCCTTGATACAGTCCACACAGGGCCACGGCGTTGCTGGTGACCGCCCGGTGCAGGGTGCAGAAGCTCATCAGGTCGATGGGGGCCTCGAACACCGCCACCCAATCCAGGGTGGGGTCACAGGGGAGCCGGAAGGCCACGCTCTTGTCGCTGCCGGGGGCGTCCCGCTTGAAGCTGGAGCCGCCCAGGTCGTAGGTACCGCGCTTGCTGGCGAATACCGGCTTGCCAGCGCCGTCCCGGCCCACAAATACACAGTTGTGATGCAGGCTGTCCTCGTACAGCAGGCCGGACTCGATGAAGCCCCGGATCACCTGGGGGGCGATGCCTCTCTTTTGAAGATAGGCAAACACCCGCCGCTGGTCCTGGTTGGGGATGGGCAGGGTGAAAGCTGGCTTTTCCTCTGGCTGGGCTGGCCTGGGGCGCGGGGCGGGGGAGTCTCTGGAACGCTTGCCGTTGAACTCCAGCAGGTAATTGACGGCTTCTCGGAAACCCTTACCCTCGAACTCCTGGAGAAAGGTGATGGCGTCCCCGCCTGTGCCGTTGGAGTAGCGCTTCCAGGTTCGGCGGTCCTTGATGCGGATGCTGTCCATCTCTCTGGTGGTGTGGTAGCGGCTGCCCAGCCGCCGGACGCTGTAGCCCAGGTGTTCCAGCAGGTCCGGCAGGTCTGTCCCCTTGGCGGTCTCCATTTCCTCGTCCGTAAATTTCCAGAAATCCTCCGGGTTTGGCGTTCGTCTTATGATCATCACCTCCTTCTGGCGAAACGAAAAAGGCGGCCCAGATCATCCCGGTCGGGATGATCTGGGCCGCCTCTTTTTCATGTTATCTGTCTGGCTGATTTTTGTGTTTGGAAGAGCGCTTCCGACCGGAACACTTCTGATGCACAGGCGGGCCGGACTCACGTTCATCCACATGGGCGCTGAACTCCTGTTCGCTCATGTAGGTTTTCTCTGGGGGAGTTTTGGATGGTGCAGCGGAGAACAGGTCGGTGCAATCGATCTCTCCGGACTCGATCTTCGCCAAGATATCCTTAGCGCTGTCTCCCGCCCGCAGGCACTCTGCCGCCCTTGGCATCTCGCCAGGGTAGAGGCAGCAGCGTTCCAGGCTCAGTGTGGCTACCTGTACGGCCAGCTCCGTGCCGAAGGTTTCCCTGATTTGGTGCAGGCCCTTGTACAGAACCTCCAGCCATTCCGCGACAGACGCATCCCGGCTTTCTGCCGCCTTAAAATGAACGTACTGCTGCTGTTCCACACGCTCCGCGGCAAAATCGCACCAGAGCTGCGCCGCTTCCGGCTGGCACTTTGGCAAAAGCGTGTGGAACTTTTCAATAAAATCCTTTTGATTCATGTTGACCTCTCTTTCCTGTTTTTTCTGTTCTATGCTGCCAGAGCGGCGCAGGCCGATCCGCTTGGGATGGCCTGCGCCGCTCTGTTACCGGGGTTATTTGTCCTCGCTGTCGGGGAGGCTCTCACCGGCCTCATACGGCTCCTCACCGCCCTGGCTGGGGGCCTCCGGGTCCTGAGGGACGCTGCCGTCCTCCTGGGCCTCACAGGGGCTGACACCGGCCTGCTGCTCCGCCGCCTCCAGTGCTTCCTCGATCAGCCCCAGCACGAACTCCCGCTGGGTGAGCTTGCGGCCCGTGCGGGCAGTCTCGCGCTCCAGGTGCGCCTTGATCCGCTGGAAAAGGTCCTCTCCGATTTGGAAGGCCATCGTTCGGGTGCTGTTGTTGTTCGCCATGACTTGGTTACCTCCATTTTTCTTCATTTCGTAATATTCGATGAGCAGGTTGGTGATGTACTGTGCGGTGGTCAGGCCCGATTGCTCTCTGGCCTCGCAGACGTGCTGGTGCAGCTCCAGGGGCAGTTGCGCACAAAGATTACGAGTCGCTGGCATGGTGTTGTTCTCCTTTCCGCTGATTGCAACGCAAGTATAGCCGAAAGGAATTGATAAAGCTATTACCAACACCACCAAAGAACCAGAGTGCAAACGAAGCAAATGTAACAGTGGTGGGAAAACAAAAGCCCCAGAGCTGCCGGACTTTTCCGGTCACTCTGGGGGGTAGGTGGATAGCGAGTTTACTCCGTCCGTAAGAGGCGGATTTTGCATCTCCGGTGCGTAAATTTTTTGAAACGGGAGGCTGTTTTGAAAAATCTAACTTTTTTCTTCTTTTATTAGCTATAATCTTCGGATTTTCCACGTATTGCTTGACTTTATTGCGGCGTTTTTTGGCGGCATCTCGTTTATCTACACAAGGTTAGAAAACAAACCACAAAGCCTTAGCTTCGTGGTTTGTTTTGGTGGAGATAAGCGGGATCGAACCGCTGACCTATACCCCCACGGCCATTATTAACACTTAAAAAGTTTGTATTTTTGTCCAGATTATAGAGATTTTCGTACTTGCTGAAAAATAATACTAGGGTCCCATGGTCACCCGCCTACCGAGTCACCAGAAAAACACCCCTCTCAAATATGATACGTTTTCTGAGGCGCATTTGGCTCAGAAATTATGTGCGATGATGGCGGTGAAATTTTGTGGTATGTTAAAATGCATATGTGGACAGGCAGAAACAGAGTTCCCATATGGTATTCTTCCAATTTTACATAGTTCATCTTTTTGCTTGGCTCTCTGGATATCCATCCACTTCATTTCTTGCCCTTTTTCCTTTGTTTTTTCTTATAGGCTAATTTTGGACTATTCTTCTTTGTTGCCGAAATTTTTCCTGATGAGTTAGACTTAGGTGGCATATTTATAGGATGCTTTTTGTCTGACTTTCGTTGTAGTGTTTTAGAAAGTTGTGCCAATTTATCCGGAGCAACAAATTTTTCTCCAACAGAAGTGTCCTTTAGTTCATTGGCCATTGCAACGACATGATGAATGGAAAAGCCCGCATAAAAAATCACATTGTGACCTTGCTGTCGATCTGTCAAAGTATTTTGGACACCCTTGCCAATCTCGAAACGGACTTCCATATCCAGCCAACATGTAGGTGTATAAACAGCTATGAGCGCATTAGAACGGTTTAGAATTTGATTAAAATGTCCCTGAAACACGATTGGGTGCGCCTCCACTTTTGCCAACACCCTCATTATTTCATCTTCTGTCCGGCAGTAGGATACATCGAACATTTGAGCCATACCCTTGCCCTCTATGAGAATATCACGGATGTGCTCGATGTTTCGCCTGCGACGACTGAAATAGTCGCTGCTATTCATCCGGTCTATCTCCTGATCCAAGCGCTTGGCTTCGGCTAAAGCCTGTAGTGAGCCCTCTCGTGCCTCTAGATAATATAGCGAACGCAGATAGTAGTATGGCTCTGGGTTTTTGCGTTGCTGGTAGGATTCCTCCATCTCCAGCCACTGCTTAGCTCGAATCACGGCATCCTCTAAGGAAGAGCCAGTAATTTTCGCTAGCTGCATCCAGTAGTAGTACATGGTGCTTCTGGTCATGTAATCAGAGTAACGGTATTCGCTTCGAGGCTGATCTAGCAACTCAGAGATATTTTTTAGTAACTGTTCTGCGTTGGTAATATGGCGGAAAATAGACCGATCCCCATCTTCGTCCTGCTGGGCTTTATCCCGCGCCCAGTTGATTCGGGCATAGATGAGACCTTTCAGGGAACTCTCCCATTCACTTATGCTGCTGTTGCCACTGTGGTACTGGTCGACCCGGTTCTGATAGAACTCAATTGCTTTACCGTAGTTCCCAAACATAATTTGAGAGTCAAACTTGTCCCCATATTCGCGGATTTTTCGGATAGCTGTGTTGTCCAAGTCGTCAAAAGATTTTGCCTCTTCCAGTGTCTCTACGAAATCCAGACGAATTCGCATCTGAGCAGACGATAGTTTTGATAGATCATCTGGTGTACGGATCCCTATAACACGATGAACAAATGACAAGTAAGAATATAGCAACTCCAGTTTGCTTGGATAACCATAATCTGGGCTACCATAATCACAAGCACAGTTGAACCATTCAGCGGCACGTTGAATGTCCATCTCATAGAGAGGGAATTTCGTTTTGATTTCTTCTGTATCTAGAGATTGGTCTCGATTCCATTGCTGTTTCAGTTTGTCCATCAAACTGATAGCCGCCATATGATAGACGTTTGGATCCTCGTCCGGTCGGTAGTTAATTGCCTGCTCAAAATGCTTTTCGGACATCTCATAGTTCTGCTCCAGCCTGCTGTACATTCTGCCCAAATGGGCGTGAGCATGAGATGTTAAGCGGAGAATCAAACGATCAACCCGCCGAATGGTGCGAAGGTCTTTATTGTCAGGATCGGTAAGAATCCGATCCGCATACGGTTGAAATGAATCCGCCAAGTGTTGCAATAGCTGGCGCTGGCGCTCCCGCATTCCTATTTTCTGAAGAAGGAGGGAGAGATTCAGGTCCTCAGAGTTTATATTGGCTTTGTTCTGGATTAGAATGGTAATAAGGATATCAATATGGAATTCTTGCAGGAGGTTGTTGGACACCATACTTGCGGTGAAATCAATCATCTTACAGGAGAGGTCATAGAGCATATCGCGCTGATCGTCAGAATGGTAATATTTCTGGCAGTATATACTTAGATAACGCTGACTCAAAAGGCTGTGCTGGAAATGGTAGGTGGGGATATCTGTATCTGTGTCACTTTGACAGATAATGGTGGTTGCATCAGGGACAAGTTTGAAAAAGTTCTCCCGATGACGCAAACCAAGTGCACTCTTCACAAAAGAGACGGGTACGGCCTTGCAGTTATATTGATCACACAGCGCTAAGCAAGCCACCATATCAGCGTATCTGCGTTCATAGCAACCGTCCAGTGCTTTCTGGACATATGAGTTGATATTGAAATCCTCTTCCAGATAGTATAAACCGATGATAAAAGGTGTATACATTTCCCTTGTAAACACTGATGAAAATTCTCGGTCACGCTTTGCTAACAAATCAGGGGAAAGAGAACTCTGATCCCGAAAACGTGACTGAAGCGGGGGAGTGACTGCATCCTGAAGAGAAAGGAACGGTATAGATTGCGCATCGGGATATGCTTGTAAAATATTGTTTCTCTCTCGGCAGGAGACGACTAAGATACAGCGTCGATCAGTGCGGCAAATATCATCGCATAGACTTTGAAGTGAAGGGAGTGTATCATCCGCTAGGATAATAATGGGAGCTTTTTGCAATACGTTATCATAGAGGTTTTCAATTAGAGCTGTGATTCGGTTAGGTTCATAATATTTGGCGGCAAGCACTGCAAAATCTTTGTGCAGACTCCAGCCAATTTGGCGCACTAACGTGGAACCTCCTAGTCCCGCCTTATGCTTAATAAATAGAAGACGCTGTTGCGGTTTCTGCTGGGTGATCCCCAAAGTTGTGCGGATTCGTTGGAGAATGCTGTCATAATCCGAAGATTTTTTTAGGTTAACTGCGTAGTTGTTGGCAATCACATTCCAAGAGGCCCGATTGCCTCGATAGAACTCAGTCTGCAGTTCTTTAGAGCGTTCAGCACCAGCCAATTCGCAACCATCATATAAAATATCGAAATAGGGAGCTAGATTGGTTCTATCGTTTTCCGATAGTGATATGGGTCCATCGCTGCTTGGAATGGAGAAAGTGGTGTTTAGCGATACGCGGGAGCGTAGGGTAGCTTTATGTTCTGCAATTACATCATAGAACCGTGATGTAGGACAAGGAAAATATCGGAAATGCTGATTCATATCCTCAAGGTCAGAATTGAACCAGTTTCTACACAGTTCTTTCTCATCCGTGTCACACAGGCCCACCCAGGTCAGGAAGTAGTCATCTAGATTGAGGTCATTGCAGGCATCGATGATTTGCTTCACAATCTGTTGGTCATTGATTACCGCCACAATATTGAGGGCGCGATCAAGACGGTTGGCTTTCTGCAGCACTTTTTTGAAGATATCTTTTGTGTTATTCAGAATATTCCGCATCCTAAATGGACGCGCAACGTGGGAGGGATCCTTGTGGAAATGGTTGTATGCGCCAATGCGGAGCGAGCTCTGCCCGTTAGACTCGGGTATATAGCTGGGAGTCTGGTACTCCCCACAGCGATACCAGAGCGTGTTTCCACGAGACAGAATTTGTGGACCGCAAGCGACTGGATAAGACAGCACATCCTTTTGGATTTGATTATGCTCTACCGCGCTCATCAAGCCACCGCAGTCGGAGTATCCATCATAGTCGATGACTAGATCCCACGCCAAATTTGCCACTGCCCGACGGCAGTCTTTTCGCACGTCGTGTACGGAGTCGGCTAGTAAAATAGTGGTATAATCATCAAAATTGAAGCCGCAAGGTTCTGCCAGGAAAGAGTCATAATCTAAATCAGCATCAAATGTAAAGGTGTGAAGTTGGCTGGCATAGGAGTCGTCCAGAAAAATCAACATGGAACGGATTGAATTGTATACTCGCATCGCAGATAGACAGGCGGCCCGCTCGGAGGCATGGGTCATTCCATTACGTTCACTTCGATCCTGCAACAGTGCGGCTAGGTCGAAATCAAATGGGATATGCGCATCTCGCAACACTTTCGCCAGGATCTCGGTCATACAAACCTCATTAGATTTATCCCGTAGCCAAGGATTACTCCCACCTTGAACGCCAGTGATTCCATGGGCAGTCAAGAAAGTCCGGGATGGACCGTAAGAAAAGCAGGAGAGAATCAGCTTGACCAGCGTGTCCGATACACTGAAATAGGCGAGTTTCGCACCGAATGTATAAGCTAAATTCTCCGAAAATTCCAACAACTCTGTCGCATCCGAAAGACCTGTATTCATCAGATGGAAACCCAAATCAGCCTTCAACATCTCAGAATACTTGGTGTAGTTTTCTTCGTGCCATTTTGCTAGGGAATAAACCAAAGAACGGTATTTGGAAAGTTGGTCGTGATGAGCTCCATTTTCATTTTCAAGATCAGCACAAAATTGTCGCATAAAATCCCCTTCCATCAAAGTTGTTAATGCCTTATTGGGTTAATCAACTCGAATTCGCTCGATTTTATTGTTTCTATGGTAGCATATTCCTTCTCCAATTTCAATCATGAAGATGTAGTTCAGCTTTCCTTTTGGTTTGATAAAGTAAGAGAAGGGTTGTGTTTCTCCATGATGAAGAGAAAAATCCGTCCGAAAAACGAAAAAGGCACTGAATGAACTTCGATTTTGAAGTTCGCCCAGGGCCGTTCTGTCCAGGCGTCCGATTTCTCATTTTTCTTTTGGGTAGAACAAAACCACAAAGCCTTGACTTTGTGGTCTGTTTTGGTGGAGATAAGCGGGATCGAACCGCTGACCTCTTGAATGCCATTCAAGCGCTCTCCCAGCTGAGCTATAGCACCACATCTTTCCAAAGCAGCTATGAAGCAGTCAGTTGTTCTGGAAGTAATTTCAGTGAGAGCGATTTTACTCCGTCCGCAAAAAGCCTTTTTTGCATCCCTAGTGCGTAAAATTTTTGTAATGCAAGGCCCTTCTTGGAAAACAAACTTTTTTCTCGCTTATTTGCTGAGATCTTGCTGTTTCATCCATATTGTGTGATCTAATTTCTGCATTTTTTGCCAGCATCTTTTTCATCTACACAAGGTTGCACAGTGGAGCAAAGCCGCTTTTTGTTTCTTCCATGCTGATCAGCGCCCGCGCATAAGCCGCCTTTGTTGTTTCCCCGAAAAGGCGGACAACCGCCTCATCGCAGGATAGCTCAATATCCCGGTTAGCAAGAATATACATCACCCAAACCAAGGGGTTGAACCAATGCACACACAGCGCCGCAATCAACACCAATTTTGTGATGCTGTCAAAACGCCGGATATGCACATACTCATGCGCCAAAACATATTGCAACGCCTTTGTGTTTTCCCAATCAGTGGATATGGGCATTAAAATCACGGGACGGAATACGCCGTAAGTCAGCGGAGCAGAAAACCGACTGGACTGTCGAATAGAAATCGGACGTTTCAGTTGGTGGGCGTTCAGCCAGTTTTTGATGAAGTCGTTTTTCACTGGCAGGGAAGTTTGAAATTCCTGTCGGCACTTCCAATACGCTACTACAAAAACCATAGCGCAGATCAGTGTACCAGCGGCCCAAACAGCTCCCCAAATAGAAACGGTACTTGTGGTATTGCCAATATCACCGGGCATAGTAGCCATTTGCCCTATCGTATCAATCGGCAATACCTTGTCAATCTGTGGGACTTTTGTTGCGGCAATCCCGGAAGTTTGACTGCCTATCAGCGAATATACGCTGAACGTGGAGGGGAGTGAGAACGGGAGCAACAGCCGCGCAACCGCTATCCCCCAAAGTGCCAGGAAAGTCTTTTTGGGCAGTAAGCTGATCGCCAGGGCGCGTATGATGGTGATTGCCAAAATCATCACGGCCCCCGCAAAGCTCATTTGCAATAGGCTCATTTGCACCACCTCATTCCAAATCCCCAACAATCTGTTTCAGCTTTTCAATTTGCTCGGCACTCAGTTTTTTTCGCCCCAGCAAAGCCGCGAACAGCTTGTCGGCAGAGCCGTCATATACCCTGTCGATCAGCTCGTTTGTTTCCGCCTCCTGTACTTCCGCCTGCGGTACAAGCGCATGACATATGAAACCGGGTTCGGAGCGTTCAATAGCCCCCTTTTTAATGCAACGCTTAATCAGGGTATAGGTGGTATTTACATTCCAGCCCAATTCCTCGGTCAGCAGTTTGGCGATATGTTTCGCGGGAACGTCGCCATCGCGCCAAAGGACGGACATCACTTTCAGTTCAGAAGCAAACAGCTTAATGTCCATTTGGTAACACCTCCTTTTTAAGACTGTGGTAGTGGCTACGCTCATATACTACCACAGTCTTAATTGCTTGTCAATACTACTTTGGTCTTAAAAATAAAATTTGGATAAACCTTGTGAATGGTTATCACACGCTAAAAGCACTACTCCATTTTTGCACCGTTTCCGGAGGACGCGCTAAACGGCAAGCAGGGCGAGTGTCAACACACTCACCATTTTCGCCTTGCGAAAATGCTTGTTGAGGTTGCACCCCAAACCCGCCGGAGGCCTCTGGACACCGTGTCCAGAGGCCTCCCTGTCTGCGGCCCGTCGCTTTGCTCCTGGGCCTTACGCGCTTACAGCGCAACCACCTCCGAAAGCCTCTCCAGCAGTTCGGAAAGCGGCCCCCATAAGTCCGCATAATCTTTTTGCAGGGCCGTGATTTCATCCGGGTAAACCCCGCCGTTGATATTCTCTCGGACCGCGATTTGATTGAGGTTATTCGCACACCGCCTTTGCAGAGAAACAATGTCTTTGACGGGAGCGAGGTCAACGTGGAGCACATAGCCGTTGAGGGCCATTTTCCGCACATAGGCTGAAAGGTTGCGGATACCCACATCCGCCATGCGCTCCTGGATTTTTGCCCGTTCATCTGGAGACAGCCAAACATGGAGCAGCGTGTTCCGAACACGTTTCTTTCCCACAACCACAGTTGACGGACTTTGGAGGCTGCAAAACGTTGATTTTTTACCGTTCATAGATACCTCCCATAAATTCAAATTGTTGACAGTATCCCGATAAATCGGGCCTGGGGAATGATACTATACCAGCCCCTATGAAACCAAGGCCGGAAACCCTTGCGGGGCAAGGCGTTGAAATTGCCAATTGTCCACATATCAGCCGTGGAAAGATAGCGATTTGAGAAGAAGCGGTTCAACCCTATCCCCCCGCCCTTTCCCTATCCAGGGAAAGGGGGCGGCTCTGGAGGATATATCCCCCGTCGCGCCTTGGGAGGTAGCACAGCCGGGACAGCCAGTCAAGGGTGCGGAGCACCGCCGCGCAGCGGCGGCTTTGCCCTTGACAGGCAGCCCCGGCTGTGCTATGGGTGGCGCGGCGACGGGGGATAAATCCGGCAGAGACTCCGTGGACGGAACGGTGAAAACGGGCGGGGGCGCTTCTGGTCACGATGATATGCTCCCTAAAAGGCAGACAGGGAAATAGTAAGAAGGAGAGGGAGGAAAGATGGGAAAACGGATCGAAATG
>ERZ808054.703-NODE-703-length-26337-cov-4.585339_pt1 | contig 26337 bp, 34 predicted proteins | sample MGYA00380201_ERZ808054 | MGnify/ENA primary metagenome ERZ808054 (study PRJEB31490, sample SAMN06133419) | mouse gut metagenome | isolation source: Z5_2 | host: mice | place: China: Chengdu | collected 2015-05 ...
TTTGCGCATAAGGCATCACCTCCTTCAATGTTCGTACATTCGCTTGTTCGCTTCTTTCTAACACTTGGCTTGTATTTAAGGGAATCGGAAGATTCCCTTAAATTGAGATTTTTAGTTGAATGGGGGTGCATCAAACGTGATCATCTTCAGCGAGTTCAAGCGATAGCGCATAGCCTGTTTAGACACGCTGAATGCATCTGCCATGTCACAGATAATGCTCTCTACCATGTAGTCGCACGGAAGCGGGTATTTTGAGCCTAAGTTGCTGCTTCGCTTTTTGAACTCGTCTCGAACCACATTCTGCGGCATCAAGAACGCCGCTGCACACGCATTCGCCTGATACTCGATAAAATCCAGCGACGTTTTCAGACTTTTCTTCCCATTCAAGGCTACCTGCGTCGTGCTGTGAATATAGTCGGGCGTTTCACGGCGAAAACAGTTCTTGTGCAGAACTTGGTGAAACACTTCGTGCATCACGGTGAAGTTTTCACGCCCTCTATTATCCCCCTCAGTCAGAGTAGCATCAATGAGAATACTTCCCTTGGAAAGAAAAACCTTTGAGGGAAGCATACCCTCTCGATAGCAGGGTTCGGGCCACACCCACACATAGCCAGCATTGAAGGCGGTTGCGCCGAGAATAGACTGATCTGGAGTGATGTACTTCCAGTCGTAGTCAACACCCAGGCACTTTTCAATAACGGCATAGACGTCGATGGGCTTCGGCTTTTTTAAACGTTCAGGGTCAAATTGGGTCAGAAGCTTTTCGGCTTCGTTTTCCAACTGATGCGCAGAGTAGTTGTAATGGATCACGCTTATTTCTTACCTCGCTCTTGTTCCTCCATCATCTCAATGACCTTCTGCCATACTTCACTGGAGGCATTATTGTCACGTGCCATACGAAGTGCAACACGGACATGCTCATTTCCCATGATGTACTCCGGCAGATCGGGAGATACTGTATTCTCCTTTTCGCCTGCAGCCAGATCAAACATGGTGTTGGTTTCTTCTTCGGACAGACACAGAATACGGGCCAATTCATACAGCTTGTCTTTGTCAGGGGGATAGCGGTTCCCCTTTTCAATGTCGCTCATGTATGCCGGTACAATCCCTAATTCGGCAGCCAGTCCACGTAGTGTCAATCCACGGGATTTTCGCTTTTCAGCGATAAATTCTCCGAACTTGCCATTCATAGTCCTTTCCTCCTTGACAGGAATAAGCATGTTCGCTAATTCCTAACACCATTATATGCAGCAGCGCTGAAAAAGTCAACCACATTTTTTGAGAATTTTTTCAAAAGCTTGCTTCACTACTTTTATTTTTTGATATCTTGTTATATAATTAAACCAGAAATCTAATTTTTAGATATTTGATTTATTCAGGAAGGGAGATAAGCATGGCTGTATCCTATAAGAAGCTCTGGAAACTGTTGATTGACAGGGATATGACGAAAACGATGCTCCGTAAAGAAGCTGGAATTACAACCGCAGCACTTGCGAAACTTGGTAAGAATGAAAATGTCAACACTGAGGTGCTTGTGAAAATCTGCAACACTCTGAAGTGCGACATCTCCGATATTATGGAACTTACGGATGAAAGGACAGGACAATAATGGAAAAAGCAAATTTTGGACAGATCGTTTCCTTTTTGTTTGGAATCGCAAATGACTGTCTCGTAGATACATATGATGTAGGCGACTACAGAAAGATTATTCTGCCTATGATGGTTATCCGTCGTTTTGATGCGGTTTTGGAACCCACCAAGGAGAAAGTTTTGAAAATGAAGGAACAGCTGGATGCTGCCGGTATTACCGACCAGGACGAAGCTCTGTGCAGCGTAGCGGGAGAAGCTTTTTGCAACAGCTCCCCCTATACTCTGTCGGATCTTAAATCCCGCACCAATCAGCAACAGTTGAAATCCGACTTTATTCTCTACCTGAACGGTTTTTCTCAGAATGTGCAGGATATTATCAAGCGCTTCGAATTCCGAAATCAGATTGATAAGCTCTCTGAGCATGACATTCTGGGCCTTCTGATCAGCAAGTTTACGGATTCTTCCGTGAATCTGTCTAACCGTCCGATTTGTGATGCCAAAGGCAATGTAATTCAGCCTGCTCTGGACAACCACACTATGGGCACAGTGTTTGAAGAAGTGATCCGTAAATTCAACGAAGAAACCAACATTACCGATGCCGGACGCCACTTTACCCCTCGTGACATTGTGGAGCTGATTACCGATCTGGCATTTGTCCCTGTGAAAGATAAAATTCAGAGCACCACCTACCGTATCTATGACGGAGCCTGCGGCACAGGCGGTATGCTGACGGTTGCCGAAGGTAGAATGCAAGAAGTGGCTAAGGAATTCGGGAAGAACGTTTCAATCCATCTGTACGGTCAGGAAAACTCCGACGAAACCTATGCTATCGCTCGCAGTGATATGCTGGTTAAGGGCGAGGGTGTACAGGCAAACAATATCTTCTTCGGCTCTACCATCTCCAACGATGGTTTCTCTGGCGAAACCTTTGACTTTATGCTTTCCAATCCTCCTTTTGGTACACCTTGGAAAACAGACCTGAAGGCATGGGGCGACATTAAGAAGGATGAGATTACCGATACCCGTTTCCGTGTGAACTATAAGGGTGAAGACTTTTCTCTGATTCCGGACATTGGTGATCCGCAGATGTTGTTCCTTGCCAATAACATTAGCAAGATGAAGAAGAATACTGCTCTTGGCAGTCGTATTGTGGAGGTACACAACGGATCTTCTCTATTTACGGGCAAAGCGGGTCAGGGCCCTTCCAATTTGCGTCAGTATATTCTGGAGCAGGATTTGCTGGAAGCCATTGTTGCGGTTCCTGAAAAGATGTTCTACAACACCGGTATTGGCACTTATATCTGGATCCTTGCCAATAAAAAAGACGCTCGCCGCAAAGGAAAGGTGCAGCTGATTGATGCTACTTCTTTTAAGAAGCCCCTTCGCAAGAACCTTGGTGAGAAAAACTGCGAAATTGATAAAAATATCAGAGATTATATTCTCGAATTGTATATGGCCTTTGATCAGGCTGACGAGCGTTACAGCAAGGTGTTTGACAATTCTGAGTTCGGATATTGGGAAGTGCCAGTCTACACACCGCAGTATGACGAAAATGGTCAGCCTATTCTGGACAAGAAAGGTAAGCCGGTAAAGCCTAACTCTGATAAAGAAATTGTACCGTTTACTTATAAAGGTGGCATTGAAGCATTTATCGAAAACGAAGTGAAGCCTTATGCCCCTGACGTATTCATCAAACCGGGTACAGAGAAAGTCGGCTACGAGCTTTCTTTTACAAAATACTTCTACAAACCGGTGCAACTGCGCACTTTGGAAGAGATTACGATAGATATTCGTGCTGTTGAAAAAGAAACTGACGGCCTTCTGGATGAAATCTTAGGAGGTCAAGCATGAAGATTCTCAACGATGATTTTAATACGATTAGTGCATCCAGCGGAATACAAGCTGTCATTGATAGATTAAATGGCCTTGCTCAGGAGGGTAGGTATGTTTTTAGGGGATATGGCAAACAGGATGAATTATATCCCAATATTATACGAGGAAAAACAAGTTATGCGGATATTGAAGGCAAGCTGCTAAAAGACTTTGAAAAATATGGAAGCAGTTATTTTCACGCAACGACTCCAATAGATTTTATGTCCTATGCGCAACACTTTGGGCTTCCGACAAGATTACTTGATTTTACGTATAATCCATTTATTGCGCTGTCCTTTGCGCTATACTCTCCTAAGTCGAATGGCAAATATAGTGTTCCTGAGGATAAAGAATACTACTATATTCGATATGCATGCCTTGACGAAAATCTTTGTGCGCCGTCTATTCCCTTAAACAACGAAATCTACAATACGAAGCTTACCAGAACAGATTCACTCGCAACGAAAGCATGCCAATGCATTGAGAGTGTCCATGATTTGTTCGGTAAAAATGTAATGCATCGTAGTATTTGGGCCTTAGATGGTTTTAAGGATACTATTGACGCAACAGTCAGTAAACAGGAAAAGATTCGCAATCACGCGATTCTCTTCATTGATCCTAATCAATCCAATCAAAGAATTATCATGCAGCAAGGATTGTTTATGTTTCCATATACGTTGGAAAAGGATGAGCATCTCAAAATTCTGGAGAATAATTCCTATTGTATTAAGATTCATAAAGATTTGCGGAGCGGGTTAATCCAGTATTTAGACACTCTGGGCTACAATACGTTCCGGCTCATGCCTGACCTTAGTAGCATATGCGAAGCCGTAAAACGCAGAAATATTGATGAACGTGCAGAAAAAAGCTTGGTGTTTAAGAAGAGAGGAGAAGTAAAATAATGTATGAAGCATATACTCTCTCGGATCAAGTGTGGACACCACAATTGCCTGCTCATTGGGAGTTCCAAAGGGCGAAATGCATTTTTGATTCTCCCAAAGAGAAAAATGAGGGAAATAAAGAATCAAATGTTCTGTCCCTTACATTAAAAGGTGTTATTCACAACAGCAAAGAGAACCCCATCGGACTATCACCTGCCGATTATGCTACATACCAAATTTTCGAAGCAAATGATCTTGTTTTTAAGCTTATTGATTTGGAAAATGTATCAACAAGCCGGGTTGGAATAGTACCAGAACGCGGAATAATGAGTTCAGCATATATTCGTTTTTCTGCGCGCAAGGAGATTAATGTCAGGTATTTTTACTACCAATATCACGATTGGTGGCTAAGGCAAATCTTTAATGGCTTAGGGGCTGGAGTTCGCCAAACGCTCTCGGCTCAAGATTTGCTGAATCTCAAATTAGCAGTTCCTCCCCGCAAGGAGCAGGATCAAATTGTCCGATATCTTGATTGGCAGATTTCCAGAATCAATCATTTGATCCATGGTTATCAGAAGCAGATTAAACTGTTGAAGGAACGTAAGAGTACACTCATAGATAATGCGGTAACGAAAGGAATTAACCCTGACACCCCAATGCAGCACATTTCAGGATGCTGGATGGGAAATATTCCGGCGCATTGGAGAATGATTCCATCCAAGAGAGTCTTTGTCGAAGGAAAGGAACGCCGCAGAGAAGGCGATGTTTCTGCAACTGCCAGTCAAAAATATGGCATCATTTCTCAAGAAGAGTATATGCGCAGGGAGAATAGGCGAATTGTTGTTGCAAATCAGGGCTTGGATGATTGGAAGCATGTTGAGCCAGGGAACTTCGTAATTAGCTTGCGTAGTTTCCAAGGTGGTATCGAGCTTTGCGAAATTACAGGCTGTGTGACTTGGCATTATATCGTATTGCTTCCACAAGAAATGGTTTGCACCCAATATTTCAAGTGGCTGTTGAAGTCGAAGTCCTATATCAAGGCATTGCAGGGAACATCGGAGTTTATTCGTGATGGACAAGATTTGCGTTATTCTAATTTTGTAAAAGTTGATTTGCCGCTGATCCCCTTGGGAGAGCAAAAAGCAATAGCTGAGTACATCACCACAGAGGTAGCAAAAATTGATAACGCTCTACCTGTATTCCAAAAAGAAATCGAACTGCTGCGAGAATATCGTACCCGGCTGATTTCTGATGTTGTAACAGGACAGATTGATGTTCGTGATGTAGTTGTTCCAGAGTATACACCAGAGGAAGATGTTGAAATCAGCACCGACGAAGATGTAGAGGAGGTGGTAGAGGATGCCGAGTAATACAAAGGAAAATGGTTTTGAAACCTTGATTGTAGATACTCTGGTAAATAGCAACGGCTATGAACAAGGTGTTACAACCGAGTACAACAAGCAATATGCCGTCGATGAGGACAGACTGTTCCGTTTCCTGCTGTCTACCCAGAAGAAAGCAATGGATGAGTTGCAGATTTTGGACAGCGATCTGGAAAAAGACCGCTTCTTCAAGCAGTTGGACAAAAAACTGAAAAGCGATGGTGTCATAGAGCTGCTCCGCAAAGGTATGCGCTATAAGCATCTGCGTCTGGATCTGTTCTATGTGCGTCCTTCTGCTCACAATCCGGAGGCTGCAGAATACTACAAAAAGAATATCTTCAGTGTGACCAGACAGTTGCAATATTCCAGCTTCAACCCTCGTTTGGCACTGGATGTATGTATTTTCATCAACGGCCTGCCGGTAATCACTATGGAGCTGAAGAACCAGCTGACCAAGCAAAATGTGTCTGATGCAATCGAGCAGTACAAAAATGATCGTACTCCGGATGAGGTACTGTTCAGCTTCAAACGCTGCATCGTTCACTTCGCTGTTGACGATAATGAAGTAAGAATGTGCACGGAGCTGAAAGGCAAGAAATCCTGGTTCCTGCCGTTCAACAAAGGCTTCAATGATGGTGCAGGAAATCCTCCGAATCCCAATGGAATCAAAACGGATTATCTTTGGAAAGAGATTCTGACCAAGGATGAACTATCCAATATCATTGAAAACTATGCCCAGGTGATTTCGGAGAAAGATGAAGACACAGGCGTTACCAAGTATAAGCAGGTATTCCCTCGTTATCATCAGCTTTCCGTGGTGAAATCTCTGCTTAGCGATGCGAAGCGTGACGGTGTTGGTGGTCGCTATTTGATTCAGCATAGTGCCGGTTCAGGCAAGTCTAATTCTATTGCATGGCTGGCACATCAGCTCGTCACACTGAAAAGTGACAGCGGCAAGGAGATTTTTGACACGGTTATCGTTGTGACTGACCGTATCAATTTGGACAAGCAGATTAAGGACACCATCAAACAGTTTATGCAGGTATCCGCAACGGTTGGCTGGGCAAAGAGTTCCGGTGAACTGAAACAGCTGCTGAATGAGGGCAAGAAGATCATTATTACCATCGTTCATAAATTCCAGTTCATTCTGGATGACATTGGCGAGGTACATAAAGACAAAAACTTTGCTATTCTGATTGATGAAGCCCATTCCAGTCAGAACGGCAGTCTGTCTGCAAAGATGAATATGGTGCTCTCTGGTAGCGTCTATGACGATGAAGATGATCTGGAAGACAAGATCAATACAATCATCGAGGGACGCAAGATAGTAAAGAACGCAAGCTATTTTGCGTTTACCGCAACGCCCAAGAATAAAACTTTGGAAATGTTCGGTAAGAAGAAGCGCTTAACCGATGGAACAACGAAGCCAGAGCCACACTATGTGTACACGATGAAGCAAGCCATTGAAGAAGGTTTCATCATGGATGTACTGCGTTATTTTACTCCGGTACAGAGCTATTATAAGCTGGCTAAAACTATTGAGGATGATCCGCAGTTCGATAAGAAACGAGCGCAACGGCTGCTTCGATACTATGTGGAATCTAATCAGTATGCAATCCATGAAAAAGCAAGTATCATGGTGGAACATTTCCATACAGAAGTGATTGCCAAAGGTAAAGTCGGTGGTAAGGCCAGAGCTATGGTGATCACCAGTTCCATTAAACGTGCTATTGAGTATTACAAAGCGATTTCTAAGCTGTTGGAAGAACGCAAGAGCCCCTTTAAGGCAATCGTGGCATTTTCCGGTTCTGCTGAGTATGAGGGAAAACAGGTTACAGAAGCAGATTTGAATGGATTCCCAAGTGCGAAAATCGAGAAAACTTTTAAGGGTGATCCGTACCGCATTCTTATTGTGGCGAACAAATTTCAGACGGGTTTTGATGAGCCATTGCTCCACACCATGTATGTGGATAAGGGACTGGCAGATATTAAGGCTGTCCAGACGCTGTCTCGCCTGAACAGAAGCCATCCAGATAAGAAGGATACATTCATTCTGGACTTTGTGAACGAGCCTGGAGTTATCAAAGAAGCCTTTGACAGGTATTATAAAACCACAATTCTGTCTGGCGAGACCGATGTAAATAAACTGAATGATTTGATTGATACCATGGAATCCATTCAGGTTTACAGCGAGTCGGATGTAGATACTTTCGTGGAACGTTATCTGGCAAACGAACCTCGTGAAAAACTTGATCCGATCCTGGATAGGTGTGTTGAGGTCTATAAGGATTTGATTATTGAAGACCAGATTGAGTTTAAGAGTAGTGCTAAAACTTTTGTGCGAACCTATAATTTTCTGTCTGCTATTCTACCGTATGGTAGTGTTCAGTGGGAAAAGCTCTCCATTTTCTTGAACCTTCTGGTGCCTAAGCTGCCCAAGCCGGACGGTGAGGATTATACCGAGGGCTTGCTTGAAGATGTAGATCTGGAGAGTTACCGTGCAGAAGCGCAGCAGACTATGAGGATTCAGCTTGAGAACGAAAACGGCGAAATCGATCCCATTCCGGTTAGCACCAGTGTAGGGGTTGATGTTCCGGAACTGGATACGCTCACAAACATCTTGAAGGAATTCCATGATATCTTCGGTAATATCGAGTGGACGGATGAAGACAAAATCAAGAAGCAGATCAACGATATAATCGAGAGTGTCCGCAGGGATGAGAAGTACAATAATGCAATGCAGTTCTCTGACAAGCAGAATGCCCGAGATGAAAGTGATCGTGCTGCTCACGAAGCAGTCATGAATAGTATGCAGAGCGGCCTGGAGTTGTTTAGAGAAGTTCAGAACAACCCGTCGTTTAGAAAGTGGCTGTTTGATAGCGCATTTAATTCAACATATCAGGCAAACCATAATCAGACAAGTTTATAATACGTGATAATGAAACAGCTTACCACTTTGCTAAACGCAAAGAGGTAAGCTGTTCAACTTCTGACCAACTTGGACAGAAGTGTTTTATTATCGTGCGATGTCAATCATACTAATTGAATTATTCACGCTTTCGTTATATAATGATTGTTAATGTAAGGAGGGATCGCCATGGCTGTAACCTACAAGAAGTTATTTCATTTACTGATTGACAAGGGTATGACTAATGCAGAGCTGATGGAAAAAGCGGGCTTTAGTGCCAATATAATTACCCGAATCAAACGTGATAATTATATATCTCTCGATACTATCGAGAAAATTTGCAAGACTCTCAATTGTGGAGTCGATGACATTTTGGAATTCACAGCAGGGGACGAACTATGAAACTCAATGCAAAACATAATACAAAACGACATATATGGTTTTATGAATTCGAACGTCTATGGCTTAGTTTGACTTTGATAAATATTATTGCCGTTTTCTTGATAATTAGAGGATCTACGGCACCGCTAATTTGGGATAGCAAAATATTATACTTCTTATTTTATTCGCCTGAAACAAGTGATAAAACTCTGTACAATATTGCAATCAGCTATTTCGCTGCCTACATATTTTACATTATCCAAATATACCACTTGGATAAGAAGAAAACCCAAAAAGCTTTAATCAGCATGGAACTTCCAGCTCGCAATCTAATCACTCAGACCAATATGTTTTTGTTTATCTGGGAAAACTTTACCAAAAGAAACTCTCCCGATGATGGAGTAATCGTAGGCGTGAACATCTCTAAAATCTATTATAAAGGTAATTCGGGGCATGTGATGTCTGCGGACAAGACTGAATTAGGAGATATTGTTGGACGCATTCGATCAGATTATTTAGAAATTGTTGATAGCAATGCATTCCAATACTGCGATAACGCATTACGCCAATTGCTGTTGGAAAAGAATATCCCAGATGAAATGAACAAGCTATATCAAACGCTGCTCAGTGCTGAACTATTGGCTCAAGATCCTTCGACAACCATTCTGGAATCATATTCAAACGAAGATATTGACGATATTAGAGCGAGACTGGAAAAACTTAATGACTTGTTAGGGTTAGAATGTGACTTTGACTATGCAATTACAACAGATGAAAACGACATACGAAAACGACAGGCAATTGAAGTTATGGGACTAAAAATAGTGTCGGAGAATTTCAACTATTTCTCTAAGCTCCCCGATAGCTACAGGGAAACATTGAAATAATTGATAGCGATTTACTTTGATTGATTTGATTCGACGGACAAATATTCCATCGCTGATAACATATCAGAAGGGGCAACAGCAAAAAGTGCTGTCGCCCCTTCTTATAAAATTAACATTTACAGCGTTGACAGGAAACCGTCACATCTTGTATAATAATGCCGTGGGAAATTTATCCACACATACATAACAACTGAATATAAATGTTCGACCATATTGAGACATAATTAGTCGGATTCATCCGACATGGGATCGGTACACCGGAAGTGCCGAACTGCTCCACCACGCCTTTGGTTCTGTCGACAGGAGCTGTATAAAGCAGAACCCGACTCTGATTTTTCAGAGCCGATTACATAGAACATCATTTTGAAGCGAGAGCCACGCTCCCGCCGATTTCTGATGCTCTGTGTAATCGGCTCTTTTTGTTTGCCCAAATAGAGCCACAACGATCGTACATCCTCAAAATTGAATGACCGTCCGAATGAGATATGACTTTGCGATGACACGAGCGAAGCAACGCCGGGGTGAGACTCCCGGGCAGGAACGACGTTCGGGTAATACGGCAAAGGAGCAAACTTGCACTTTGGCAATAATCCAAAAAACGAAAAGGCTGGGTAGCGTAGAGCAAGATTCTACCATGGGTCCAAATTTTGCCTACTGCTCATTTTGACCTCATGGAATCTTGTTGGGGAGTTCCTTCCCCAAACCCAGCTCTGTTCCGTAAAACGGAAGCGATACGGCTTACGCCGAATTTCATTTTTCACACACGAAGGAGGAACCGAATGACCAAAACCTACAACACCCCGAAACGCAATCACATCGTAAAAACACGTCTGGACGATGAAGAATACACCGACTTTCTCCGCCGCTTGGAGATTTACGGCATGAACCAATCAGAGTTTATCCGTGAAGCAATCTCCGGTGCAACCATCAAACCAACCATTGTGGCGACATTGGTCAGCGACGATCTGCTCGTTGCCGTTGGTAAGCTGACCGCTGAATATGGAAGGATCGGTAACAATCTAAATCAGATTGCCGGACACCTCAACGAATGGCGAAGTCCCTATCCGTCCATGGCAAAAGAATTGCAAGATGCCGCCTCTGATCTCGCCACTCTGAAATTTGAAGTTATGAAAAAGGTAGGTGATGCTGTTGGCAACGTTCAAGCATATAAGCTCTAAAAACGCTGACTACTCTGCCGCCGAAGCCTACCTCACTTTTGAGCATGACGAGTTCACCATGAAACCCACCCAGGACGAGAATGGAAGACTCATTCCAAGACAGGGTTACCGTATTTCTACGCTGAACTGCGGTGACGAAGATTTTGCGATTGCCTGTCTGAGAGCTAATCTCCGTTACGGCAAAAATCAAAAACGGGAAGATGTCAAAAGCCATCACTATATCATAAGCTTCGATCCAAAGGATGTCCCCGACCATGGATTGAACGTAGATCTGGCACAGACCCTTGGAGAGAAATTCTGCAAGGAACACTTTCCCGGCCATCAGGCAATCGTCTGTACTCATCCCGACGGACATAGCGGCAGCGGCAATGTTCATGTACACATCGTTATCAATTCTCTGCGAATAGAGGAAGTCCCGTTCATGCCGTATATGGACAGACCCTGCGATACCCAACCCGGCATGAAGCACCGATGCACCAACGCCGCTATGGAATACTTTCGTTCCGAGGTTATGGAGATGTGCCACGATGCAGGTCTGTATCAAATTGATCTTCTGAACGGAAGTAAGAACCGAGTGACCGAGCGTGAGTATTGGGCGAAGAAGAAAGGACAGCTTGCGCTGGATGAAGAAAATGCCGTTCTTGCCGAACAGGGATTACCCATCAAGCAGACCAAGTTTGAAACCGACAAAGACAAGCTCCGTGAAGAAATCCGAAAAGCGCTTTCTGATGCTGTCAGCTTTGAGGACTTTTCAGAAAAACTTCTTCGTCGTGGTATCACCGTCAAGGAGAGCCGAGGAAGACTTTCCTATCTAACGCCCGACAGAACGAAACCCATCACAGCACGAAAGCTGGGTGACGATTTTGATAAAACGGCTGTGTTCGCCGCCTTTGTCAGAAACGCAAAACAGGTCAGAACGAAAACTCCTCTCGTTTATTCCGCACCGACCATGCAGGACTTCATCAAACAGCAAAACTCTGTCAGCCGTACGGTGGATATGGAAGCGGCGAAAGCCAAGGGCAAAGGTTATGAGCATTGGGCAAAGATACACAACCTCAAAAACGCAAGCCGAGCCCATGTGCTGTATAAAGAAATGGGATTTGATTCTCCCGAAGCATTGGCTGCTGCTTGCGATACTGCCCGTGCCAAGGTGGATGACATTCGTACCAAAATGAAAACGGTGGAAGCATCCATTAAGGAAAAGAAAGAGTTCCGTGACTATGTGATGAACTACTTCAAGACCAAGTACCTCATCGAAGGTCTGAAAGCCTGCAAGAATGAAAAATCCCGTCAGAAATATCGTGACGAGCATGACAGCGACTTCATCATTCTGAACGCCGCCAAGCGATATTTTGATTCCAAGGGATTGAAGAAGCTGCCGAGCTACAAGGCATTGCAGACTGAGGTCGAACAGCTCATCAAAGAGAAAAACGAGCTTTACAATCAGTACCAGACAGCCAAAGAAGAAGCAACGAGGCTTGATACCATTCGCCACAATATCGAGCAGACCCTTGGTAGAAAAATTGAACACAAACAGGAGCAGGAGCGATAATCATTTCATTCGATTCGTTTCCTATCCCATCTGTCAAGTTGTCAATTTGGCAACTTGATGCTACCAACCAAAGAAAGGATTTTTATATGAACAAACAGGAAAACAGAAATTACACAGTCAAAGAAAACGGTAGCATTGTTGTCCACAACTACTGTGCGGCAGCGCTGCCGCAGATCACCGTGACCATCCACTCCGGTCAGACTACTTACCGATTCAACGGAAATTACGATGGCACACGAAGTCTATCCGGTAAATTACTCGATCACATGGTAAAAGAAAACTAAAAATGCTCAAAAAATATTATAACGAAAGAGTAGATTTATTCACGAATGTGTGATATGATATATACAAGCAATCCTGTATTGGCAGACTGCCCGCCGATTAAGGAGGAACAAAACATGAATAGGCAGTCTGACAAAATTACTGCTATCTACTGTAGATTGAGTCGTGATGCCGAACTCACAGGAGAGAGTAACAGCATTGTCAATCAAAAGGCGATTCTCAAGAAATACGCAAAAGAACAAGGTTTCCGCAATATACAGTTTTTCGTGGACGATGGTTACTCCGGTGCGAACTTCAACAGACCCGATTGGAACCGCATGATCGAACTGGTAAAGGACGACAAGATTGGCGTTATTATTGCCAAGGATATGAGCCGTATCGGCAGAAATTATCTGGAAGTCGGTCTTTATACAGAAATGCTTTTCCCCGAACACGATGTCCGTTTCATCGCTGTGAACAGCGGTGTGGACAGCGCCAATCAGCAGGACAACGATTTTACTCCGTTCTTGAACATCATCAACGAGTTCTATGTCAAGGACAGCAGTAAAAAGGTCAAAGCGGTTATGAAGCAGAAAGGCGAATCCGGTGAGTATCTGACCACCAACCCGCCCTACGGCTACATGAAAGACCCCGACAATCCAAAGAGACATTGGATTGTGGACGATGAAGCCGCAGCCGTTGTCCGTCAGATCTTCGCTTGGTGCATGGAGGGCTTCGGTCCCTCGCAGATCACCAGGAAGCTGAAGGAAGCAAAGGTGGATTGTCCCACGGTTCATTGGATGAAAATGGGACGAAACGCTCCCGCAAAGACACCCGATAATCCTTACGATTGGGCACCACGCACCATTACTGGCATACTGGAAAAGCAGGAATACCTTGGTCACATGGTCAACTTCAAGACACGCAAGCAGTCGTACAAGAGCAAAAAGAAACTCGAAAACCCTCCCGATCAATGGAAGATTTTCGAGAATATCCATGAAGCCATTATTGACGAAGAAACCTTCGCTCGTGTGCAGGAGCTTCGCAAGAACAAACGCAGACCCGCCAGAACAGGCAAAACCAATATGTTCTCCGGTCTCGTCCGCTGTGCCGATTGTGGTGAGAAATTGTACTACTGCACCAGCAACAGTTTTGAAACCAGACAAGACCACTTCGTATGCTCTACTTCCCGCAAAAAGGGCAAGGAGGTCTGTGACACTCACTTCATCCGTGCCGTGGTACTGGAAGAAGGTGCACTCCAACACATGAGGTTGGTAATCCAATGTGTTGCCGATTATGAGGATGCGTTCCGCAGAGCATTGGGTGCAAAGCGAAGCGAGGAAGCAAAGAAAGAGCTTTCTGCCAAGAAGCGAACCTTGCAGAAATCCGAAAATCGTTTGGCTGAACTGGACAGGTTGTTCAAGCGTATTTACGAGGATAGAGTCAACGGAAAACTGTCCGAAGCTCGTTTCCAGATGTTGTCTGATGATTATGAGCAGGAGCAGGCAGACCTGAGAACCAAGATTGAAATGCTTGAAAACGAAATACAGAATCAAGAAGATCAAGCGGAGAATGTTGATAGGTTTATCCGACAGGCGAAGAAGTACCTGTATCTGGAGAAGCTGACACCTACCATTTTGAACGATATGGTTAACGCCGTATATGTTCATGCACCAGACAAGTCCAGCGGACACCGAGTGCAGGATGTGTCAATCAGCTACAACTATATCGGCATACTCCCCGCCAATTTACTCTATGACGTTATGAACGGAAAAGCGGCATGATTACTCATGCCGCCTTCCCGAAAACATTATTATACTGTTTTATTGGACCGCCCCGAAGCTGCTAGCCCTTTTTTTCCACAATATCTTCATCCCTTATCACTTCACGAATCGGGTGGATTTTTCCCCACTCGATATTGCTGAACTCGTTTTCCAAAATCAGCCTTGCAATATGATTACTCTTTACTCGCTTTTGATGCTTTACCACCAGAATGCAAGCAGCCACACAGGCAGCTGCTATGGCCGCTGCCACCAAAAACCACATCTCTATTGACCGACCTGCTTGATACAGCATGACAGCCAATGCCAATGCAAAGATAAACACCGTCAGCATCACAGCATAAAAACCACTTCCATTATTTTCAGTCTGCGCTATGTAATAATAATACCGTTCCCGGCTGGTCACCTTTTCCTGGAGTTCGCTGCGGATCGCCTTAACCAGCTCCTCATCATTTCCCGAAGCTTCCTGCAGCCTGCCGCTCCCGAAAATCCTGCGTTTTGCCATGCCTTCTTTATTTTGTGTAATTCCGTCAAAACGCTGGGACACCCTTGGTTTCAGTTTTTCCAAAAGAAAAGCCAGACCATTGATTATTCCTGCAAACAGACCAATGATAGCTACAAATAAATTTCCTATTGATTTTACAAATTCTTTTATTGAATGGTAGATATTATCCATTTCCGCACTCTCGATCACTCTCTTATTTTATAAAAAGTATAACCTATTATCCAGAATGTGTAAAGCAAAACACCCATGGGTTTCCATGGGTGTTCACAATTTTAGACTAATTCAAGGACTACTTGCAGCGCTCCGTCACCTTTACGCTGGCCAATCTTGATGATTCTGGTATAACCGCCGTTACGGTTAGCATATTTAGGCCCGTACTCATCGAATAATTTGGCAACCAAATCTATTTCCTTGGTATTTCTCTTTCTTCCTGCCTTTTGGGTAGGAACCTCTGTTACAGGATAAAGAACCTTCAGCATCTGATGTCTTGCGTGCAATCTGGAAGGCAGATCCTTTTTGATTTCCTTCTCAACAATTTCAAACTTGGTAACCCGCTTGCCATCAACTACTTCCTTTACCCTCTTTCCGTCCTTATCCTTTACAGGAACCTTAGCGGAAACCTTAACCATTTCGTAGTTATCTTTTTCTTTCACTGCCAGAGCGATCAGTCCGTCGGCAATCTTTATAACTTCCTTTGCCCTTGCCTGTGTGGTAATGATCTTCCCTTTATAAATAAGGGCTGTTACCTGATTTCTAAGTAATGCTTTTCGCTGGCTTGATGTTTTGCCCAGCTTTCTGTATTTTGCCATTTATGGCTCCTTTCCAAAGGATATCATCCTTTTCTCAATGGGCTATGCCCTTCATGGTACATCCGGCCACGCTCTTTGGTCTTACTTACCGAATGCAGTTACGTTTTTTTCCCCTGTGGGAACTGTTTTCCATTTCTGAGAACAAATTGCGCACCCTTCGGTTTTACCGCAATTGCACTTCACAAAATCAAAACTTTTATTGCTCATCACTCGGATTAAGCTGCAATCCAAGCTCTTTCAGCTTTGCCAAAACCTCTTCTAAGGACTTGCGCCCTAAGTTACGAACCTTCATCATATCATCAGAAGTTTTATTGGTCAACTCCTCAACGGTATTGATGCCGGCTCTCTTTAAACAATTATAGGAACGGACTGACAGCTCTAACTCGTCAATACTCATTTCCAGTACTTTTTCCTTCTCATCCTCTTCCTTCTCTACCATAACCTCTGCCGTTTTGGCATTTTCAGATAAATCAATGAAAAGGCTTAAATGTTCGCTGAGTACTTTTGCAGCCAGACTTACTGCCTCGTCTGGTACCAATGTTCCGTTGGTATATACATCCAGAGACAGTTTGTCATAGTCTGTAATCTGCCCGACACGAGTATTTTCAACAGTGACGTTAACTCTCTCAACCGGTGTATATATAGAATCAATTGCAATAACACCAATTGGCAAATCTTCACTCTTGTTCTTATCTGCGCTTACATATCCTCTTCCTTTAGTGATCGTCAGCTCCATATAAAGCTTGGTATTCTTACCATTCAGGGTTGCAATGGTAATCTCCGGATTTAAGATTTCAACATCCTGGTCACACTGAATGTCGGATGCCTTCACCACGCCTTCACCTTCATACTCGATGTATGCTGTCTTTGGCTCATTCGTATCGCTGTTGTTTCTGATAGCAAGATTCTTGATGTTCATGATAATTTCCGTCACATCTTCTTTTACACCTTCGATGGAACTGAACTCATGAAGCACACCTTCTATCTTGACCTGGCTTACAGCAGCGCCAGGCAGTGAAGAGAGCATAATCCTTCTAAGTGAATTACCCAGTGTAATGCCATAACCTCTTTCCAAAGGTTCAACAACAAATCTGCCATATTTCTTATCCTCAGAGATTTCTGCTACCTCAATATTCGGTCTCTCAAAATCAAACACTGCAAATACCCTCCTTTACGAACAATTGACATATCTTTCCTATCAACGAAACATAAATATCCTCAGGCAGTCTTTTACCGGCTGCCTCAGGATTTGTCTTCTCAATTTTATTTGGAATATAGCTCGACGATAAGCATTTCATTTACAGGAACATCAATCATTTCTCTGGTAGGAAGGTTCTTAATTGTTCCTTTCAATGCTTCCTGATCCACGTCAATCCACTCAGGCATCAGCCTTCCGCCTGTTACTTCGAGGATATCTTTATATCTCTGTAAGGATTTGGACTTTTCTCTGATTTCGACAACATCCCCTGCTTTAATCAGATAGGAAGGAATCTGAACCTGCTTGCCGTTAACCAGAACATGCTTATGACCTACAATCTGTCTTGCTTCTCTTCTGGTTCTTGCAAATCCCATTCTGAAAATTACGCTGTCAAGCCTTCTCTCAAGAAGGATCATCAGGTTTTCACCTGTCATTCCCCTCATTCTGTCGGCCTTTTTATAATAGTTTCTAAAAGGTTTCTCAAGCACGCCGTAAATGAATTTTGCTTTCTGCTTTTCTCTGAGCTGAAGACCATATTCGCTTACTTTCTTGCCTGCTCTTGCATTTGTCCTGTTTGATTTCTTGTCATATCCTAAGTATGCTGGTTCGAGACCAAGTGACCTGCATCTTTTTAATACTGGAACTCTGTTTACTGCCATTTTAAAATTTCCTCCTGAAAATATTGTTTACAGCGCTGACACGCCTTCTTCCAACAGCATTTAATTAAACTCTACGACGCTTAGGCGGACGGCATCCGTTATGAGGAACAGGTGTCACGTCCCTGATGCTGGTTACTTCCAGTCCGCAGGCAGAAAGCGCACGGATTGCCGCCTCACGTCCTGAGCCGGGACCTTTCACCATAACATCTACCGTTTTTAATCCATGTACCAGCGCAGCCTTAGTAGCTGTTTCTGCTGCCATCTGAGCTGCATAGGGAGTAGATTTCCTTGAACCTCTAAATCCAAGACCACCAGCACTTGCCCAGCTGAGGGCATTTCCTGCATTGTCTGTCAATGTAACAATTGTATTGTTAAATGAAGACTGGATATGTGCCTGTCCATGTTCAACGTTTTTCTTGACACGTTTTTTTGTCACTTTTTTTGTAACTTTTTTTGCTGCCATTTAAACTAACCTACTTTCTTGTCAAAATAATTTTTTGTAACAGTCTTATTTCTTTTTGTTTGCAACAGTCCTCTTAGGACCTTTTCTGGTTCTTGCGTTCGTCTTTGTCTTCTGTCCGCGCACCGGAAGACCTTTTCTGTGACGGATGCCTCTGTAACAACCGATTTCCTGAAGTCTCTTGATATTCATGGCAACTTCCCTGCGCAAGTCGCCTTCTACCATATACTCAGCGTCAATCACTTCGCTGATTCTCTTAACTTCTTCGTCAGTCAACTCTCTTACACGAGTATCCGGGTTAACCTTTGCTTTTTCAAGGATCTTATTGGAACTTGCACGACCAATCCCATAAACATAAGTCAAACCAATCTCAACGCGTTTTTCTCTCGGTAAGTCAACACCTGCAATACGAGCCATTTACATTTCCTCCATTTTCTACTAATTGATTGGGGCACCTGCCCAACCGGACGTTTCCGATCTTACACAGACAAGCTGTGAATCAAGAAGTAATCATTAAGGCTCCGTCGTACAATTATATGGAAATCAATTTAGTCCCATGGACCAAACTGCAGCCGCTTTCATAGTAATTGGACAAGAACCCTCCTGCTTTCCGCTTCCTGCGGTAAAATGCAGCAGATTATCCTTGTCTTTGCTTATGCTTCGGATTCTCACAGATCACTCTGATACGCCCTTTTCTCTTGATGATTTTGCATTTCTCGCAAATCGGTTTTACTGATGATCTAACCTTCATGTTAAACCTCCTTTCAAAAAAGACCGTTTTACATTATATCATGGTATATCTACAAATGCAAGCTAAAACTTGCCATTTGCCACGAACTGCATATAAATTTATTTTTCGGCAATTCCTTGCTATTTATCTCGCCAGATGATCCTGCCCTTGCTCAGATCATAGGGGGATAATTCCAATGTAACCTTATCGCCTGGAAGGATCCGGATAAAGTTCTGCCTCAACTTGCCGCTGATATGAGCCAGTACCCTGTGCCCATTTTCAAGTTCTACCTGAAACATGGTATTGGGAAGCTTCTCTACTACGGTTCCCTCGATTTCAATTACGTCAGCCTTCGACATACATTACCTCCTTATTTGCCCTGATCTTGATGGCATATTTGATTTCTTCATTATATAGAGTCTGCTTATTCATCAGTTTTTGCATAAGCATCTGATCAACGTCCTTTTTCATGATCTGCAGATGCTTCTTTTTTTTCTTCTTGGGGTTTTCCTGCGTCCTTGTCTTTCCGTCCGCCAAGTAAACCGTATCCCCTTCTTCTTTAATGATAAGATACATCCTGCCTTTATCATGTCCAGCCATTGATATGGCAAACATTCCGACCATATAGATCCTCCATACTATTTCATTCCAGGTAACAGAGTAAGGATTTCCGGTTCTCCTTTTGTGATCAGCACCGTATTTTCGTAGTGTGCCGACAAGGATCCGTCTTCTGTTACCACTGTCCAGTCGTCGTCCAGCCATCTCACACGCCAGCCGCCTATATTGACCATCGGCTCTATGGCAAGTGTCATGCCTGCCCGCAGCCTGATTCCCCTGCGCCATTGTTTAAAGTTTGGTATCTGGGGCTCCTCATGAAGGCGGGTTCCAATCCCATGCCCCACCAGATCACGTACGACACCATAACCGAATCTGGTACAATAACTGTCTATGGCAAAAGAAATGTCATGGAGATGACAGCCCTCCCTGGCATATTTGATTCCCTCAAAGAAGCTCTGCTTTGTCACTCTGATCAGCCTCGCCGCCGCATCACTGATTTTGCCTACCGGATAAGTCCTTGCCGCATCCGAATGATATCCTTTATAGATCAGGCCTGCATCCAGACTGACGATATCCCCTTCCTTCAGTATCCTGCTTTTGGAGGGAATTCCGTGTACCACTTCCTCATTCACTGAAACACAGATAGATGCCGGATAACCGTTATAATTCAAAAAATTGGGTATACAGCCGCAATCCCTGATCAGCTTTTCCCCCAGCGCATCGATCTCCCAGGTGGAAATGCCCGGCCTGATTGCTTCCCCCAGCCTATTATGGACATGGGCAAGCAGCCGGCAGGATTCACGCATCAGTTCTATTTCGCGTTCTGACTTAATTGTTACTGCCATTTACAGACCAGCCTTTCCGTCAACCCAGTATTGCAGTAATCGCCGCAAACACTTCTTCCATAGGAACAGTTCCGTCCACGCTTCGTAAAATTCCTTTTGCCTGATAAAAATCAATCAGCGGCTGTGTCTGTTTGTGATAAACCTCCAGTCTGTTTTTAACAGTTTCCGGCTTATCGTCATCCCGCAGGACCAGCTCTTTGCCACAAACATCACATATCCCTTCACTTTTAGGCGGAATATATTCCGTATGGTATGTGGCACCACAGAAAAGACAGGCACGTCTTCCGCCCATTCTCCTGATAATGTTTTCATCCGGCACATCCACATCGATTGCAAAATCTATCTGGTCTTCCAGTTCATTCAATGCTGCATCAAGCACTTCCGCCTGGGGAATCGTCCTCGGGAAGCCATCTAACACATATCCGTTCCTACAGTCTTCCTGTGCCACTCTGTCAAGCAGGATCTTAACCGTAAGCTCATCAGGCACTAAAAGTCCCTGGTCCATGTACTTCCTTGCTTCCATGCCAAGTTCTGTGCCATTTTTGATATTTGCCCTGAAAATATCGCCGGTAGAGATATGAGGGACATGGTATTTATCTGCGATCATTTTGGCCTGTGTTCCTTTTCCCGCACCCGGTGCACCTAACATAATAATCTTCATTTTTAGCCTTTCCTTATGCACAATACTGTTGCATTTTTCTATCACGTAATATAGAGGCAAAGGAGCAAAAGGTATATCACACGTCTTATACCTTTGTTTTCCTTTAACCTCTAATTGTACTTCAGTCATTTAATCATTTAAAAAACCTTTATAATTGCGCACCAGCATCTGAGACTCAATCTGCTTCATCGTTTCAAGAACAACACTGACAATAATGATCAGGCTGGTTCCGCCAAATGATACCTGGGCACCAAATATGCCATTAAAGAAAAATGGTATGACACAAACGATAGTCAGACCGGCAGCGCCAATAAAAATAATATAATTTAAGATTTTTGTCAGATACTCGCTGGTTGGCTTACCGGGTCTGATGCCTGGGATAAATCCGCCCTGCTTTTTCAGATTTTCCGAAATTTCCATTGGATTGAATGTGATCGATGTATAGAAATAGGCAAAAAAGACTACCAAAATAATATACACCAAAAGCCCGATAGAATAAACAGGCTCATTAGGGTTGCACCAGTTGCCTGAATTAAGCCCTCTCAAAACATGACCCCAGAAACCAGTTCCCTGATATCCCCAAAAACTACATACAATAATAGGAAGCTGCATCAACGAAGAAGCAAAAATGATCGGGATAACTCCGGCCGTATTCACTTTAAGCGGAATGGAAGAAGTCTGTCCCCCTACCATTTTTCTTCCCTGCATCTTCTTTGCATACTGAACGGGAATCTTGCGGGTGGCGTCATTTAAAATAACCACCATCGCCACCATTGCCACCATGATCGCAATGATCACAATCGCTGCAACCGCGCCTACGGCTATTGCTTTCCCCAGCACAAACTGCTCAAACAATCCGCTGATATCCTGCGGAATCCGGGAAATGATATTGATGACCAGCACTATGGAAATTCCGTTTCCCACACCTTTTTCCGTGATACGCTCGCCTACCCACATCAGGAATGCACTTCCGGCCGTAAGTGCCGCTATTATGGTAATTACATGCAAAACCTTCTTCTCAACAAGAAGATTCCCATTCCAGAATGTGATAGCCATAGCCGTTGATTCAATCAGGGCAAGCGCTACCGTTACGTAACGGGTAATCGAAGCAATCTTTTTCCTTCCATCCTCGCCCTCCTTCTGCATCTCTTCCAATTTAGGAATTGCAATTGTAAGGAGCTGCATAATAATAGACGAAGTGATGTAAGGCGTGATATTCAGTGCCAGAATAGACATTCTCTCAAAAGAACCGCCTGTAAAAGCATTAAAAAAACTGAATTCATCACCAAGCTTCTGATTAAACCAGCTTGTGAACTGGTCAACTCTCACACCCGGTACCGGGAGCTGTGACCCAAGACGGATCACAACAAGCATACCAAGGGTAAATAAAAGTTTATTTCTGATATCTTTGATTTTTAATGCATTTTTTAAGGTTGAAAGCATTTACATCACCTCTGCAGTTCCACCAGCAGCTTCAATTTTTTCTTTTGCGGATGCACTGAAAGCATTTGCCTTTACTGTAAGCTTTTTGGTAATTTCTCCGTGTCCAAGAATCTTAACGCCGTCTTTTGGTTTTTTAATAATGCCTGTCTTGATCAATGTATCTACGTCTATAACAGCGCCGTCTTCAAATCTGTCATTCAGTACACTGACATTGACAATAACAATTTCCTTACTACTAGGGCATGTAAAACCTCTCTTGGGAATTCTCCTGTATAAAGGCATCTGGCCACCTTCAAAGCCGATTCTGGGTGCTCCTGAACGAGCTTTCTGACCCTTATGTCCTTTGCCGGCAGTCTTTCCATTTCCTGAACCGTGTCCACGACCTCTTCTAAAATTATCATGTGTAGACCCTTTTGCAGGCCTTAAATTTGATAATTCCAAACCCATTGTTGACACCTCCTTATCTTTTAAACTTCTTCAACTTTTATTAAATGTCTAATCTGCCGAATCTGGCCTCTGGTAGCTGCATTATCCGGCAGCACAATTGACTTATTCAGCTTTCTAAGTCCCATAGACAATGCAGTGGCTTTATTCTTGGGAACTGCACCAATAGTGGACTTTACCAATGTGATTTTTAACATTTTCTGTTCTGCCAACTTACTTCCCTCCTATGCCATAATTTCTTCAACAGATTTGCCGCGGTTTCTTGCCACTTCTTCAGGTGTTTTCAGCTGCTGTAAACCTGTGATCGTTGCAAGGACTACATTCTGCTTATTATTTGATCCCAGTGATTTGGTACGTATATTTTTAATACCTGCAAGTTCGCAAACAACACGGGCAGGACCGCCTGCGATAATACCGGTACCGTCGGGAGCCTTCTTTAAAAGAACATTTGCTGAACCGTATTTTCCAATAAAGTCATGCGTAATGGAATTGTTTTCATCCATGGCAATCTTTACAATATGCTTCATGGCATCTTCTTTTCCCTTACGGATAGCCTCAGGAATTTCCACAGCCTTTCCGAGTCCGGCACCTACATGCCCATTGCCGTCACCTACTACTACAAGAGCTGTAAATCTCATGTTACGTCCACCCTTTACAGTCTTGGTTACTCTCTTGATGGCAACTACTTTTTCTGTTAATTCCATGCCGCTGACATCGATGATTGTATGTCTCATGTGTGTTTCTCCCTTCCTAGAATTTCAGGCCAGCTTCTCTGGCCGCATCAGCTAACGCTGCGATCTTACCGTGATATAAAAAGCCGCCTCTGTCAAAAACAACGGTATCAATACCTTTTTCGATTGCCCTCTTGGCAATCACAGTTCCAAGATATGCTGCTGCATCAACGTTATTGGTCTTTTCAAGCTCAGCCTTTATTTCCTTTTCAACTGTGGAAGCTGCAACTAAAGTGTGTCCAACTGTATCGTCAATAATTTGAGCATACATATGATTATTGCTTCTGAACACTGCAAGACGAGGTCTTTCAGTTGTGCCGCTTATACGGTTACGTATTCTCATGTGCTTTTTAACACGAACTTTTTGTCTTGACTCTTTCCTAACCATCCTTACACTCTCCTTATCTATTTCTTACCAGTCTTACCAACTTTACGCCTGATCGTTTCATCAGCATATTTGATACCCTTGCCCTTATAAGGTTCAGGCCGTCTCTTGTCCCTGATTTCGGCTGCGAATTGGCCAACTTTTTCTTTATCAATACCCTTTACGATGATGATATTCTGACCGTCCAGAACCGTCTCGATACCCTCAGGATCAATCATCTCAACCGGGTGAGAATATCCTAAAGACAAGGTTAACTTATTGCCTGATTTAGCCGCTCTGTAACCAACACCGTTTACTTCCAGTTTCTTTTCATAGCCGTTTGTTACGCCGATCACCATATTATTGATCAGTGTTCTTGTAAGACCATGCAAAGATTTCATTTTCTTCAGATCATTAGGTCTTGTGACAGTAATCACGCCACCGTCCATCTTAATTTCCATTTCTGCCGGAAGCACTCTTTCCAGTGTTCCTTTAGGACCTTTTACAGTCACTTTATTATTTTCTGCAATATCCACAGTTACGCCCGCCGGGATTGCGATTGGCATTCTTCCTATACGTGACATGCCCGTACCTCCTATTATTCTAAAATTAGACTATTTTCTTTACCAAACGTAAGCCAAAACTTCGCCGCCTACCTGCAGTTCTCTTGCTTTCTTGTCAGTGATAACGCCCTGGTTTGTGGAAATGATAGCAATACCAAGTCCGCCAAGTACCTTAGGAAGCTCTTCTTTCCCTGCGTATATACGAAGACCCGGTTTTGAGATCCTCTTCAAACCACTGATGATCTTTTCATTTCTGTCTGCACCATACTTTAAGGTAATGCGGATTGTCTTGAAGCTTCCCTCATCGATCAGGTCATATTTCTTAATGTATCCTTCTTCCACGAGTATGTCTGCGATAGCCAGCTTCATCTTAGAAGAGGGAACGTCTACTGTATCATGTTTTGCAGTATTTGCATTACGGATTCTTGTAAGCATATCTGCAATAGGATCACTCATTGTCATTTTATTTCCTCCTATATTTTTCGTGCAACAATATCCCTACCAACTTGCTTTTTTCACGCCGGGGATCTGCCCCTTGTAGGCTAATTCACGGAAACAAATCCTGCAAATTCCGTATTTTCTAAGAACAGAATGTGGACGTCCACATACCCTGCAACGAGTATATTCTCTTGTAGAGAATTTCGGTTTACGCTGCTGTTTGATCTTCATTGATGTTTTAGCCATGAATTTACCTCCTCCTATTTTGCAAATGGCATGTTGAATAATCTTAACAATTCACGTGCTTCTTCATCTGTCTTGGCTGTTGTAACGAAAATAACATCCATGCCCCTTACTTTGTCTACCTTATCGTATTCAATTTCAGGGAAAATAAGCTGTTCCTTGATACCCAGTGAATAGTTTCCCCTGCCGTCAAACGCATTCGGGTTTACACCTCTGAAGTCACGCACACGAGGCAGGGCAAGGTTTACAAGACGGTCCAGAAAATCGTACATTTTCTCACCGCGGAGAGTAACCTTGCACCCGATTGCCATACCTTCTCTGATCTTGAAGTTGGCAACGGACTTTTTAGCCTTGGTAAGTACTGCTTTCTGACCGGTGATCGTTTCCATATCCTTTACTGCGGATTCCAACACCTTAGCGTTTTCCTTTGCTTCGCCCACGCCCATGTTAATAACAATCTTGTTAAGCTTCGGTACTTCCATAACGTTTTTATATCCGAACTTTTTGATCATAGCATCTACGATCTCATTATCATACATAGTTTTAAGTCTGTTCACGCTTCCAGTTCTCCTTTCCTAGAATTAATCAATCACTTCACCTGTTGACTTTGCAAAGCGTACCTTCTTGTCGTTTTCAAACTTGAAACCAACCCTTGTAGGTCTGCCCTTATGAACGTACATTACATTTGAAATGTCAATAGGAGCTTCTTTTTGAATAATTCCGCCATTCTGGTTAGCTGCTGAAGGTTTTGTGTGCTTGGTAACCATATTGACACCTTCCACAATAATCCTGTGGCTCTTAGCGTCAACAGAAACCACCTTGCCTTCTGTTCCTTTATCTTTACCGGCCATCACCCTAACGGTGTCGCCCTTTTTAATCTTTAAAGTTGCCATGCTAAGCACCTCCTATAATACTTCGGGAGCCAAAGAAACAATCTTCATAAACTGTTTCTCACGAAGCTCTCTTGCTACCGGTCCAAAAATACGTGTTCCTCTGGGAGTCTTATCATCTTT
>ERZ808054.707-NODE-707-length-26251-cov-5.042600_pt1 | contig 26251 bp, 23 predicted proteins | sample MGYA00380201_ERZ808054 | MGnify/ENA primary metagenome ERZ808054 (study PRJEB31490, sample SAMN06133419) | mouse gut metagenome | isolation source: Z5_2 | host: mice | place: China: Chengdu | collected 2015-05 ...
GATGAAGATCCGCAGGTGCATTTGTATTCAAGAGGTTGACGGCGCCCGTAAATACTTGTGGGAACGCTTGCTTTTTTGCTTGCCAAATTTTGTTTCATAAAGGAGAAATTAATGAAAAAAGGAATCTTATTTGATTTGGATGGAACGCTATGGGATTCTTCCGAAGAAGTGGCAATTTCCTGGACGGAGGCTTTAGAAAAGCATTCGGATATCAAGATGGAAATCACAACTGGAATGATTCAGGGCGTCATGGGAAAAAGCATGACGGAAATCGCAGATATTTTTTTTGAGTCTTATGAACCTGAAAGGCGCAGAGAACTGTTAGAGGATTGCTGCGAGGCGGAAAACGAGTATATCCGCCGTCATGGCGGGCGGCTATTGCCGGGGCTTGAGGAGACCTTACAGCAATTACGTGAACAAGGGTATCATCTGTATATTGTGAGCAATTGCCAAATAGGATATATAGAAGCGTTTCTGGAATACCATAAACTGGCGGGATATTTTGATGATTTTGAGAGCTTTGGAGGCACAGGTAAAGAAAAAAGCTATAACATTCACCTGGTGGCGGAACGGAACCATCTGGATTATGCCGTCTATGTGGGCGATACGCAGGGGGATTACCTTGCCGCTGCTAAGGCAGGGGTGTCTTTTATTCATGCGAGGACAGGATATGGAACAGTAGAAACAGAGACGCCCTATATAGAGACATTGACTCAATTGCCGGAGGCGGCAGAGAAATATATTGCGCCGCTGCTTTAATGGTTTAAATCATGCACGTGACGAATATTTTTCTGTACGGGAAAGGCCGGGATTGTTTGCAATATAAGGGAAATAACATACACAAATAATAAAAAGGAGAGAGGAACATGGAGAAAATTACAAGTTTTACAATCGACCATATCAAGCTGGAGCCAGGGGTATATGTGTCAAGGAAGGATCATGTGGGGCAGGAGGTAATTACTACCTTTGATTTGCGCATGACTTCCCCCAATGACGAGCCGGTGATGAATACGGCGGAGATGCATACGATTGAGCATTTGGCGGCGACGTATCTGCGCAACCATCCGCAGTTCGGGGACAAGACGGTTTATTTTGGGCCGATGGGATGCCGCACGGGGTTCTATCTGCTGCTGGCAGGCGACTATGAGTCCCGGGATATTGTAAAACTGGTTACGGAACTGTATGAGTTTATCCGGGATTTCAAAGATGAAGTGCCGGGCGCAAGCGCCAAGGATTGCGGAAATTATTTGGATATGAATCTGGGGATGGCAAATTACCTTGCCGACCGTTATCTGAAACAGACTTTGTACAATATTGACGAGGCGCATTTGGTTTATCCAGAATAAGGCTGGGTACAGCATACGGCCGGGACTTTCCGGGCCCGGCAAGAATCATGTTATGGAGGAACATATGAAGAAAATAGGAATTATCGGCGCTATGGAGCTGGAAGTAGAGGAATTGAAAGGCAAAATGACTATCCGCCGTACGCAGGAAAAGGCGTCTATGGAATTTTTGGAAGGAACCTTAAACGGTACGGAAGTCGTGATTGTACGCAGCGGAATCGGTAAAGTAAACGCCGCGCTCTGCACACAGATTCTCTGTGATTGTTTCCAGGTGAGCCATATCATCAATACAGGAGTGGCGGGCTCCTTAAAAAGTGAAATTGATATCGGGGACATTGTGGTATCTACCGATGCGCTGCATCATGATGTGGATGTGCGCGTATTCGGTTATCCGTTGGGAGAAGTTCCGCAGATGGGGTGTCTGGCGTTTCCGGCAGACGAGCATCTAACGGCGCTCGCTGTCTCTGTTTGCTGTGAAGTCAATCCTGATATCAAAGTGTATGAAGGAAGAGTTGTCAGCGGAGACCAGTTTGTCAGCGATAAGCAGGTCAAGGATAGTATTATTAAAAATTTCCAGGGCTTTTGCGTGGAAATGGAGGGGGCTTCGATTGCACATGCTGCGTATTTGAACCATGTGCCGTTTGTGATTATCCGCGCAATCTCCGATAAAGCGGATGACAGCGCCGAGATGGATTATCCGACGTTTGAAAAAGCTGCTGCGGCGCATTCTGCATCGTTGGTGGAGCATATGCTGCCTAGGATTTGAGTTTAAGCGCTTATATTTTACCTGCGAGCGACGTATCTACAGGGCGCTTGGCCAATCAGCCGCGCAAGGCGTCCTGCGGATGTGCGCGGATATTTCGCGGCTGTTGCAAGAGACAAAATAACGCTGTGCAATCAGTGAAACCTTTTGCACAGCGTTTCGTTATTCTTCTAAAATTAGAAATCAATTTCCTCGTCATAGAAGCAAGCCTTTAACAGCTTTTCCATTTCTTCCGGCGTGGGGATTCTGGGATTGGAGCCAGTGCATGCATCGGAGATTGCCAATTTTGCCACCTCGGGCAGCTTATCCATAAACTCCTTCTCATCAATGATGCCGCCTTCATAATCCTTAATGCAGGTAGGAATCTCCAGGGAAGCATTCATGGACTTCAATTCAGCAATCAATGCGTCTACCATTGCATCTGTGGAGCCGCCTTTTAAACCGATGAAAGCAGCAATCTCAGCATAACGTTCTGCTGCTTCTGCATTCTTGGCATTGTACTTGATTACTTTGGGAAGGTACATGGCATTTGCGCATCCATGAACAATATGTCCGCCGCTGTAAGCAGCTCCGGTCTTATGGGCCATGGAGTGGACAATTCCCAACAAAGCGTTGGAGAATGCCATACCAGCCAGACACTGTGCGTTGTGCATACGGTCGCGCGCATCCATATCTCCGTCAAAGGAGGCCTTCAAATCCCTATGTATCATCTTGATGGCATGTAATGCCAGGGGATCGGTATAGTCGCAGTGAAGCGTAGACACATAGGCTTCAATCGCATGTGTCATGGCATCCATTCCGGTATGTGCGGTCAGTTTCTTAGGCATGGTTTCTGCAAGCGCCGGGTCAACGATGGCAACGTCCGGGGTGATGTTGAAATCAGCCAGTGGGTATTTGATACCTTTGTCGTAATCAGTGATGACAGAAAATGCCGTTACCTCCGTAGCAGTTCCAGAGGTAGAGGGGATAGCGCAGAATTTCGCTTTCGTCCTCAGTGTGGGGAAGTTAAACGGAGTAATCAGATCTTCAAATGTTGTTTCGGGATATTCATAAAACGCCCACATGGCCTTGGCTGCGTCAATCGGAGAACCGCCGCCCATAGAGATGATCCAGTCCGGCTCAAATTCGCGCATTTTCGCTGCGCCTTTCATGACAGTCTCCACGCTTGGATCCGGCTCTACATTTTCAAACAATTCCACTTCCATGCCGGCTTCCTTTAAGTAGCCGACTGCGCGGTCAAGAAATCCGAACCGCCGCATGGATCCACCGCCTACTACGATAATCGCCTTTTTTCCAATCAAGTTCTTTAATTCTTCCAAAGAACCTTTTCCATGATATAAATCTCTCGGTAATGTAAAACGTGCCATAAAAACCTCCTTGAATAATATTTAATAAGATTGTAAAATCAAGGCAAGTGAAGCCTTGAATATTGTAACATCTTAACAAAAGACTACCATCAAATGCGTAAAAAGTCAATCAAATGTAACAATTCAGTATTTAATTTTTACAAAGATAAAAAAAGTCCTTGACTTTTGGCATGAAATGGTATTATAATGGACAAGCAGTCGGTCAGAGACCGAAGAGCGTGGGATCTTAGCTCAGCTGGGAGAGCATCTGCCTTACAAGCAGAGGGTCACAGGTTCGAGCCCTGTAGGTCCCACTTTTTAACTCAATATTTGATGTTTTGGCGGAATAGCTCAGTTGGCCAGAGCACACGGTTCATACCCGTGGTGTCGGGGGTTCAAATCCCTCTTCCGCTATTTAGGAATCCAGTGGAGCCAAGGGTTTCAGAGAGCAATTACTCGAAAGATAATCAGAATATACATTTTTATTCTGTGAGCGCAAGAGAGGAATTATCTTGCACGTCGTTAAATTGAATATTTAGGCATTATCGGAAGTCCATAACTGATAAAAATAGTCGGTTATGGTTTGTTTTAGTATCTGAATTTATTATTTTCTATTATGCAGATGGTTGTTGATATCAGAAAGTTAAAGGAGTGCTTATAGAATGAAATTAATCTCATGGAATGTAAACGGCCTGCGCGCCTGCGTGCAAAAAGGCTTCCTTGATTTCTTCCGGGAAGCGGACGCAGATTTTTTCTGCATACAGGAGACAAAGCTTCAGGAGGGGCAGATTTCTCTGGAATTGCCCAAAGGGTATTATGGCTATTGGAATTACGCCCAGAAAAAAGGCTATTCTGGCACGGCAATTTTTACCAGGCATAAACCCTTGTCAGCGGCTAATGGAATCGGCGTGGAAGAGCATGACAAGGAAGGGCGTGTGATTACGCTGGAATATGAAGGGTATTATCTGGTGACTTGCTATACGCCTAATTCCCAGAATGAGCTGGCAAGGCTTCCCTACCGTATGGAGTGGGAGGAAGCGTTTTTAGATTATTTAGATGGGCTGAAAGCGAAAAAACCGGTGATCTTTTGTGGAGACCTCAATGTAGCGCACCAGGAAATTGACTTGAAAAATCCCAAGACTAACCGCAGGAATGCGGGATTTACGGACGAGGAGCGTGAGAAATTTTCTGTGATACTCAGCCATGGGTATATCGACACGTTCCGTTATTTTTACCCAGATGCGGAGCAAATTTATTCCTGGTGGTCTTACCGCTTTAAAGCGAGAGAGAAAAATGCCGGATGGCGGATTGATTATTTTGTGGTGTCTGCGGATTTGCAGGACAGGCTCGAGGACGCCAAAATCCATACAGATGTATTGGGTTCCGACCATTGTCCGGTGGAGCTTACAGTTAGTTTGTAAGGCGGATAACATTAATTTTATATGTGTTCTTTCGGTTGTAACCTGCTTATATTTGGAAAAATAAAAAATACTTTGCATATAGGAAGAAGTATGGTATACTAAATCTAATCGCAAAATATAAGAAAGGAAGATAAACCATGAAACACGTAAAGACATTAAATACAAGAAAATTACAGAACACAGTTAAGAAAGGCGGTTGCGGCGAGTGCCAGACATCCTGCCAGTCTGCATGTAAGACATCTTGTACAGTAGGAAACCAGAGCTGCGAGAATCAGAACCGATAATTTTATGAAAACGTTGGGAAGCATGCTTTTCATCGTCAGCCAACATAAGAGATTTGACAAGGAAGGCAGGCAAGACGGGCCCCTGCGGTCACTTACATGACTTGAGGGATCGGTGTTGTCTGCCTACATGTGTCTGGATAAGGAGAAAATCTTGTGATTCATCAATATATAAATAACGGTTTTTATATCGTTTTAGACGTTAACAGCGGTTCTGTCCATTCGGTGGATCCGCTCCTTTATGATACAATTAAGCTTCTCTCGGGCAGGCTTGCCGATATGAAAGAGCCTGCACCCGTACCGCGAAAGACCGCGGAGGAAGTGGCGGAGCTCCTGAAGGAGAAATACAGTGCGGATGAGATTCAGGAAGCTTTTTCCGACATACAGGAATTAATTGACAGGGAGGAGCTTTTTACCGCCGATATTTACAAAGACTACGTGATGGATTTTAAAAAGAGGCAGACTGTTGTAAAAGCGCTCTGTCTGCACATTGCCCATGACTGTAACCTGGCCTGCCGTTATTGTTTTGCGGAAGAGGGGGAGTACCACGGACGCAGGGCGCTGATGAGCTATGAGGTCGGTAAAAAAGCGCTGGATTTTCTGATCGCAAATTCGGGCGCCCGAAGAAATCTGGAAGTGGATTTTTTCGGCGGAGAGCCGCTTATGAACTGGGAAGTGGTAAAGCAGCTTGTGGAATACGGACGTTCCCAGGAAGAGCTTCATAATAAGAAGTTCCGTTTTACGCTGACAACCAACGGCGTACTTTTAAACGACGAGATTATGGAATTTAGCAACAGGGAGATGAGCAACGTAGTTTTAAGCCTTGACGGCAGACAGGACGTCAATGACCGGATGCGTCCGTTCCGCAACGGCAGGGGAAGCTATGACCTGATAGTGCCGAAGTTCCAGAAATTTGCCAAAGAACGCGGTGACAGGGATTACTTTGTCCGGGGGACCTTTACGAGAAATAACCTGGACTTTGCAGACGATGTGCTCCATTTTGCCGATCTTGGATTTGAGAAGATGTCGGTGGAGCCTGTGGTGGCCTCTCCGGAGGAACCCTATGCCATCCGGGAAGAAGACCTTCCGCAGATCATGGAGGAGTACGACAGGCTGGCTGAGGAATATATAAAGCGCCACAAAGAGGGAAGGGGCTTTACCTTTTTCCATTTTATGCTGGACTTGAACCAGGGGCCGTGCGTTGCGAAGCGGTTATCCGGCTGCGGTTCAGGAACCGAATACCTGGCTGTAACGCCATGGGGAGATCTCTACCCCTGTCATCAGTTTGTGGGAAATGAAGAATTTCTTCTCGGCAATGTGGACGAGGGTGTGACAAAGACGGAGATTTGTAATGAATTCAAGCTCTGTAATGTCTACGCAAAGGATAAATGCAGGGATTGTTTTGCGAGATTTTACTGCAGCGGCGGCTGTGCGGCCAATTCTTTTAATTTCCATGGCTCTATTACAGATGCTTATGATATCGGATGTGAAATGCAGAAAAAGCGGATCGAGTGTGCAATTATGATTAAAGCTGCTCTGGCTGAGGAAGAATAATAACAATAACACTGAAAAGTAAGCACAGATGTAAGCATAGATAAAAGCAAAAGGAGAAAAGCGATGAAGAACAAAAAAGGAAAGAGCCTCATAGGGCTGCTGCTCCTGCTTGTTGCTGTCGGTATTTTCGGTTATTTCGGATATTCGACAATGGGAGCAATCAAGCTGGGCCTGGATCTGGCCGGCGGAGTCAGCATTACCTACCAGGCAAAAGAGGCAAATCCGTCTTCTGAGGACATGGCGGATACGATTTATAAGCTGCAGCAGAGGGTGCAGAATTACAGCACCGAGGCGGAAGTTTACCAGGAAGGCAGCAACCGTATCAATGTAGATATTCCAGGCGTTTCCGATGCGAACGCGATCTTGCAGGAACTGGGCAAACCCGGCTCCCTTGTATTCCTTGATTCTGAGTTCAATCAGGTCCTGGACGGTAAACAGGTGAGCAGCGCCAAGGCCGGCATGGACGACAGCAGCGGAGTGAAGGAATATGTGGTTGCCTTGACCTTTAATGAAGAAGGTACAAAAGCGTTTGCCGATGCGACTACCAAAGGGGTCGGCAAGCCCATTTATATTGTATATGACGGCCAGCCAATTTCGGCTCCGAATGTAAAAGAACCGATTACAGGCGGACAGTGCCGTATCGACGGCATGGGCAGCTTTGAAGAGGCGGAGAACCTGGCTGCCACAATCCGAATCGGCTCCCTTTCATTGGAACTGGAAGAGCTGCGTTCTAACGTCGTAGGCGCAAAGCTTGGCCAGGAAGCGATTTCCACCAGCCTGAAGGCAGGCGCCATCGGTTTCGGCATCGTTGTTGTATTTATGATTTTTGCATACCTGATTCCGGGCCTTGCAGCATCTATCGCACTCTGCCTTTATGTGGGACTGATTCTTGTGCTGCTGGCAGCCTTTGAGGTAACATTAACTCTGCCGGGCGTTGCAGGTATTATCTTATCCATCGGTATGGCCGTGGATGCCAACGTTATTATCTTTACCCGTATCAAAGAAGAAATCGGAATGGGCAAGACAGTGAAATCTGCGATTAAGACAGGTTTTGCAAAGGCTCTGTCTGCCATCATCGACGGAAACGTTACAACGCTGATTGCGGCAGCCGTTCTTTTCTGGAGAGGCTCCGGTACGGTAAAAGGTTTTGCGTCCACACTGGCGATTGGTATCATCCTTTCCATGTTTACGGCTCTGTTCGTAACGAAATTTGCTCTCTACTGTCTGTTTGAGGCAGGTTTGCAGGATGCCAAATACTATGGCATTAAGAAGGATACAAAGGTAAGGCCGTTCCTGAGATACAGAAAGCTGTGCTTCGCGGTTTCGGGTGTTTTGATTCTTGCCGGATTTGCGGCGATGGGAATGAACAGCGCTTCCGGCGGCTCAATTTTGAACTACAGTATGGAGTTCAGAGGCGGTACATCGACAAACGTAACGTTTAATGAGGATATGTCACTTGACCGGATATCTTCGGAGGTAGTGCCTGTTGTGGAGAAGATAACAGGGGAAGCGGGAACTCAGACACAGAAGGTAGCCGGAACCAATGAGGTAATCATTAAGACCAGGACTCTGAGCGTGGACGAGAGAGAAGAGCTGGATAAGGCTCTGGTTGATACCTTTGGCGTTGATCAGGAAAAGATCACGGCGGACAGTATCTCCGGTGCAATCAGCAAGGAGATGAAACAGGATGCGGTGATTGCCGTAGTGATTGCTACAATCTGTATGCTGCTTTATATCTGGTTCCGGTTCAGTAATATTACGTTTGCGGCAAGTGCGGTTCTGGCGCTTGTGCATGACGTACTCGTTGTCGTGACGTTCTACGCCGTATTTAAATGGTCCGTGGGTTCCACGTTTATCGCATGTATGCTGACGATTGTCGGTTATTCCATCAATGCCACCATTGTTATATTCGACCGTATCCGTGAGAATATGAAGCTGAAAAAGCATACACAGACGGTGGAGGATGTTGTGAATTTAAGTATCAGCCAGACGCTGACGAGAAGTATCAATACCTCCCTGACAACATTTATCATGGTATTTGTTCTCTTCCTGATGGGAGTATCTTCCATCCGCGAGTTTGCACTTCCTCTGATGGTGGGTATTGTCTGCGGTACTTATTCTTCCGTATGCCTGACCGGCTCCATGTGGTACCTTTTCAATCAGAAAAAAGAACAGAAGGCGGCCGGAGAGCGGGCGGCAAAGACAAAGAAAGAGAAATAATATATGGAGTATAAGATTCTTTACAAAGACGGACGCGCGAAACGGGCAGAGATGAAAACCGTCCATGGAACTGTCCAGACACCTGTTTTCATGAATGTGGGAACTGTGGGGGCGATAAAGGGAGCCGTATCTACCGACGATCTGAAGGAAATCGGAACACAGGTAGAGTTGTCCAACACCTACCATCTGCACGTGAGAACCGGTGACAAGCTGATTAAGCAGTTTGGCGGACTTCATAAATTCATGAACTGGGACAGGCCGATTCTGACGGATTCCGGCGGTTTTCAGGTATTTTCCCTGTCGGGACTTCGAAAGATAAAGGAAGAGGGCGTTTATTTTAACTCCCATATCGACGGCAGGAAGATATTCATGGGTCCGGAGGAGAGCATGCAGATCCAGTCCAATCTGGGCTCCACAATCGCAATGGCATTTGATGAATGTCCGTCCAGCGTGGCTTCAAGGGAATACGTCCAGGCCTCGGTAGACAGAACCACAAGATGGCTTGAACGCTGCCGGGAAGAGATGAAACGCCTGAATGCTCAGCCGGATACGGTGAACCGTGAGCAGCTCCTCTTTGGAATCAATCAGGGAGCAATTTACGAGGATATCCGCATCGGGCATGCAAAGACCATCAGCAAGATGGAGCTGGACGGCTATGCTGTGGGCGGCCTGGCCGTGGGTGAAACCCATGAGGAGATGTACCGTATCCTCGATGCGGTGGTTCCCCATCTTCCGGAGGATAAGCCTACGTACCTGATGGGGGTCGGAACGCCTGCCAATATTTTAGAGGCGGTGGACCGCGGCGTTGATTTCTTTGACTGCGTGTATCCGACCAGAAACGGCCGGCACAGCCATGTCTATACAAACCATGGCAAGATGAATCTGCTGAATGCAAAATATGAACTGGATAAAAAGCCGATTGAAGAGGGCTGCGGCTGCCCGGCATGCCGTTCCTACAGCAGGGCCTATATAAGACATCTGTTTAAGGCAAAAGAAATGCTCGGGATGCGATTATGTGTATTGCATAATTTATATTTTTATAATAAAATGATGGAAGAGATTCGCGACGCAATCGAACATCACCGTTATGCCGAATATAAGGCTGCAAAGCTTGCCGGCATGATGGCCGGAGAGGAAGCAAAATAAGGACATGGTCCAAACTGCGTTCCATCCGGGACAAACTAAAAATCAAGATTACGCGGCGAGGCGGCGGATCGGTCAAAGGAGGAAAGAACATGGGCACAGCGGGCTGGGTACTATATTTTGTCTTTATCATAGGACTTATGTACTTTATTGCGATCAGACCACAGCAGAAGGAAAAGAAAAAAATGCAGGAGCTGATGGCAGGTGTCGCAGTAGGCGACAGCGTTTTAACATCCAGTGGATTTTACGGCGTAATCATCGACATGACAGATGATACGGTTATCGTAGAATTCGGCAGCAACAAGAACTGCCGTATTCCTATGCGCAAGGATGCAATTGTTCAGGTTGAGAAACCGGAACTGTAATTAATATGAGTGACGGGCAATGAAATGAATCATTGCCGATAATAAAAAAGCCGTCTGGATTAATGAATCCGGGCGGCTTTTTTTCTCTATATTGAAGTTGGTGACCTGTGCGCGGAGCGTGTTACTATTCACGGCCCTGCTGAAAAGCGTAGCTCCGCGAACAGTAACACGCTCCGCGATGCACAGAAACGGCAAAAAACGCCGTTTCGCGCCGTATAACTCGGGATTTTCGTGCAAAATACGCACGAAAACACCTCGCGGAATATGGGCCGTGAATAGTAACCGTGCAGGTCATCTTTTATGAACGTGTTCATAAAAAGGTTGACAAGAAAGATAAAAAAATGTATAGTATATATGAACATGTTCATTTAAGCAAAAAAGGGGATGATACGGTGCGGAAAAAAGACGACAGCCTGAGGGGGGCACTGATTGACTATGCCCGGGAACTGGCGGAGAAAGAGGGGCCTGAGGCAGTCAATATACGCTCTCTGGCCGGGAAAGCCGGGATTGCGACGGGCACGGTATATAATTATTTTTCATGTAAAGACGAAATCCTCCTAGCTCTCACGGAAGAATACTGGAGAAAGACCTTGGCCGATATGAGGGCGGCAGTCACGGCCCCCTCATTCTGCGGGCAGCTTGAGGAAATTTTCACTTTTTTACGGGAGCGTATCGACAGCTCCGCCGGAATGCTGATGCACAGCCTCGGGAATGTCAGGGAGACAGGGCAGGAGAGAATGGAATCCATGCAGGAGGTTCTGGAAGCCGCAATGGTGTATCGGATGGAGCAGGATCCGGGCATACGCAGTGATATCTGGGACGAAACATTTACAAAGAGAGATTATGCCCGTTTTATTATGGCGAATATGATGCTGCTGCTCAGGGAGCATCCATATGATTTCCGGTTTTTTCTGGAAATAGTCAAACGGACCGTTTATTGAGACAGAGAGGAGTACGGCTATGGCACAGGCGATTGCTGAAACAGTTTTTGACATTTTATATCTTGGTTTTGCCCTGATAACAGGACTGACCATGCTGACAAAAGGAAAGAGCCGGATCGTAAAAATGGCAGGATGGATGACGGCGCTGCTGGGGGCAGGGGATTCCTTTCATCTGGTACCGCGTTCCTACGCACTTTGGACAACAGGGATGGAAGCAAATGCAGCCGCATTGGGGATTGGGAAATTTATTACGTCTGTCACGATGACGGTTTTTTATCTGATTTTATATTATATCTGGCGTGAGCGTTACCAGATTCGGGAACGTAAGACACTTACCGGTGTAATGTGGTTTTTAGCATGCCTGAGGATTGGACTTTGTCTTCTGCCTCAGAACGAGTGGCTGTCCTATCACCAGCCTCTGTCTTACGGGATACTGCGAAATATCCCATTTGCGATAATGGGAATTATCATTATCGTAATCTTTGCCGCAGAGGCCGGGAAAAAGGCGGATCCGGTATTCCGGTTTATGCCTTTGGCGGCGGGACTTTCCTTTGGTTTCTACCTGCCCGTCGTATTGTTCAGCGGCGCAGTACCGGCCGTGGGCATGCTGATGATTCCAAAGACACTGGCTTACGTCTGGATGATTTGGATGGCGAGACGGCTTTACAAAGAAGAAACAATACTCAGGCATACATAGAATGGAGGAGATAAAATGGAAAAACGTTATGCGGATGCAGCCATATTCTATGCAGCGGCTGCCATGGTATTCGGTGTGTTTTACAGGGAGTTTACAAAATTTAACGGTTTTACCGGAAAAACTAATTTATCTGTCATGCATACACATTATTTTCTGTTGGGAATGTTTTTCTTTCTCATACTGATGCTGCTTGAAAAGAATTTCCGGTTTTCCGGCGGGGAGAAGATTGGAATAATTCTGACAGTCTATCACATAGGTTTGAATGTCACCGCCCTCGGTTTTCTTTTAAGGGGTCTGACACAGGTATGGGGTACCGAACTCAGCAGGGGTATGGATGCTTCCATATCGGGCCTTTCCGGTGTGGGCCATATTATGCTGGGAATCAGCATGATTCTGTTGTTGCTGAAGATCAGAAAAAAGACGGTCTTAGAAAAAAAGTAACGCAAAAGAAGAGGAAACGGCCTGTAAATGCAGACGGGACAGCGGTTTACCGCATTTGTCCGAGCTGTATTTACAGGCCGTTTCTTAATGCCGTGCTACAGACGGCACAGCTATTTATCGCTCAGCAGCAGGCAGACGATACCGCAGAAGATTCCTGCGACCGGATAAATGACGGCTGCGGACCGGAACATATCAAATGAAAGGCCGAGGAACAGGAAGAGAGCTGTCGCCAGGAGCATGATGACGCCGCACAGCTTGCTCGCCAGGTGCTTTTTGCCGGGAACCTCCGGACGGTTTTCCTGGTTATATTTGCCGATGTCGTATTTGTCCTTCTGCATGCCAAAGAAAGTGAAAATACCGACGGCTACGGCGGTACAGAGAAGAAAAACGCCTCCGCTTATCTGCTCAGAATAAGGGATAACGGTGTACTCAAGCCAGATGTTCAGGCAGAGAGAAAAAACAATGAGACTGACCCCGGAAGCTATGGCAATTGCAAAGATACGGTTGAAATTGGCATGCTGTTCTTCCGTGTAGAAATTATCGATATCGGGATAGCGCCTGCGGTAGTACTGATGGCTGATGCCGGCTATTATCAGGATATATACGGCAATTCCGATCAATACGAACAGGATAATGCTTGTAACGGCTTCGCTTACGATTCCGTCCAGCGAGGCTATGATTGCGACCGAAAAAATGATTAGGGCAACGGCAGAGGAAACCATGATGGAATAGCGGTTCATATGGCGGTTATAGCCTGTCGAATCTTCTTTTGCCGCTTCTGTCACATCGCCTTTGATGAGGCTGTCCATGGAACATCCGAACTGCTCGCATATCTGAAGCAGTTTTTCCATCTCCGGATAAGACTGGCCTGATTCCCATTTGGAGACGGCCTGTCTCGATACCTCCATCTGTTCGGCAAACTGCTCCTGTGTCAAATTTTGTTTTTTTCTTAAGTATTGTAAATTCTCTGAAAAACTCATATTATTTTCTCCTTCTGCAGAATATTTTTATAAATTTATTCTACAGTTGCAGCGGCGCCACTGCCACCAACCTGATGTATCATACAGGATTTTTTCTGCTACTTTAAGTTGCATGCCCTGTTTTTCCATTGTACCGAAAGAAGATTAGATTAGCAACAGGGAATCTCTTAAAATGTGACCCGGTTACAGAATCATCTTCAAGGATCCTGTATACTGTTGTACATCAAGCAAAAAGGAGTTAGAGAAATGTCTGTTAAAACAAAACGAAGTGTATCGGTGAACTTAAAACGATGCGTCGCGTGCGGAGCATGCTGTAAGGTCTGCCCCAGGGAGGCGATCGCGGTATCAGGAGGCTGCTATGCGGCTGCGGATTTGGAGAAGTGCGTCGGCTGCGGTCTGTGTGAAAAGCTGTGCCCGGCCGGTGCGCTCTCGATTCTTATCAGGGAGGCACAGCTATGAAAAAGAAACACTGGTATGACTATCTCTGGATATGGTCCATCATTTATTTTACACTGGGCTTCTTTAATATTTTATTTGCATGGCTTGGAATGATCGATTTTCTTGTGCCTGTTTTTATCGCTGTTTTCGGGAGAAATAAGTGGTTTTGCAACAATCTCTGCGGCCGCGGCCAATTGTTTGCGCTGCTGGGGGGAAAATATAAATGTTCCAGGAACAGGCCGACGCCCCGGTTTCTCGTATCGCCCTGGTTCCGTTACGGTTTTCTGGCCTTTTTCATGGCTATGTTCGGAAATATGGTGTTTCAGACCTGGCTTGTGGCGGCGGGGGCTTCGGGACTCAGGGAGGCGATCAAACTGTTCTGGACCTTTAAAGTTCCATGGGGCTGGACTTACACTGCAGGAATGGTGCCGGACTGGGTGGCCCAGTACAGCTTCGGGTTCTACAGCCTGATGCTGACATCACTCTTACTTGGCCTGATTATGATGGTTCTCTATAAACCGAGAAGCTGGTGTACTTTCTGTCCGATGGGAACGATGACCCAGGGGATTTGCAAGCTGGGGAGCAGAGGGGAGACGCAGGACAGTTAAATGATGACCTGCATGCTCTGCGCACAGGTCACCGCAATCAATAAAACTGCGCCGGGAAGGAGTTCTGTTAAACGGGGCAGTTTAAAGCAGCCCGGCAGGATAAAGTGTCCGTCTTATCCTTTCATGTGAGAAACCAGATAACCTGAGGTTATAGAATAAATTCCAAATTGCTATACGCCGGAAAACGGTGAAATCCCGGCATACTGTTGAAAAATGCAATTGAATAAGCTATGATTAAATGTAATCGGATTATTTAACAAATAAAATGGTTATCGAAGCAGGAGGATGAGAAAATGAATTATAAAATCGCAGTGATTCCGGGAGATGGTATCGGTCCGGAGATCGTGAGAGAGGCATGCAAGGTGCTTGACCGTGTCGGAGAGATTTACGGCCATACATTTGAATATACAAAAGTGCTTATGGGAGGCGCATCCATCGACGTTCACGGGATACCGCTCACCGACGAGGCGCTTCAGACTGCGAGGGAGAGCGATTCTGTGCTGTTGGGCGCTGTCGGCGGCAACGTCGGCAATTCCAGATGGTATGACGTGGCGCCAAATCTGCGGCCGGAGGCCGGGCTGCTGGCTATCAGGAAGGGACTCGGACTTTTTGCCAATATACGTCCGGCCTATCTCTATAAAGAGCTTGCGGACGCCTGCCCTCTGAAGAAAGAAATTATCGGTGACGGCTTCGACATGGTCATCATGAGGGAGCTTACGGGAGGACTTTACTTCGGGGAACGCCATACGGAGGAAGTGAACGGCATGCTTCAGGCTGTGGACACACTCGTATATAATGAAGAAGAGATTAGAAGAATCGCCGTTAAGGCCTTTGACATAGCGATGAAGAGAAGCAGACAGGTGACGAGTGTTGATAAAGCCAATGTGCTGGATTCTTCCAGGCTCTGGAGAAAAGTGGTGGAAGAGGTGGCAAAGGATTATCCGGAGGTTACGCTCTCCCATATGCTCGTTGATAACTGTGCGATGCAGCTCGTCATGAACCCGGGGCAGTTTGACGTGATTCTGACGGAGAATATGTTTGGAGATATTCTTTCCGATGAGGCCAGCATGATCACAGGCTCCATCGGAATGCTCTCATCGGCCAGCCTGAACGAAGGCAGATTTGGACTTTATGAGCCAAGCCACGGTTCCGCGCCCGACATTGCCGGCAAGGATATTGCGAACCCTATCGCCACGATTTTATCGGCGGCTATGATGCTCAGCTATTCTTTTGATTTAGACAGGGAATCAAAAGCCGTGGAAGCTGCTGTGCAGCAGGTCCTGACGGATGGGTACAGGACGGTTGACATTATGGCAGAAGGCTGCAAAGAGGTGGGAACGACAGAGATGGGAAGGCTCATCTGTGAGAAAATCCGCTGACAGAGCTGTGCCGAGGTAACAGTTCATGCTGCCTGAACTGTTATGTGCAGTGTAACGATTTAAGCAGTTTGAGGCCGCGAAAAGGCTGAAAAGGCGATATAAAGCCGGATAAAAGATTTAATATAGTCACATGACAATAGTAAACATATATTTATTATTGTCGTGTGAGTAGTTTATCTGCTGAAAAAAACAGAAATTGTATATGGAAGAAATGATGGAGTTTTGCATAAAACTCCATCATTCAGATTATAGACAAACTATATTGCTTATATCAGGCCGGCCGGACTCCGCTTTACAAAAATTCGGAAAAAGCGGGAAATACTTGTAAGATTTGAAAAAAAAGATGGAAAAAGCCATATAAAACAGGTGAAAAATCGCTGGAAATGCTGTACAATAAAAGATAAACCGAAAAATGGACGGAGACTTAAAAAGGAGACGAGAAAAGATGAAAAGTGATGCAGTAAGAAAAGGGATGCAGCAGGCGCCCCATAGATCATTATTTAATGCACTTGGAATGACCGAGGAAGAGATGAGAAAGCCGATGGTGGGAATCGTCAGCTCCTATAATGAAATTGTTCCGGGACATATGAATCTCGATAAGATTGTAGAGGCAGTCAAGCTGGGAGTGGCGATGGCAGGCGGAACACCAGTGGTATTTCCTGCCATAGCAGTCTGCGACGGAATTGCCATGGGACATCTGGGAATGAAGTATTCACTGGTGACGAGAGATTTGATCGCCGATTCCACGGAGTGCATGGCGCTGGCCCACCAGTTTGACGCCCTTGTCATGGTTCCAAATTGTGACAAGAATGTGCCGGGGCTTTTGATGGCGGCGGCCCGTGTCAATGTGCCGACCGTATTCGTCAGCGGAGGACCGATGCTGGCCGGAAGAGTCCACGGGCAGAAGAGGAGCCTTTCCAGCATGTTCGAAGCGGTTGGTTCCTATGCGGCCGGGACGATGACGGAGGAAGAAGTAACGGAATTTGAGAACAAGGTATGTCCGACCTGCGGTTCCTGCTCCGGTATGTATACGGCCAACAGCATGAACTGTCTGACGGAAGTGCTAGGCATGGGACTGAAGGGCAACGGTACCATTCCCGCCGTATATTCGGAGCGAATCAAGCTGGCCAAGCATGCCGGCATGAAAGTAATGGAGATGTATGAGAAGAATATCCGCCCCAGGGACATCATGACGGAGAAAGCATTTTTAAATGCCCTCACCGTGGATATGGCTCTCGGGTGTTCAACCAACAGCATGCTGCACCTGCCGGCGATTGCCCATGAGGCTGGTGTGGAGCTGAATATGGAGCTGGTCAACGAGATGAGCGTAAAAACGCCGAACCTCTGCCACCTGGCGCCGGCCGGCCCTACTTATATGGAAGATTTAAATGAGGCAGGCGGCGTGTATGCAGTTATGAACGAGCTTGCAAAGAAAGATCTGCTGAATCTGGACTGCCTGACTGTTACGGGAAAGACGGTGGGCGAGAATATCGCAAACTGCATCAACCGGGATCCGGAGGTCATCAGGCCAATCGACAACCCGTACAGCGAGACAGGCGGCATTGCCGTATTAAAAGGAAACCTGGCTCCCGACACGGCGGTAGTAAAACGTTCCGCAGTAGCGCCGGAGATGTTAAAGCATGAAGGCCCGGCCCGCGTATTTGACTGCGAGGAGGATGCAATTGCGGCCATCAAGGGCGGTAAGATTGTGGCCGGAGATGTGGTCGTGATCCGCTATGAAGGTCCGAAGGGAGGTCCCGGCATGAGAGAGATGCTGAATCCGACATCGGCGATTGCAGGAATGGGGCTTGGATCCAGTGTAGCCCTGATCACAGACGGCCGTTTCTCAGGAGCTTCCAGGGGAGCTTCCATCGGACACGTATCTCCGGAAGCGGCCGTGGGCGGTCCCATCGGACTTGTGGAGGAGGGGGATATCATATCCATCGATATCAATCATAATGCCCTCAATGTACTTGTATCGGACGAAGTGATGGAAGAGAGAAGAAAGAAATGGCAGCCAAGAACTCCGCAGGTTACGACCGGTTATCTGGCCAGATATGCGTCTATGGTTACCAGCGGCAACAGAGGCGCCGTACTGGAGGTTCCAAAGAAATAAACACGACAGTTTTGCCTTCGGCCAAACTGCAACAAACGATAACAAGGCTGAATTGTTACAAATAACACAGGAAAGCAGAGGGAAATAAATGAAGACATTAACAGGAGCAGAAATTGTCATCGAATGCTTAAAAGAGCAGGAAGTGGATACCGTATTCGGCTATCCCGGAGGCACTATTTTAAACATTTATGATGCGCTTTATAAACATCAGAATGAAATCACCCATATCCTGACCTCCCATGAGCAGGGAGCGTCCCATGCGGCCGACGGCTATGCCAGGGCAACGGGCAAGGTGGGAGTCTGCCTCGCCACCTCAGGACCCGGCGCGACCAACCTTGTGACGGGAATTGCGACGGCAAACCTGGATTCCATCCCGATGGTGGCCATCACCTGTAATGTGGCTGTTAACCTGCTTGGAAAAGACAGCTTTCAGGAAATCGATATTCTCGGCGTGACGATGCCGATCACAAAATACAACTTTATTGTCAAGGATGTGACAAAGCTTGCCGGAGTTTTGAGAAGGGCGTTCACAATCGCCAAAAGCGGCCGGCCCGGCCCGGTCCTTGTCGATATCACGAAGGATGTAACGGCCGCAGAGTGTGAATACGAATATAAAAAGCCGGAGGAGGTAAAGAGGGAGTCTTCCGATATTACAGAGGAAGACCTGGAAAAAGCCCTGGGCATGATCCGTTCCTCCAAAAAGCCGTTTATCTTCGTAGGCGGAGGAGCCGTTGCGGCGGAGGCCTCCGACGAACTTCACGCTTTTGCCCACAAGATCCAGGCTCCGGTCGCAGACAGCCTGATGGGAAAAGGAGCATTTGACGGGACAGACGAACTGTATACCGGAATGATTGGCATGCACGGTACAAAGACCTCTAATTTCGGGGTGGCGGAATGCGATCTGCTGATAGTTGTAGGAGCCAGGTTCAGTGACCGCGTCGTAGGAGATGCGTCCCGCTTCGCGTCCCATGCAAAGATTCTCCAGTTGGATGTGGATCCGGCTGAGATTAATAAAAATATAAAGACGGACGCCAGCGTGATCGGTGATGTGAAAGTGATACTCAGAAGGCTGAATGCCCGCCTCGATCCGATTAACCATGATCAGTGGATTGCCCATGTGGAGCGTTTAAAGGATATGTATCCGCTGCGTTATAATAAAGAAGTGCTGACCGGGCCTTATATTATGGAAAAGATTTATGAGGTGACAAAAGGGGAGGCAATCATTACGACGGATGTAGGCCAGCATCAGATGTGGGCTGCACAATATTATAAGTACAAACGCCCCAGACAGCTTCTCACATCGGGCGGCCTTGGCACGATGGGATACGGTCTCGGAGCCGCGATCGGGGCTAAGATGGGATGCAGGGATAAACTGGTAATCAATATCGGCGGGGACGGATGTTTCCGCATGAATATGAATGAGATAGCCACGGCAACCCGCTATAATATTCCGATTATCCAGATTGTGTTTAACAACCATGTGCTGGGAATGGTGCGCCAGTGGCAGACACTCTTCTACGGAATGCGGTACTCCCAGACGAACCTGAATGATCAGGTAGACTTCGTAAAGGTGGCGGAAGGCCTGGGTGCAAAGGCATACCGCATCACGACAAAGGAAGAGGTGGAGCCGACTCTGCTCGAGGCCATCAGTCTGAATGTTCCGGTGGTAATTGACTGTCAGATCGGGACAGATGACAAGGTATTCCCGATGGTTCCGGCTGGAAAACCAATCGAAGAAGCCTTTGATGAGATTGACTTACGGATTGAACAGTTGTAAAATAGAAAACATTATTATAAACATCCGAATTTTCGGATGTTTATAATGGTAACAGTTCATGCTGCATGGACTGTTACAAATCATGAGAAGAGATATGAGGAAAAAGAGGAGGAACTATCTATGAGCAGAGTCTACAATTTTTCGGCAGGTCCGGCTGTACTGCCGGAAGAAGTACTGAAAGAAGCGGCTGAGGAGATGCTGGATTACAAAGGATGTGGGATGTCCGTCATGGAAATGAGCCACAGATCTAAAGATTTCCAGGATATTATTGACGAAGCTGAAAAAGATCTGCGCGAACTGATGAATATTCCCGACAACTACAAAGTATTATTTGTACAGGGAGGCGGACACGTGCAGTTTGCCATGGTCCCGATGAATCTGATGAAGAATAAAGTCGGCGACTATATCATCACAGGCCAGTGGGCAAAAAAAGCGTATACGGAAGCAAAGCTGTTCGGTACGGCCAATGCGGTGGCGTCAAGCGCCGACAGGACCTTCAGCTACATACCGGATTGCTCTGATTTGCCGATTGACGAGAATGCGGATTACGTTTACATTTGCCTGAACAATACCATTTATGGTACCGTGTACCATGAACTTCCAAACACCAAGGGAAAGACCCTGGTGGCAGATATCTCCTCATGTTTTCTCTCAGAACCGATCGATGTAAGCAAATTTGGTATTTTATGGGGTGGCGTACAGAAGAATGTAGGGCCGGCCGGTGTCGCCATCGTAATAATCCGTGAAGACCTGATTACGGAGGATGTACTTCCGGGTACGCCTACGATGCTGCGCTATAAGACATATGCGGACAATGATTCCCTTTTCAACACGCCGCCCACCTATACGATTTATATGTGCGGCAAAGTATTTAAGTGGCTGAAGAAAATGGGCGGACTGGAAGTGATGAAGGAGCGCAACGAGAAGAAGGCGAAGATCCTTTATGATTTCCTGGATGAGAGCCGTCTGTTTAGAGGTACGGTTGAGAAGAAAGACCGTTCCCTGATGAACGTGCCGTTTGTTACGGGAGATGAAGAGCTGGATGCCCTGTTTGTCAAGGAGGCAAAAGCAGCCGGATTCGTTAATTTAAAGGGACACCGCACCGTAGGCGGTATGAGAGCCAGCATTTATAATGCAATGCCAATCGAAGGCGTTGAAGCGCTGGTGGAATTTATGCGTGAATTTGAGAAAAAGCACGCAAAGTGATGAGAAGCGGAGGATGTAACGGATATGAAAAGAAGAAAGATACACTGCCTCAATCCGATTTCGAAACTCGGAACCGGACTGTTTCCAGAAGAATATGAGATAGTGGATTCGGCGGCTGAGGCGGACGGAATCCTGGTTAGAAGCGCATCCATGCATGAGATGGAGTTCTCGGAGAACCTCCGTGCAGTTGCCCGTGCAGGGGCCGGAGTGAACAACATTCCGCTGGACGCCTGCGCCGAGCGGGGCATAGTCGTGTTCAATACGCCGGGGGCCAATGCAAACGGTGTAAAAGAACTTGTAATTGCGGGCCTGATACTGTCATCCCGTGATATTGCAGGCGGTATTGAATGGTGCAAAAAAGAAAAAGAAAACCCGAATATTGCAAAAGATGTCGAGAAGGCAAAGAAAGCGTTTGCCGGCCATGAAATCAAAGGGAAAAAGCTTGGGGTAATCGGCCTTGGGGCTATCGGCGCCGAGGTTGCCAATGCGGCGGCTTCACTTGGAATGGAGGTTTACGGATACGATCCGTTTATTTCCGTCAATGCTGCCTGGATGCTTTCCAGAGATGTGAAGCACATCATGTCTGCCGACACAATCTATAAAGAGTGCGATTACATAACGCTCCACGTTCCGCTTCTTGACGGAACGAGACAGATGATCAACAAGACGACGATGGCGGATATGAAGGAGGGCGTGGTAATCCTGAACTTCGCAAGAGATCTGCTTGTAAATGATGATGATATGGCCGAGGCCCTGAAGGAGGGAAAGGTTAAACGCTACGTAACCGACTTCCCGAACGTAAAGACAGCGGCTATGGAGCATGCCATCGTGATCCCGCATTTGGGCGCTTCCACGGAAGAGTCTGAGGATAACTGCGCCGTTATGGCGGTGAAAGAGATGATGGATTATCTTAACAACGGCAATATCAAGAACTCGGTCAACTATCCGGACTGTGATATGGGTGTGTGTGCGTCGGTAAACCGTGTTGCACTGTTGCATATGAATATACCGAATATGATCGGCCAGATTTCTGCCATCCTGGCCGCCACCGATATGAACATTGCCAACATGACGAATAAGAGCAAAGAGAAATACGCTTACACCCTGATAGATTTGGAAAATGAGCTGGATGATTTGACCCGCCAGAAGCTGAATGCGATCAAGGGAATGATGCGTGTTCGTGTAATCAGGTAATTTGCTGCCGCTCTGCCGAAGGCTCGGCAGCAGCCCGGCTGAATGCAGGTTGCGCCGGAGCGGCCGCTTTCCTAAGCGGCCGCCCCGGTGTTTTTGGTTGAATAGAAATGAGAAGGAGGAGAATAAAAATGGCTGAGATAAAACCGTTTTACTGCGTGCGTCCCGCCGCAGAGTCCGCATCGAGGGTGGCTGCGCTGCCATATGATGTTTACAACAGAGAGGAAGCGAAGAGAGAGGTGGAGAAGGAGCCGCTTTCCTTTCTGAGCATCGACAGAGCGGAAACCTGGTTTCCCGATGACGTGGATACCTATGATGAGCGCGTCTATGTGAAAGCCGGGGAGGTTCTGAAAGAGATGGAGGAGAAGGGGATTTTTGTGGCTGAGGAGGTTCCCTGCTATTATCTCTATGAACTTACCATGAACGGCCATACGCAGACCGGCATTACGGCCTGTTCTTCGGTGGACGATTATCTGAACCAGATCGTGAAGAAGCATGAGAATACCAGGGAGGATAAAGAGGTGGACCGCATCCGGCATGTGGATGTGACAAGCGCCCAGACAGGCCCGATTTTTCTTGCGTACCGCTCCAGGGAAAGCATAAAGGCGCTGGAGGCCGAGGTAAAAAAGGAGGCTCCGCTCTATGATTTTACTTCCCCGGACGGCGTGCGCCACAGAGTGTTCCGGATTGCACGTCCTGAGTGGGTGTCGGCTGTCACAAAAGAATTTGCGGCCGTTGCGTTTACCTATATCGCGGACGGGCATCACAGAGCGGCTTCTGCCGTGAAGGTCGCGCTTAAAAGGCGCGGGGAACATCCGGGATATACGGGAGAGGAAGAATTTAATTATTTCCTTTCCGTGCTTTTCCCTGACGATGAGCTTCAGATTATGGCCTATAACAGGGTAGTGAAGGATTTAAACGGGCTGAGCAGCCGGGAATTTTTAGACAGAGTCCGGGAAAAATTTGAAATAACAGGAAAAATGCAAAGAGCGCAGGGCAGCAAAGAGACGATGGGGGAGGAAATTGACTCCTGCAGAGTACCTTCCGGGAAAGGAGAAATCTGCATGCTGCTTGACGATTTCTGGTACACGCTTAAGGCGAAAGAGGAGATTATGACAGACGATCCGGTGGGCGGCCTTGACGTTTCCCTGCTTCAGGATCATCTGCTGGCCCCTGTCCTCGGGATCGGGGATCCGAGGACAGATAAGAGAATTGAGTTTATCGGAGGAATCCGCGGAACAAAAGAGCTGGAGAGGAGAGCGGATACGGATATGGCAGTCGCTTTTTCCATGTACCCGACTTCCATGGCAGAGCTTCTGTCCGTTGCGGATGCCGGTCTTCTGATGCCTCCGAAGTCAACCTGGTTTGAGCCGAAGCTTCGCAGCGGGCTGTTTATTCACAGAATCTGATACTGTTTTGCAGGCTTTTAAGGTCACTGTTCATATCCCAATGTCGTTTAGTTGGAGAATTACCTGACACAGAGCGGGAGTGTGCTCCGCAGACTTTATCTTCGCCCGCAGCCCCAAACTACGACAATCTTCCCCGGGTCAAAAGACCTTTTGACCCCAACATCATAACATTGCCGTGTGAACAGTAACTTTTTTAGCCCTCTACTGAGTAACCTCGCCAACTGCCGGATCCTTCATCTGGTAAATGCGGGTCCATTCCTTGGTGCCGTCCACTTTGACGGATTCACTGCGGTTAATACTCAAAAACTTGATAATCTCATAGCAGTCGATCCAGATTTCGCCGTTTCCCTCTTTTTGGGATTCATCAAAAATCAACTGTATTCCGAAATGCAGGTGGGATTCATCAATATTATTTGTATTTTCCGTAGCGCTGTAACCGGTCCGTCCAAGATATCCAATGATATCTCCGGCGGTGACGATGCTGCCTTCTTTAAGGTTTGCCTGATATGGGTAATCCTTGCGCAGATGGGCATAATAATAATATCGTTTTTTATCAAAGCTTCTGATTCCCAGACGCCAGCCTCCGTACTGGTTCCAGCCGATGGCCTCCACATAGCCGGATTCGACCGCCACAACCGGAGTCCCTGTCTGTCCCATCATGTCATGGCCCAGATGCTGTCTGCGGTATCCATAGGAGCGTGATACACCGAAATCATCATAATGGCTGTAGGGAAAATTTTTTGCCAGCGGGTGAAACGCCTTCAGGCCGTATTTCGTCACCCAGACCTTCTGTTCGCCTGCTGGCGTCAGAGGTTCAACGGACGGGGCCTGATTGCCGGCGGAATCAGGGCTTTCACCCTCGCTTCCGCCGGCTCCGGGATCGCCTTCATTTATCTGGGTATCTGAAAGGGCAAAGGCAGGCGCTTCGGATTGCGGTATCTGGATTTCATAATATCCGACCATGCCGCCCAAAACGGCGTTATAGGCCTCAAGGTAGTAGGAGTAATACTTCAGATCTTTTGTGAGTTCGTCCATAGAAGTGCCGTTTTTTAACTGTTCTGCCAATTTGTCCATGTCGGAGGAGGAATAACGCGAAAAATCGCCTCCGTACCTGGCGCCGAGATACGAAAGCAGTTCAATCCAGTTTAAATGAATATCCTGCTGGCAAGTAGCCACATCATACCGGAATGCCTGGGTCATAGCCTCAGAGGTGACATCAAAGTCAACCCATTTGATAAAATCTTTTGCATTTTTGCCGGTGGAGGCATCCTCCTCCCTGTGAAAAATGGAGAACAGATTGCCGGAAAAAGGAGTGGCCGAAGCAGATATCCCTTTTTTGCCCAGAAACCAGCCTGTGAGCAGAAAAAGAACGGCCATAGCTTCAAGGCCGATGATGATTCCGGTTCGTCGTTTATGTAGAAAGAGAAGTAGCCGGTCGAACCCGGCCGTTACTTTTTTTATAATTCGGTTCAAGCAGATTCCCCTTTCCTATATCCTGACACTGCATCAGACCATGAGCAATATCATGGACTAAAAGTCTGAAAAAAGTGTCTCTTATGATCATATGTCTGGAAAAGTAGGAATATGCCTGTTTGAAAGGCCTGTGGCCGTGAACAGTAACAACTTGATACTTTACAATTGCCGTAGAAAGAGAAAGGTGTGATGATTATATGGAAGATAACAGAAAGGAAGCAGAAGCAGAAAATTCCGTAAAGGAAATCCCGGGGACGGAGAACCGGGGCGGAACGTATGCCGATATTTATGCAGAAGGCGGGGCTTTGGGACCGGACGGAGTGGATTTCAGAGAAAAAATAGGGATCGAAACTCTGGAAAGAAGGCCCGGCTATGCAAAATGTGAAATAAAGATAGAACCATGGCATTTGAATGTACTGGGAGTCATTCACGGCGGCGTCCTGTTTTCACTGGCGGACACGGTGTCCGGGACAGCTGCGGCAGCATCCGGCGAATACCGGGTTACGACGGTAAATGGAAGCATTAATTACCTGAGGGCCGGTAAAAATACGTCAAAGATTACTGCGGAGGCAGTGGAAATAAAGAATGGAAAGACATTTTCTGTTTGCGATTCAAAAATTTATGATGATAAAGGCGCTCTTTTAGCTACTACTACCATGACTTTTTATCATCTCCTTCCAAGATAAGGAGAAACAGCTCAGCTATGCGATGAAAATACTATGGAGATTTAGTTAAGCAGGTGAGGACGCCGCCGGTACGGCCAGCGGACGGGGTGGTGGAGTGTGTATATGAGTCTTTCGTCCCGGGGGGGGGGCATCGCTGGATGGAGAAGGAGATACTGTGGTTTTGTTTTCGCAGGGCGGAGCCGGAGAGAATGATATCCGGCTGGACTGCTTCTTCGAGGGATAGCTCTAAGACAGAGGAAGGCAAAGCCCCCCGGGGTTACGGACAAATTCGCTCCGAACTCCGAATGAGTTCGAAGCTCAAGTTGTCCCGGATTTTGCCCTTGTAGGGCTAAAATCCGCCCGGCGCGCTTTGTCTCCCTCTGCCTAAGAGCTATCATCTCTCGGGCGAACGTCCTTCCGGATATCATTCTCTCCTTCTCCGCCGGAAGATGTCGGCAGTATCTCCTTCTCCCGGAAGGTTTTCGCCGGAACGA
>ERZ808054.708-NODE-708-length-26211-cov-6.749943_pt1 | contig 26211 bp, 24 predicted proteins | sample MGYA00380201_ERZ808054 | MGnify/ENA primary metagenome ERZ808054 (study PRJEB31490, sample SAMN06133419) | mouse gut metagenome | isolation source: Z5_2 | host: mice | place: China: Chengdu | collected 2015-05 ...
ACTGTTTATTTGTCAAGGTTCTTAATTTGTTTGCTTGTCTTGTTTGCGACAGCTTAGTTAGTTTATCATAGCTTTTCGCATCTGTCAAGCACTTTTTTATTTTATTTTTTAAAATCTTTTTCGCTGTTTGTTTTTATCTGTATTCCTCAGCGACGTGTTTTATCTTAACACGCAAATTCTCACTTGTCAACAACTTTTTTCAAATTTTTCCAAATTTAAAAATTCTATAATTAAAGAGTAATGAGAAATCATTACTAAAAAGAGCAAAGCAAGCAGAAAATCAGGGTGCAATGATAGGGCTGTATACAAGTAACATGACGGCTAGCTGTTATCAATAACAGACAAACTTATAAAAAATAAATATGACCATGTAAAGGAATTGAAGAAAGCAGGAACGGCAGAACAATATGACACAGTTTGGTAAGTAGTTTACGAAAACCATAAGTTAAGCCAAAGCAGTCGCCAAAAAGGTTCATAATAATACTTTTTTCAGTAGCTCGATCAGATAATTAGAATAGTAAATAACTGTAAGGAATCGACTTTTCCCTACTTGTTCTAACACCCATGCATTCAGACCGAGCGTGTCAAAGATTCCTACAAGAAGAAATCCAAGCCATATAATCAGCACTGCCTCCACCAATCCTAACACTGCTCCTGCAAGCTTGTCTGCAAGCTTGCCTACAGGAATCGCCCGAACCAGCTTAAATGTGTCTGTCAAAAACTTCATAATCCTGTGAATCATGCGAATGGCGACTAGCAGAATCAATGCCATAATCACTTGTACATAGCTTTTCTGAATAAAACTTCCTATGCCTTTTGCCAGTACAATCAGGACCAACACGCCCAACACGCAGGAAATGATGCGAATGACACTCTCTAAAAGTCCCCTTTTCCATCCCCAAATCGTGCCTACGCCTAAAATGACCACTACGATGATAAAAAGTATATTGATATCCAATTCTGCTCTCCCTTCGGTATGATAATTTTATATTATAATCAAGTTTATTATTGAAGCTCTATTGACTGTATGGTATTATCTGTAACTAATGTGTGTTTGGAGATGCTGCCCCCCGGAACAAAGCAGGTAATTTTATCGCCAAAGAGTCCTTGATATTTGAGTCTGTCGTCCCAATCGTAGATCAGGCACTCACTGTCATTGTAAATGATGATTCCTGATGAATCAAACAATATTTCCTTATATTCCATATCAAACGCAAGTTCACTGACCTTCTTTGCATTTGTGTCATAGATTTCGATACGATATTTTGTGTCTGCTGCTGTATTATAGAACACAAGTCCCACATGACTCTCATTGTAGAACACACTCTGTATCTCTTCTGAAATCATATTTTCAGACAGACTTTCCGGCGTCTGTTTTCCCTTGAAAAACATAATCCTGTTATCTGCCACTGCAAAAACTGTGTCGTTCCCCATAAAATGCACAAGCGGTATCACTGCCTCTGGATATCCATATCCACTCACAAAATTATCGGTATAGTTCTGCCCTACAGACGAAAAATTGTAAAAACCAATGTTGGAAACCAGTTTTCCTTTTTCCGCTTTGATATAAGAAACTGCGACGAGACTACCGTCATTTGATATATCTACTGCGATCGGATACCCGGAATTGCTCATTCTGGTCTTAAAGTCCGCAAAAGACTTTCCGGTAGCACTATACAGATAGATTGCAGTCACTGACGAATCATCCAAGACTGCTGCCACAACACCATTTGAGGACACACAAAAATCTCTGATTGGCAATGTAGTCTCTATCGTTCCAAGCATCCCTTGTGTATTGCACACATAAATCTTTCTACCATTATAGTCTCCGACTGCCACTGTCTTATTACATGTTCTTATCACTGGATTTTGCATCTCATAGGTCTGGTTCCATATCGTCTTTCCCTTTAGGTCTGTACAGCTCATACCATCATTACTGTATGTGAAAAGTGTTCCTTTGAGATTTATGGTCTTGGATTCATCTGCCCTAACCCACTCATTTTCCTGAATGATACCATAACTGATATACACTTTATTTTTCCATTGAATATATGAACCAATTGCCACTGCTGCTGCCAATCCGAGGAACGCCAGAACCGTATACAGTTTGAGCTGTCTGTGTCGCGCCAGCATACTGTCCATGGATTTTTGTGCCCTGTTGCTTTCCTTTTCTTTATTATTTTCTTTATTCTTCTCTTTATTATCTTTTCCTTTTTTATTTTTTCCACCCTTGAGAAGATATTGGTTTCTATTAAAATCCCTTATTTCTGCCATCAATATACCTCATTTAGAAATTGTGTCTATCAACAATTCCTTAAAATATGAAGAACTCATACGCCTTAAAACAATTCAGCCATGTTCAACTACATGGCTGAATAGGTACAGTATAACATTATTTTCAGGGAAGTAAAAGCTTTTGTCCATAAAGAATATTATCTGGATTTTCGATTTGATTCCACTGGCATATTTCCTCTACGCGGGAATAGTCGCCATAGATTTCATAACAGATGGTCCGCAGGGTGTCTCCTTTGCGAACGACATAGTACTGAGGTGTGGATGGCGTCTGTTCAGGCTCTGCCAGAACCTGTGCGGCACCGGACTGCGTTGTCTGGATTTCTTGTGCGGCATCGGACTGTACTGCTGACGCCATATCCTGTGACGGCTGCGCTGCTTCTGCTGACAGCGTATCTTGCGGCTGCTGTGTTGGCTGCGCTGTTTCTGCTGACGGCGTATTCTGCGGCTGCTGCGCTGCTTCTGCTGACAGCGTATCTTGCGGCTGCTGTGTTGGCTGCGCTGTTTCTGCTGACGGCGTATCTTGCGACGATTGCGCTGTTTCTGCTGACGGCTTATCCTGCGGCTGCTGTGCTGCTTGTGCTGGAGACGAATCGTGTGGCTGTTCTGTCTTTGCTGACTGTGTGTCCTGTGGCTGCTGCTCTGATTTCGTTCCTGTCAGAGACACATCTTGTGGTGACTGCGCTGCCGCTTCCTTTTCAGTCTGAGCACTCTGCTGCATGGTAGGGATTGCCTCCTGTCCCGTCATTTTCAGCGAAGTGTTCTCTGCGACAAATGCCAGACAGTAGTCAATGTTTTTCTGCATACTCTGCATTTTGTTGTAATTGTTCATGGAAATAATGCCGTATGCCATGATACACACTACAAATCCAAGACACAGGACATTCATGACATTCCACATGAAGCCAATCTTTGCCTCCTCGCGGTTATATGCCTGTGTGATTCTGCTAAGATGCGCCGCATCTTTTACGGGCGCCCTGCTGAGCGGCTCCTGTTCTGTCGGGGAGAGTATCACTTTATTTTTGTCATGGTCCCTCGTAGTATTCCATTCCACCAGATAGTTCTGCATCTCTTCATTCTGGTCATAATAGATATAAAAATCATCGAGTATGACTTTCGTGCTGCGCAGCGTCAACTCGATTCGAAGCTTCAAATCTTTGTTGTAATCCGGCTTCGCATTTCCTATATATGCACATGATGGAAAATATGTATTGTTGAGCTGCTGGATTCTGTCTCCGCCGCCCTCCAAAGCTGCTGCCCCAGATACGACAATGCGGAACCGTCCGCTTTCTTCTACTGACCTGCCGTACAGCGCAATCTCTGGATGGGGCTTTTCGTCCTCCACAGACAGGATTTTCTTGATAAATGTGTGTACATAGTCCTCGAGATAGAGAATGTAGATGCCTTCCGGCGCGCCTATCGTTCGTGTGTTGACTGGTATCAAATTCTGGGTGTTTGAAAGTATATTTGTTTGCTTGTCCATTTTGGTATCACCTATACATCCTTTCGTAATTAAGATCTTTATTCCTTCCTGTACTGCTATCTTAACACTTTGGACGCAAGGAATCTGTCGAAATACGTCTGCTGTCAAAAAAAATCTTTCCACACAAATAAAAAGGTTCCGGCAGACGCGGAACCTTTTAACTGATATACTTTTAACGAATATACTTTTAATTGTAGAATTTATAGATTGTCGTTGTTTTGTAGGGACGCTCAGGTCCATAGATGACATTCTGAAACTGCGGTTGGTTAATTGCATCTGGGAAACACTGCGTCTCCAGACAAAGCCCGCTGCGCTTTCCGTAGGCGGCGCCTCCCTTGCCTGTCTGTGGTGTGATGCAGCTTCCCGCATAGAACTGCAAACCGGGCTGGTCTGTGTAAACATCCATTTTTCTGCCTGTGGTGGGTTCCTCCACGGACGCTACCTTTTGAATCGTCCCGTCGAAACCATCTAACGCATAGTTGTGATCATAGCCTTGTCCATAGCTTAATTGTACATTGTCCTGATTGATGTCCTCACCGACAGCTTTCATTGTCCGAAAATCAAACGGTGTGCCTGTCACATCGGCAAGCTCTCCTGTCGGAATCAGACGTTCGAAAATCGGCGTGTAGTGCGATGCATGAATGCTAAGTCTGTGTCCCTCGATGTTGCCCGAATCATGCCCTGCAAGGTTAAAGTAGGAATGATTGGTCATGTTGATCAGTGTCTTTTGATCACTTGTCACTTCATACGCAATCTGAAGTTCATTATCATCTGTAACGGTATAGGTCAACTGAACATTTTTGTTGCCCGGAAAGCCCATCGAACCGTCGGAATCCGCGAGCGTAAACACAACGCTGTTGTCCTTGGGCGTTGCATTCCAGATTCTCTTGTGATATCCGTTGTCGTCATCGCTGTGGAGATTGTTGGTGCCATCGTTTGCTGCAAGCTGGTATGTTTTGCCATCTATCATAAAGCACGCTTTGTCTATGCGGTTTGCGCTTGGTCCGATGGTTGCCCCAAAAAAGCAGCCGTTTGCCAGATACCCCTCAACACTATCATAGCCGAGCACGACATCTGCGCTGGTTCCTGCCTTGTCTGGCACGAAAAGATTGACAAGGATTGCCCCGAAATCTGTCACTTCTGCGGTGAAGCCCTTGCCGTTCGTGATGGTGTAGAGCGTAACCTCTTTTCCATCTTGTGTTTTTCCAAAATTTTTTGTTGTGATTGCCATTTCTTTTCCCTCTTTCTTTGTATGCGTACTTTTATTTCATTATACTCTATGTAGTCAAGCAAGATCTACACTACTTTTTATAGCTTTTGCCCTATAAAATTGTATTGATATTCCTGTTCATATCAATATCAGCAATGCTCGTTTTCAGATTTTGCAGGAAGTTTACAGTTCTGTCCTGCCCTCGAGCGCGCGCAGCAGGGTCATCTCATCAATGCACTCCAAGTCACCGCCCACGGGCACGCCGCTTGCAATGCGCGTCACTTTGACCCCCGTCGGCTTGATGAGCTTCGAGATATACATTGCGGTCGTCTCTCCCTCAAGGCTTGAGTTGGTCGCGATGATGACTTCCTCCACCTCGCCTTCAAGGCGCTTCACAAGCTCTTTGAGCTTAATGTCGTTTGGTCCGATGCCAAGCATCGGCGAAATGGCTCCGTGCAGTACATGGTAGACACCCATGTATTTCCCGGTCTTTTCGTATGCCGCCAAATCCCGTATATTCTCCACGACCATGATCGTCTCATGATCGCGTTTGGGATTGGCACAAATCGGACAGATTTCCTTGTCCGCAAGCGTGTAGCAGGTATTGCAGTAGTGAATGTTCTTCCTCGCGTCCACCATAATCTGCGCAAAGCGTTCGACGTGCTCTGGCGGCATATTGATCACATGGAGCGCAAGTCTTTGTGCAGACTTGTTTCCCACGCCGGGAAGCTTTGCAAACTGCTCAATCAATTTCTGAATATATCCGCTGTAAAGTTCCATCAGAAGGGTAATCCTCCGCCTAGTCCGCCCAAACCGCCTGTCATTTTGCCCATCAGCTCATTGTTTGCCTCCTCAGCCTGACGCAGCGCCTCATTTGCCGCAGCCATGATCATATCCTGCAAGGTCTCGATATCCTCAGGGTCCACTGCCTCCTCTGAAAGCGTCACCTTCACAATCTCCTTCTTGCCGGTCACGACGACCTCCACGGCTCCGCCGCCTGCTTTGGCAGAAAATTCTTTGGTCTCAAGCTCCTTTTGTCCCTCCTCCATCTGCCGCTGCATACGCTGTGCCTGCTTCATCAGATTATTCATGTTTCCGGGCATACCCATGCCTCCCGGAAATCCTCCTCTTTTTGCCATTGTTCCATACTCCTTCCATTCTTAATCAATCATCTTCGATCTCTATGTCCATATTGATCACTTTCGCAAGATCAATATAGCTCTCCTCAAACCGTCTGCCGGGCGACAGACTCTGCACCTGCACAGATACCTGTTTCTGGATGAAATTCGATATCATATCCTCGACATGTCTGTGATTTTCCTCATTGCTCAGATAATCATATGCCAGCCCGTCCTCCACCACGATGACAAGCCGATTGTCACCGCCCAAGCTTAAACGGGCGTTTTTCAGATGCGTTTTAAGCGGCTGCCCTGTCCTTGATACGATACTGTGCCAGCCGCTCACAATCTGCTTCACGTCCTCCGGTATCGCCTTTGGCATCTCTGGCTTTGGTGTCTCTTTGGCAGCTTCCTTTATTGATTGTACCGCAGCCGGCGCTTCCTGCACAACACCTTTTTCAATTTTTTCTTCTAAATCCTTCACGCGCGCCACGACGGCTTCATTCGATGTCTCCATAGCGGGCTTGCACAGCTTGATCAAAGTCATTTCTATCAATATGCGCTTTTGTGTGGCGTACTTAATCTGACCTGACAGCTCGGAAAAAATGCGAATCTGGCGCATGATTTCCTCCGCGTCCATCGTCTCCGCCTCGGCTTGAAGGCGCGCCAAATTATCGCTCGACACATCTATGACATCCTCTATGTCCTGCTCTGAGGTCTTGACAAGCAGGAGATTTCTGAGATACCAAGTGATGTCCGCGACAAACTGGGAAAGCTCGCGCCCCTGCATGACCACCTCCTCAAGCAGTGCGATACAGCCGGTGATGTCCCGCGCCTGTATCAGCTCGAGCAGACGCGCAAACACTTCAGTATCAACCGCCCCTAACACATCGAGAACTTTGTCATACGTCAGCACTTCCCCAAAATGAAACGCGATGCACTGGTCCAACAGGCTCAGCGCGTCACGCATTGAGCCGTCGGCAGTCTTTGCGATATATTTCAGTGCGCGTTCCTCGACCTGAACCTGTTCCTGCGCCATCAGATCACGCAGACGGTCCGCAATCGTCTCAATGGTGATCCTCTTGAAGTCATAGCGCTGGCAGCGCGAGAGAATGGTGATTGGAATTTTGTGGACTTCTGTCGTTGCCAGTATAAAAATCACATAGGAGGGCGGCTCTTCTAGGGTCTTTAGCAGTGCGTTAAAGGCTCCTATGGAAAGCATATGCACCTCGTCGATGATATAAACCTTATATTTCCCCTCTACTGGGGAATAGGACACCTCGTCGATGATTTCCCGAATGTTGTCCACGCCGTTGTTGGACGCGGCGTCAATCTCGATCACGTTCACGCTCGCGCCGGAGGCGATGGTCTGACAGCTTCTGCACTGTCCGCAGGGGCTGCCGTCCACTGGGTTTTCACAGTTTACGGACTTCGCAAAGAGCTTGGCGATCGTCGTCTTGCCTGTGCCCCGCGTACCGGTAAAGAGATAAGCGTGTCCGATGCGGTCCGCCTTGATCTGGTTTCGAAGCGTTGTGACGATATGGTCCTGTCCCTTGACATCCTCGAAGATATCTGGACGAAATTTTCTGTATAATGCGGTGTATGACATGATATACTCCTTGGTTTTATTTTGTCAGTTTGGTTTATTATGACATTCCTGTTGATAAAATACAAGAGGTGGTTTGCAAAATCTTATGTATCAGCGTGTGATTTTTGTACTCACTGTATACAAAAGATACTACAAAAACGCAAATCAGCACTTCATAGCGCAGCCCTGCAAGCAGCCGCATGACATACATCTCATACCCTGTGATCAAGACATCATAACGGACTGGCACGATGCCGTCCAGATAACCGTCCACTATGGAAAACAGCATCAAAAGCCACAAAGTCCACTCCTTTGAAAGCTTGAAAAATTCCGCCTTTAACAAACGTTTCATTCTGATACTCCTTGTTATTTTATATACCATACCAGATTATGATTTCCTTCATATTATTTTAGATCACTCCTCTTGAACACATACACAGATATCATAAATAAAAACCACACAACAGTAGATAGAATAAATTGGCTGAGTGGAATTTGTTTTAAAATTTGTGGCTTAATTAAGCGATGTATCTGGTACAACAGGTTATATCGAAACAATGAATCCTTGGTCATCCCTATTCTATAGCCAATATTGGAAGTAATACTCCCTAACAATTGAACAGCTCCTATAGCAAATCCAATCGTTGCAGTTCGATTTTGGGTTACTATTGCACACAAGAAAAATAACATACCAATCACCAAAGGATAGGTTAGAATATAGTATATCCACGCTATTGCCATTCCAGCAAACGTTGTACTGTGAAGCTCCGCGCCAAATCCATATTGTATTGTTCTGATGATCGTTCCTGTTATCGTATTTACTAGAAATAAAGGCACGAGTCCCACCAGATAAACAATTACCTTAACTCCTAAAATCTGTTCTCGTGTAAATCCACAACAAATACTAGATGTAAATGTACGATTGGCATAATCTGACGCCACATAATCCGCCGAAAAAATACAAACTGGTATCACCAGCAAACCTCCCATTAATTGCAATTCGCATATGCAATACCAACATAAAAAGCCTACTTCTTTTATCAAAGAATCAGACTTTTTCAGTACCCTCATATATAAGGAAAGGCATCTGGTCGAAAAATATTTTCTCAAACCAAAGGCCTTTCGTCACATTGCCACTAAATATGACAAACTGGCATGCACTTATCTTGGCGTTCTTTGTATTCCTTCAATTTTGATTTGGATAAAATGGCCAAACACATTTATTTTTTAACACACTCTAAAATCTGCCAGTCAGGAATTTCTAACCTTCGGACCGCGAACAATCCAAAACGCCCTTGTAAGAGTTTTATAATTGAGTAGGCAAATGCCCTTTTCCCCCACTCGCCGCGCGCCATACGCCGCTTTTGCACCATACTTCCTCTGCATGGAACTGAACATAAAAAGCGCCTGTGGTCACCCTTGATGAGCCGACAACCGCCCTTAATCCCATCACTGAATATGACTTACCGATATTTTGACACGTTTGCATGAGAATATTATTTGACAGCTACCCCCCAAAATCTGTGTATATTTTCCCATGACCAAATACTTTACCCACTTTATATGTAAACAGTTTTTTAATAATTCTTACATCCTTCTCAACATTTAGGCTAAAATTATATAAAGATTTCGTATTTAAATAAAATTGTAATTCGTCTGTATCTAAATCATATGGATTTAATTCTTCCATTTTACATTTACTTACGTTGTAAAAAAATCTTGTATTTTCTGCTATATTAAAAAAAATCTTGTTATCTAAATTGAGCACAATTCTTTTTCCATTTAGATAAATAGTACAAATATCTTTTTCAAGTGCAAAATTAATTACCCTCTCTAAAGAATTGATAATAGGTTCATTAATATCATTTAAAGATGTGTTACATAAAATTGGAATACCTGTTCTTTTATCAACCATCTTTAGAATATTATATAGCTTCTCATTATCCTTTTTTGACACTGTTTGAACTCTTGCCGAATTGTCTAAATGACATATTGCATACACATTTTCTTTTACCTCTTTCAAAGCGTAAGTTCTAAGCATAAATTTAGACTCTTCATCAGTTTCAAACCAACTTTCTAGTTTATCTAATAATACAATTGGTGCTACTGGTCTCCACCATTGCCTTCCTTTAATTAAATTTAATCTATCTTTATCCTGTTTTCTTGTCAGTGCAAGTAAACTTCTATGTCCCAATGCACGCGGACCTATCTCCATTTCATCACTTATCCATACAATAGGACCTTTATTCAAATCCTCAATAATACACTCATCTGAATATTCACTTTCAATTGTTTTAATACATTGACACTCTGCAAGTTTATTATAATTGTCTCCCCCGAATTTTGAACCATAATATGCAGTATTTAAACAAAATTCAAACCTATTGTTCTGTAAATAGGCTTCTAATAATCCTATACCCAATGAAATTCCACTATCATTTGTGCAGGGAACCTCTATATATTTCTTAAATTTATACTTTTTCATTAAGGTTGAATTAGATGGACAATTTAATCCGAAACCACCAACTACAGAAAATAAAGTTTTTTGTGGATCAATATCAAATTGATTTATGAATTTTTCAATATTTTGGTACATAATTTTACAGGATAACTCAAAAACAACCTTCATAACCATACTGATTCTATTTTCTTCTACCGAAAATCTTTTATCCCAAAAATTATATTTTTTTCCTTCGTCACTGTCTGACATGGCCCAAACGTATTTACATATATCCAAAATTACATCATATGCTTTTATAGCAGAATCAAAATCAACTATATCTAAATATTCATATTTATTATAATTGAATATTTGACTTTTAGATGCAGACATTAATGCCATTAAACTACCTTCTTCAAGATTGAATATTAGTTTCGTTGAACTCCATAATGGTCCTGGTGAACCTATTTGACTAAAACCTTTTATTACTCCCTTTGAGCTATATACTCCAGAAAAATTAATCTCATATTCTTTTAATCCTACACTATCAGGACCTCCGTCTACCGCCATAACAAGTATATTTTCATTATTAAAATCTCTTGTATTACTTAACAATGCAGAGAATATGTGTGCTAAATTATGATATGAGATTTGATTATACCACAATACATCTGTAAACTGAAACTGTTTTTTCTCCCAAATATCTTCTATATTATCTAAAGACAAATTAAATTCTCCTAATAGTTCATTTAAAAACATCTTAAAATCTTGATGGTTTCTAAATGAAAGACTATGATGCTTAAACCCTGTAATTCTTTCTAATTCCCAATAGCGAATTAAATACAACTTGCCTTTTTTATATTTCCATAATGCTATATTTTGATCATGACGTATTTTCAATTTGAAACAAAACGCTAACTCATCAATATGAACATAGGTTGATAAATAATATCCATTTTTCACAGTTTTCTCCCCTTCACTTTAATTTAGTCTCCAAATTTCTAACTAAACATTGAATGTCATCACTATTATTTATACATCCTGCAAATAATCCAAACTTTTCACACAGTTCTTGATTTAATTTTAAAATATCCGCTTTACTCCTTTTTATTTTAATTTTACTTGATAAACTGGAATATGGTCGCATATCTGAATAAAAAATTCCTACTACATCGCACTTATAAAGACTTTCTAATACTACCTTTGTGTCAATAATATATTTTTCATTATCCAATTCTGGATTAATCACTAAAATTGCATAATCCGGTCGTGTTGATTCTAAAAATGCTAAGTTGTATATTGCTGTTTGTTGCTCTATATCAAAAGGTATCAACCAAGATTGCCCCCCAACTAAAATAATATCTCCTTCAATAACTTGGTCAATATAATAAATACATCTTTGCAAGTACTCTATACTTTCTTCTATGCTTAGCTGAATATTCTCTATACCATTATATCCTGAAGGATATTCCAACACGCTTCCCACTAATGCAGCCTGATGTTCTGTTCCAATAAAATTAACAGTAAAACCATCTTCTTCAAACTGCTTTTTCAGCTTAAGTTGACAAGTAAACTTTCCTTGCCTCGATGATGTTCCAAACACTCCAATAACAGGTTTGTGAGGTAGAAAATTATATGGAACAGCAGCTCTGATTTTAGTCAGTTTTTCTGCATTAATCACCTCTGCATATTTGTATATTACACTCCCCTTTTCCAGTATTTTTCTTTCGTACTCTTGCCTTAATCTTTTAAAACTGAATATATTCAAATTATTCCTTATTGCATACTCTACTAAAAATTCTTCTGTATATTTTATGTTTCTTACCTCTATTTTATCTAAATATCCAATTATGATTGTCGAAATATTATAATTTATTACATCCTCATCACTAAGTTCTGTAGATACTACATTATACTTCTTAGCTATATTTGTTTGAATGCCTCCACTTCCCGCAACTACTTCTGCATTTACTCCATATTGTATGACCCCATCCATTTCCTTGCAAAACGGAACAACTACACATCGTCTCCAATTTATTTTATTGCTGTTAATAAATTCAACCTTACCATTTATCAAATGTACTTTTTCTAAAAGTAATTCTATTTTTTTTCTGTCGCTTTTTTTCTGTAAACAATCTACTAATCCAATTAAATCATTTGGATCTATAATCTCATTATTTTTTATTTTTCGGCACAATATAGATGTAATATAAGCTGTTGCAACACTATTTCCTAATGCAATTCTATGATCTATTCCATAACGCCTTCTATTCACAAAAAGATTATATACATTTAAATGATCTTTTTTAATTTCTAACGAATTGTCGCTTTTCTCTCCCTGTCTAACTTTTACTATTTGCTGACATGCCCATGGATAAACAATTTCATTTAAATTGCTTGCAGAAGCGATAATTAATATATTATTACTATATGCTTTAAGACAAGTTTCCTGTAAGAACTGTTTTCCTTGATCATCGGTAATTCCAAGACTGATATTTATTATTTTAACATGATTTTGAATGCAAAATTCAATAGCCTTCGCAATAATAAAATTATCTATCTTATACTTTTCATTAACTCTTAAAGAAAACACAATATCTTCTTCGTTTAAAACAGTCTCAATAATTGAAAACATCAAGCTTCCATGTCCTTTTAAATCTATTGGTTGTTCTTTAACTATATCCTTTCCAACAATATACTGCTGAATGTTTACTTTACGTGAAAAACTAATTCCCGAATCAATGATTGCAATTCTCACAATGTACCTCTTCTTTATCACTTAACCACTTTTTATAAATTATATTTTCTTTCGTTTGTTCTTTATTTAGAGAGCATACGATTTTACCGTTATCCATTATAATGATGCGATCCGCTATTTTTGTTAGTTCAGGAGAATGTGTTACATAAATTAAAGTAGCACTCATTTCAGTAATAATTTTTTTGACATTCTCAACACTTTCTTGATCCAATGCAGATGTTGGCTCATCCCATAAAACGACTTTTCTTTTTGATAATAAAGATCGCATCAGTGCAACTCGCTGTTTCTCTCCTCCTGACAATAATGCGCATTTCTGTTCGATCATCTCTTCTTTATTATTTAACCCAAACCGCAACAATAGATCTAATATTTCACATTGATCTATATTTCCACTCATAGATATGTTTTGATAAACATTCAAACTATTAAACAAAAGAAAACTCGCAGGTACATAAGTAATATTTTTGCAGTTATTGTTCTTTGTAATTTTAGCATTCAATAATCCTGCAATACACTTTAACAGCGTTGATTTACCACATCCGTTATTACCAATAATTGCAATTTTTTCTCCTTCTTTTATCACTAACGAAATATCAAACAATATTTGCTTATTACCATATTTATAACAAAAATCTTTCAATGATAGTAATGAAGCTTGATTTTCTATTTCATGATCCACAGGTCCGACAATCTTATTCAACCTCTCGATTGGAATTATTTTATCAGAAAACATAATCAAGGATTGAACTAAATTATTGACTGTATCTTTTAATGACAAAAACAAATTATAGCTTGAATTAATTTTTGCCATAGAAATTTTTTCTCGACCTCTTAATTCATAATAATTTCTACCCAAAACAATCATAAAGAGATTATGAATTACTTCTGAAACAGCATTAAAAAATGCAATTAAGAATTCCTTCTTTTCACTTATTCGAAAATACTCATTCCTTGCATTTTGATATTTATTTATTACGTATTCCATTGTACCATTCATAAGATGAAAGGTATGACTTTCTACATAAGATTTGAGATAATTTAACTTACTTGTTCTTTTTTCTTCAATTTGTACTACAATTTTGGCATTATGAATATATAAAAAGACAGCTCTTATAATATCAATCCCAATAAGAAGAAAAATAAAGAATAATGTTAAATATGATTGTTCAGCAAATAAATAAATTATTATTAGTGAAGCAACCAATGAACTACATATATCTATGGTTGAGAACCATAATCCTACAATCTGACCAGTACCAGAAACGATGCGATTAAATATATCAGCATCTCCATATTGATATTTCATACTGGCAACTGGATATTTACTAATCTTAATATAACTTCTTTTGGCCGCACAAAAGGCTAATTTCATAGCCCATGCATCACCATATACATTAATGATATACATTAACATCACATTTAAGAAAAATATTACAATCCCCTTTACAGTTGCAAAAAATATCGCAGAAATATCACTTATCTCTACAGCCTCAAATATCCAACGAATCATATATGGAATTATTAAAGGAACCTCGATTTTAAACATCATTGTTATTGTCAATAAAACAATTAACGTCTTTCGAGAGTCCTGCGTTAATCTCCACGCAGACTGATAGGTAACCAAAATTTTTTTAATCATAATATACCTCAATTTCAATAACGATACCATTAACTATTCCATTAAAAAGTAATTATTTTATCACAATATGTCATGAGTTCTTTGTTATGTGAAACCAAAATTAAAATTATATTTTGTTGTTTTACCCATTTAACTATATTCTTTATAATGAGTTTTTCATTCTTAGGTGATAAAGCATTTGTCGCTTCATCTAAAATAATCAGCTGTTTTGCATGATAAAACACCCTTGCCAAACAAATTTGCTGCTTTTCACCACTTGAAATATCACTTACGCATATCTCTCTATCATCTATCTCTCTGCTCTCAACAAAATTATCTAACAAAGCCAAATGAACTGCTTGTCTATATCTCTCTAAATCTAACTTTTGATCAAGTACAATATTATCCATTACGCTTCCAGGAATAATTACTGCCTCCTGTTCCAAATATGAAATTTGCTGCCATAACGTCACACAGTCTATTGATCGTAATTCAAATTGATTAAAAAATATTTTACCTTCATATTTCGAAATTAATTTGGTTAATGTTCTTAAGAAAGTTGTCTTTCCTGATCCAGACATTCCCCAAATACCACATATTTTATTTTTATCTAAATGAAAATTTTGTACTGTAATTTTCTTAAAATCATTCATCATATAACAAAAATTTTGTACTTCAATTGTATCTATCTTCTCCAATCTGTTTTTCACTGTAGCAGATGCTATGTGAATATCATCTGATGTAATAAAATCATTCATAACATCACATATTCCACTAATGGAATAAAAATCACTAATTTTTGCAGGAATTTGAAATAAATTATCTGAAATTAATGGAAGTAATAGGATAATTCCCATTAAATCAACAGATGATATCTTGTTCAAATAAACACAAATACCGCCAAACAAACCCGCAAATAGTACTGTACCAATATGACTAAATCGCATTAATATCCTTGAAAAGTTGACAAGTTTTCCCGTCTCTACCCTGAATCTATTTTCTCTTATAATCGCTGCATCTAAATGTTTATATGCTTTTTTTTCATCTAAAAATGGCATAATTTCTAAATTATCATTTATTTCCCACAATTTTTCATATACTTCGTTTGTTGCTTCCTCACTCGCCTTTGATTTTTCCAATAAATTTTTTCCATATTTGCACGAAATAATTACCAATATACTCGATAAGATAACTCCACTTCCAACCACCCAAAAATTAATTATCATCCCATATGTAATAGAGCAAAGTAAAACGATTGACAAATATATTAAACCATAAAAGAACGTACTTATACACTTGACAGCATTAGTAACAGAATTTTGTAATATGGTTAATTTTTTTTGACCAGAAAATGAAAAATAACATTTTAATTTATTTATTAATTGATCTTCAAGTAGTGCTATAACAATATTGATTCTTTTTGTAATTATTTTCGTATACAAAACATCAAACAACGCTATCGCTAAAATTGCTGCAAATAACTGTATGGTACTTTCATACAATAACGCAATATTCTGTATCTCAATTCCCATTAATATTCTTTTTACTTCATATACAAAGATTCCCCCATAGAAAATTGCTTTACTTATAGAGGAAATAAAACAAAAGAAAAAACTTGTCTTTTCTTTGTAGATCATTTTCAAAATAAATGGAATAGATATTTTCTCCATGACACACCCTCAAATGGCACAACAAACAACGCCTTATATGTAAAAATCGGAAGAGTTATATATATTGCTATTCTATATCATTAAATTCAACTTTACATTCTTCAATTACAGGTTTTTTTAAAATTACGTCTACAAACTCACACATATAAATTTCTTTTTGCTGCGTAACATCATTAGATTTGCTACTTTGTGGATACTTGACATCATATTTTTTTACAGGCTTATTCATTTCATTTTCCTCCATTTTATTTATCACTCTTCCGATTTTATATCCTTGTTCCAAAAATAGTTATAAAAAAATTTGTTGCCAGAACTATATAACATTGTAATCATATTATCTACTTCTGTAATATGAAACTGATTAATCTCACAAACGATATCACACTTCATAGGATCAAAATAATGCATAGAAAACGGACATAAAAAACATCTTTTATTTAAAACACATTCATTGCACTCTTTTATTCCTTTCATTCCTGTCTTTTGTGTCCACAAATCTTTTTTAATTTTTTCATAATCGTAGTATATATTACTACATATAGAATTTGCTCTATGACAAATTTTTAAATCTCCATCTGGCAAAACTGTTAGACTGTCTGTAATAATTCTGCAGCGCGAATAAATTTTACTTAAACCAGACATAATAATCCTATCTATTACATCAATATGAACGCTATAATCATTTATAAATTGCTGATAATAGTAGCCAAGAATTTTTCGAAATTGTATCTTATATAATATTAAATCAGCTTCTGTCCAGTTCTCATAGTAATCTATTGCTAATGCTATATTGCAAATTCCCATACAGACAAATTCCTTTACACTTTGAAAAAGAAATCTAACATTCTTTTTCGTTACAGTCATTCTTATTGTTAGTATTTGTTTGTTATCAATAGGCTCTATATTCTCCAACCACTTATTCCATATACAAATATTCTGATGATCTTTCCTTGAATAATTTGCCTCTTCTCCATAGCCATCAATACTTAAAAGAATTGAAATATTCTGATTTATAAGTTCTTTCAATATTTCTTTGTCAAGTAAAATCCCATTAGTTGTAATACTTTTTTTCATAGCAGGATAATAATCATTTAACCATTTAGCCCATTTCATAATATCATCTAAACAGATCAAGGGTTCTCCACCAAAAAAGAAAATACTTTTATTCAATACTTTTTTTCTAAAAAGTAACTCTATCGAACGTTTAAATACGTCAAAAGACATCTTATAATGTATATTCTTTTTTGCTTCAAAACAATAATCACATGATAAATTACATTCCTCTGTCAATACAAAAGTTATATGATCAATTATCAAATCCTTTTCATCATTACATTTTTTGCAATTCTTCATATACCTTTTCGAGTATTTCTCCTTCCTCCATCAATAACATAGAATCATCCAATTCAATTCCAAATTCATCTTCTACATTAACAATGAAATTAATAATCATTAATGAATCAATTTCCAACTCACCTTCATTTTGTAAAATCTCCCAATCTGATACTCTAATTCCAAGTGTATCACACCACACTTTTTGCAATCGTTCCCACATTTAACTCTTCCCCTCACATCATCATTTTACAAAACAATCCAAAGAATACTCTATACGACATTTTTGACAAGGAAATTTCGATACCGCATATCCTGATTCTATAATTTCTTTTGCAGGCGGTTGTACATTCGCTGAATATGATAGCACTTTGTCATGTTTTGCAAACCCTACATCAAACATTTTTGGGAATAACATTTCCTTTGCCCAAACATCCAGCATACCATATTGCTTCAAATATTTATCATTTTCTTCATGCTTATCACAACAAAAGCTTGATATAGAATAATATTCTTTTCTACATACTCTGAATATTTCCTGTAAAAGATTTCCTGTATGTGGAATATTCTGCATTCCTAATAAAGTAGTTACTATGTCTGCTGCATTGTTCGCAAAAGGACTTTTCTTCATATCAAACGCAATATAACTAATATTTTTATTATAATTCGTATTATCGATATACTGTTTACACCTTTGCAAAATAATTGGATTAATATCACTAAATATAAGTAACGAATCTGTAATATTTCTTGCCAATGCCTCCGCTAACAATCCTCTTCCGGTTGCAAAATCTAAAATTATATTAAATCTTTTTTCTTGTATTTGTTTAATGAGCTCATCCATCAATGTAAAAATATATTGTGAAGAAATTTCCATTTTTTGATTTAGTAAATACATTTCATACAATTCGGTTATTTGATTATCATCATACGATGATATCCCATTTTCCAAAATAGCAATCTTCAATAATATCTCCTCTGATGTTAACTCCGTTATATTCTTATTTAATATTGAATTTTCTTCTGATTTAGTTAATTTTTTATAATTTACTCTATCACATCGTTGCCAAATTCTTAGATCAGCATACTTGGGTTCTAAAAAGTAAGCGATACCCTCCTCGATTCTATAAACTGAATTACAAATATCACACTCCGCTTTTCCAGAAATAATATTTTCCCCATTTTTTTATTTACAGACCATGCTAAACCGCCATGGCACAATGGACATTGAAGTAATTGGAGCAAATCTATATACATACTATTTTACCTCAAGCGCAGTATAAACTTTATTTCGTTGAAAATCAGTACCTTGAACTATTATTTTATTATTCACTATCAATGCCGGTAATTTTGTAACCCCTAATTTTACAATCATATCTGGATCATTTATTTCTTCCACTGAATTTGGTATTTTATCCTGTATTACTTTATCCTGTACTATCTTCAAAAGTTCAAAATACTTCACACATCCCTTGCCTACTATTTTAATATTAATAAGTTTTTGATTCATTTTTACCTCCATCACTATTTGTGTCCTCTCGGAAAGTCCAAGCCCTCTATTTTACTGGATTTTCCCCTTTCCGAAATTTCACTTTCACCTCTATTTTTCTGTAACATTAACTACTTTTTTATACCAGAACAAATTTAATTTTTCTTCTTTTTTCTTGAAACAACTTGACAAATACCTGAAAATGTGCGGCCGTTTTCGCTGATAATTCCAGCGAAAACGGCCCTTTATTTTATAAGTAACTTTCCACTTTCACATATAAAACAAAGGAGGTCACATTTATGTTCAAACCCGAATTATGGCAGAGCCATGACGAGTACAGAACCCTTGTCACTACGGTCGGCCGCAGGCTTTCATGCAACAATCCCAGATATTTCTTTAATGAATATGATGAGGAACGCCAGAAACTCTTAAACCTCAACCTTGACCCACTTCTGGAATATATCCCACGTTTTTATTCCTCAGGAGGACGCCCGGCAAAACATCAGGCGCAAATCCTGAGTCCTTCCCAAATCAATTTCCCTGGCTGTCCTTATTGGCTGTACCTCTCTGGAAGAACTTCCGCCGCTTGGTTTCTATTATGATTTCATGAACCGCTTCTGGACAGCGCCGAGGAACCGGTACTCCCGCACGACGCTTCTTCCGGCTGGCAGAAACGGCAAAAAACCAAAAAAACTGATTGGCGCCGATGGAAAACTGGAGGAACCGCAAGACCCCTGCACGGTTACCTGCAGGGATATCGCAAATGATATCCTGGACGGAAAGCCTGCCGCTGACAATCCGGAAGCCGCACTCCAGAAAATCTTTTCCATACTTGCTGTATTGCCATCTGTCCGCCCTGGGCTGATTCATGCCGGGAACCTTACCCTCTCCGGCGACGGCACCGCTGTGGTTTCCCATTCCTCCCCTTACGGCAGGCATCACTCCTGCGGCAGGGACTGCCCGTTCCGGGACGGCTGCGGACGCCATTATTCTAACCCGGATGCCACATGGGAATGGGACAGCAATAACAAAACATGGTTCTTCGGACATACTCTTTATATGCTGTGCACCAGGAACAATACATTGGAAGTTGAACTCCCGCTGTTGATGAAATTGACTGACGCACGCCGCCATGACAGCAAAAACTTCCTCTATTCCATAGATGATTTCGGGCGCAATGCCTTTGGCATTTCACCGAAAAATGTCTGCCTTGACTCCGCACACGACAACATCCCAACCTATGAACTGCTGGAACACTGGGATATCAATGCGCTGATTGACATCAACGGCAGGGCAAAGTCATCAGAAAACGCCCCTGCGGATGTCACTTTCAACAAGGAAGGACATCCTGTCTGCAAGGCTGGGCATGAAATGTGCCCCTGGGGAAATGATCCGGTCAAGGATGCTCATAAATACCGATGTCCCTGGAAATGCGGCCGTATTAAGGAATGCCCTTGCGCCGCCGAATGCTCCTCAGGCAGCTATGGGCGCACGGTCTACATAAAGAATAAAGGAGATCTCCGTTTCCAGCCGCGCATCCCCAGGGATTCCCAGCAATATAAGGATATTTACAAGGAACGTACCGCCTGTGAACGCGTCAACGACCGCGTTCTCAATGACTATTGCCTGCAGAGCCTGAAAATACGCGGCAGGGATCATTTCTCATTCTGGAGTATGCTCATTAGCATCTGCATACATCTTGATGCGAGATATAAAGTGGCACATTTGTACGCTGTCTGATCTATTATGAATACACTCGAACTCTATAACCAGCCATTTATCCTGTTAAAAAACGCATTTCTAACAGGCTTACTACTTTATGCCCTTTTTTCGGGAAAGTTCCCCTGAACAATTTTAAAATGAACATTTTTCTCTCCCACTTGTTGAATTCGTTTATATGGCCTGTTTTTCTGTTGCATCTTCAGTGAGTTTCCGAGACTACTCCATATATATAGTCCGCGAAAACAGCTATAGGTTAGACATATTTTTCTCCAGCCGTTCCTTTCCTGAGAATGATTATACGATATCTCAAAAAACAAGCATTGATATGACTTGCCGTATTTACGCCAAAATGTGTCTCTAATGCTGTCACACAAACTATATTTTGTCTTTATCCTATTTTCCCTCTATATTTTACCACTCCTTTAGAGCTATAAAAAAATCGTGCACAAATTGCCGCTTTTCGTGCACGAATCTGTCGCAGGGTTATAATTTTTTTATATAATGCCTAAGCCTTTCAAATACAATAAATTCTCGACGATCATCTGACTCTTGATCCGGTTTTTACTGACTGCCCACACATCCGGAAAACTGTCCCAGCCCCACGGGACATCCCAGGAACCGTCCGAGAGCTGTGTGTCTGCTATATACCCTCACTCGAATTCGGCGATCTCCTGATTCTCAGGATAGAACACACTGTCCCTGGAGTTGAAGAACTAAGATGATCTGCAGACATAACCGCCCCATTTTGATCTGTCCGTGGTGATCAGGCTTTTAAGGCTGATGCTATGGTGTCTTGTATATTTCCGACACATTATTTTTTTATGTGCTTTATGTTCCGCTCACTTTTCCCAGTAACACTCTCCCGGTATTTTAAGGCATTGTTATCCATAACTGCGCCGATACAGAGACTGGCAGCGATCCCAATGGCAAAACCCAGCCACAAACTGTTCAACACGATCCCCAAAAGCATGCCGTTCAGGATACCGACGATCACATAGACGCCTGTCCACGCCGTCTTTCCCTTGATAATGGAATATGTCTCCACCTCTCCCTCGCTGCCGCGATACACGAACCCCGCCTTTTGAAGGGCATTCACGCCTTTGTCATTCTCATGCTCCGCCTGAGAGACCACCTCAAATATATTCCTGTGCAGAAATGCCCAGTTTACCAACATGCGGATGATCTCTGTGCCAAGTCCTCTGTTCCTGTATTCCGGCAGCAGCTCCACATATAACGGCACTGTCCCAAGGCGTTTCACTCCGGCAAATGTCGCCGTTCCAAGCTGCTCCTTCTCTCCCTTCCTGAATGCGATGATCCAGTCAGACTCCCACAGATCTTCCGTATTTGAGGGGGTGATCGTCAATGTATCGGTTTTCAGGCAAAAACTGCTTTTTCTCATAGCACTACCATTCCTTTCTTTTCTTTACCTCCCTACAGCTTCCCCAAGACCATTGTTCCCTATCTATAACGCTTCTATATATATTATACCATGTAACGGAAGAATTATTGTGCCAGATACCGTACTGTCTGACAGCCGCCCCCCTGCACAGTCTCAAATAATCTATACCTCAATGTACGCCCCTGCCTGCACGCGCCACATCTGTGCGTACTTTCCGTCTCTCGCGAGAAGCTCACAGTGGCTGCCCTGCTCCACGATCCTCCCCTGCTCCAGCATGATGATGCGGTCGGCAAGCCTGGTGGTGGACAGGCGGTGCGAGATAAAGATCACCGTCTTATCCTTTGTCGCCGAGAGCATGGCGTGATTCAGCTGATACTCCGCAATGGGATCCAGCGCGCTTGACGGCTCGTCTAAGATCATCAGTCCGGCTTTTTTGTAGAAAACCCTGGCGATCGCGAGTTTCTGGCTTTCTCCTCCCGACAGATCCATGCCGTCTTCCATAAATTCGGTCGTGAGCGGCGTGTCAATCCCCTTCTCCATCCGCTCCACGCGCTCCATCAGCCCGCTGTCCGCAAGCGCCTCCTTTATGTCGTCCTCGCCGCAGCCGTCCGCAACATCGAGAAGCACGTTTTCCCTGACGCTTCCGGCAAAGATCTGAAAATCCTGAAACACCGTTCCGATCGAATCCCTGTACTTTTGCACATCATAGGTACGGATGTCCCTTCCGTCCGCCAGGATCCTCCCCGCATCCACGTCGTAGAGCCGCATGAGCAGTTTGACAAGCGTCGTTTTTCCGGCGCCGTTGTAGCCCACGAGCGCGATCTTTTCACCGGGCGCGATGTGAAGTGATATGTCCCTCAGCAGCCCGCCGGTCCGCTGATCGTAGGCAAAGGAAACCCCGTCAAGCTCCATCTCCCTGGCGCCCTCGGCAGGCTCGATGCCTTCCTCGCTCTGTATCTTTGGTTCGTACGCCAGAAAATCACGGATCTTCTGCACATACAGGCTGCTCTCACAGGCGAACGGATACACGTCCGTAAAAATGCTCATCCCTCGTTTCAGTCTCCCGAAAGAGTTATACAAGATGGCTACACCGCTGAATGACAGCACTCCCCGCACTGCCGCCTGAAAAACCAGATAGGTGATATACAACACATCACTGAAAAAATCGTTGCTCACATACCGGCGCATGACGCCCAGAAAAAGCCTACGCATGGCATGCTTTTTCTCCACACGGTAGACCTCCTCATTCGCCTGCTCAAATGTCTGCAGCAAAATATCAGGGATCTCAGGGTTCAGACGGATCTCCTTGGCATAGTCGCCCAGGTAAAACACCCGCTTTACATACTCCCGCTTTCTCTCGTGCGGGTTGCGCTCCATCCGGATCTGGAATGAGCGTTTGTTGTACAACTGATTGAACGCAAACGCCATGACGAAGGAAGATGCCGCAAACACAATGGAAAATCGGTCCCTTATCAGAAAGTAGATCCCCGTGGAGACAAAGACCGTAATGCCTGACGCCGTATTGCGCAGGAAAGCCTCGCACCTGTCAATCTGCGTATCTACCTCGGAAATGGCAAGTACCATCTCGTTATAGTATTCCGGATTATCATAACACGCCAGGTCGAGCTCCTTCGTCTTTTCATACAAAAGCATCTTGATCTTTTCCCTGACTTTGGGGCGCTCCTTTTCCTGGATATAGTCGCCCGCCACCACCGTGAATACCATACCCAGCGTGATACACCCTGCCAGGATCAATATGAACTGCGCCACCTGGCGGAACGGATAATGAAATTCGGCGGCTTCCAGCACATACCCGATCCCGTAGGTGTGTTCAAAAAAGATGGATATCTGATTTCGTATGGAATCCATCAGCGTGAAGATCATAAAGGAGGGGGATGCGCTAAACATCAGCTTTATCAGAAACCAGTTGTTGCGCCACACCATTGCCGCGGATTGCTTTGTGCCGCTTTGATCCTGTTTCAATTTGCCACCTCCTCATCCGTGTCCAGCGCCAGATAGTTCATCGCCTGTCTGCGATACATCTTTGCATAGCTGCCGTTTTGTGCCATCAGCTCTGTGTGGGATCCCTCTTCTATGAGCCTTCCGCCCTCCAGCATAAAGACCTTGTCGCACTTTTTGACCGACGAGAGCCTGTGTGAGATAAAAAACATGGTATGGTCGCTGCCTTCCTTCATAATGTTCTGAAAAAGCTCGTACTCCGCGATGGGGTCAAGCGCACTCGACGGCTCGTCAAAGATCTTGATGTAGGAATCCTTCGCAAAAGTCCTCGCCACCGCGATCTTCTGGCTCTCCCCGCCCGAGAATACCGCGCCGTCCGCGTCAAATTCCTTGGTCATCACCGTGTGCATGCCATTTGGCAGGGACATGACTTTGTCGTACATCCCCGCCTTTTTGAGCGCGTCCGCCGCCACCTGTTCATCGTTTTCACCGTGTCTTCCCATCAGCACATTCTCCATGACGGTTAAGCCGAATATGCTGAAATCCTGAAATGTAACGGCGAACAGTTCTCTGTACGCGTGAAGATTGTATTCTCTGATATCCCTTCCGTTGAGCCTGATCACACCCGAAACAGGGTCATACAGGCGCAGGAGCAGCTTGATGATCGTGGTTTTTCCGGCTCCGTTATGCCCGACCAACGCCGCGATCTCACCCTCCTTGATCGTAAACGACAAGTCCTTGATGGTCTCCTCCTCTTTGTAGGAAAAGCTCACATGGTCAAATTCGAGCGTCTCAAACTTCCCTTCCGGCATCACGCCGTCCTGATCCTCGGGGATTTTTTCCTGATATGCCATAAATCCCCGCAGATTGCTGATGAACATGCCGTTTTTCATAATACTCATAATATTCTCAAACAAGCCGATCAGAATCCATGTCATGGCTACCATCAGGCTGGACATGACCGTGAGCTGCGCCAGGGAGATGGAACCCGTGACACGGTTGCGGTAGATCGCATACAACAGGACGCCCTCAAAGATCACCGTAAAGGTAAAGGTAATCTTGAGAAAACTCAGGCTCGCGTTGCTGAAAGCGTACTTCACGGCGGTGCGGACTTTGTGCTGCGTCGCATCGCGGTACTGCCGCTTTAGGAGCGAGAACACATTGGACAGCCTGATCTCCTTGGCGTAATCGGGAAGATACATAACACGATTTACATAATTCAGCACTTTATCGTCGGGCGCCTGTTCCGTATACCGCTTAAATTCGTATTTATTTTTGAAGTGGCCAAACACAAAATTTCCGATCAGCGGAGACAGGATGAACAGTACGGCGTAATGGTCGATCTCATACATGAACCAGAACACCGCGATCGTCGCCGCCGTGCCGCCGAGCACGCCCCACACGTTCCGGATGATCTCCAGGATCCTGGTGTCTGAGTTGTCCATTGACATCGTGTACCGGTTATAAAATTCCGAATCCTCATAACATCGCAGTTCCACATTTTTCGCCTTCGCATACAGCTTTGAATATACTCCGTAATGCAGCCTGACAGCCGACAGCGGATACACTACGTTCTCCACATAATTCTCGTACACGCTCAGCAGAAAGAACATCGCCCCGCACAGCAGGATAAACCGGAACACAACCTGGAAATCCTGGTTGCGATCCAGCGCGTCGACAATATGGCGTAAGAAGACCGCCTCAAAAAACACCCACTCAAAGTACCCTGACGCCTGTACAAAAAACGAGTGGATCACCATACTCTTTTCTATAGAAAAACCAAGCTTCAACGCGTAGCAGTCATTTCTTATGGTTTCCTGAAATGTCAGTTTCTTTTCCTTTCGTTCCTTTGCCCTTTTCATCCTTGTCTCCTATTTCATATTTGATAGCACTCCGATCAAGATCGCGCGGTCTCTGATCTCACACTACCTCCATGATTCCGCTCTGCGGAATCTCAAATCAATGCGGAGAATGCCTGTACTTTAGGCATTCTCTTGTGTGAGACTTAGAACTTCTTCACAAAGCAGCCTTTGCTGCGAGTGATTAGAAGTTCTTCTCACTCTAACCTCCATGATTCCGCTCTGCGGAATCTCAAATCAATGCGGAGAATGCCCGTACTTTGGGCATTCTCTT
>ERZ808054.709-NODE-709-length-26169-cov-7.443967_pt1 | contig 26169 bp, 20 predicted proteins | sample MGYA00380201_ERZ808054 | MGnify/ENA primary metagenome ERZ808054 (study PRJEB31490, sample SAMN06133419) | mouse gut metagenome | isolation source: Z5_2 | host: mice | place: China: Chengdu | collected 2015-05 ...
TGCGTCTGTACATAAAAAAGATTAGTTTTTTTTCGACATATTTCCAGTTTTGGAAAAATTTATGAAATTGTTTATACTTTTTTTAAATCTGTACAATACCTGCATCGACTACGCTTTGCAGTGTTTTCATAATGCCAAAACGGGCGTGCTCAAAGGTCAGTCCGCCTTGGAAATACACGGCATAAGGCGGCTTGATTGGTCCGTCTGCACTGAGTTCAATCGACGAGCCGGAGACAAATGCGCCCGCCGCCATGATGACCTGCGCATCATAACCGGGCATATCCCACGGTTCCGGGGTGACAAAGCTGTCAACAGGCGCTGCCGCCTGTATGCCTTTACAGAATGCGATGACACCCTCAGCGGTTCCAAACTCCACCGCCTGTATGATGTCATGTCTTGACTCTGTGCTGTTTGGGACAACTTGAAATCCCAGTCTCTCATAGATATTTGCCGCAAAAACAGCACCCTTCAAAGCCCCTGCTGTCACTGTCGGCGCCAGAAACAGACCGTGATAAAAGTCGCGCAGGATTCCGAGCGAAGCGCCGACTTCTTTGCCAAGTCCGGGTGAGGTAAGCCTGAATGCGGCATTTTCAACACATGTCTTCTTTCCCGCGATATAGCCGCCAATCGGCGCCAATCCGCCGCCGGGATTTTTGATCAGCGAGCCGACCACCATGTCCGCGCCTGCGTCTGTCGGTTCCATACACTCCACAAACTCCCCGTAACAGTTATCTACCATGCAGATCACATCTGGCTTGATCGCCTTGATAAACGAAATCAGCTCTCCGATTCTTGTGACAGATAATGTCGGTCTGGTCTGATATCCCTTCGAGCGCTGTATCGTGACAAGCTTTGTTTTCTCATTGACTGCCTTTCGAATGTTCTCATAATCAAAACTGCCGTCTGAGAGCAAATCCACCTGTCTGTAGGAAATGCCATACTCTGCAAGCGATCCCTTCGACGGGCGGATGCCAATCACCTCCTCGAGTGTGTCATAGGGTTTCCCAACTGGAGACAACAGCTCATCGCCGGGGCGCAGATTGCTTAAAAGCGCCAAAGCCAGCGCATGTGTTCCGCACGTTATCTGCGGTCTTACCAGTGCATCTTCTGTATGAAAAAGAGATGCGTACACTGCCTCTAAGGTCTCTCTGCCAAGATCATTGTAGCCATAGCCGGTGGTTCCAAGCAGACATGCCTCACTGACTTTATTGTCCTGCATTGCTTTGAGCACTTTGAGCTGGTTGTACTCCGCCGTCCGGTCAATCTCCTCAAAACGCGGTTGTAACTGGTCTAAGATCTCTTTGCTGAACTGATAGACTTTGTCTGAAATTCCGAGATGGCGGTACATGTACTGTACAGACAGTCTCTCCTCATTTGTTGTTTCCATCATTTTATCCTTGTTTCCTTCCATATCCAATGCATTATATTGCATGTGTTTTTTGTACTTATTATTTTATAGCTGTGTTTTTATATAGTGTAACATTTTTTCGTCATCATATGCAAATTTATCCTTTTCGATCCAGATGACATTGCGTTCCCGGCGAAACCATGTGAGCTGGCGCTTGGCAAAATGGCGCGTGTCCCGCTTGATTCTATAGACTGCCTCCTCCAGCGGAATCTCTCCTGTCAAGTACGAGATGATTTCCTTGTAGCCAAGTCCCTGCATTGCCGTCGAGTCCCGCCTGCACCCCAGCTCGACCAGTTTCTTTACCTCATCGACAAGCCCCTCCGCAATCATGTTGTCCACGCGTCTGTCGATTGTTTCATACAGTCTGTCCCGCTGGTCTGTCAGCACAAAATAGTGGGAATCATATGCTGGCTTTTTCTCCCGTTCTGCCGCATTGTGCTCTGAAATTTTTCTGCCTGTCTGACGGTGAAACTCTATGGCGCGAATCACGCGCTTGATATTATTCTCATGGATTTCCTGCGCTGCCGCGGGGTCGCATTCTTTTAATAGATCATGTAAAAATGCGGCGCCCTTCTCCTGCGCAAGCTGTTCTAACTCAACCCGCAGCGCGGTGTCCTCTGCGCTCTCCTGAAAATCTATATCATAAAGAACGGACTGTATATAAAAGCCTGTGCCGCCGACAAGAATCGGAACCTTTCCCTTCGCGTAAATTTCTGTGATTGCCTGCTTTGCCAGTTTTTGAAATAGGACAATATTAAAATCCTGCGTTGGTTCCAGAATATCGACAAGATAATGTTTCACACCCTGCATTTCCTTTGGCTGGATTTTGGCAGAACCGATGTTCATATGCCTGTATACCTGCATGGAATCAGCAGATATGATCTCACCGTTGACGGCTTTGGCAAGCGCTATGGAGAGCTTCGTCTTTCCAGCCGCTGTGGGACCTGTCAGAATGATCAGGGGCTTGGTAGATTGTGTCATGCGTGGCAATATCCTTTCTTTATTTATAATATATTTGTAATTTATAAGGGTGTAGCGGACTTTAAGAGCAGATAACGCTTGTGGTATTTTAACTGCACATAATGCATGATTCGCGCATAATACACTGGATTGCTGATTCCGCCCAAAATCCCGGCGACAGGAAGCCCCTGTATAAATTTGGCGAGCAGCATATCTACTGCAAAGGCATCTGCTGTGTTTCTAATTTGCTCGGAAAGCTTGGTCTCGTCAAGGTACTCTGCGCAAAAACAATTGTCCACTGCCTCGTTACACACCTTCCAGCGCTCGCCCTTTGACATTGCTGTCTCTAATACTTTCAAGATATACCGCTGTTCGTCCGGCGTATCATAAGAAAACCCATATTGGAGTGCGGTCTCATACGTTCCTTTGAGTATCACTGACAGAAACAGGACAATATCGGGCAAGCCGATTCCCAGCACGCCCAGACCAATACCCTCAACCGTACTGACTGCCATGTTTACCAGATTTGTGCGGTTTACATCTGCTTTTAGATCACGCAGCTCCTTCTTTCCGCCCTTTAGGTTAACGGCAAAATCATGTACCTGAAAATCCTTTTCAATCGTATCTTTTGCGTATGTTTTTTCGATGATGCCAGTTCCCTTTTCAAATATTAACTCAAACGCCATACAGAATGCTTTTTGCAGGTTTGTATATACTCTGGGCGGAATTTTCTGTTCTAATGTTTCCTTCCATTTGGCGGCGCGGTACGCCACAGCCTGCCGCTCGAGCCTCTGTTCTTCCCGCTCAATGCGGTCCAATTCTTTTTCAAAAGGCGTTTTTTGCCGGTTCTTTTTGAGTTCGTCAAATATATTTTTAGGATGCGTCATAATTATCCCCCTTGCCGCCTGTCTGTCAGACAATCCGTTTAAATTTTTTCTCAATCTCATATTTGGACATGGAAATGATGGTCGGTCTGCCATGCGGGCAATTATATGGATTTTCAAGTTCCAACAACTGTTCGATCAACTTGTCAGCCTCCTCGTATGTCATGGAATTATTTCCCTTTACTGCCGCCTTACATGCCATAGAAGCAATCTTTTCCCGTATAATCTGCGGTACACCACGCACCGGACTCTCAGACATTTGAGTCAATATCTCCTCAAATAGTTCTTTAATATCATGACCAAATAAGTCAATTGGCACCCCTCTGATCGCAAACGCATTCATGCCAAAATCTTCAATTTCAAAACCTAACTCCTTGAAATAATGGTCATAACTGAGAATCAGTGCAGACTCTTTCGGCGTGACACTGACTACGACCGGTGGAGTCAATATCTGTGTGTAGATTTCATTGCGCTCCACTTTGGTCAATATCTGTTCATACTTTACCTTCTCATGTGCAGCATGCTGGTCAATCATCAACATTTTATCGCGATACTCAATAATCCAGTAGGTATTGAACACCTGCCCCACAATTCGATACTCCTGTCTGGCTTCTTTGGTAAGTATCTTTTCATCAAAAAAATTGAGTTGCTCAGGCTTCTCGACAATGATATGGTCTTTGTTCTTGATCACGCCAAGATTTTTTGTGTCCGGTTCTCTGGCGGACGCGCCAAGTATTTTCCCCGTCACGGTATGCGGTTTGGGCTGTTCAATGCCGGGATCCTTTTTGGCTTGGGCTTTCCTGTTGTCCACGAAAAAGGACTCCTCATAGCTGCTCTCATAGGGTTTGTTGTAGCCGCTGTCTTCTTTTAAGATGTTTGGCAGCGGTTTTGATACAGGACTTTTGGGCGCTGCTGTCTGTTCTGCGAAGCGGCGCTCCTTCTCAAATGGTTCTGGCGCATCTATTTTCGGCGTTTTGTTTTCTTTTTTAGCGGTCTTTTTGTCTGCGCCAAGTGTCGCGTCTGGTATCATCTCCTGCCTTGACAGAAAATCAGCAATCTTTTCAGCAATCAGTTTATAAAGGCTGTTCTGGTTCGAAAAACGCACCTCCATCTTCGTCGGATGAACATTGACGTCCACGCTTTCAGGCGGCACAGAGATGTGTATAACGCAGAACGGATACCGGTGCTGCATCATATAGGACTGGTATCCCTCCTCAATTGCCTTGGAAATCACCTTACTTTTGATATAGCGATGGTTGACAAAATAATTCTCAAAATTTCTGTTTGCGCGGTTCAGCATCGGTCTGCCAAGGAAGCCCTCCAGTGTGATATTCTCCTCAACTGCCTGAAATTCAATGATTTCATTTGCGATGTCTCTGCCAAATATACGGTAAATGATCGCTTTCAGATCACCATCACCGTTTGTATAAAATTTGGTTTGACCATTTATGACATACTTAAAAGAAATCTCAGGTCTTGACAATGCCATATGTTCTAACAAATCTGTGATATAACTCCCCTCTGTCATGGCTGTCTTTAAGAATTTTCGCCTCACAGGCGTATTGAAAAACAAATTGCGCACGATAAAGGTGGTTCCGTCCGGCGCCCCGACTTCTTCGAAGGAAGTTTCCTTCGCCCCTTCGAGACAGAGGCGTGTTCCTGTCACACTCTCCCTTGTCTTAGTGACAATCTCAACTTTTGACACGGCGGCGATGCTTGAGAGCGCCTCTCCGCGAAAGCCCATACTGCTCAGACTCATCAAGTCAACAACCGAGTTGATCTTGCTCGTGGCATGCCGCATAAAGGCATTTCGCAACTGGTTCTGTTCAATGCCTGAGCCATCATCTGTGACACGGATAAATTCGATTCCGCCCTCCTTGATCTCCACTGTGACAGCATGTGCGCCTGCGTCCATCGCATTCTCTACCAGCTCTTTGACCACGCTGGCAGGCCGTTCTACCACCTCGCCGGCAGCTATCTTGTCGATTGTCATATCATCCAGCACATGAATTTCTGCCATAGTTGTTCTTTCCTTTCCTGATTCTATACTCGCGCCAGCCGCAGCCGCGAAGCGGCATATTTCCTTATGCGGCTGTGTGCATAACTTTATACTGCATTCTTTTACCATCTATTTTTCAGTTTATTTTGCAAACGATACAGTGTGTTCAGCGCGTCCAGCGGTGTCAGATTCGAGATGTTAATCTCTTGCAGTTCATTCAATATGTCCTCATCTTTGACAGTATCAAACAAGGACATCTGTCCTAAGTCCACATCATCATAGTGCTTTGGCTTTTTCTTTTCGCTCTTTGTGTCAACCGCAATGCACTGTACCTTCTCGGTGATATCGTTGTCGCATAACTGTTCTGCAATCTCCTTGGCGCGGTCAATCACCAAATCTGGCACGCCTGCGAGTTTTGCAACCTGTATTCCGTAACTTCTGTCGGCGCCGCCCTTGATGATTTTGCGCAGAAAGATGATATCATCGCCCTTTTCCTTGACCGCAATGCAGTAATTGTTGACATTGCTCATCTTTCCCTCCAGCTCTGTGAGTTCGTGATAATGTGTCGCAAACAAGGTCTTGGCGCCGAGTATCTTTTTGTTACTGATATGCTCGATCACCGCCCACGCGATGCTCAGTCCGTCAAAGGTGGAGGTTCCGCGCCCGATCTCATCGAGTACCAGCAAGCTTTTGGGCGTCGCGTTGCGCAGGATATTGGCGACCTCATTCATCTCGACCATAAAGGTGCTCTGGCCGCTTGCAAGGTCGTCCGACGCGCCTACCCTTGTGAAAATTCTGTCAACAATGCCGATATTTGCGCTCTTGGCAGGTACAAAGCTGCCGAGCTGCGCCATCAGTACGATCAGCGCAGACTGGCGCATATACGTTGATTTTCCTGCCATATTAGGACCTGTGATCACTGCGATACAGTGATTATTGTTGTCCAGAAAGGTATCATTGGAGACGAACATGTCATGGTCAATCATCTTCTCCACGACAGGATGTCTCCCCTCCTTGATGTCGATGATTCCTTTGTCGTTCAGGGTTGGCCTGATATAATGGTTTTGTTCTGCGACAACGGAGAGCGATGCATACACGTCCAGCCGCGCCAACGCCTTTGCCGTTCTCTGTATGCGCTCTAGCTGTGCTGCGATTTCATCACGAATCTTGCAGAACATGTCATATTCCAGCACATTGAGCTTATCCTCGGCGTTTAAGATGGTGTCCTCTAACTCCTTTAGCTTTGCGGTGGTGTACCGCTCTGCGTTGACCAACGTCTGTTTGCGCACATAGTCGTCGGGCACTTGGTTCTTGTAAGAATTGCTCACTTCAAAATAGTAACCAAAAACCTTGTTGTATTTGATTCTAAGATTTCTGATGCCCGTCCGCTCTCTGTCCTGTTCTTCAAGCTGTGCAAGCCAGTTCTTTCCGTCGGTCTTTGCCTTGCGCAAATGATCAATATCTTCGTCAAAGCCTTCTTTTATGATGCCTCCTTCACGAATCAGTATGGGCGGCTCATCACAAATGGCATTTTTGATTCGCTCATAGACATCCTCAAGACCATCAATCTGCTCATCAATCTCTTTTAACAGCTTCGCGTCAAAATCCTTGAGAACCGTCTTGATATGAGGAAGCATTTCCATAGAGTTCGCAAAGGAGATTAAATCCCGTGGATTTGCGGACTTGTAACTCACTCGTCCGAGCAGTCTCTCCAGATCATAGATAGGGTTCAGATATTCCCTGATCTCATCTCTTGACACAGTGTTCTTGCAGAGCTGGTCAATCGTATCAAGTCTGTCGTTGATATCCTCCATATTGATAAGCGGCTGCTCCAGATCGGTCCTTAGCTGTCTTGCCCCCATTGCTGTTTTGGTCTTATCGAGCACCCACAATAGCGAGCCTCGTTTTTGCTTTTCCCGCAGTGTCTCCGTCAGCTCGAGATTGCGTCTCGTGGAGCTGTCAAGCAGCATAAAACGGCTTGCCAGATAAGGCGTAATATGCGTTATGTGGGTGAGCTGGGTCTTTTGTGTCTCTAATAAGTACTGCATGAGTACACCCGAAGCAATGAGTCCTGATGGAAAATCCTCTAGTCCAAGCCCCGTAAGTGTGTTGACCTTAAAGTGCTCCATCAGGCATTTCCGACAGCCATCTTCATCAAAATACCACGGTTCTAGGGGATAAATTGCCATTTTCAGACGATTTTTGAGGTCCTTTGTATCAATTCCGCTCATCATAAGTGCATCATTACAGATGATTTCTGTCGGCATATATTTATACAGCTCGTCCGTAAGCTTTGTAAGCCCTTCGACTTCTGTCATGTAGAAATCGCCTGTTGTCACGTCGGCTATGGAGATTCCTATTTTATTGGGAAAGTGTGCAATGCACATGATATAGTTATTTTTCGATTCCTCTAGCGCCTGTACATTGAGATTGGTGCCGGGCGTGACGATGCGGATTACTTCCCGTTTTACCAGCCCTTTCGAAAGTTTTGGGTCCTCGACCTGCTCACAGATGGCAACCTTGTAGCCTTTGGAGACAAGCCGGTTCAAATAGCCGTCCACAGCATGATACGGCACACCGCACATAGGCGCGCGCTCCTCCATGCCGCAGTCCTTTCCAGTCAATGTCAGTTCCAGCTCTTTTGAGACCAGTTTCGCGTCCTCAAAAAACATTTCATAAAAATCACCGAGTCTGTAGAAAAGGATACAGTCGCTATACTGCTTCTTCGTCTCCACGTACTGCTGCATCATCGGTGTCATTCCAGCCATATATAAACCTCATCTTTCTGTATATTATCCTTTAGTACTGGCAGCCAGTCTCTTTGCACGCTCTAGTGCCTCATCAATGTGACCGCAGAAATTCTCCTCACCGACAGCCTTTGTAAAGCCAGCCTTGTCCATCACAGCCCGCGGCTGCTCATTGACATGCGACAATATCATCTGGATATTCTTGTTGGAATATTTCTCATAAAGCTGTTCTAGGGAATGCATGGCAGTCGCATCAATCGCGCTCACACTCCTCATGCGAAGGATTAAGAACTGTGTGTCCTCCTTTACAGAAATATTCAAAATCTTATCCGCAGCGGCAAAAAACATAGGTCCCGAAATCTCATATACACGCGTGTGTGCCGGCACTTCTCTGAGTGCGATACTGTCCGGGTCCTCCTCCTCGTCTACGTACTTCCAACCCTCTACCTCAGTGACTTCACTCATGCGCTTCATAAAGAGGATTGCGGCGAGCAAAATGCCGACCTCGATCGCTGCAACCAAGTCAAATACAACAGTCAATATAAATGTCGTAACCAGCACAATAATATCGCTCTTTGGCGAAGATTTGCATAGATTGACAAACGTCCGCCAGCCGCACATATTATAGGCAACCATAAACAAAATTGCGGCGATACAGGGCATCGGAATCAGCGCCGCATAGGGCATCAGCACTACCAGAATCAGCACCAGCGTCACTGCATGGACCATGCCTGCAATCGGTGTGCGCCCACCGTTTTTAATGTTGGCAGCCGTCCTTGCAATCGCGCCTGTGGCGGGGATTCCACCAAATAATGCGGAACCGATATTGCCAAGGCCCTGTGCAATCAACTCCATATTTGAGCGGTGTTTTGAATTGATCATACTATCAGCAACCACACAGGACAACAGCGACTCAATCGCCGCAAGAATCGCAATGGTAAAGGCATCTGGCAGCATTTCCCTGACGACACCAAAGGAAATCTCGGGAACCTGCAATTGTGGCAGTTTGTTGCTGATTTCATACAAATCTCCGATGGTGTTGACATTCATGTTCAATAGCTTCACAAGGGCAATTCCAACAATAACAGCAATCAGAGAACCCGGAATGGTCTTGTTTATGTATGGCCACAGGATCAGAATTGCAAGGCAGATGATTCCCACCAGCAATGCCTGCCAGTTGATCGTTGCGATATGGTGAACAACCGCCTCCATTTTCTCCATCGTCTCGATGGTGGCAGTCCCTGCGGGATAGGTAAGACCTAAGAAATCCTTAATCTGTCCAATGACAATCGTCACTGCAATACCCGCTGTAAATCCTGTGGTAATCGTAAATGGAATATATTTGATCAAATTGCCCAATCTCAGAAATCCCATCACAATCAATATGATTCCTGCAAGAATCGTCGCAATAATCAGCCCATTCATGCCTTTCTGGGCGACAATGCCAGCCACAATCGTCGCAAATGCTGCCGTAGGTCCCGCAATCTGCACACGGCTTCCGCCAAAAAACGAAATCAGAAAGCCTGCGACAATCGCTGTGTAAATACCCTGCTCAGGCCCCACTCCAGATGCCAGCGCGAGCGCGATCGACAGAGGCAATGCGATGATCGCAACGATAATGCCTGCAATGACATCTTTGACAAACTGTTGTTTTGTGTATGTTTTCATCACCGAAAACAACTTTGGTTTTAATTTTTCCATACTATCCTCCTATCGTGTTTTCTTCATTTTGCTCTTGCGTAATAATTCCTCAAAACGATGTTCCTGCATGTTGATTTTGCCCAAATAGTAAAATCCATGTGCCTCCGTCAGCGCCACATCTACAATCATACCAACCAAAGATGCATCTCCCTCAAAATGTACAAGTGTATTCTGGGAGAGCCTGCCCGTGAGCTTCGTTCCATCGCTCTCTTCCACGAGAACACGGTGTGTCTCCCCAACCATGCCTCCGCTGCGGCTCTCTGCTGTCTGGTGCACCACCTCCAGCAGACGGTCAAAGTTTGCCTTGATCTCCTCCTCGCTGGTTGGATTGGGCATCGTGGCAGCAGGAGTGCCTGTGCGTTTCGAGTAGATAAATGTGAAGGCATTGTCATACTGCACTTTTCGAACGACATCAATCGTCTCCTCCACATCCGCCGCCGTCTCGCCCGGAAATCCCACAATAATGTCCGTTGTAAGTGAAATATCTGGTATTTCATTTCTTATTTTCTCTGCAAGCGCAAGATACTGCTCTTTTGTATAGCGGCGGTTCATCGCCTCCAATATTCTAGTCGAGCCGGATTGCAGCGGCAAGTGCAGGTGACGGCAGATTTTCTTGGAATGCTTCATAACCTGAATTAATTCGTCGGACAAATCCTTCGGATGTGAAGTCATGAACCGAATCCGTTCCAATCCTTCAATTTTTTCAATCTCCTGCAAAAGCTGTGCAAACGTCATCGGTTCTTCAAGTGTTTTTCCGTAAGAATTGACATTTTGTCCCAAGAGCATGATTTCCACGACGCCTTCCGACACAAGCTTTTCAATCTCACGCAGAATATCCTTTGGATTGCGGCTCCGCTCACGTCCGCGCACATAGGGTACAATACAGTAGCTGCAAAAGTTATTGCATCCATACATGATATTGACACCTGATTTGAATGCATATTTGCGTTCTGCCGGCAAGTCCTCCACAATCTGATCCGTGTCTTTCCAGATATCAATGATCATGGAGTCTGAGCTGTACATTGCGACAATCAATTCTGCGAACTTATAGATATTGTGTGTGCCAAATATCAGATCTACAAATCGGTAGCTCTTTTGTATCTTCTCAATGACAGAAGGCTCCTGCATCATACAGCCGCACAATGCGACCTTTTTATGCGGATTTTTCTTTTTCATGCTGTTCACAAATCCCAGTCTGCCATACACGCGCTGGTTTGCGTTGTCTCGAACGGTACAGGTATTATAGAAAACCAAATCCGCTGATTCGTCCTCGATCATCTCGAAACCTATTGTTTCGAGAATGCCAATCAGCTTCTCGCTATCCTTGGCATTCATCTGGCAGCCGAAGGTTTCCCCGTCCGCCGTCAGACGCCTGCCGAGTTTCTCGCTTTCCATAGTGATAAGCTCGCGCGCCTTCTTGATAAAATAATATTGGCGCATAGGCTCCTTCGTCGGTGCATCATCTCTTAAATCAATTGTCTGTAATATTGCTTCTAGTTCTTCATTTCTTATCATGATGGTTCTGCCTTTCCATTATAACTTCTATGTATACTGCGCATATTCCTGCAAAAATTTAGAAGAGGCTGTATGCTGCCTCTTCTATGCGGTTCTTTGCGGTTCTTTTTCTAATTCTTCTACTTGTTTGGATTCTTCTCTAATGGCTCCAAATCTTTAGGAGCCAGCATGTAGTCATCTCCTTCTCCTGATCATTTACGCTTCCATTCTCTCTGCTTTATTATATCAAATCTAAAGATATTTTCAAGCGAAATACAATTATTATTTCATGCTACTCGATGAAGATTTTTTGTGATATAGTGAATAAGAACTGTATACTATAAACAATAATTCATTATAGAAAGGACAAGTTACAATGCCTGAGAAAATAAACACTCAAAAATATCTTGATTACATTTTGGAAGAGACAAAGAAACTTCTGGCGATCGACAGCCCGTCCGGCTTCACGGAAAAAGCGGCATCTTATGTAATGAACGAATACGCCGCTCTTGGCTATACACCTGTTCGAACTACAAAAGGCGGTGTGTACTGTGAGATCAGCAGAGATTCTAACAAAAGGGATTCCCTCATGATGGAAGCGCATATTGATACGCTCGGTGCGATGGTCTGTGAAGTTCAGCCAAATGGATATCTCAAACTATCCCCCGTGGGCGGCATGAATGCGAACAATGCTGAAGGTGAAAACTGCAAGATTTACACGCGTGACGGAAAAGTTTATACAGGAACATTTCAACTGTGTGACGCGTCGATTCATGTAAACGGTAAGTTCGATGAAACCACCCGTTCTTATGATGTCATGGAAGTGGTGCTTGATGAAAAAGTCAAAACAAAGGAGGATACTCTCGCACTTGGCATTCTGCCCGGAGATTTCGTATGTTTTGACCCGCGTACCACGATTACAGAAAACGGCTATATTAAGAGCCGTTTTCTGGACGATAAACTCAGCGTTGGCATCCTGCTGGGATTTGCGAAGTTTATAAAAGATGAAAAAATAACACTGCCCCGGACGGTGTATCACCATATTACAGTCTATGAAGAAGTGGGACATGGCGGCGCTGCTTCCATTTCGTCAGATGTCGCTGAGGTGCTGTCTGTCGATATGGGCTGTGTTGGAAACGGACTTGCCTGCACAGAACATCAAGTGTCCATCTGCGCAAAAGACACCCGCGGACCATATACTTATGAGATTGTCACAAATCTGATCAATGCCGCCAAACGCCAAAAACTTGATTTCGCAGTCGATGTATATCCTTATTATGGCTCTGACGCCGATGCAGCGCTCACCGCTGGACACGACGTGAAGCACGGACTGATTGGCACCGGAATCTATGCCTCCCACGGTTATGAGCGAAGTCATACAGATGGTGTTCTAAATACCTTTTTGCTACTGACAGAGTATGTGAAATAATATCCGTCAAAATCAATCCCACACAATTTCAAAACAACGAAACCCATCTGGAACGGGCGGTCTGCAAGAGAATAAAGAATCCAAATCAGCGATATCGCATTCTTCTGCACCGCCCGAACACAGCCACTGGCACTTCATCAGTTCTTCTAATTCCTCCTCTGGGACAGAGGTGCAGACTACAATGGCATCGCCCCAAAGCTCTAATACTTCTTCCCCGTCATATTTTGCGATTTCTGTGTCATCGTGCAAAGAGATTCGAACCCACGCAATGTTTGGCAGTTCTTCAATCTTTTGCAGAAAATCCCATATTTGTGCCAATGATGGACGCCCAAAGTCACATTCATTAGGCGCAATCGAATCCTCCGCTGTATTTCCCTCAAAAAATTCGTCAAGCGTTAGCAGCGGAAGGCGGTCCTCATTATCGTTCATAATCTTTCTAAATGTGTTTAATTCTATCATTGTTCAGTTTCCTTCCATTTTGATTGACCATTATGATCAGAAATGATTCAGCAAATCAACCCTTGCTTCTATACGCCATTATACTTTTTGTAATATGAAATATCAAGGACTTTTGGAATACGATAACTGCCCTTCTCCGCAATCTGTGCTGTCCACAGCTCCCAAAAACAACCAGTTATAACAATGACAATAACTACGAAATCTCTCTTTTTCATTCACAGAACAGTTGCTATCTTGACAATTCAAGGAAAGTATTATATATTTGTGGAAACTTATAAAACTATTATCGTTTCCGAGGTACAATGTGAAAGAAAAAATTTTGAATGTGGTAGCACAACTTATTAACCGATATGGATTGAAAAAATTTACAGTAGATGAAGTAGCTGCAACTTTACACATTAGTAAAAAAACAATTTATCAGTATTTCAGTGGAAAAGATGATTTGATACATGAATATTTTGTGGCAAATTTAGAAAGCGATAAGCAAAGTATGAATAAGGCAATGCAGGAGGCAAATGGTTTTAGAAACAAATTGTATGCCCTTGTTCATACCAATCGTTGCTATGGATTGCCGATCTTCGTAATGGGTGAAGCAAAACAATTTTATCCGAAAGAATGGGCAGAAATTGAAGCTTTAAGAAACTATAAATTAGCCACATTAAATGAACTTCTTATATGTGCAAAAAAAGATGGTATTATAAAAGATGATGTACATTTTGGTATTCTCACTGCTATGCTGGAACGAAGCAGTGACATAATTCTTGACACCGATTTTTTGATGGAAAATAAGCTTCATGTAGCCCAAGCCATTGACGCTGTATTAGATATAATTTTATATGGAATTGAAAAGGGGAATCAAGATGATAAATAATTGTGAATTGCATGTACACTGCATTGGATTGGAAAATAATATATTCCCATTAGAAAATACAGGCAGAGGAAAAGACCTATCACCGGCATTCGTGCTTGAAAATCTTTCTCCTGCGGCAAAAACGATCGCTATTACGTTGGAAGATATAACACATCCTGTCTTCAAAAACTTTACACATTGGGTTATATGGAATATTCCGGCATCGAAAAATATTATTGGAGAAATTCCGCATGGAAAAAATGTTGGTACTCTTAATAACGCGATTCAAGGAATTGCCTATGGCTGGCACAAATACGCTGGACCGAAACCACCAAAAGGCAGGAAACATCAATATCGTTTTACAGTTTATGTGTTAGATCATATACTTGTTTTAAGTCCTAACGCTACAAAAAGAAGGTTTATTAAAGCGGCGAAGCATCATATTTTGCAGCAAGGTACTGTTATAGGACTATTCGGGTAAGAATGACCTGAATCTGTATGACTATACAAGGGAGCTATCACACTTTTTGCAGTATTTGTCAGCTCTTTTAACAGTAAGAAGAAACTATTGCATCAAGTAGAGAATACTTTTTCTCTACTTGATATGTAACTCATTTCATACTGCTAGGACATACTGCCTCTTCATGAGAATTGAGAATATTTAATTATTCTTTTTTCTGTTACATGCCGCATTCTGTGCGATATAAGTGTCCAATTGCTCAATAATCTTACGCAACTCTATGTTATACTCCTCAATCTGCCATTTGGCAATACTCACTAACATTTTCATATTTTTTTGTTCAGCCTGCTGATCATATGCCTCCTCTAATTTACATAAGATTTGAATAAAAGCCTCTTGTCGATACTCTATCTCTAATAAATCCTCCATCGTTGTATACAGTTCTTTCATGTTTCAATTCCTCCTTTTATACTTATTTTTTCAGTGTATTACTATTATTTCAAATAATAATATCACATTGTTAATAAGTTTAAACTAGATTGAGGGATTGATAACATGAAAGAACGTAAAGAACTATATATAAAAATTGGCGAACGAATCAAATATTCCAGCGAAATTAAATAATTTCTCATTCTGTTTTATAAATTCTTTCCCCATAGGCGGCGATATCTCCTTCTGTGTAAATTCTTTGATAATTATTCACATTTAGTACATTTGTAACCCTCATAACATTACCATCTGGCAATACAAGTTTTTTGCCAACAAGCATAAAGTTTTCCAAATCCATTTTTTCCGCCAAAAAACAATATTCCGAATCACTATATCCGTTTGTCCAACCTTCTTCGTTAAAATCTAATACGGATATAGTTTCTGCTGGGCTGACAAATTCTGAAATATCACATTGGTATTCCCAGAACCGAACAGCCCCATAATATTGCCCAAATTCCAAACTACTCAACATTTGGAGCGGAATTTCTTTGACTACTATTTTCTTATTCCAAAAAGAAGTATATTCACAATTTTCCAAAAATCGAAAATCATGATTGATTCCTTCCCCCTCTATCGGAAAATAATGCAAAAATACTTGATATTCAGTATCTGCTTTTTGATCAAATACAAAATATAATTTTCCATCTTTATAATAGATCTTTTGTTCTTCTCTCGAATACACAAGTCGGGCATTATTTTCTACGTCCGATAACATTTCATCTCCATATTCAGTTAATTTAATATAACCCCCAAAAAGGCATCCTGCCAATAGTAGATAAAAAATACTATACTTCAAAACTGATTTGGCTTCTATCAATTGAATTATATTTGATATAGTTGCTATTATCACGAAAAAAAGCAATAACCAAGATGGAAAAAAGTAGCGAAATTCGAAGGATTGATTATTTAATAGAAACGCCCCATAATAAAACACAGATGTCAGAAACATTGCCTCTTGTAATGTAATATTTTTTAATTCCATTTTAGCTCTGATTCGTTCACTGATTAAACAGCCCGCCGCTAATAGATACATGAGCCAAGGACTCCTAAATAACTTCATAAACTCCATATAACTTAGAAAGAAATCAACAAAGCGCTTCCTTTGTACACAGTCATTAAACCCGTATTCTGACATTTCTCCCCATCTGTCGTAGTCATACTCGACCATCTTTAGTGGTTCAGTGATTCCTAATGTCCCCGCTGTAAAATAACTTTTCATTTTGATAAAATCTCTAGGTTCCTCTTTCGCAATAGATATATACTTATTTATAACATTTTTGGTTTCTTGTTCAGATAACATGCCCACATTGACTGCGCCTAATAATGGACATATATTCCATTCTGCTTGTTCCGTGGATGTATTGATGTCAACTGCATTTCTAGTTGTCCCCTCCCCAAATATATCATCTAAATATGTCAGATACGACTCTTTTTTGACCTCATCCATATTTTGAATCGTTGATACAATCTCCCATACAAAACCAGCTGCATAGCTTGACATTGTATCTATATGCAGCACTAAAGGTAAAGCAGTAACCAATAAGAATCCTATAAACATACAACATGTAATAACAATACTTTTTATTTTTATTCGATATTTCCAAAAAGTGATAATACATATTATTGGTATAATTGTAAATGCATTTGCTCTATACCCAAAAGCAATAAAAGAAAAAACAACAAGTAATATGCATGAAATGACTTGATCTAATTTGCTTTTAAGCTTATCCCATTTCCATATTAGAATTAATATCCAAACAATTGCAATTGCGCATCCTACCCCTGCTTCATAATATACACTATAGGCGGCAAAAACTGGCGTTAATAAAATACCACCATATATGATTCTATAATTGTGTCTCGACAGCTCTCCTGCTAATACAAATGCCGTAAAATAACACAGAAAACACTGCATAAATGTATACATACTTATGTTTCCTGTTAATCTTAATGACAAATATATAAAAAAAGAAGGTTCTAGTGTAAGCCAAACACCATCTTGGACCAAACTTGTATTTCCTTCGAACAGATTATGTATCCATAATCTAAAGTTTTGTGCATATCCAATTCTTGAATAAGAATCAGAATATAAAATTCCGGGATATGTTAGCATAGTCAAAAAAACTGATATAAAAAGAGAAACTAAAATCATTGTTTTTCTCTTTTTTAAAAATGTTATGTATGCTGAATTAATTTCGATTTCGAAATGATTTTTTCCTAATTTCATAGCCTGCTCTTAACTCCTTCGCTGACACTTTTGCCTGTTGTCATCTTTTCAATACTTTCAAAGCTGTAATATTTTCTTTTAAAATTTAAATCTACCAATAACTGCAAATATTTAATTATAATTGTCAATATTCCAAATAATCCTGAGAAAACTACAGAAACAAACAAAATAGTGGTTGTCCAGCCTTCCACGGGATAAAGAACAAAATACGCTATTATGGCATAGACTGCCATTAGAATTGACAGTACTATCATTATGGTGGTCATTATCATAGAAAATCTATAACCAAACTCTGTAAATAAAATCAAGGACTCTATCGCCAAATGGATTCTATATCGATTATCTCCAATATGAGAACTTTTGTTTGCATTCATTGCTACAGAATATTTTAATTGATCTATTTTAAGTCCACAATTTGCATAAACTGCTTTTCTATATGGTATTGTTTTATTCATAGCTTGAATCCGATTCATAGCCCTTCTGCTTAAAATACAAAATCTCTGCGTATTCATAACATATGAACGAAGTGAAAATCTAGCAAAAAATGTATAAAACAATCTTGATGTTATTTTTTCTTTCTGATCAGGTGAAGCAATAACGATATCAAAGCCTTTTAAACAATGACGATAAACTTGCATAATCACATCTTTGTTAAAGTCGAAATATACATCATCAAATTCAAATATAAAATCACCAATAGCCAAATCTACTCCTGCGTTCATAGCAAGCTCTAATCCATGATAATAACTCATATTAACAACTGTAATATTTGTTGTTTTTGCACTGACACTGACCTCCTTGATCTTATCAAGGCTATGATCTTCCGAAAAATCATTAACACAAATTATTTCAGAATGTTCAAAATTACTTTCCATCACTTCAACTACCATTTGCAAGAATGCTTTAATTTGTTTTTCCACATTTCGAACATAGATTACAGTCGTGACAAAATTTTTTTCTATGCTTTTCATCCTAAACCCCTCTTATGAATTTAGAGTTATAAACTCTATAAATATTATTTTAGAGTTTATAACTCTATTTGTCAATAAACACTTCAAAATTGCTTATACTATTACTTTAAGTATGAGGAGTTTTCTATATGAAATATAATGAACGAATCCGGGAAATCAGAGAGGACCGATGCCTGACCCAGCAGAATGTAGCTGACCTTTTAAACGTAGGACAGCGCACCTATGCTGATTATGAGAGCGGCAAAACAAGAATCCCTGTGGACAGTCTGATGATTCTGGCAAAATATTACAATGTGTCGATGGACTATATATCTGGCGCAAGCAACATTCTGCGTGAATATCCAAATTAAGACGGAAAAAATCCCTGAATCTTGATATGCTCAAGGCATTTTTGAAATTGGAACAGAACGTTGTTTCTGAAAATAAAAAAGGTAGCTGTTTTGTCCATTAGGATAAACCACTACCATAATAAAAAGTATTCCGTTTTTTGTCTTTAATATAATTGTTCTCTTATTTTTCTTATTTCCCTCCAAACATTATCTCCATAATTGCTCACTAAAACAGAAATAATTCCATTGTTCGGATTGTATTCGGAGATAAAACTTACTCCCGGATCACAACCTTGAAAATACGCAAAATCTTTACCATTAGGATTATCAATTATCCACATACCATAGCCATAATACCCCTCTTCCGCGTCAACACCATCCCCACTCTGCTTATGAAGCATATCTGAGACAAGCTCTTTTGAAATTAAATTTCCTTCCAGTAAGTTAGTCCAAAAACTAATAATATCTCTGACTGTTATAAATGCCCCACCTGCACCAGTGCCTTTTACATCAACAGAATATATATTTGTGCGATAGTCCTTTGTATCACTACAATAAATATAGTTGTTGGCACATTTTGCTGGCAGTTTGTCCAACTCGTAATACCCTGTTGATTTCATACCACATATATCAAAAATATTCTCTCTTAAATATTGGTCAAAATACATTCCAGTAGCCTTTTCTATAATCATTGCAAGCAATACATACCCTGAATTATTATACTGAAATTTTTCTCCTTTTGGGTACATCATAGGTTTATTTATAAACAGTTGTCTTGCCAATTCCTTCTGTTCTGACTGCTTTCGTGTTCGGGAATAATGTCCCGATAGGCTCTTTTGCCTGTTCGAGATGAAAGATACATTATACAATAAACTACGACAGCAGGATCATCAAAGTCACTGTCAACCCTTTACCCTTGCTTGAACATATCAGTTCACCGTTCATTTTAGCCATAAGTGCCGAAGCGATATACAGCCCCAGACCGCTGCCATCTATGTCGGAATCTTTTACGTTCTTGCCACGGTAAAATTTGTTCATTATAAGATCAAGCTCGTCAGCCGGAACGCCCTTGCCGTAATCGGTGACCGACAGTTTCAGATAGTCTCCGCTGGAAGCACACTCAATGTTTATGGGAGTATTGGCATATTTATAAGAATTACCGATAATGTTTCCGATAACCTGTTCTATACGTTTTATGTCAATGTGTATCATACATTCGGGTATCGTACTCCTTCTCACAAGAGAATGTGTATCCGCCGCCCTGATAATGTCATACAGCACAGCCGCATTTTCATCAGTGCAGTTCACGGTCATCTCGCCAAGGTCGTCGAGTGCAGCAGTTATCAGATCAGTGACGAGAAGTTCCATCTGCTGTGTCTTCTTCTGTATGCCCTCAACCTTGCCAAGAACATATTTATCCTGTACTTTCAGACTCAGCACATCGCAGATCGTGTTGATACCCGTAATAGGCGTCTTCAGGTCGTGACTCAGCTCAGCAACAAGCTCTTTTTCTTTTCGTTTGAGTTCTGTTTCTCTGGCTTTTGATGCTCTCAATTCCTCGCGCATGATATCAAAGCTCTCGGTGAAAGCCCCAAACAGATTACTGCGCTCCATTTCAAGAGGACTGTCGAGATCTCCCATTGCTATCCTGCCTGCAAACTCTTTCATCCTGCCGAACGGCTTTAAGATGTTCCTGCTGATATACAGATAGAACGATACTGCCGCCGTAACCATGATAAGAAACAGTATTACAGCCGCCCAGGTCAATTGATCAAAAGCCTTGTGATACGCCGAAAAAAACGGGTCGGGTATCGCCGCTGTTCCAAGAAATCTGTCACCGTCCGTCACCGCAAGACACAGATCCCCGTTATTTCTTGATTTCGTGAGCGTTAAGTTTTCGCCCTCAGGATAGATGCAAAACTCCTCCGTATCAAACACAAGTATATCAATATCGGGAAACTTTTCTTCAAGAATAGCAAGGTCCTTCATATTCTCTCTTACTGTTTCAGCAATATCATTTTGCAGGACGATGTTTGACATATTTTTTTGCCTGCCCGTCATGACGAATATCCCGATACAGCAGGCAATGGTCATCGCAAGAAGAATAAGTGTTCTTCCGTACCTCATGACGTTTCACCCATGATATATCCTACACCCCAAACAGTTTTTATGATCTTCGGCTCATTCGGGTCGGCTTCGAGCTTTTCCCGAAGATGACGGATATGCACCGCAACCGTACCCTCACCGACGCACTCGTCTTTCCACACATTTTGCAAGAACTCGTCCTTTGTTATGACCTTTCCTCTATGCTCCAAAAAATAAAACAGCATTTTGTATTCAAGAGCTTTCAGCGTGATCTGTTCTCCGTTTTTGCTAATGCAGTGCGACTGTGTATCAAAAAACAGACCGTCAATGATCTGTATTGTTCTGCTGCCAGTCGATTTAGGCGATTCTTTCACGACAGACTGTGTACTTTCGTATCTGTTCAGGATAGCCCTGACCTTTGCAAGGAGAATATTCATCTTGAAAGGCTTTTTGATATAATCATCTCCGCCAATATTAAGTGCCATAAGCAGATCGTCATCACTTGTACGGGCACTGATGAAAAGGATAGGCATATTGTATTCGCGCCTTATGCTCTTACATAGCTCAAAGCCAGACTTGTCCCCGAGGTTTATATCTAAAAGCAACAGAGAAACGGTGTTCTCCGCAAGGAAGTCCACCGCATTCTCATAGCTTGTAACATAAGCCGTTTTTATATCGAACGCATTAAAATACTCCGCCGTGTTTTCGGCAATGATCTCATCATCGTCTATCATCAGGCACTTATAATCCATACTATCACTTCTTTCATCCAATCCCTACCTTTTCGCCGCTCTCGCCTATGAATACGATCTTTCCGCTTTCGGGAAGTGTCACATTATTTCCATAGCCATTCATATAGCTTGAGTAAACCACGTTATCAAACTTATCATATATATAAACTGCTGCCTTTTCGGGGATATCAAGGGTAACGGACTTTAAGTCCATCTCACCTATCTTATACCACTTTGCCCGTCCCGTTTCAAGAGCTATTTCGTGAATATCTGCCGTAAGATCGTAAATTGAATCCTCACTTACCGACATCATAGCCTGATCGCCTGTGCGCAGGTATTCACAGCCGTTCTCGGTGAACACTTCAAAATCGGTCAGCTCACGTCCTGCTTCGCCGGGTATCAATACAAATCCTTCCGCCTTATTTTCATCGGTAAAACGCATCGTCTTCATGATCATCTCACCCGTAAACTTCGCACAGCCGTTTATACCCTCGGGTACATTCAGCTTGACGCAGGGGCTTACATTGTAAAAAACGTTGGAATACTTCATGTTTGTCATGTAGTATTTTTTGCCGTTCCTCTGCGTCCAAGCCTGCTGAACGCTGTCGCTGACATGAAACGCTCCCACTCTTTGCAGATAGTAGGATAGATCTATATACCGTCCGAAGCCGTCTGCATAGGTATTTGCATACTTGCAGATATAGGTATTACCATTCTTTTCAGTAAATGTGAGCAGTTCCTGATCGCCTGCCTGAACAAAATGATTCAAATCGGGTTCACCGTCCATAAGCACAAAGCTGTCATCAGCAGTGTACCTATACCATTTTGTCTTGGGGTTTTCTGCTGTGATCTCGGTGATCCCCATATACTTCCCGTCGGGGAACTCCACCTTGAATATGCCGTCCTCTCTCGCATAGATATCCGCCATTTTCAGATATTTTTCTGGAACTTTGTCTGTTGTTTTTATTACTTTTGGTTCATCAAAAGTGACTGTTATGCCCTTTTGGGCAAGCGCGGAGATCATGAGCGATTCGGTCAGCATCGTTGCACTGCCGGAACCTGCGCCGTTCATTGCCACCGACACGCTTATCTGTTCATCGGGAGCTACCATAAGTCCTGCGTACTGATGTAACAGCGAACCGCCCTTGAACATGATCCGAACGTCCTTGCTTGTCGTCCAGTTTTGACTGCAATCGACGGTATCCCAGCCGAGACCGAATGCATTCTCATATTTGTCACGGGCATTGTTCTTCTGCATTTCGTCCTTTGACGATTGTCTGAGCAAAGTCTCATCACCTTTAAAGAATGCCGTGCCGAATTCGCAAAGCTCTGGTGCTGTTGACATAATGCCGCCCGTGCCGAATGCCATACAATAGTCCGTATCATATGGTATACCGCCGACAAAGATATTTGCCGTATTCTTATCGCCGTACATTTTTGCAGCCGTTCCGGTGTTTTCAAGTTTGAGTGGCTTTGAGATATGATTCTCCACATAATCGGTAAAACTTTCACCGCTGACACGTTCCACCACGATCTCAAGCAATGTGAAACCGTCATTGCTGTAAGTCGCAAGTGTTCCAGGGTCAGCTTTCAAACGTGAATTTTTCAGATGGCCAATGAATCTGTCATGATATGTCGTATCAATATCATCATAGAGTATCATATCATCATATACCATTCCCATAAGCCCGGAAGTGTGATTCATGAGCATTCTCACAGTGATATCTTTATATCGCTCGTCCTGCATTGTAAATTCGGGTACATAATCCGTCACGGGAGCGTCAATGTCGAGCAGTCCCTGCTCATAAAGCTGTAATGCCGCAGTCGTACAGAATATCTTGCTTACCGAGCCTACTGCCGAAACGGTATCGGCTTTTTTCTCTGTCTGTACAGGCGTCGTTTCCTTGTCTGCACCGTAAGCTACCGTAACGGGTATCGCCGCCAGTATCATGATTGCTGCGATTGCCGCTGTTCTCTTCTTCATAATATTATACCTCCCACTTTATTCAGTCATAAGCTCTGTTACAGAAATCTTCTTTAACCTGCCTGCACCGACATACGCACAGCCGAAGCAGAACAGTATCATAATGATAATTGTAACGATCATCATGGGGATATTGATGGGTGTTGTGCCGACCATAGCGTCCATTACCGCATGAAACACAGCCGCCGCACCGACAGTGCCGAGGATAATTGCCACGATCACAGCGGGCATGATACGCATTGCAAGCTGTACCATAAGCTCCTTTGTGGTGTAGCCAAGTCCGAGCATGATACCAAGTTCTTTTCTCTGCCGTCTGACAGCCTGCTCCATAAGGGCTATGATAATGATCGCTGAAACGACTGCTGCGATACCCATAAGTGACCAGGATGTCAGGCTGATCGTGCTGAAAATACCGCCCATCTGCGTCTGCAGGACATGTTTGATGTCCTGCACATTTTTGATAGCAAAGCTCTCGCTTGAACCCGATATCGTCTTATCGCCGATCTGTATCGAGTATTCGATATGATCTGCACCGTGATTGACGAGATACTCTGCAATCAGCCGATCGGCTTCTGCACTCAGTTGTTCCCAGACGGTATCGCCGATGCTTTCTGTTTTACGGGTATCAGCCACTGATCTGCCGTAGATCTGCATCAGCAGTGTCTGAAACTCTGCCAGATCCGTTTTGTCCTCAAGGTATATCTCTATCGCAGAGGGGCGGTAAGTGGGCATGATACGTTTTAAAGCCTGTTCGGTAATATAGAGATTTGTTCCGTTGTTGGACATGCTTGGAATAAATCCACAGATAATGTAATTCTTTTTTACCCTGTTGCATTCGAGGGTGAGATTGTCACCGACCTTCAGGCTGTGTTGGGCAGCGAACAGCTTTGAAACAGCGATCTCATTGTCATGTTCGGGAAGTCTGCCTGCTGTTGCCTGAATGTTCTCGCACTGAGAAAAATCGGGATAGGATACCGGCACAAGACAACTCTCACGGTCAAAGGCATAGAGAGACATCCATTCAGACAGATCAAGAGAAAACGAACCTGTCTGCACACGTTCTACACCCTGCATCTCGCTTATTCTTTCCGCAAGCTCCTCCGTGTTGACGGAGTGCATAACGGTCACTATTTGGTCGGGCATTTCCTCTCCTGTCAGCATTGCAGCAGCTTTCAGATCAGAGGCGAACAGGTCGGCGATCAGGATACCTGCGACAGTGGCAAGTGCCGAGACAGCTATGCAGACAGTAAGACTGATATTCTGCTTCATATTATCGAAAAAGCCTTTCAGGGCAAGGCGAAGATGCACGCTGTTTTTCGTATTCCTGAGCGGAAACCGGTTTTTGCCGAAATAATGAACAGATATTCCTTTACGGAAAGCCTGCACAGGGGGATATTTTTTTACTGCCAAAGCTCTCGTATGTGCGATTACTCCCACAAAGATAAGGATTGTCAATGCCGTCAGCAGTATCGGGAGCGGAGAGATATGCAGACTGCCGTGATGTCCCGAAAGTGTTTCAGCGACTCTGTGCAGTACAGGCAGCAGCGCAAATGCGCCGCCCGCGCCGATCATAACGCCTGCAAGGGCTGTCATAAGATACTCCGCGGTATAGGAAAGTGCGATCTCCTTTGATGTATAACCGAGTGCTTCCAATACGCCGATAGACTGTATCTGATCCTGTATATCGCCTGCGATACGGAAACGTATCATAATAGCGGCGGCAATGAATATAACAACCGCCATAAACAGCATGATACCAATGACAATCTCCGAGAAAACAGCACTTTTCTGTTCCAGATTTTTATACAGAAAGCTCAGAATATTATATCCGATATCTTTACCTGTCTGTTCTTCGACTCTGTCATAAAATTTTAAATATATATCCACACAGTCTTCAAGCGGATTGCAGTCGAACAGCACCATTTCATACTTGCCGATTATAGTCATCAGAGAAACATAGTCGCTGTCCGAAACGATCATCTGGAAACCCACACCGGTTGCAGGCATAAAAATTGATTCATAAAAACCTGCAACTGTAAAGGAGAATAGCTTTGTTCCGTAAATTATGTTAAAAGTGTCGCCCTCACTGAACTTTGATGCAAGGCTTTCTTGTCCTGCATAGGGAAGATAGATCGGGTGTTCAAGTGCTGCTATCTCCTCATCGGTGAGGGTCGTTTCTATGGGAGAGCGCTCTATGTTCTTTTCGAGCTCCTTCGTCACGAAACTCATATACAGCGACTGTTCCTCGCCTTCATTGTCAAGGTATTTCGTTGCCGTACTGAACAGAACACGGACATGATCGATATCCGTTACCCTCTCATCTTCACGAAGCAACCGGAGGAAGCTGTCATTGTAATAATCCTCTTTGATATAAAGCGCATTTTTATGTACGGCATACTCATCTGCCACACGGGGAAATATGCCCGTCATATCAATGCTGCCCGCAGCTGCCGCCGATGTGACAGCCATACAGAACACAATCAGCAGAGTAAGGAGTATCGTCTGTTTTTTATGTTTTCTTATATTTGCAAAAGAAAGTCTGAGTATCTTTTCCATATTAAAAACCATGCCTTTCCGTAACCTGCGAATTAATACGAACACAGTTCGCTATGCGCATGCACAAATCTCCGATTTTTCAATCTACCACCCCATATCATCGAGGAATCTCTGCAAGCCCTCTTGTCTGCTCTTGATATCATTTGTGCCGAATGACAGCATTTCATGTTCGCCAATCACAGCACCGTCACGAAGATATATCACCCTGTTTCCTCTGAGAGCGGTTTTCATGTCGTGCGTCACCATTACAATGCTTTGTCCTTTCGAGTTCAGTTCCGTGAAGATATCAAGAACGTCACGGCTCGAAGCCGAGTTCAGACTGCCTGTCGGCTCATCGGCAAAAAGTATCTTTGGATCATTGATGACCGCTCTTACGATGCCGACCCTCTGGCACTCACCGCCCGAA
>ERZ808054.710-NODE-710-length-26115-cov-4.997465_pt1 | contig 26115 bp, 45 predicted proteins | sample MGYA00380201_ERZ808054 | MGnify/ENA primary metagenome ERZ808054 (study PRJEB31490, sample SAMN06133419) | mouse gut metagenome | isolation source: Z5_2 | host: mice | place: China: Chengdu | collected 2015-05 ...
GAAGCACATTGTCCACCACTGTCAAAATGCTGTCTGCCATGTTGTCGATCAGTCCGTCTAAATCCGCGTTTTCATCAGCAAGCCCCGTCATAAGATTTTCGTATGCCGACTTTGCCGCGCTGATTGATCCCGATATGGTTTCGCTTGCTTCTTTCGCCGTCGTCCCTGTGATCCCCATTTCGGTCTGTACGACGTGAATTGCGTCTACAATGTCCGCGTATGAGGATATATCATACTCAATGCCGGATAGCTTTGTTGCGTCTTCCAAAAGCCGCTGCATTTCCTCTTTTGTGCCGCCGTAGCCCAGTTTTAAGTTGTCCAGCATTGTATAATTCTGTTTTGCGAAGCCTTGATATGCTGTCTGTATTGATGATATATCCGATCCCATTTTGTTGGCGTTGTCTGCCATGTCTGTGATCGCCATATCTGCTTTTTTTGCTGCCGCTTCGGTGTCCCCGCCCACGCTCTTTATGAGTGCGGCAGAAAAGCCCGTCACGGTTTCCATGTACTCATTCGCCGACAGTCCGGCGGTTTTATATGCGTTGTCTGCGTTTTTTAAAACCGTGTCCTGCGCCTTCATCAGACTATCATAGTCTTTTTTGGCGTCTTCCGTCGATTTTCCGACGCTTTTGGCGTATTCCTCTAATGATTGCCCGCCAGCCCCAAAAAGCGTCTCTACGCCGCCCACAAGCTGTTCATAATCGGCGTAGTGTTCCACCGCGCTTTTTGCGATCGCTGCGCCTGCTGTGAGTGCCGCCGTAGAAAAAGCCGCAAACGCTTTCATTGTGCCGCCGATCGTTACTTCTAACGCCTTAAAGCCGCCCTTTGCCGCGCCTGCTGCCGCATTTCCTACCGCCGCCAGCGATTGCTGGAGCGTCGGCAGCTTACTTCTTAATTCGTCAGCTTTTTCTTTCATGCTGTGGAAAGCGTCAGCGACTTTTTTAACGTGCGGGTGGGAATTTTTAAAGGCTTCTACCTTTTGCCGCGCTCCCTCGACCGCTGATCCGATCTTCTGTACTGCCGCGCTTTCCTTTACCGTTTCCGCTATTTTCTGCTTTGCCTTTACAAAACCATCTGCCAATTTTCTCACAATCGGTACATGGCTTGCAATCTTGTATATTTTCTGTCCCAGCGTTTCCGCTTCTTTCGCCGCTTTCTTTTGCTGTGTTTCTGTGTCTTTAAGTTCTGAATTATATTCCGTCAGCTTTTGTTTTGTTGCGGCAATTTCGCGCTGTAAATCTCGGTACTCCGCGTCGTCTATGTCTTTCCCCGCTTCTGCCATTTGCTGCTGCGCCTGTGTCAGAAGTTTCAGCTTTTCTTCTGTTTCTGTGATTGCTTGCTTTAATACAGTCTGCTTTTGTGCCAAAAGTTCTGTATTGCTACTGTCATTTTTTAACGAATTATTTATTTTATCTAATTCGCCCGAAAGTGCTTTGCTTGTGTTCTCCGTATCTTCCAGTGCTTCGTTTAGTGTCTTTTGTGTTTTTTGCGTACTTTCTAGCTGTGTGTTATATCCCGCTAGTTTCTGCTGTGTTGCCGCGATCTCCCGTTGCAAGTCCCGATACTCTGCGCTATTATCCGCATTTTTTCCGGCTTCCTCCATTTCTTTTTGTGCCTGTATCAATGTTTTTAACTTGCTTTCCGTCTGCTCGATCGCCTGTGATAAAACCGTTTGTTTCTGCGCCAGCAGTTCTGTATTTTTCGGATCAAACTTTAAAAGGGAATTTATGCCCTTTAACTCTCCCTGCAGGCTTTTTGTTTCCGCGTTCACTTTTGAAAGTGCTTGGTTTAACGGCTTTGTGTCGCCGTCGATTTTTACAGTAATTCCTTTCAGTCCCTTTGACATTGCCGCTTACCCTCTCTTTCCGAAAAGTCGCCGCAGGCTTTGTCTGTCCGGCTCTGTCTGCGATAGCGTCAGCGCATTTTCCAGATATTCACGCCCTTCTTCTGTTTTATTCATTTCATGTATGAAAGCATCCCGTCTGTACTGCAAATAGTCTATATATTCCAGTTCTTCTATTTCGTTTACATTCAGTCCGGTGTATTCATGCACTAAATGTTCCCAGTATGTCGGTATGTCATAAAATCCGGCTTCGTTCGTCGGATAGAAGGGCGGCTCTAGTTTGGGTTTGCCGCTTCGCCATTTGCAAATTTCGCGTACTGTGTGAGAAGTTCTTTAATTTCATCTATCGAAAGTTGATCTTCTACCCATTCCGTTGTTATTTTCTCGCCTTTCAGATTGTTGGAAAGAACCTGCGCCGTAAGTTCGTATAATTCGTCTATGATCTCCCTGTTTGCTTCGTTCTTTTCCTCTTTCGTCTGCGCGTCGTCCCTTTTGTCCGTGATTTCCTGCATATCCATTAACGCCGTGAAAACGCGCTTTTTCGGCATACCGACCATGATTGTCCTTTCGTACTCTTCGATCTTGCCGCCCACCTCGCGTTCGTCGTCGAATGTTAAAACCATGTAATTTCTTTTTGCTTTCTGAAAATTTACTTTAAAATTCATATCTTTACTTTCCTTCCGTTTTTTTGTAATGTGCTGGGGCTGGAAATGCCAGCCCCGCGTTTATCTGTTATTCTGTGCCGCCGTCCTGCCCTGCGTCATTCCCGCCGCCTGCTGCCGTCTGTGCTGCAAGGAAGGAAGCGATCTTTGCCGCCTTGTCGCCGCCTGTCAGCGTGTAGCCTTTCGCCTTTGCGATCGTCTCAATCTGCGCCACGGTCAGCGCGTTTAACTCTGTTTCCGTGTATGTCTGCTGGTATTCCTCGTCGATTTCTTCCACAAACTCGATCAGCGTTCCGCGCTCGTCGTGCGGTTTACAGGTAAATTCCGCGTCAATCACGGTTGCGCTGTCCGGCGCGAATGTGATTGTAAATCCTGCGCTGTTTCTGCCGACCACAAGCAGATAGCAATTGCCTTCCACCGGATCTTCATGCACAAACAGGATCGCATACTGTTTCCCGTCGTCGTTTGCCGTCCCGCCGATTTTCAAGCGGCGGTATGTTTTCCCGTCCTTTGTTTCCGTCGTGATCTCTGCCGTAGCCGCAAACTTCGCCAGCGTCTGCCCGTTCCATGTGAAAAGCCCCGACTTGAAAGCGGCTTCCTCGTCCGTCAGAATTTCCTTGACGATATGCCCTAAATCGTCTTTTTCCTGTGTCATTGTGGGCTTGTACTCAATACTTGCGCCGCCCTTGATCCAGCCCGCGTGGTTTTCCTCTGTCATAAGCTGCTTTAAAATGTCTGCAAAGTCTTTCGCAAAGTCGCCCGTAAACTCTGCCATGTAAAGTTTACCGCTCCCCAGCGTGACTTTTTCCTTCGTTCCCTTTTTATTTGCCATGCCTTTCTACCTCTTTTCTGTGAAATTTGTTGTATAAATTGTTACGAACATTTTTTCTTCTGCGATCCATTCCCTGTCCTTTGTCGCTTTCCACGCCTGCTTTGCAAATGCCGCTTCAATCTTTTTTTCGTTCCTCGCGTCTATGCGCGCCGCGTAAAATTCGACTGTCAGATCGTGCGTTATGATCTGTGCGTGGAAGTCGTCGCCGTCTTCCTGTGTCCGGTCAATGAAAGCGACAAACGGCAGCTTTTGTGGCTGTGTAAAAGCTACTTCCGCGACCGGAAGCCCTGTTTCTTTTTTCAGATATTCTTCAATATTCATCAGCTACCACCCCACAATCCTGCCAGCCGTTCGTCTAAAACCTGTTCGGCGATCTGCCGCCCATATTTAATATGCTTGACCGCTTTTGTCCTGTGTGTCCCGTCCCTCGTTAAATGTCCGTTTTCCAGCAAGTGCGTTAATCTGTATTCCGGTGCTTCAACGTGCCATTCTGCCGCGTAGTGGTGGCGTTCCTGCCAGCCCTTATCTATCGCAAAACTATTCCGGTATGTTCCGGCGCGCCGCCTTTTGCTTACTGGCGCATACTGTTTCGCGGTCTGATTACAGGCTTCGGCGGCAGCGTCGATCGCCTTCACAAACTCTTTTTCCTGCACGTCTGCCCATTCCAGCAGCACTTCAGAAAGCGCAAGCCCTAACTGATCCGGCGGGATCGCCCTTGCTGCGTTTATGTTCATGCAAACTCCCTCTCCCTGTGTTTCTCGAATTTAACAAGTGTTAGTTTCGTGATTGGCGGCAGCGTGTCTTTTAAATGATCCGCTTTGTCAATGTCGTATTGCCTGCCCTCGATCACTACAACTTGATGCGGTTCTATGTCCTGCTGCCGCAGAATGTGTATAACGCGATCCACGCGGGTATCTGCCGCCTGCGCTGCATAATGTCTTGTGATCCCCACGTTTTCGTTTCCGAAGCGCAGCCCCTTTTTTATCTTTTCCAGTCTGTCTTCGTCGTTCACATGGTACACGTCCACGATCCCGTCGTTAAATTCTTCAAACTTTGCTTTCATCTGCTGCCCCGCTTTCCTTTTCCGGTACATTCGCCACCGCTTCTTCCAGCGCATACCCTGTCAAGTTCCACGAAAAATCATGCTCGAATTGCTCTATGGCGTTTGATCTCCCGTAACGGCAGAAAGCAAAAAGCAGCGTCCGCGCGGTCATTTCTTTTGCAAAGTCGATCTTGCCGCCCTTTAATTTTTCCAGCCGTCCGATCCCCTGTTGCATAATGTCCCGCATTTTCTTTTTTGTCGCTTCGTCCTCAAAAGTAATATCCAAATCATTCAGAATATCTTCCAGTAGAACGTCTTCGGCTGTCTTTTCCTGTACCTCTGCCATATTGCACCGCCTTTTTATGATAGGCGGCAAGGGAAAGCCCCGCCGCCTGTTTGTCTGTTAGTTGCTGCCTGCTGCCGTCTGCGCCGCAAGGAAGGAAGCGATCTTGTCTGCCTTGTTGCTGCCTGTCAGTGTGTAGCCCTTATATGCTGCCAGCCCCTCGATCTGTGCCACGGTCAGCGCGTTTAACTCGGTTTCCGTCCACTCGGTTTTCTCGACGGTTTCCGGCTCTGCTGCCGCTGCCGTACCCTGTGCATATACCGTGTATGCGGCGGGTTTAAGTTCGCTAATGTCAAGCACAAGAAAGCTGTTGTTGTCCTTCGGCTTTCCGTTGCCATAAAGGTGTCCGGCGTATACTCTTTCGCGCTGCAAAAACTTGTAGCTGTCGTCATACTCGATCACGCCGTCTTTTCCTGTGCCGATCCCACAAAAATACTGTTTTGCAATGCCCATAACGGCTTTTCCGCTGGGTACTTCCTCGGACTGGATCACGTCCGTGGGGTAAGGCAGTACATTGTTTGCAAAAGTGCCGTCGGGACGCTGGATCGTAGTTGCGGGCATAACCTTCTGCCAGTAATCAACCGGATTTACCACCATAATAACGTCGCCGACCGCGCGGGGGCGGTTGTTCCTGCTTACCGCCATTTCCCCGATCAGCCCGCCGTACACTTCCGGCGTAAACGCCGTAACCTTGATCGCGGTTTTGTTGGGATATGGCGCGCCGTCCGTGCGGGAAGCGTTTAAGTCTTTCATCATGCCGATCGGCATTTTAACGCCTGTACCGCACACAATCCCTTCTTCCAGCCCGACGTATAAAGCGTCCTGCAAAACCTGTCTTACATAGCTGTCAAGCCACGTCGGTCCCAAATCCAGCATGGACTTTGCAACGGGCATAAACGCGGTCAAGCTGAACATAACCATATCCAGCTTTTCAAAATCGCCGGACAGTTCTTTTTCAATCTCCGCTGTGATCTCTCCCCATACGGCTTTCTGCTTTCCGTTCTTGTTTAAAATCCATTCTGTGACATAGGTGGTATTGTTAAAGTCGATCACGGAAAGCAGCCTGTGTTCTGCTTTCAGACTGTCGAAAACGTCTTCAATGATCGTCTTTGGCATTGTAACGTCTAAATTTGCCAGTGCCTGCTTGGGATCGCTCGACTTCATGGCGGTAATCAGTGCTTCATAGTACCGCTTTTCCTCGGAAGTGATCTGCCGCAGCCCCCGCGCCGCCAGTGCTGCCGCGTCCATCTGTTCAACCGCTGCCGCGTCCTTTGCGCGCTCCAATACTTCCTGCTGGATATTTTCTGCCATATCCGCGAACGCCTGCGCCACCTGTGCCGTGTCTTCGCTCTTTAATGCTTCGTTGAACGCCTGCGCCAGTTCCTCGCGTGTCAGTTCCTTAACGTCTTTGCTTTTCATGTTCTTTTTACCTCTCTTTCAGATATTGCGCCGCCGCTGATCCGATCAGTGCGGCAAGTTTATATTTTCGAGTGCCTTTTTGCTTTTTGTCTTCGTCGTCTTTGTCGTCCGTGTCCTCGTCTGTACCGTCCTCGCCGTCGTCGTCGCTTCCGGTGTCGCCTGTGTCGTCTGTGCCGTCCTCGTCGTCTGTTTCCTCGTCGTCTTCGTCGTCCGTGTCCTCGTCCTTTTTCTGTTTTGCCTTGCAAAACTCTTTCATTTCCTCGCGGAAAGCCTTCTGCGCCGTCATTTCGCGTCGCATTTGCGCAAGCTGCTGTTGTAACTGCTGTGTCATATCCGGCGCGGGCGTTGCCGCCTTGTCCACCTCGTCAGCGAAGCCCATTTCCACCGCCTGTTCGGGCGTTAAATAGGTTTCGTTGTTCAGCATTTCGATCAGTTCGTCTTCCGTGATGTTCACGCGCTCCATGTAAATCTGCCTGTTACTCTCCATAAGCGTGTCGAGATCGTCCGCTGCTTTCCGCAGTTCGGCAGCGTTCCCCGCTACCGATAGCCACATATTGTGAATTAAAAGGCTTGTACCCAGCCCCATGATCCGGCGGTCTGCCGCCTGCATGATAATTGACGCGATAGAATACGCGAAGCCGTCAACATACGCCACAATCTCTTTGCACTTTTTCTGTTTAAGCTGGTTATAGATCGCGATCCCCTCTTTGACTGATCCCCCGTATGAATTGATATGTAATTCAACGGTTGCGCTTTCGGGTATCTCTGCCAGTGCCTTTCTGAAAAATTCTGCGCTTGTCTCGCTTTCGGTATATTCCCACGTCCACCAGTCAAATGTGCCGTATTCCGACACATCATCATAAATATATAATTTATGAACGTCCGATCCGGCTTCCTGTCTGAAGCAATAGTGCGCTTTCTGCTGTTTCATTCCGTGCCACCCCCTTCCGTGTCGCCTAAATGCGCCATTTTTTCCGCTTCGGCGTAATTTTTTGTTATATAATGTTTCTGCGACCAGTCGCTTCCGATCGCTGTGTCGCCCAGCTTTGTGCGCAGTTCGTCGATACAGTACAAGCCGCTGGAAAGCAGCTTGTCGCTGTTTGTCGCCTGCTCGAAAATGTCTATATGCTGTATGCAGTTTGTGTTAATGTCAATATAATTCCCTTTACAAAACTGTTTCGCGCCGTACCGCTTGCGCGTCGCTTCCTCTCCCAGCTTTTCCGTGATCGGATCAATGGCAAAAGTCAGAAAGTTTTTAGTGATCTTTTCGACCTCGGAAACGTCCCCCAGTATAAGGGCTTTTGGAATACGCCACGCGCGCCCCGCCATTTCAAATTCGTAATTGATCCGCTCGTTTATGTCCGCTGGCGTTGCCGTCGTCCCCTGTTTTGTCACGTCCGTATATGTATAACCATTCTGTAATGGCAAAACCGCCGATCCTGCTTCATAAAACGGCTTGAAGCGTTCGGTTATAAGTTCGTTTAACTTTTCTTGGAAGTCTTTCTGCTGTGACGTGTTCGCGTCAATGTTCAATATGCCTTTCTGTGATCCCTGCCGCAGCATATTTCTAACGGCTTTTGCCACCGTCTGCCCGTAGCTTGTATATGATCCTTCCAGCCGCCGCCTTGCGTCTATGTTGTTTAGCTGCATATAGATCACTTCGCCGGACGTGTACGACCTTTGAAGCGTCAAGTCCCCGATCGTGATTCCCGAAAACACGTCTTCATAAAATGCGTATGCTCTCCGGCAAAAACTGTCTGCTACATACAGATAGCCGCCCATTTCCACAATTAAGGCTTCGTTGTCGTAGCATAGATTGGAAATAAAGTGCTGCATAAAGTCGCTGCTGTTTTCGTTCGGGTTTGGCTCATAATTCCACAAGTAATACTCTGCGCCGCGCTCCGGCTTTCCCTTTACAAATGTTCTGATCTCACACTTTCCGATCGTGTTTGCCACCATGTTGATCGCGCAAGCTGTCGCCAGTTCCTTGAAAAAAACTTCTGTAAATTCTTCCGCAATCTGTGTCTTTACGCTGATCGTTGACTGTTTCCCGAAGGCTTTTAGAAAATACTCTGTCATGTTCACGCCGCCCACCCCCTTTCTTTAGAATGTGAATAGCGGCAGTACTTCGCCGCCCGTCTGTTCTTCCGGTATTAGTTCATGCTGTGTCATTGCCGCCACATACGCAAAAAATCCGTCTGTTTTCCGGCTCTTTGCTTCAATTTTCTGATACTCATAATTTCCGTATTTTTTAGATTTCACTTTTTTAGTGTTGTTCGTGTACCACCGCATGATCGGGCAGTCGCCATATACTATATTGTGATTGCGGAAGCCGCTGTCAATGATAGGCTCGATCTTTATTTTGTCAGACGGGCGCACCAGCTTTATATTTTTATTTTCATAAGTAAAGCCGACGCGCGCCAGTGCTGTCTTCAGTAAAGCGAAGCGGTAATCATCTAACGCCAGCATGGGGATATTGTAAAAGTTCGTCTGTACCTCTACCCAGTCCGCGATCAGTTCCGGCGGGATTTCCGGCGCGTCTATGATCTCCGCGTCCCCTGCTGCCACCGCTTCCATGTACGGAAATTTTATGCGCGGCAAGTCCGCGCTGTTTGCGCATATCCATGTATGCTGTTTAAAGACAAACTTTGCGCCCCGCTTTGTGAGTACGCCAGCCGCCGCAAAATCATTTATTTTTGTGTAGTCTATGCCGATCACTCCTGTTTCCCGCATGATCGGCGGCTCTACTTCCTGCCGCGTTATCAGTATATTTTCCCATGATGTTAATTCCACCTCGCTGTTTCCCTGCCGTATGTTCATGCGCTTAGTCATAAAGTCGGACGCGGAAGACCTGTTTTCTTTCCACTCCCTGTACTCTTTGCGCGTTTCCTCTAGCAATGTAGGCAAATACTGAAGACTTGGGTTTGCTTTGTGCCAGTTTTCTTCGTCGTGTACCTCTTCTGGATCGTCAAGCATACACATAAAAGGCAATAGCCCGTTGTCGCCAATCTCAAAATCTAAAATGCGTTTTGATTTCTCGATCAGATCATCTAAAACGCCGTCGCATACGTCGCCATTTGTTGTCGTGTATGTCATGCGCGGCTGGGGCTTTTTCCCCAGTGCAGTCGTAAACACTTTTATATTGTCGTAGCTTTCAAATGCGTGTACTTCGTCAAAATCTACCTTGCCGGATCGCAAGCCATCCTTTGATTTTGCATTGTTCGTCCGGTATTTAATCTTTGACCGCGTTTTTCTGCTTTGTATTTCCGATTTTGTCCAGCGGAAGTGCCGGATCAGCTTTTTTCTGTTCTTTTCCAGCACGTTGTATATATCATCAAAGGACGTGCGCGCCTGTTCTTCCGCTGTGGCGCAAATATCTATGTCATAGTTGGGTATTCCGTTGTATGGGCTTATTAGTGCGAAGTCCTCAAACGCTAAATAACCGTTTTTTCCTGCGCCCCGTCCCACAAAGATCAGCAGATCAGGGAAGCGCGGCAATCCGTCTTCCCTGTATACGCAACAATGCAAAGTGAACACGAATTTTTCCCACGGGAATAACTCAAAATCAAAATATTTTTCCAGCTTCATGTAGTTGTGAAGCTGTTCTGTGTTTATGGTTAAATTTTCGCTTTCAAATACCTTTTTTACGAATTTAACCAGCTTTTTTTGGTATAAACAGACTTTTTTTAGCCCTTTTTTACCCCCGTTTTCGACCATGTAAATATAGTCGCATAGTTCCGGTACGTCTTTATAATTCGTCGTCAAAGTCCCCACCGCCTAACATAGCGTTGGCTTTTAGCCCTAACTCTGCAAGCAGCTTTAACATTTGCGCATTTGTCTTGTTGAACATTTCCACGGCTTCGTTTTTTTTCATGCCGGACTGCCCGCCGCCGTTGTTGTATTTTACGATAGTTCCGCGCTTTTGAATGTCTTCGATCAGCAGGGTTTTTGTAACATACATAGCCATGTAGTCGTCGATCATATCGTCAAAAAATTTCCCGTATGTCCCGTTTGCTTCAAGCTGCTGCCGCAGATCGTTTTCAATTTCTTTGTACTTTTTTGTGCGTGTGATCCGCTTTACGTCCTCGCTCCTGCTATCCGGTTTCTTTGCCATGTATACCACCCCCTCATGTGCGCGCGAATTTCCGTTTTGTCTACCCCATGCCCCGTTTCCCGTCCGTCGCTCAAAATCCAAAACTTTTTGGGCGGGGGGATCATTTACCAGCGTTCCTCATTCACAAATTTATTTTTATTTTCTTTTTTCCAGCCCTTGCCCTTGTCATGCTCTTTATTGTGGCAGTCCTCACATAAAGGAATTAAATTGTTATACGTCACTCCGTTGTATGTGTATGTCCTCGACAATGCCAGTCGCGGATGCCGCCGCACCCACTGAACATGGTGGACGCTGCGGGCTGGCGTATGAAAGCCCCGCTTCTTGCAATGCTGGCACTCGTAATTATTTTCTTTCATAACCGCTTCGGATAGCTGCCGCCACTCTTTGCATTTATAGAATTTATACAGCTTGTCTTCTGCGATCAGTTGCTTGATCCATTTTTCCAGTGCGTCCTGTGTCATAGATATATAGCCCGCTCTCTTTATGCTGGGTACGACTGCCGCACCCAGCCGAAGGAAAGTATAAGGCATACAGCAAAATAAAAAGGGACGCAAACAACATCAAATTATAATTGTGTCGTCTGTGTCCCTCGTATCTTCGCTGTATGCCTTATTTACGGCTTTATTTTAACATATCCCCGTAATATATGCAACTTCTTATTTCTGCCCCAGCGTGGCGCGTTGTGGCGCGTCCTGCTGCCCTTTCCGTGTCCTGTCCTGCCCTGCTGCCAGCGTCGCTTTATATATTGCCGCCTGCTGCCGTCTGTGCCTATGTGAACGGCAGTTCTTCGTCTATCCCGTCCGGTATGTTCATAAAGCCGTCGTTGTCCGTCGGATAGTCCCCCGCTGCCGTCTGTGCGTTTCCCTGCTGCGCCTGTCCTGCTGCCGCCTTGCTTTCTGCAAACTCTTGATCTTCTGCCACTATATCCGTTGTATATACCTTTACGCTGTCGCGGTTCGTGTAGCTTCCCGTCTGTATTCGCCCTGTTAAAACAATCTTTGTCCCCTTGTGCAAATACTTTTCTGCAAACTCCGCAGCTTTCCCGAAAGCTACAACGGAAGGAAAGTCTGCGCCCGCGTCCTTTCCCCTGCGGTCTACCGCCAGCGTATACCGTGCTATACACATTTGTTCCTGTGAATCACCCTTTGCTGAATACCTCACTTCTGGATCGCGCGTCAGCCGTCCCATAAGTATAACTTTGTTCACTGTCTGCCCCTCTTACTTTCTTTTATTGTTTGTCCCGATCCAGCCCAAAATAACGACCGTTAAACAAATGATCGCTGTTATGATAATTGCTGTCATATTTACGTTTGCCATTTCTCTCACTTCCTTTCTGCCGCTTTATTTGCTATGATGATCGCCAGCGTGACCGGAAAAGCCACGCCCGCGAATATGCTATATTTTTTTATCTGCTTTTTCTGCTTTTCGTCGGCTTCCGGTGTTTTCTTTGATGATAAAAGAAACATATAATAGCCGAAGCCTATTGCTAATTCTATGTAGAGAAATACGGCTATTCCTGCCGCCACGCCTGCTGCCACGCTCATGCTTTCCCCGCCCCCATTTCCTTTTCTATCCTCATACACTCTTTAAGATATTCTTCGTGGATATTATCGAACCAAAATTCCCACTCTGCGTCGTGCTGCTCTGTTTCCGGTTTATCGTGGCTTTTAGCCATGATATGCGCCGCTTCATGTGCAATTATTTCTAATGCGTCCTTCCAGCTTAATTCTACGGCTACCCCGATCAGAAATTTTCCGTCACTGTCTTTCTGCGTAAATCCCCAGTTTCCGTCGCATTGTTCTTTTGGTAAAAATACAAGTTCCGCAGTAATATCATTTACTTTTCGGATTGTTTCAAAAAGAATGTCTAACGGATTGTTTATTATTTTTATCACTTGTTATCTTTTGCCCCCTTTCCCCTGTTTCTTTTTCACACGCCGGAAACGGACAGTTTTTGCAGTCCTTATTTTCACATTGTCCATTATTTGTATCTGTGAAAAAGCTGTATATACTTTCCGCTATTTTACCCACGTTCTGCCCGTTCCTTTCTTGCCTGTGCTTTCTGAATAATCAGTTTTATTTTTATAACTTCGCTGTCCTCTAAATATTCGCACACATTCGCAAGATCGGACGCGGCGGCGTACCGCTCCGCTTCGGCTTCCGTCATTTCTTCGTCGTCTGAATGAATTGTGAAGCCTGCTGCCGTGTCGCTCTCATTATCCGGCGCGCCTGCTGCCTGCTTAACCTCTGTTAATATCTCCTCGCCCTCTTTGACTGTGATTTTTGTTATTACCTCGATTTCTTTCATTCCCTTTTCCTTTCTACTCTTCCGACCAGCATATTAATGAATTATCCATGCTTATTGTTATTTTCTTTCCTTTTTCATTTTCGAAGGTTAATTTTCCATTCATTTCCCAGCATGGTGTTGTGTGTCTCCATCTCTTTATAAGTTTTCCATTAGGTGCATACCACTCTATTGTATTGACCATTATTTCCCCTCTATACCGTTGATCCTACATCGTCCAGCCCGTATTCCCGCTTTCTGCGCTTGCAGTCTTCCAGCACACGTTCCAAAATTCCCACTTCCTCGTCGCTCATATAGATATAATACTTTTCAAGCATTTTCAGCGCATGAAGGCGGCGCGCGTTTTCCTTTTCGTCCTCGTTTGTGTCGGTATCTGACATTTGATCCGTTTTCTGCTCTGTGATACTGCGCTTTTCCTTTTCCTCTCCCTTTTTCGCGTCCACCATTTCGCGGATTTCCTGCGCTTTTATGTCTTCGCCTGCTGCCACCCGTCCGGCAATCTCTTTTTGTTCGTTTTCCGGTAACTGGCTTGCTGCCGCTGCCGCTGTTACGCCCATTTCGCCTTTTTCAAACTGTTCTTTTACTTCCGGTACAGCATTTTTATTGATCCTGTTATAGTCCCCGATAACCGCCGCAGACGTTCCCATAATTCGCGCCACATAGTCCCGCACCCGTTCGCCGTGTTCCAAAATCAGCAGCTTTTCCCGCTGTGCCTGTTTCAATGCGTTTTTCCATTCCTCGGCTTCGATCATCTTGTCATAGTCGGTATAGTGGCGGTTAAATGCGTTTCCGATCAGCACATGAAGCCTAAACTCTGTTTCTGTCATATCCTTATAGCGGCAATTTACAACGCGGAAATTTTCTGCGCCGCCCTGCACTAACATTTCAATGGCTGCGCGCCGCCTGTGTCCGCTTGCCAGCCAGTATTCGCCGTTTATGCGCCCTAATATTAAAGGCTCATGCAAGCCGCCCGCCATTTCGATCCCTGCTGCCAGTTCCTCTATTTCGTCCATGCTGTATTTGTTGTGTTTCGTCACTATGATTTTTTCATAGTCCAGCCGGATTTCTGCAAAATCCTTTTCAATCGCTTCCGCTTCCCCTGTCGTCGCCGCGTTCATAATTTTTTTAATATCAAATGCCATTTTAGCTTTCCTCTCTTTCCATTCGCTCCTGTAATGCCTTTATGCAGGCGTTATGTAGCTTTATGTCGTATGTGTTTGTACCGTCCACTTCCGCGCCCACTCTGTACCTTTCCAGCCGTTCGATCGCTTCCGCGCTTGTTATTTCCTCTTTTTCCGTCTGCTTTTTTCTTATGCGTTCAATTTGTCTTTCCAGCTTTTCTTCTTTGATCTGCTCTACTGCGCGCTTGCAGTTTAGCATTTCTTTCATTTGCTCTAACATAATTTGTGTATCTGCGATTTCCTCACACAAATTATCATAGTTTTCGCCGCTACATCTATAACAGGCATTTTCAAAATCAAATTCAGCTTTCCCGCACTTTAAATCTTTTCGCCAAAACTTATTGATCGCCTGTGTCAGTTCTGCCATTTCCTCTATACACTGGCGGGATTGCGCGTCATACCCGTACCGCAATACAATTTCCTGTATTCTTTCATCAGTCATTTTTTACACCCCCGCTTTCTTTATCGTGTTATTAGATATTCTTCTACAAATTTTCTGTATGTGAGTGCTGCCACGCTGCGCGGGCTGTACTTTTCCAGCGGCTCTTTGTAGTATGTCGCCGCCGTTACCTTGTCCGACCGTCTGATCCGCGTAAAAAATACCCTGTATCTGCAATTTTCACGAAGCCATTTTTCTGCCGCTTCGTTTTCCGGTGTCTTTCTGTAATTTGTCAAAAGTATTCCGGCGATCCGAAGCCCCGCGTTCAATGCCTGCAGTTCCTCGATCTGTGCCGTTATCGTCTCTACACCGTCCAGTGCCCAGTTGTCAAGCGTGATCGGGACTATCACTTCATCAGCGGCGCATAATGCGTTAATGGTACACATAAGCAGCGCAGGCGGGTTATCAATAATGCAATAGTCATATATCTGTTTTACCCCCTGCAAATACTCTTTTACCCTGTTTTCCTGTCTCTCCGTGCCTGTGCGGATCGCGTTGTCTGCTTCCAGAAGGGAAATGTTCGCGTTTACAATTTCGATCCCTTGCTTTTCCTGTATGATCGGTGTACGCCTGTATAAAATTTCCGCTGCGCCGCAAGTATCTTCCCCGCCGTCGTAACAATCGCAAAACTGGCTTGCGTTCCCCTGCGGATCATTGTCGATCAGCAAAACGCGCTTCCCGTGCTTTTCTGCCAGCAGCGTCGCCATATTGATCGCGGTTGTGGTCTTTCCGACACCGCCTTTTAAGTTGATGATTGCAATAGTTTTCATGTGTCGTCTTTCCTTTCCTTCGTTTTTGTTGTCTTATTAGTCATATTCTGCAAAACTCACGTTTTTAAGGACACAGGCAGCGCAGCTTTCCGAATTTTCCCCGTCGCCGCAGTCTTTTGGTGTAAAATCCCCGCCGAAAATACATTCCCCGCGCATTGCCGCTTCTGTCAATATAGCTTTCAGCGTGTCCACATCTTCCCCGCTGCAATATATTTCCATTCGTTTCTGCGGTCTGCACGGTTCGGATGCCGGATTGCTCAAAATTGTATGTACTCCCTGTAAATAGCTTTCTAACTCCTGCGTGGCTTCTACTCCGCTATAACATACCGTAACTTTGTACCCCTGTTCTTTTAGTGCCTTGATCCACTCTTTTTGATGATCTGTGGGCTTGTTTTTGCCGTATTTCATTTCGATATACAAGCCTGCGAAGCCATTCATTGGGACGGGTAAGCAAAGATCGGGTACACCCGCTTTTACTCCCATAGCCTTGAAGCGCGCCGCTTCCCTTGCGTCCCTCTTTCCCCCGTTCGGGATATGAAATAATAACTTTAGTTCGGGGAAGCGTCCGGCGTTCCATTCTGCCCAGTCTATCACGCCCATTTGTTCCGTATCTTCCCCGCGTTTTAAATTCCCGTACATTCTGCCGCCCTCCTTCTCGCAAGTTCCCTTGTCGATTTTGCCACTTTCTTTGCTTCGTCCGGCGTTATTGGTTCTGCCATTGCTACCGCCATTCCTGTGATCTCAAATAACGGCTTTCCTTTTCCGGTCAATTCTTCCAGCATATCGTGATTTTCAAGAATAGCCTGCGCGATCGCCTGCGCCTGCTGTACTGTCATTATCTTAGTTTCCCACTGTATAAAATTTTCAATTTCTTTTCGCTGTTTCTCTGTCATTTTCTCCCCCCTACGCGCCGTAGTGAAGCCCGATCCCGTCCGCAAGTCCAGCCGCAATCGCTTTCCCAATTTCTAAACCTTCCCGCGCCGTCAATCCTGCTGCCGCGTCTATTTTTTCAATATCCGTCATTTCCAGTGACTTTCCGCATACTGCCATATCTGTGCCATGTGCCATATCAATGCCCATGTATATCTGTTTTCCGTCCGGCGTTGCGCTCTGTGCTGCGCTTTGTCCTGCGCCTGCTGCCGTCGGCTCCTTCAGATACGCCGCAGCTTCAGCAAATAATTTGAATTTATTCGCCCTGTACCAGCGTTCCTGCCCTAAATCGTTTTTTACCTTGATTTCTTTTAACTGCCACGGTTTTCTGCCCGCTTTCACGTCCAGCGCGTCGTACATTTTCCCGAACGTCAGCGGCAGTCCGTCCGCTGTCCTTGTCCTCTTAAATTCTGCTTTCATGTAGTATTCTCCTTTCTTCCAGTTCTTTTTTTACGTCTGCGCTTTTCCTGTTGTACCACCCGTCTACGTTATATCTCAAATACCGGATATATGCGCCTACTTTCCCGCGCTCTCTGCTGTATGGGTTTTCTTTTAATGCTCTGTCTAATGTCATTTTTTCTTTTTCTCCCTCTGCGGTTTCTCTGTGATCTGTACTTCCCCTGTTTCTAGGTTTAGTGTGTAGCTTTCCTTTGTCCGTTTCCGGCTTGTCCCGTCATAAATCAGTGTATATGTAAAATACATAAAGCCTGTTACCTCATGCCACGCTTCTGCCACGCTGTCTTTGTCTAAATACCAGCCCTTTGGTATCTCGATTGTATGATTGTAAGCGTTTTTTGATCGTACCGTCGTTTTTGTCGGCTGCGGTATCTTTAGATTTTTACTGGAATTGTACCGCCTGCCGGAAAAGCCCTCACACGTCTTCATAGTCTTTTCTGAATATTTCACAAAATACGAAGCCAGCTTCCTGTATTGCCCGCTTTCGTCTAACGGCTTTATTGTGATCCAGCCCTTATCCCAGCATTTTTTCAGCTTTGCGATCTCTATGGCATTTAATACCATGTGAACGTGTGCCGCTCCCCTCTCCCCTACCTCTGCCACCCACACATACTTTACAACGTCCCCAGCCTGCTTGTATGTTTTCCGTATATCCCGAAGCAGCTTGTCAACGTCTGCCCTTAGTTCCTCTTTCCCTGCTGGGCGTTTATCCTTTTCATACGACCATGTAATATACAGGCTCGTACTATCAAAGTTTTCGTTTAATATCCATGTCAATTTCTTTACTGCCTGTCTGCTGTTTACTTTCTTCTGTGCTTCGCTTGTCTTATTTTCTTTCTGTCTTCTCGATCCCTCTTTTGTGTCGGTTCGTGTTGCGTAATAGTATGTATGCTGTTTTGTCTTTCCAGCCCTGCATGTCTCATGTCTATATGGCATATCCCCACCACCTGTCGATAAAATAATATACTTAACAAGTCGTAACGGCGGCTTTAAAACCGCCATTTTCCTTGACTTTTTACCGTACACGGCGTATACTATTACTAGGTTTTAATTTTAGCTGTGTACGGCTTGACCGCTTTGGATTTCCCGATCCGAAGCGGTCATTTTTCGTCTTTCTTTTCTCGGTTTTCAATGTGCGCTTTATTTTGTGTCGCCTGCTGCCGCGCCGTTTTCTCCGGTGTTTCCGAATACCCCCCCCCGAAAAGAAAATCAAAACGCATTTGCGCCATTTCGTCCCGCAGTCGTTTGTCTGCTTCCGTGAAATAGTCTTTTTCGATCTCAAAGCCTAAAAAATTATGCCCCGTCCGGTATGCTGCCCGCAGACACGCGCCCGATCCCGCGTGTGTGTCCAGTATCTTGTCGCCTGCTGCCGTGTAATTCTGTATTACCCACTCATATAACCGGATCGGTTTCTGCGTCGGATGGAAGGTGTGATCTTTCTGCAATTCTGCGCGGTTTATAACTACGATCCGCGTGGGCTTCTGAAATGTTGTGTATGCTAATTCGCAATCACTCATAGAAAGCCCGTGCTGCCCTTTATCCCACACAATCCAGCCTTTTGTGCCTGTCCTCAAATGCTCTACAAAGTAATTACCGCCCCATATAATCTGATTGACGCTTACCCGCTCCAATTCTCGGAAATACTCTGCGGACGGGATCGCCTTGTCCCAGTCTTTCTTTTCGTGCGCCTTCCGGCTGTGTTTCGGATTTTTATTGATATTCAGTCTTTGCCCGTCAATCCCGATCCCATACGGTGGATCAGTTATTGCGACCTCGAAAAACTTATCCGGTATTTCTTTCATGGCTTCCATGCAGTCCAGATTGTAAAGCCTGTTTAACTCAAACATTGCCCGCGCCTTCTTTCTCTTTCATTTCCTCGATCATGCGCGCCAGCCCGTCCGCTGCTTTTTCCCAATCCCTTGCTTTCTGCTGAAGTTCCTTTATTTTCGTATTTGCTGTATGTAGCCGATCTTTCAAGCTGTCATTTTCCTGCAATAGCCGCACGATCTCCGCTTTCTGCTGCGGGGCGGCGTTCATTATTTCCGGCGGTACGCGTCTTCGCAATTCCGGCTTTTCAATCACTGTCAAAACGGCGCGGCTTTCGTATCTGTCCACGGTCATTTCCTGCCCGCAGCGGACGCATTTATAAACCGTGTTATCTTTCAGATCGTCCGGTAATATCTGCGCCCTGCATTTCAAGCAAACGCACTGGCTTTTGTTTTTAACTGAAAATGATCTTTTTACTGCCATATTCCACCTACTGCACAAATTCGTTATTGTCGCTGATTTCCCGCACGACCTTTATTTTGTCCTTTGCCATTTGCATGATCCGGCAGCGAAGCCCCGTTCTGATCGTTACCGTTGCGACCTTCATTTTTTTGTCGCAGATAGCGTCTATTGTATTTAATAAAATCTGCTGCACCGCGTCCGGCTGCCTGTACTCCCCTGCGTCCTCTCCAAACAATTCCCCCACGCGCTGTTTTGCCACCGTCCTGCGGTTTGCGCTCTCTTGATATTCCCGCGCTTTGTCGCACTCGCACAACATTGTGGCGGCTTCCTCTAACTGCGGGGCGGTCATTTCCGCGCCGTCCTCTACGATCACGCTTTGACCGCAGAAACGACACGCGCCGGAAGAAGCCCCAGTCTTGCTTTGTCTTGCCATGTTCTCTTTTCTCCTTTCATGTGTTTTTTTATTCTGCTTTCACAAGTGAAAGTTTTTCCCGCTCAACCCCTGCTATATATGCGGATTGTCCGCAATGCTCGCACTTTTCCGTTTTGATTGTCAGCCCTTTTCCTCTCACAACGGAAACGATCGTTACTACCGTTCCAGCACTTACCACGCTTCCGGCTTTATTCCGTATTTCGCAATTAACAGTTGCCTTTTTTCCTTTCAGAAAATTTCCTGTAAATTTTTGTGGTATCATTCTTTCGATCCCTCCGCATCAAATAATTTCAGTACCCATTCAAAATCATCTACCATTTGCCCCATGAAATTGTGTGGGTAATTCTCGTTTGCTTTTATCTCCTGTATGCGCTTTTCGATCTTCTCCTGTGCATTTTCATAAATCCCCAGCCGATTAAAACAATCGTTGATCGCGCACCCTTTACAGTCCACGCCTTCGTCCGTCTCCGCTTTGCAATACTCGCAACAAAGATCGCAGTCGTCCGCGCCGCCCAGCCTGTCTATGCTGCATAATTCTTTCGGTACATACTCGCCGCAATATTCTATTGTCAATCTTTCCATGCTTTTCTCCCCCCTCATGTGAAATATTTAATAATTGCCAGTGCCGCTTCTATTGCCGTAACAAGCGCGGCAGCAAGTCCCGCCGCCGATATGATCCGCTGCGTGTAAAGCTGCCGGACGCGGCGCGCCCACATTGCTTCCCGTACTGGATTTATAGCTTTGTCGTCTATGTACTCATGCGCAAATATTTTCCGTGTGTCCTCGCCGCCATAGTTCTCTATATTTTCCGCTGTATTTTCGTTTACATAGTCAAATACAAGCCCCTGCCCCTCACACCACTCCACCGCGTCCTGCAGGTCTTTTCCTTTCCGGCAAGTATACAGAATGAGGATCGCCCCGCCTTTCTGAAGCTGCTTGCAATGCTTAATCATTTTCGGGATCGGCTTTATAATTTCGGGGAATTTTGTTTCTGCCAGTGTCCCGTCAAAATCTACCGCAACGATCCGGCGGTATTCCGGCGCGCTCATGCTTTCGCCCCTTTCCCTATGCGCACCCAAAAAGGACGGCGCGTAGCTTCAATCCTTTTCGCTGCTTTTTCTCCCGCCTGCCCAACAACTTCGATCACGTCCCGCAATTCCTCTTTTGTCATAAGTCCGAAGTGTTGCATGGCGTTGGCGTACCCTGTCGCAATCCCCGTCCGCGCGATCGCGTCTTCCCGATCCGTTGCCGCCCTTATCTCCTGTAATAAATCATTTAACTGTTTCAATCCTGCGATCTGCTGCCGACCTTTTCCGCGCTGCAAATATATTTTTGCTTCTTTTGCTGCTTCCGCGCCTGCTGCCGCGTTCCTCTCCATTTCACGCGCTGCCAGCCTGTGCATAGCGGCATGATCCACTTTTGTCATAATTACAATGTCAGCCGTCGCCTGCTGCCGCCTGTCATTTGCATAAATGCCGAAAACTTCTTTTAATTGTCCTGTCATTTTGCCCCTGCCCTTTCCTCTTTGCTTTTTGCTTTCAGTTCCACGACGCTTACTTCATAGCTTGTACCTAAATACGGCAGCTTTCGCCCCTGTATGTGTTTCTTGAAATTGCGGGACTGAAAACGCCCATATATTTCTACATAGTCCCCGACTTTCAGATCGGCGGCTTTTTCTGCCTGCCCGTTCCAGCACACACACGGGATATAATACGCGCCCGTGGGCGTATTTGCCGCCACCACAAGCCTTGTCACTGTTACCCGCCGCCCTCTCGGTGTTCGCCTTTTTGTTTCGCGTCCGCTGGGCGGTTTACATATATTCCCGCAGATTGTCACTTCGTTTTGATCCTCTACTGGGGGATCATTCACGGCGATCATTTCTGCAAAGATGAAGACTTTCACGCGGTTTTCTTCCGGTTTTGGATCGTGTACGTTTTCCGACCGGATTTCGCCGCCGCAGAATATTTCCGCGCCCTCTTTTATCCTCTCCAGCATTTCCTTTGATCCGGCGGCGCGCCCGTCGTACTGTAAAATAAATGTGTCTTCTGTATCACTGGGGCGCGTTCGTGTCAATTCTACTTCGTACACTTTGCGCGCCCAGTCTGCCGCGTCAACTATCAACGCGGGCTGGCTGGTAACGCGCCCCACAATCCCGATCGTGTTATTTCTGCTCATGCTTATTTATCCCCTTTCATATTTTGGTAACTTTCCCGCCCGCGCGTAAAAGTCGTATAAATCCGCTTTACAGTGCGCCAGTTCGTCCCGCAGCCACATTATTTCTGTCTCTGCGTCCTCTGCTTTCTGTGCGGCGCGGGTATAGTCCGACAAAATCCGGTCTTTATCCTCGTTTAACTTTTTCGTGCGTTCCTCATACTTTCCGACTACTTCCGCGTATGCTGCCGGACTGATCCAGCCCATGCGCTGCGCTGTTTCCGCTGTTACACATCCCAGTATTTGCATAACTTTTTCAAACGCCATACGCACCCCGAAACAATCCACAAAAAGCTGCAATGCCGTTTCTTCATCTATTGCGCACATATCCCGCAAACTGTCGTCTGATAATCTCTTGACATACTTTACCAACGCCTGCTGACTCTCTATTCCCTGTACGCCGTCTCTCGCAAAAGTACGAAGTACCGTTTCAACTGCCCTTCTGCTCGTTTCCAGCCCTTTAACTTGCCATATTTGCTTTTCGCTCACGCTCTCTTTCCTCTCTTTCCTGTTTATAGTTTTTCAGATCGTCGATTGCTCTTTTATAGCAGTCTATTATTTCCGTTTCTTTTTCTCTTACAATGCACCTTCCGCGTGTTTCTCCGCTATATTCCCATATCTCGATCAGATCGTCTTCGCTCTCATATATGCTAGAGTGCATATGCGACCGCAGATTATATTTTTTTCGTAACGGATTGTATATTTCATAGAATTTTCTAACTATTTCCCTATATTCGTCTTCCATGTGCCGCCCTCTATGTAATCAACAAGTTTCCGCAGTTTTGCCGCTACCCCCCCCCCCATAAAGTCAATCAGTCGCATTTGTGCGGTTTCCTGTCTGTATCTTTCCTGCGATAATTTGAAATAATGTTCGCTTAACTCGAAGCCCACGAATTTATGCCCTGTATTCCGGCAAGCTATCAGTGAAGAAGCCGATCCCACGTGCGTGTCTAAAATCGTGTCGCCTGCTGCCGCAAAATTTATCAATATCCATTCATACAACGCCACGGGCTTCTGTGTCGGGTGTATGCGGTACTCTTTTTCTTTCATGTTCTCTTGGATCATGCCGTGCCATGTATATTTGTATCTGCGGACGGCGGTTTTAAAGGAAGTCCACGCCAGTTCGCAGTCTGCAAAATCACTGTTTCCGTTATTCTTGTCCCACACAATCCAGCACGGGCTGTCATATGGTATTTTTGAAATAAAGTGGTTTGCGCCGAAAATGATCTGATTTTTGCTAACTCTGAATAATTCCCGAAAATATACTTCGTCCGGCGGCTTTACGTCGCCGCCTGCAAACGGTGTATACGCTTTCGACGTTGCCAGCTTTGACCGTGTACCGTTCTTTTTTCCGTTTTCCTTTATCCCATACGGGGGATCGACGATTGCAAGATCAAAATATCCGTCGGGGAAGTCTTTCATTCCCTGCATACAGTCCATGTTGTAATAGCCGTATTCAAGCATTGCCGCCACTCTCCTGTTTTTTCAGTTCCGCTTCTGCAAGTTCGATAAAACCTTTTAAGTCCGCGATCCGCTGTTCGTATTTTTCATACGCTTTTTTCGCTCTCTGATACTGCCATAAAAGGAATACTCTTTCTTGTGAAGTTTCCTTTTCCATGTATTCCGATTTCGCTTTTTTGATTTCCTGTTCTAAATCGCCGCTATATGAATAAACTTTTTGATCCTTTTTTCTTTTTGCCCTCATGTGTCCCCCTATGTATCAAAACAGGCTCATTTGCCCGTCACATTGCTTCTTTTTCGGTATGCGCGGCTTGTATTTACATTCTTCGGGGTTTTTACTCCGGCAGATATAGAAAGCGTCTATTTCGCAAAAATCAAATAACTGGCAAGCGTCACGAACGGAAGTTTTTTTAATCATTATGTTTAATTCCTCGCATACCGCTTCCGTTTCGTCCTGCGCTATGCAATGTATACAATATCTACAATAATGTTTCATGCTTTCCGCGTCCTCATTATGTGTATTCCTCGTAAATGTTGCCCCACTCGTCCATTCTCATTTGCCCGTCGCAACTGTCGTCTTCCATCCACCATTTAAAGACTTTCTTTCCGGTTCTCCACCCTTCCATTATCTTTAATCCTCTGCGCTTTCTTTCTACCAGCATTTTGTCAAATGCTCTGATATACGCTTCTTTATATTTTGGGTATCTCTCAAACTCTGCCCAGCGTTTCTTTGCTGCTATAGGGCAGCCGATACACCCAACGCGGCAGAAGCCTTCCTCATAAAGCGGATTTAATTCTATTTTTTCATGCCGGATATACCACCATAAAAAATCGTCTTCCCAGTCAATCAGCGGATTTATTAAAGTTTTTGTTGTCCGGTAACAACTTTCTACAAGCTGCCGCGTTTCTGCGTTATCTAAATTTAAAATAATTACTCCGCCCTTATCATTAGCGCGTAAATCCTCATTTTCATTGGCTTTCTTTTTTAACTCTTTAGTTGCCTTTGCAAATACAACCGTACCTTGATTATTTTGTCTGCTTTTGCTTTCTGCCTTTCTTACTCCCGTTACCAGCTTTTCGCCATGTCCCGAATACTCTTTTAAATCTGTGCAGCAATACCGCATTAACCGCGTCGGCGGCGTTGCATGATCCACGATCAACTGCCACATTGTCCGCTTTGGATAAATTATGTTGTACTCAATCCCTGCTGCCCTGTGTTTATCTCTTTCACGTCTGATAAAACGAACCGTTTCCGGCGCGTCTACCGTTGTATGATTATGCTGTACCAAAAAGGCATATCGTATTTTTCTTTTGCCAGCATGGCAATGTGTTTTAGTACGCTGCTATCCTTGCCACCGCTATCCGATATAACGCAACCGGAATTTTGACATAATAAATGTAATAACTCGATTGCGTCCTTTGCTTTTCTTTCCATTAGGTTTCCTCTCCTGTCGTCTGCCCCAGTATTATTTTTTTGAAAATACTTTCAAAGATCGGTACTGCAATGCTATTTCCCGCCTGCCAGTATAGCGGCATTGTATAACGCCCGTTTTTCTCCTGTACCGCTGCCGCCGCGTCAAAATCTGCGTCCGTGTAGCCCTGTAATCTCCAGCACTCTCTTTCTGTCAAATACCTATACCGACCACCGCCGCAGTCTATAACCTGTGTTGGCGTTCTGTCCTGTCTTGTCGTGATTGTATAGGCATAGTCTTTTATAATATTTGCCCGCCGCACTACTCCCTTTTTGCCGATTGCGCTGTATACGCTCGGTTGTGTAACGTCGTATACTTCCGGCGCGTCCGGCAGAAGAAATTCTTTTATGTTCCGCATTGGCGACTTTATCAGATCATCAAAATTAAATTTTTCATTCCCCAGTATTGAAATTGTGAATACGCGCTGCCGCGCCTGCGGAAGTCCGAAGTCCCTTGCGTCCAGTATGGCGTAGCTGTTTGTATACCCCAGCCGCGTCATTTCCTCTATGTATTTATTAAAATTTGCTATCATGTGCCGCGATAACACGTTTTTGACGTTTTCCCATATTACAACACGCGGCTTCCATGCTCCCATTTGATCTATAATGTGAATTGTTTCCCACATAAGGCTTGAACGTGTCCCGCTTCCCTTGTCTGCGCCTTTTCCTCTGTTTATCCTGCCGCCTGCTGCCGTCGCTTTCCCTTGATGCCCTGCGATCGAAAAATCTTGGCACGGGCTACCGTGTATAAGAATATCCGGTTTTAAATTCCAGCCCACGACCGACTGCGTTTTATTCTGCAATTCATCTTTGAAAATCGCATTGTATGATCTAACCGCCTTTTCGTCGATTTCTACATAGTCAATGCTTTTTACTGGTATTCCTATATTCCGCAAGGCGCAGCGCGGCGATCCGATCCCGCCGAATAATTCAAGTATTTTTACCATTTCGGGAATACCCCCCCGAAAAGTCCAGCGTCCTTTTTCATTTTTCGTTGTCCTTTCGTGTCGTCTGTGTCCTCATACTATCTAGGTGGCGATCTTGCTTTCATACCCTGCCACCCCGCTTTCCGGCGTGTGCATTGTGTTGTGGCTTTTCACATTAAAAAGCTACTGAAAACCTGTTGACCGTCTGCGCGCTCTCTAGCATGGCGCGTCCGCTGCCATTTTCCCACAATGCCCTGTACTCCGGCTGTTGGCTTGCCTTCGTCAGCCGCAAGGTTGCCGTCCTTGCAGGACGGGGACTGCTGCCCCGTTTCGGCTATTTTCAGCTTTGTTAATCTCCCCAAAATCTTTTACATGCTCTTGATCTTCCGCTTCTCTTATCTCTGCTTCGTCGTATTTTGCAATACCCCCGCTTGCCGCCCCTTATTCCGTCTTTTGCGGGTAAATAGTTTAAACACTCTTCACAATGCCTGTATTTATCCCCGTCGCCGCTTTTTTCTTTTTCGTCCAGCCCCAGCCACCATTCGGGATTGTTCCGGCATTCCTCATTTGGGCAGTTGTCGCAGCTTTCTTTTTTGCACTCTCCGCAAAATGTTTTCTGAAAAGCTGTGTCCCACGGCGCGTCTAAAACCGGAAGACTTTTTAAAAATGCGCCCAGCGTTTTGGGGCTTTTTGTCAGTTCGTCGTATATCCTCATTGTGTCCCCCTTATCCGATCGCCCGCTGCGCTGTGTCTGCACTGTATCTCACACTATCCGCAACTATTGTCTTTCCCCGCTCCAATTCTCTGTAAATGGTTGCGATATGAACGCCGACTGCTGCTGCAATCGCCTTTTCATTCATTCCGTTGTTATACATTGCTTCGATCTTCTGCCTGTCCACAAATACAAGTCGTTTATACTTTCTTGCCACTTTCTTCGCCCCTTTCTGTGAATTTGAGTAAAAAAATAATGCGTATGAGTTCCGAAAAACTCATACGCACTTTACATTTTTACATACATTCTTATATAAAAAAATTAAATGCGATAGAGT
>ERZ808054.711-NODE-711-length-26106-cov-8.046064_pt1 | contig 26106 bp, 23 predicted proteins | sample MGYA00380201_ERZ808054 | MGnify/ENA primary metagenome ERZ808054 (study PRJEB31490, sample SAMN06133419) | mouse gut metagenome | isolation source: Z5_2 | host: mice | place: China: Chengdu | collected 2015-05 ...
GATCAGGAACAGGATCATTAAAAAACCATGGGAAACAGCTGAAATCATATTTTTCTGTTCCGCAAGCTCCGTCTTTAAATCCATATAAGAAACGAGCGTTATATCTTGTTTTCCGCCCAGCATTTTCTGTAATTTTGTTTTGAGATCCTGCCCTCCCTGGCTGCCTGCTGATATAACAATTCTCTGTATACGAGTATCCATGCCTAAATGTTCTAATAGATTTTGGTGGACGATCAGATCACATCCCGATGCCTTGTATCCCCGGTAAGTGATATTGCTAGAAACAATGGCCAATACGCTTACTGCAAATTCACTTCCATCCGATTTATTGAAATACAGCACATCCCCCGGAGATAAATTGGATATGCCGTCATCAACAGCCATGATATATTTGCCTGTTTCCAGCAACCCGGAATCAAATGTCCCGGCAGTGATATACTTTTCGACACCTTCCAAAAATTCACTGTCGTATCCATACAGAATGGAGTCAATATCTTCATATCCTATCCCCAGCTCCATATATTCCTCCGGCAGCTCCATATAATTTTCTGCGGATTGTTCTGCCCACCAGATACGATCATACATGATTGTATGATACCTTTCTATTTCCTCATGATTGTTCAATTCATGAAGGAAGTCTGCATCCAGCAGATCTATGTGCTCCCTTCCTCTTGAAACCGTATCAGAAATCTGTATGCTGTAGTCCCCTCCTATCGTCAGGTTCGTCAGTCTGTCTAAATTCATGCTTCCTATGATGCTGCCCGTCACGATAAACAGAATCAATGTTGAGGCCACAGAAAGGATATGAAAGGCTAATTTTCTCTTATGCCTGGAAATATAGGTATATGCCAGATATTTTATGCTGATTTGATCGACTTGCTTTCCCCCATTTCTGTTTTTGATATTTACGGGATTGTAATGATACGCCCCTGTCACGGATATGTGCATCATTTTTCGCAAGGGAGCGCCTGATGCGAACAGCACGATAAAATATCCTATGCCCGCAGCCGTAACAAAAGAGAGCATCGGAATGTCTGTGACAATCTCTGACATGCCCCTGTTCATCTTATTTGTAAGAGGAACCACACAAATACTCATACCTGCCCCGATGGCAATGCCTGCCATGATGCCCAGCGTGCCTAAGATCAATGATTCGTAAAGGACAAACATCCTTAATTGCAGATATGTTGCTCCTATTGCTTTGAATATCCCATATATTTTTATATTCTGGCCGAAATAGATATTGTAGATGTTCAGCACAACGATTACGGCTACAAAAAGGATAAAACATATAATGATCGCCAGCCCGAAAACATCCTGTATTTCAATACCGAACGCATCCAGGTATGCAGTATTATAATTGATATTTTCCTCACGGATTCCCATGGCAAGTGCCAGGTCTTCAACCTGTTTCCTACATTCAAAATTTGATCTCAGCCGTATTTTCACATTGCGGGAAATTTTCTTTGATATACTCTCCAGAAAATCTTCATCAAAAATAACATAAGCAATATTACCTGCCCTCAGCGATTCTATATCGCCCAGAATACCCACAATCTGAAAATCCTTTTCTATCCGGCGGACTGCTCCGGTATCGATGTCCGCTATGTTCAATGACAAACGTATCTTTGCACCCGGTTCAGCTCCCAATCCCAATGTTTCCATAACCCACCTGTCCATAACGATTTCATCTTCTCTCTGCGGCATATGTCCTGCATAGAGATGATAAACTTTTTCCAGATCTTCAAAAGAAACAACCTGCGGCGAAATATAATTGCTGACAATATCTTCATTGACAATCTGCACATCATCAGCTCTGTAGGTGATATAACTCCCGCAAATCTCATGGCTCTTCTCTATTCTTTCAAGCTGCCATATCCCCAGACTCCTATATTCCGCATGATATTCCCCTTCCTTTTCCAGCGCCTCCTTTTTTTCTAGGCTCCTGTAACTGTTCCAGTATGTGATCACGCTGAAAACAAGGCATACTGACAACATGATCGTGAATATGATCAGTAAGCTTCTGCGTTTCTTATAAAAGATATTTTTTATGGCAAAATGCCACATCGTTCCGTTCTTCATTTTCGTTTCAACTCCATCATCATTTTTGGATAACCGCAGCCCCATCAACTACTCTTATGATTGTGTCTGCCTCTCTTGCAAGCATCTCATTATGGGTGACGATCAGCAGTGTCTGGTCAAACCTTTTACATACATCCAATAATAATCGGAATACCTTGCTGCCTGTCTTACTGTCTAAATTCCCTGTCGGTTCATCTGCTAAAACGATTGACGGTTTCATGATCAGTGCTCTGGCAATCGCCACACGCTGCTGCTGCCCTCCAGATAGTTCTTCCGTAAAACTGCTTTTTTTGGCAGACAGTTCCAGACGCTCCAACAGTTCACATGCGAATGCTTTGTCTAATGATTTCCCGTCAATCCCTACTGGCAGAATGATATTTTCCCATACATTCAGAAAAGGCATCAGATTATAGGCTTGAAAAATAAATCCGATATTCCGGCGTCTGAACACAGTCAGGTTCTTTCCTTCATCATAAATAGATGTCCCTTTGATAAAGACCTTTCCGGCATCCGGCTTATCCAGACCACCGAGCAGGTTCAGCAAGGTACTCTTACCCGCGCCTGATTGTCCTATAATAGAAACGTATTCTCCCTTACTTATACTGATATTTACATGATCGACGGCTTTCGTCACTGTTCCGTTATGACTGTAATACTTTGACAAATCTGTTGTTTTTAAAATTTCCATACCTGTCCTCACACTCCCTTTCCTATCCATTAGGATATCATCCATTTGACAACAAACAGACAACATAGAAAAATGAATGCAAAAAAATACAAAAAAGAAGCTGCCTTTCACAGCCTCCTCTTTGACGTATGTTATTTCACCTGAAAAATTGCCCTTGCCATGCCCCCGCCCTCAGAACGGTTTTCCACGGCGAGCTTCCCTCCATGTTTTTCACAGCATATCCGGCTGATATACAATCCAATCCCCAAATGCTGCGGGTCCGTCTGCTGACGCCCTCCCCCAGCCTGGTATATGTCTTCTGGCAGTGAAAATCCCTGCGGATATCCTTTTCCATCATCCGCCACTTCCAGCGTCAAGCTGTCTCCCTCAAGGAAAAATCGGACTGAGACATTCTCATTTGCAAACCGCAGAGCGTTGGCTATCAGGTTTTCTGCCACTTCAAGAACAAATCCAGCATCTGCGTGAAAATCTATATCAGCACATGCTGGAATGAATGTCACTTTTCTCCCGTACTCTGCCTCTAACACCCCTGCCGACATCCGTATCCTAGATTCCAGCTGTTTCAGGCTTGTCTGTTCCCAAACCGCTTCTCTGGATTCCAGCCCGGATAATATCCGCATCGTTTCCACAAAACGGTTCATTCTGTCAATCTGCTCCATGCCTTCCCGCAGCATTTCTTCTATCTTCTCCTGGCTTAATGCACTCCCGGGCAAAAATTCCAGCAGCATTTCCTGATATCCCCGCAGGGTAGCAAGCGGTGTGCGGATATCATGGGCTATGGCTGCACGGAGCATCTTTTCTGCTTCCACCATACGCCACATCTTCCGGTTATTTGACTCCAGTTCTGTACGCATCTTCTCAAATTCTGCACATAATTGTCCCAGTTCATCCTGATTCTCATAGTTGATATGAAAGTCCAGGTTATTCTCCTCAATCTGCCTTGAGGCAGCCTTTAACTCCTGCAAAGGCTTCTGTACCTTGTTACGGTAAAACAACCGTACCGCGATCACAATTCCAGGGACAGCGAACACCAGAAATCCATATACGAGAATAAAATCACACAATTCTATAAGAAACCTGCTCTGCTCAGACCTGATATATAAATCCGGTCTGGCAGGCAGATTCCCATCATAATATACGGAATCGTCACTGATTTCCTTTGCAGACTGCACCTGAACGCCGAAAGCAGTTGCTCCATAAGCTGCGATCCACAGCAGAAGACTCACGAAAAGACTGATAAAAATATATAGAATGACAGACTTTCTGATTGACAGGTTTCTTAATTTATCCATTTATAGCCCACTCCCCAAACCGTCTCAATATAATCCCTCTGTGTATGCTCCGCCAGTTTTTTCCGAATCCGCCGGACTAACTCCGTAACACTGCGGCTGTCACCCTCTGCATCGCAGCCGCAGATTCTCTCATAAATCTGCTCTCTGTCAAATACCTGCCCCGGATGCATGGACAAAAATTCAATAATAGCATACTCTGTCTTTGTAAGTTCTATTGTCCCGCCTTCTACTTCTACCTCTCTGGCGGTATAATCTATCATCATTCCATTGTGTGCGTAATATTTTGTATTCCGCTGCCGGCGTTCTTCCCGATTCAGATGGGCTGTTATCCTTGCTTCGAGTTCCTTCAAACTAAACGGTTTTAATATATAATCATCCCCGCCGGACAGCAAACCGTTTACCCTGTCCTGCTCCTCCACTCTTGCCGTGAGAAAAAGAATCGGACAAGATACCTTATTTCGAATGTGTCTGCATACTTCCAGACCGTCCATATCCGGCATATTGATATCCAACAGAATCAAGTCCACTCTGTCACGGCATTTCTCTAATGCCTCTGCGCCAGCAGCCGCACTCCGCACATCATAGTTCTTCATGGTAAAATAATTCTCCAGCATTTTCACTAATGCCTTGTCATCATCTACGATCAAAAGTTTATACTGCATGTTATCCTCCTCTCTCTATTTATATCGAAGAATTTTCTGCTAAGTATAGACAGTATTCCCAACATACACATTTTTTCCCCGAAAGACAGATAAAGAACAGCCACATATCCGATAACAGCGCCTGCCATATTCATACATTTCAAGGGACATCTCTCAATGTACATCCACCTTCTCTGCCCATTTCAGCCCTTCGTTCCCTTAGTTTTCCGACATAAAATTTACACAATTCACGATTCCTATTTGAGTTTGATTATACCACTCTTTTCAATCACATGTCAGCACCGATGAAAGCCAAGATACAGTCTTTGCAGTCTGAAGATGACAGTATCGACAAAAAGCAGACCAAGACCACCACTGAATTAGCCTATGCAGATGTAATCCGCTACAACAAAAAGAACCTTGAGAGACAGCTTCAGAACGAAAACCGACAGCATAACAGACAGCAAAGCAAAGCAAAACTAAGCGGAGGGAGAAAGATATTTCATGAAAAATTAATAGAACCATGAATGTGATTGTGGTATTCTGTTAGAGGTAGAAATCGGGATTTGGAGGTAGAAAAATGCAATATATAATAAGTCAATGGAATAGGGCTGCGTCAAAATATGCGGAAGATCAGGAATGTTCAGAATTTGTAGAAAGCAATAAAAGAATAGTAAAAGCCAGATTTGAACATTTTAGTGGGGAGAAAGTATTAGACCTTGGTTGCGGCTATGGAGTTTATACAGATTATTTTAGAAGCATAGGGGCTGATGTAGTAGGAATTGATGGCTCTGAAAAAATGATTGAAATAGCTCGAAATCGATACCCTGTCATTGATTTTTCTGTTATGGATATCTCAGTTCCGCTTGCCTTTGGAAACGGTCAATTTGATATGGTATTTTCAAATCAAGTATTCATGGATATCGAAAATATTGATTTTGTATTTTCGGAATGCAGAAGGGTACTTAAAACAGGGGGAATATTGTATTATTCAATTGTCCACCCTGCATTTTATGATTGTCATTGGCTTAAAGACTCAAATGGCTACAAGTATGCGAAAGCGATGGATAAATATATTAAAACCTATCAATTTAAAAATGAATTTTGGGGTGAAACAGAGCACTTTCACCGCCCATTATCTTATTACTTAAATGTTGCGGCAAAAAACGGATTTGCATTAAAAGAAACTTGTGAGCCAATTTCATATGACGGAGAAAATAAAAATAATGACTTACCGCTTTTTTTCTTTGCTGAATATATCAAAGCAAAATGATTGTGTTCCTTAGCTCAATAAATTCAAATTTGTATGCGCTGGAGAGTGCGGTACGCAATGTGGAGTTCAATAGTCTACCGGAGGACAGGAAGAAGGAGCTGAAAGCGTTCCGTGATTTTTTGAGGAAGTGACAGCAGAGCCCATACTTCCTGCCAGTTCCGGCTGAGGGTCTGCGCTATATCTGAGAGACTATGAAGAACAGTCTGTAAATGTACACGCCTCATAAAGTGCAACCCCTTCTGCAAAACGTTTCAATCCATCTTCCAGCTGGCTCCGGGGGCATGCAATATTCATTCTAATAAAGAAACTTCCGCTTTCCCCATACTGTCGTCCTTCTGACAGATACAGTCCTGTATGCTCCCGCAGATATTGTGTAAATTCCGTTGCACCCCCTTGCATTTTCCGACAGTCCAGCCACATTAGGTAAGTCGCCTGTGAGGAAACTGGACTGATCTGAGGAACCTCTTTCTTCAAAAAATTCTCTACAAAATTTTTATTTTCCTGAATATATTCTCTCAAAGCATCCAGCCATGCCTCCCCCTTCGTAAAAGCCGCCACCGCCGCTTCTACCAACCCATATAAGCCTGATACCATTCTTCCGGCACAATGGAATAGCCAAATACACCATGTGCGGCTCTCTCCTGAAGTGCTTCCTGGATCTTTGGCGCTGTCTGAAAATCCATATCTGCCCAAAAATAAGACATTTTATAATATTCCAATTTGGTATTCTCCCTTTTGTCACGAAAAAAGGGAATGAATATCAAGGTGTTGTAACAAAATGGAAAAAACACGGCATTAAAGAAAGTAATATAAATAATACAAATATGGCAGGATATCTCATAGACCACCTGCCATATTAAAATGCCTTCTTTTTACTTCAATTACACAATTTATTTGGACTTACTGATGTTTCGTGATCCATATAAATACTCTCGTCTCAAAAATAAATATCCTTTCTTCCAAATGTCGCAAGACCGATTTCTTCCGCACCTGTTTTCATGTATCTGACCTGTAGCAAATCATTGTCCGGTAAATCCTTGGCGCCTTCCTGGAGCATGCGGAACGCATATCCCAGCAGCTCCTCTCTGCCATCCCGCACACATACAAACCGTTTCATATAACTTCTCTGGTTCGCTCTTTCCGGCGCAAAAATATATCCGATGCATTTCTCAAACACATACCCCTGCTCCGCCAGCCTCTCGATTTCTTCCTCCCGCGTCACCGGCACACAGTCATTCGGATCCTCCCTGCGAAACCAGAATACTGGAATCATTTCGTCAACCCAGGGGTTTTTCTCTATTGTCGGATATAAATCATTTAAAAACGGATATAGTCTCGCGTAATGCGCTCTCGCCACAAGCCCCACCTTCGTGTCGGCCCGCAGATTGTAATAATGTATGAAAAAGCCGGTCATCCGCTCACCTAAAAAAGCAAGCAGCCGGTTTTGCGGCGAGCTGTCATCTCGGTACGGTTCTTGGCTATAGAGCAGAAACGGGTTTTTATGAAGATTCGCATCCGCTGCATCCGTCTGCTGCAAATCCCGGTATGACTTCGTATAGATTTTTTGCAGGCTTTGCGTCACGCACTTCATATAGTCAAAAAAGATGTCTCTGCTCATAATAAACAGATCTTTAAAATAAGGAATCCCGCCTTCCGCCTCAAAGGGGATCACCTCTTTTTCTCTGCATTTTTCTTTGTCCAGATAGCCGATTTTTACTAAAAATTTTGACAGTCCCACATAGGCGTCCCACTCGCGCAGTATCTTCCCATTCGCGGAAAAAGGAGAGTCCTTCCCCTTGCAGCTCATGCAGTATTCGTAGTCCTTCTCCGAAATGGCAGCGACCTCCATCGAATGATTTGGGAATCTCGTCTGCGTGTCAGTGGCCCAGTTGTAAAGCTGTGTGCCTGCCTCGAGGAAGAAAATTAGGAGGGCATAATTTTTCCCGCTCATAGTAGGATTCTGCCCCCACTCGCCATGACACAAAAGCATCTGCTCGAAAATGCCACATCCCCCCATATCGGTCTTTGAGACAGGCATTGCGGTGACAATGTCCCACTCCTCCTCCCGAAATATCCTTTTAAGATTCTGTGAATCGTACCCCATTCTCTCGCTTCTGGTTTTTTTCAGCCAAGCCTTATAATAGTATGCATTCTGTTTTTCAGGGAGATCCGTCTCTCCAAATAGGCAGATCGCATTCGGACTGTTCTCGTAGTCATAGCTCTTCGCATCGTATATCGGAGCGGTCAGGTTCAGATAAGAGCGGTAGTGCATTTTTCCCATATACACATATCCATGATGAGAACCGCCCTCTTTCCACATGGTATGAAGAGCCGAAAATTCACTGAAAAGCCCTTCCACCTCCTCAGGGCTTTTCCCGGAAAACCCCGTCTCTTCGATTAAAGTATGATCCTTCAGACTGGTTTCTCTCCACCAATTTGGTCTGTCCGTTCTCTGGCTTCCGCACATAATGGAAATAAACGGTTCTTCGTTTAGAATCGGGTAGCCTTCCTTCAGCCTTCCGTCATGGATCACGCCGATTTTTATCTGCTGACCCATGTGAACCTGCGGTTTTATGCATTCTTTTTTTGAAGTGCAGTCATAAAATAGCGCCCTCGCTCCGATCATACCGAAAATAAGTGATAGCTGTACTGCCGTCATTGTTGTTATCATCATTATGATTACCGTCCTTTTCTCGTCTGCTCACGTAAAGATTAATGTATAAAAGCATCCGCCGTCTTTTACAAAGCCTTCTCTGTCCGACTCCTCGCTGCATGTATACAGGTGACATGTATTTTTTTCAGACCAGTACCGCAGTACTAGACATGGCTTTGCTCTGTAGACTCTGCCGTCTTCCTCAAAAAACAGCTCACTGCATTCCGGCTCATATCCAAGAAGCTTTCCGGGAACATACGCAAGGCTTCTTTGGGCAGTGTCATATTCTTCTCTGCTTCGTGTATACAGATGATCCGTGCCCGCAAGCTCCAGTGAAAAAACAGGAGCATCCATATACGCCCCGTCTGCTGTATCTGGCGCGATGATATACCCTAAAAATTCTTCAAACACATATCCCTGCCGGGTCAGTTCTTCTGTATCAGACAATGAAGTCGTACAGATACAGTCGTTTCTCTCAGGATGAAAAAACTGAAAAAGAGGCACCAGCATATGATTGCGGAAGGCAGGATATTCCTCTTGAAGCTTCTCCGCCAGACTGCCGGCTCCCGGCCCTGTCGAAATGCACAGTTCATCCGAATAGCCCTCAAAACTGTCAAAGACAAATCCCTTCTTCGCATAGCTGTCAATCTGATCCGCATCCTGAAGCATCTCCGTCAGTGTCCCGTTCTCATCTCTCATTCGAATGCAGGGACTGCGAAGGCCTCCCTGTCCGTATATATCCATAACCATGTTGGAGAGACTGCTGTAAATGCAGGACGATGCAATGGCCGCCGTATACGGCGAATCCTCCAGATTTACCATAGTATAGACAAAAAAGGCAGTCAGAACGTTTCCCATATGCTCCAGAATGCCGGGCACTGCATCATCTCCCAGAAGACCAGTCAGATTCAGTGCTGCCGCCTCCGAGAGAACCTGAAACAGAAACGTTATGTACTCTCCGAAGCACTCCGAGGTCATTATGTTCAGATAACCCAAGTACAGATAGTCCATCCCCGACCTCTGCCAGAACGCTAGCCAGTCCTGCTTAGTCACGCTGTATTTCGCGGAAAAATCCGTATGAGCAATGGCATCCGCAATTACGGAAAATACCTCTTTTGCCCTGCCAACGTCATGCCTGTATTCCATAGCAAGCTGCACATGGGGCTCGTAATACCTTGTATACACACTGGAAAACGGGGCCGACACCAGCATCTATATTTGGTTTTCCTGAAACAAACGCTCAATGTGATCCGGCGTATAGCCGAAAGGCATCAGCGTATTCTGCCCCGGCGGCATATCCCCCAGAGCCGGGCAGGTACCAAACAGCTCCAGTGTGCGGGAAAGAAAATTGTACTCCCCTTTTCTCATAATATGTATCGGACTGAGCAGGTTTATATACTGATTATAACAGACTGTGCCCACATAGTCCGACAACAGGGCATGTCCAGATAGGGCGCAAAGCGCTCCGTACCTGCCGGCCGCCCGGTACGCGCTCTCACCCCCGTACAGCCCCGATGTATAAAGTGTATTGTGAAATTTCCAGTCCCGCTCTCCCTGGCAGACATGGATAAACATATTGTCCTCCCACTGTGGATAACAGTCCTCTGCACCTTTCGATCGCATGACAAAGATCGACGCCTTGCTGATCTCATCCATCATACTTTTTTCACTTCCCCTCTTTGTTCCTCTGTCGGTTGTATGTATCTTATTATAACTTTTGCCGCGCACTTCTTCAAGCGTAAGAAGTATTGCATAATATTTGTTCCAGATCCGTGCAGCAAAATGATTCCGTTCTTAATTCAGAATCTCCAACACGCGCAACAGCCTGTCTGTTCAAAAACTTTTGTGCTGCTTTACTGTCAGACTATATTTTCAAAACTTGCTGTGCTGGACTCATACAACTCCTCTTTCACTGAAATACACCTTTAGTATACTCAAAAACCGCTTTCAATACAAGAAAATAACCTATAAGTTTTTCTGTCCTTTCATATAGTCCTATGATCCCCATTTTATCAAAAGTAGACAGCCAATTCTCCTCACTTCTCCACGACCAATGTACCTATCCTTTCTATCACTGTTTGAACAGATATTTTTGCAGAAATCTCAATTACCTTTCTGTTATTATGCAAAAGGCTTCCAACTCGTTTTCTTTAAAATCAGAAAGCACTTGACGCCTCTTTCCCCTGCCCTGTACAGAATATCAAACAACATCCCCTCTCTCCTGCTCGTCATATTTATACATTTTCTTAGAAAGCGGCCTGGAGATCCTTTTCATGCCGTCTAGGATGGTTTCTACATCACTATCCCCGGCGAGAATATATCATCTATCATTCCATATTCTCTATTTCTTCTCCCTTATGCTTGAAATACTCTACGTCTTCCACTGACTCTTTCATGTCTTCATATTCTTCCTCATATGTTGAAAACTGACTCTTGTGAAACGCTTTGAATTTTCCATTCCAATAATAGGTCAACGTAAATACACTGTTGTCCTCCCGTACAAAAATAAAGCTGACACGCACGTTCAAAACATCATTGACACTATAATAAACATCCTCATAGGTCTGATGTAACTGTTCTTTGATAAAAAGAGTTTCGCTCTGTTTCAGTTCTGTCAAAAGCCAGAACACAGCAAAGCTAGGGTAAAGTTTTTGTAGGAAAAAGAATAGAAGAAATAGGAAAACACCTTTTTCTATGATAGGATTTGATTGACGAGAAAAAATCCAAAGAAAGAGGTGTCTCCATGATCAACAGTATACAACATTTTCAGACAGAAGGGGTAAAAAAGTTAGAAAAAGTTTTCTGCGGCTATGCATCAGACCTGACCAAAGTTGCAGAAATGGTACGGGGAGTGACAAACAGTGTCATTGAACTGGGGCTTTCTATGATTGCAGAGGAATGGGAGTCTTATGATACCCTGCTCCATGACAGGAAAGACCTGCGACCAGGATGGCAGGTGGTCCGCAGGGATGAAGTGAAAAAGCTGACATCCCTCGGAGAAGTAAGGTATAAAAAGACATACTTCCACAATCCGCAGACCGGGGAAAGATGCTACCTGTTAGACAGACTGATGGGTTTCGCCGCAGGGGAACGACTGACAGAGGATGCCCTGGCAGGAATCTATGAAGAGGCGGCACAGAGCAGTTACCGGAAAGGAGGCATGAATGCCAGTATAAGCGGTATGCCGGTGAGTAAAGAGACCGTGATGGAGAAACTGCACAGCCTGCAATTTCCAGAAGTGGAGCAGCCAAAGGAAAAGAAACAGGTAAAGACGCTCTACATAGATGCGGATGAAGACCATGTGGCGCTGTAGTATCTGGAAAAAAAGGGAGATATAAAAGGCGCCCTGAAACATACCTTCATGCCCAAGCTGGTTTATGTTTATGAAGGCATACAGGCGCAAGGTGAGAGACATGAACTGGCGGGCGTGAAATATTTTGGAGGCGGATATGAAGGGAGACTGGGAACAGAACAGTTATGGAAAGAGGTATATGACTATATATCGGGGAGTTATGATGAAGAAGTGCTAGAACGCATCTATGTGAACGGGGATGGGGCAGAATGGATCAAAACAGGCGCGAAGGTACATGCAAAAGCAAAGTTTGTACTGGACAGATACCATATGCATAAATACATCACGGCGGCCACATCCCACCTTGGAGACGACGCACAGGATGCCCGGAGTGTGATCTGGCGAGCCATAAATGGGAAAAGGAAGAAGGAGGCAGAGGAAGCCTTTGACAGGATCATAGAAGAGACGCAGACAGAGAGCAAAAAGAAAGCAGTAGAGGCATCCAAGAACTATATACTGGGGCACTGGTCTGCCATCATGAATGGGGTACGTAACAAAAAGGATAACATCCATTGCAGTGCAGAGGGACATATCAGCCATATCTATGCGGACAGGATGAGTTCAAGACCGCTCGGATGGTCAAGAACAGGTGCAGATAAGATGGCGCGGCTCAGAGTATATAAAAAGAATGGTGGAGATATGCTTAAGCTTGTGAGATACCAAAAGCAGGAATTCCCCAAGGCGGCGGGAATGGAAGAAGTGATATGTTCTGCTGCAGAAGTGTTAAGGAGTGAACGGAAAAACCGGAAAGCACAAGGGATGTATTCTGCCCTGCCGATATACACGATACCCTATACACAGATCAGAAAGATTGCAGCCCTAAAGAATCATATATGGGGCTTGTAGGAAGAGAAAGAATCAGGTATAGTAAAGAAGGTCGATCAGTCTGACCAGATCAAGGGACTATTCTGTCTGTCCTATTCCTACAATAAACTTACGCTATCCACGGCAAAAATGAAGGTTGAAATCTTCTTTTCATTGTGGTATATTAAACATAAAGAAAGACACCTGCTTCAACAGATGCCTTTCATGGAGCCCCACTCCAAAGGTGGAGTTTTCCCGAGGTATGACTTACCTCTCAGTGAGAGGCGCCCATCCTGGTTGTGACAGGATGGGCATTATTTTTTTGTCTCTTTATCCTTATCTCTTGTGATAAAGGAAAGACACGCAACAATCAAGCTGCCAAAGGTAAATAACAAAGTTAATATACCAATGAAAATCGAGATAATCTCATAAGCTGTCATAGCTACGCACCTCCCTTCCTATGTATTCCGGTAAACCGGATTCTATTGGCTCGGGAGGCTGCCACCCCTGTCATGGGTTCCATAGTAAGCATATTATCGCAATCTAACAGGAATTTCAACCAGTTTGTCATTTCATGGAATATATGGACGGTATTCAAATATAAATCTCATATGAATCTCACGAACAAAAATATAGGGATGAAAACCCTTTATTTTACTGAATTTTCATCCCCAAATGTCCGCTATTCGAACTCTTTTTCCAGTTCGTTGCAAGTCCTGTTTTTCATTGCTTTCTCTTTCAAAACCGTATCATTTTGATGCGCTTTTGTTTCTCGTTTATATGGTTTCAAAGCTGGTGTACCCAAATTGTACCCACATATCATTTACCTCTATCCACTATATTTAATAAGGTACATCTTCCTTATCCAAATCAATGCAATTTTCTTCACCAAACAGTTCTATAGCCCCTTCCAAAACTCCCTCAGTCGGATTCGGGTAAAAAACTACCAAATTACCTTTTGCACGAGTGACACATACATAAAACAGTTTTTTTGTTCTTTTCAATATTCTTGGATATGTTTCCTGTTTTGATTTTGATAATGTAGAAAAAATATGTTCATTAAACAAGTATTCAAAATTATAATTAGACCATCCACCATTTTCAAGAAATACCAAAACATTCTCATATTCCAATCCCTTAATTTTATGTTGTGTAGAAAATGGCGTATAACCTTCCAAATACTTGTAAAGATTTTGAAACTCACCATATTTTACCTGCTGCACTCGCCAATATAAATATTCATTTTTTTCAACAAAAGAAAGAAATTTATCATCTTTCCTGCATAAGCCCACCTGATCAGCAAAATCAACAACACTCTCAATAGACTCATTTTCCATAGATATTAATTTCTCAATATTATCTACGAGCTTTGCTTTATCACTATTCATGACTATTTTTATCTGTGTTTTCTGTAGCAACTCATTGAACATTTGGTTTTTATATAGAAAAATTATATCTTGTATTTTAAATAAATGTTGAATTAAATAATCTCTTTTCGCTTCTCTTACAACTGTCCCTGCTACCTCTACCCTATCATCTATTAAACTGTCCTTGTCCATATAAATCTGGTTGAATTTTTCATATGACCATAATTTTACATAATTATATAATGTTTGTACTTCGTTTTCTGACAATAAGACATCTAAATGCTGCTTTCCCTCATTTACCCCCTTTTTATACTTCCAATCCATCCCTTTAACAACTTCATCAACCGTAGCATTTTCGACAATTACATAATGTTTCTGTTCAGCCGCTTTCTTAAATTCCTTTTTAAACTTAAAAATAGGATCATTATCATAAATCTGCATCAGCTCATCAAATCCTGCTTCACTTGCAATTAGATTATGCGTAAGCCTCAATTCTTTCGTTTGTTTTGAATCATTAAAATTCCATCCTTCACACCATTTAGATTTCTTTACTGAACTCACCTCAATATTCTGTGAAAATAAAAATTTGGCGGTTCCTTCTTTCAATTTTCCTTCATTCATATTAGGAGCATCTATATCATTAGATTCTTTTTGTTCTAATCCATCTATGCGTAACTTGTTTGCCAATTTTATTACTGCATTGGGATTTCTTCTATTTTGCTCCTTTTCTATTTTATGGACAATTCCTTGAGAAACATATTCTTCAATATCACCCACACTTTTGTCATCATATATGGACTGCATAGAATCCCCAAAAAAACCTATAATATTTCTATGTTTACTTTTTTGCAAATAATTTAATAAAATATCAACAACTAACGGTGAAGCATCTTGGTACTCATCAACAAAAATAAACGGATACCTATCATTTAGAATATCACAAAGTTTAGAATATTTTTTATACATCTCATTCGCCAATACTAATACTTCATCATGAGATATTTCACCATTCGCTAATCTAACATACTCTTTGTACTGTACAGCCACATCGCTTGATAGTAAAAACACTTCATCCTGATTAGGTTTTTTTATTCCACTATCTTCCATATTAACTAAATTAACTAATGTTAATCGCAAATCATTTGGAAATATTGAAATATTTTCCCACAAAAAATCATGTATCGTTGAAACTCTTAAGTTTGCAATATTAGCTCTATTCATAATCTCAATCGCTGCTGCATTTGTATATGTTATACACGCTATTTGTGCATTAGGATATAATATGGATATCTGCTTTAAAGTCTGCACAAGTGAATATGTCTTTCCACTTCCAGCTCCACCACTCAAGAGGAAATTATGATTCTGTTTTATATGTAGCAATATTTCTTCTACTTCTTTATCTAATCTGCTCGCAACCACTCTAGCCCCTCCTTGATATAAGGTGGTATCTCCCAATTTGAAAAATCTGTTATATCATTTGCCTCACTACACAAAAGAACATCCATCGAAAATGCCGGTTTGCTTTTTATACAATCTTTTGCAAGTTCATATGCAGAATATTTATATTTAGACGTTCCAGCCACTTTTTCTTCTACTTTATCAATCTTTTGCAAACTACTAAAACTATCAATGTTATCTATGACAAACTCTCGATTGTAGAACAAAAACGCATCTTCAAAACTTCTTGGATAATATTTGTTCCCATCTCTCACTTCTTCTGTCTGATAAACCACCATCAATTTGCCCTTTTTATTCTGTTTCCATATCCCATTCTCATTTATTAGTATCTTTTGCTCTTTTTTCCTCGTTTTTAAAAAATTCAATTTTGTTCTTCCCCATGTTTCAAGCGCAGTTCCATAATAATGTTTCAACGCATTATTAGATGTAGTTGTTCCATTCTCCACTTCCGTTTCTTTTATTACGGTTCTATCCACCCCATTTTTATCCCTTACCATTGCTTCCTTCCCCGCATCTATATCTGTAATAATTAGGGTTTTTATTCCAATAAATTGTAAAAATTTATCAAATAATTGCGAGTTGGCACCTGCCTCAAGAAGCGAAATGTTTTGTGCCATCAAGGGCAATATAGATTTATCCACTTCCTCTTGATCTATTTTTTTCATCATCGCTGGTAAGAGTATTCTTTCCGTATCTCCTTCATACAAAACAACTTTATCTGCAAAAAATATTTCTGCATAATTAAGTGTTAGATATTGTTTCAAAAACTTAAACCTTCTATTCTGAGGATCATTTTCGTCCTTATATTCCACCTCCAAATTCCTTAAATTTTTGGATACAACATTTGTAGTCGATGTTTTCTGAAAATATTTTATGTCATCAAAATCACATTCCGCCACTATATGTGCTGAATGTGTAGTAATAACTGTTTGTAAATTAATTTTGTGCTTTATATTCTCTCCCATACTTCCATTTAAAAGTAAATTTTTTATATTTTTAATAAAAATATATTGCATCTGTGGGTGTGTATGAGCTTCTGGTTCCTCAATAAATAACAAATTAATATCTGCTGGAACACTGCTATCATCATTATCTCCTCTAAATTCTGCCAAAATTGTTTCTATTTTAATTATTATACTGATTAAATTTAAATATCCTAATCCATTATAACTTTCCGGCAATTGATAGTTATCAGCCTCATAAACCATCGTAGTATTATCTCTCAACAGCTGTTGTTGACCTAATGTAGAGATTATTTTTACAATAGTTTCGTTTTCTTTTATACCACCAAATTTTTTTACTTTGTCTATGACTTTCTCAAACAATCCTTCGTATACTTTCGTTAAAGAAACATCTGTATTTACTAATTCATCTTCAAAACTTTGAATAATAGGATTTTCAGCATCATCTCTTATTTTTTCATAATATTTATTTGAAAGGTTTGATAATGTATCATCACTATCTTTGTTCATTGTTTCTCTCTTTGCAGCTATAAATTTTATAGATATTATTTTATTTAAATCGATTTTTCTCTTGTCAATAATGCGGAAAACGTCTGGACATATATTCCCATTATTTTTGTCAAACAATATCGCCTTATATACCAATTTAAAAAATTTTTTTAATTTTGTATGCATGAACTTATTATAACATTCTATTTTAGATAACTTGTTACGTTTATCGTTTTTGAATCTTTCATAATATTTTTCAAACGCATCAGCCAAAACAAAAATACCAGAATCATCTAATGTATATTCTGCTTTCAACACAACTACCTTATTATCTGGATCTAAATCCAACATCAATGATGAAATATTTGCAAGATTGTCAGCGTCAGTATATTGAATAAATATATATATCTCAATGCCTTGAATTTTCTGTTTTTCCCACCCTTGCCCTTGATTTTCTATACATTTAAATAATTCCTTTTGAAAATCAATATTAAAATCATCATAATTAAAGCTAATTGCAGCTTTCTGTTCTCCAAAAAACTTTGACAGTGCAGAAAGAACAGATGTTTTTCCACAGTTATTTTTACCAATGATTAAGGATAAATCTTCTTCTAAGTCAATTTCCATATTTTTCAATAACCTAAAATTATTAATTATAACTTTTGTTATTTTCATATTTCTCTCCCAAATATCCGCGTTGTATTTTATATCAATCACTTACTTCCGCAAATTTCCTCGGCAAAAATATTAATAGAGTATCGTATTTTCAAATTATTTATTAATTAGACTCCAAAGAGTAAGACCTTCAATTACATATTTAAGCACTTTTCTCTTTCCTGCCTAATCTTCTTTCACTGAGCTTTAACCAAATATTCCGTAGCATTTTCACCTCGTTATCAGATAATCCCAAACCATCTACAAGCAAAATACTATCAGAATAGTCCAATACTTCTTCAATTTTATTATTCCGAATTAACTGATCTATTTTTTTAACATCCAACAGTTCTGCATTCTTCATCGGAATCATTAATTTACGAATCTCACTAGGTTCAAAAGTCAATACCCCTCCACCATAACTTCTCCCAGTAACTTCTGCCAAAGCAAGTGTATAAGAATTTAAAAATGCTGCTGCCACATATTCAGGATTTACTCCATTCAAAAATCTAATTTTATGAATCGTATCTGTACTTACAGCATTAGCATAATTGAGAATAATGCGAGGATAACGGTTGACCTGCCTTAATATGAATGCATCTGGTTCCCATGACTGTGGAACACAATACCAATTCTTGCGTATCCGGCATTTATATCCCCTATTATACCCTAATTTTTCTCCATGCTTTATATACTCCTGTTCTTCTTTACTTAGTTCAGAAAAAGGAATGTCTTTTGGTGCAAACATATATACTTTTTTCCCTTTGTCAACTAAATTTTTAAAATCCCGTTCTGATAAAATAACTCCTTTTAATTGTTCTGTTTTTCCAATTATCATGCGAGTGGCATTTCCTAATTGATATTCTTTAACCATATCATGATTAAGTAAGAAAAAAGAATTTTCACCACTAACCAGCCCTACATTAATCTCAAACAAATCAGTTGTAGGCACAATACCAACATAGTTCTGTAGTTTATGCATAATTTCAATTTCTTCACATGACAAGAAGTACTTTATCCATTTTTCATCACTATGATTTAACTTTTTTATCTCATAATTATAAAAATTAGATAACTCCAAATTTTTTAGGTCGTCCAAATCCTTTAATTCAATTACTTGTATTCCCTTACTATCTGAAGTTTTTTCTCCTAACAGCAAAATAACTTCCTGCTGAATATCCGCAAAAACAATTTTTTGAAATGTAATTAATGTGAGCCTGTCAAAATACTTCGCTAAAAACTCTCTTGTTTCCCCTGCATAACTTACTTGAAATAACTCTGCTGGGATAACCATTCCGAGTTTTCCGTCTTTTGATAACGCAAGCGCTGATAACACTAAAAACGGAAGCCATATATTCGTCAATTTATTCGGGTGTAACCCCGCCTCCCGCATAAATCGAAATGCTATTTCCCTAGCGTCAGCATCTACATTTTGATAACGGATAAATGGCGGATTACCTATAATTGCATCAAACTTTTGCTTTCCTGCAATGTTTTCCCTATAAAAGCCAAAAAAATCGCCGCATACAACCTTTGCCCCATATATGGAAGCTTTCTCTGCCTCTGTTTCAAGTAACTCAACGCCAACAATTGCATCTTTTATAGCTAGATTTGGGTTCGTTTCCGCCATTTGTCTGACTGCTTCCTTTAAAAATCCTCCATCTCCACAACTTGGTTCCAATATACCTTTTGTATTGCTATCTATTGCCCATTTACATATAAATTTCGTAATTGGCTCTGGTGTATAATAACCTCCACGTAATTTCTCCAATCCCACTTCACTTTTCATTATCGTACTCCTTTACTGCTCCATATAACTTTGAGATTAAATCATCCAAATGTTGTAATTCTGTTTCAATCAGGCGGCAATACCTATTTTTCTGTTCCTTTGTTTTCTGGGTATTCCGCCGCCGCTTTAGCTCCATAATATTTTTTACACTTGAAACAATTTCATCATGCTTTCTTGCTTCCTCTTTATTTTCGAAATTTATTCTGTATATCGGAAGCTTTGCAATAAACTGTTTTCCATGAGAATAATAATCTCCACGAAACGTACTTGCCTTACTTTTTACAACTCGTTCCAACAGCCAATAATTCAATAATGCCTGTATATAATATAAAGATTCCTCTGTAGAGTCCTTTTTCGCAAGACCATAAAAAGGTCCATTTCCCCCGCCAGTAAAGCAAGTCGTCTTATCATCATAGACATAATTCCCCTCTGTCGATAAAACTGACCAAATTAAATGTTCCCCTTCCGAAAAACGCCTTATGCTTTGACTTCTCCCAAACTGATACCAATTATTCTCCGTTCTGCGCGGAACACTTCTCTTTTCTAAATCTTCCTTATATTCTTCTAAATATTCAAGGGCTTTAGGAAAAGTTGTTTTCATTTCATCAATAGAATAGATAACCGGTTTTCCTTTCACTACATGATATGGAAATATCAGCATTGTATTAGGTTTAATATCCGCATATTTTTCTAATTGAACATCATAAATACATGGTTTCAATATACTCGTTTCAATACATTGCTCTTTCCCCCTGCAATCAACAAAATAAGTGAAACCATTTTCCTCTTTTTGTGCCTTTATAATATATATTGTGTCCGCACTGGTCTGCAAACCGACAAATATATCTGATATTTCTTCTAATGGCTGACACTTATCTTTTATCCGATCAAGTAATAAAACAATTTCCTCAGACAAAAAACTCCAAGGTGCTGTGCTTAAATATTCAATAGGATATTCCTGCAATTCCACCCGATTTTCAGCATAATATTCATTTAGATTTTTTACAAAACCAATCTTAAATTTCTTATGATTTGTCTTTTCTAAAAATAAAAGGCAGGTATATGTACTTTTGCCTTTAAAAACCTGCTCAGTTCCAAAATGAATAATCATTTCAACACATTTCTTTTCAGAAAGCATTTTCCGAAGAACGGTGCCTGCCTTAATCAGCATAAATTTATGAGGGATAATATAGCCTAACCTTCCATTAGAAGTTAAAAGTTCCAGTCCACGCTCTAAAAACAGATAGTATTTATCCAGCAATTCAGCCTTCGCCGTTTCAAACCCCGAACTATCTGATTTAAGATATTGGTATTCACTTTCAGAATAATGCACCATATTCTGTACCCTGATATAAGGCGGATTACCTATAATGGCATCAAATTTTTTCCCTTTAAATTCTGTATTCCAATCAAAAAGCTTAATTTGTGATATCAGTTCTGCATCCTCATAAAAATGACTATTGTAATTCAAATATTTAGAATCTACGAGGCTATTCCCATTCCGAATATTATCATCTAAATTAGGCAGAATTTTATCATGTGTGCTGACAGAATAATTTTTTATTTCATTCAATGAAACGTCCTCTATCAGTTTAATAAGTAGGCTAAATTTGGCAACCTCTGTCGCCAGATTATCTATATCGACACCATAAATATTTTGTTTCAGTATTTGATACTTCTTATCAAAAGAAAGCGTATAAGAATCTTTTCCCTTTGAAACGAGAATTCCTTTCTGTAACGCATTATCCTTGTCCATTTCAATATAATACATTGTATAGCAATTCAAAATATACTCATATGCAGACAATAGGAAATTACCCGATCCGCAGCAAATATCTGCAATACGATATGTATTCCATTTAGGGAAAAGCTCATATTTATATAAAGGAGCTAATGTCTGCCCAACAACAATATCTGTTATATTCTTCGGTGTATTAACTACTCCTTGTGAGTCTATGACTTCTGTTTTCTTTTCTACAACAATTTTAGTATCAGAAATTGCGATTTTTTCTTCCAAAAACAATTCATATATCTGTCCAATGATATATGGATCAACAATACTAAATTCATAGCAACTATTTGGATAATACAATTCTTGGAAAATATCAATCAACAAAGCATCCGTAATTTGAATATTTTCTTCATCAATTAGTTCAAATAAACCAGAATTGTATTTTTTATCTGCTGCATCAAATAAAGCCCTTAACTCAGTATATGTTTTTATTTTCTTCAAGGTTTCATATTGTTCCAGATTCCTGTCTTCACAAATGCGCAGAAAAACAATCCGATTAATAATCCTTTGAACAAAAACATTTAACGATTCTTCCTCTAAATCCGAATTATTGTTATATATGTCCTGACTTAGAGAATGACGCCACTCTTTTATTTGTGCAAGAAAATATTTGTCAAATGGTTCTTTGCGAAATGTATCTGTAACTTTATCGAATATTTCAAAAAATTCTCCTGATACAACCGAAGCATAAGACAACAACCTTGAAATTTCAGCAAATTTATCAATATATTCCGTATAATGATAGTGTGCAATCATTGCTTTTGATACTTCATCATTTTCATGAGGTCTAATAGAAGTATCATATATTATCATATCAGTAAAATTTGACAGAACCGACGCTTTCAAATTTCCATTCCATCCATATCGGCGTGTTTGAAATGCTGCCTCTTTGTTTTCCATAATATTAACACTTGGCTTTTTCGTTTCAAGGAAAAAACAGACTTCCGTTCCCAAATGAAATGCATAATCCGGCTTCTTTTTTCTATTTTCTCCATTTTCCTCAACATATACAGCCGCTTCGTGTTTTACTTCACGAAGATGCTGTGGAAGGTTCTTTTTATTAAGCACATCCCATCCCAAAATTTCAAAAAATGGATTTACAAAATCATTTCTCACTTCCGTTTCATTGTAATCTGTTTGGCTATACTGAGCAAAATGTTCCGCATAAGCCCTAACAAGTTTAATCAATCTATTATCATGCATATAATATTTTCTTACCTTTCTAAATCTTGAGGAACTATTTCAACGATATCACCTATATTGCAATTCAGTTTTCTACATATCTTTTCAATAACTGTTAAGGTTACTGCTTCTCCATTCGTCATCTTTGCAATAGTACCACTGCTAAGACCTGTACAAGCCTTTAAATCGCCTTTATTCATCCCTCTATCAATTAAAATCTTCCATAATCCATTATACGAAATTGCCATATTACACCTTATCTTCTCATCATCAATTATATAAATATTTTGTTCTATTATACTTCATACAAGTTTCTGCGTCAATAATTATATTCAAAAATTTAGAGAATGTATTCATATTTTAAAATACTTTTCCAATTTTTAAGCGGCAAGAATTTTTTATCTTCTTACCGCTTTCATTTTAAGTTGATTTATTCTAACTCAATTCTCAAATTTAGAATTTCTCCAACAATTTGCTTTGTTTCCACTTCTTCATCATATGAATCATATAATGAATGCAAAAAATATTTTAACACTCCTTCATAAGAAATTTCATCAATGTCAAATATTCTTTCTATAATAAATTTGTATGTTTTATCATTTGATGCTTTATATTTTCCAAATATATCAACTAATAACTCATCCAACGTATTGCCATTTAATGATTGCAACAACACTATAAGTTTCTTTAAATCAGAAAAACTCATATTTCTGTACTCATCTGTTGGCAATATATCTCTTAATGCCTGTTTCTTTTCCTGTACTTCTGTATATAATTTCATCAACCTATATAACAAAGATTGAACTTTTCCTAAACGAATCGTGTCGTGGCTCAATAATTCCGTATTCAATTGCTTATGTCTTATCCCTTGATATATCCCTGCATTCTTAAATGCCTTGTATACATTAGAGAAACCACTATAATCTGCTACCATTTGGTTTGTTGCAAATAAACAATGAAGAGAATTCTTCATGTGAATATTCCATTGTTCTACACAGAAATCTATAAACTTTCTCACTGCATCTTGATTGCCGTAATAAAGTTCAACACTACCCCCTTCACTATCTAAATAAATAGACTTTTGATTAATTTCATCATTACGCACCTTATTGGCAACATCAATTATTTCTGTATAGGATCTACGATTATACAACTTAGTTACAGTTATCAAATTTGGATGCAACTGCTTTAGTTTAGTTCCAACACCAGTATCATAGATATTTTGAACTGAATCTCCAAAATAAGCAATAAATATCTCATGCTTTATTTCTTTTGCATACTGCCCTATGGCATTCATTATCTCAACAACAGTGTTTGCAGTGTCTTGATATTCATCTATAAGAATATATGGATAGGAATCTATTACTATCTGTTTCATTTTAGGGTATTTTTGAATTAATGCAAATCCGTAATCCAATAATGTATCATGGCTGATTCGCATCTTATCTAAACGGTCACGATTAAACATTGGATCATAATAAACCTCTCTATATCCCTTCTCGCCTCTGCTGATTTTTTCCAAGCAATCTGAATATCGTTTTCTTCTGAATAGTCTGTCAACCAGACCTTTAAACTTTGAAACATTAGATATAAGTTCTGCATATTCTCTTCTAATTTCATCAGGCATAGCATCCCTAAATTCTTTTGCCTTTAAATTATATGCTTTGTTATAATTAGTTTTATTTTCAAACATTAACTGAAAAAAGTGTTCCTGCAATTCTTTATTCAATTCCCTATACTTTTTGTAATCATCCTTATTAGACAACTGCTCATCAAGTTCTTTTATGGCGCTATTTAATTTTTCGATATGTAAACTTAGCAACGCTGATTTTTGCCCACTAATAATATGCCATACCCTATCATGAATAGTCGTTATATCCACTATATCAGAAGCACCTATTTATGCTTTTATGTTATTTGCCGCTACATTAGTATATGTGATACAGGCAATTTTTTGATTGTGATGTTTCAACCTCTCTCTGTTCTGTTCAATAATATATTTCAAACACTCTACTAATGCATATGTTTTTCCTGAACCAGAAGCAGAATTAAAAACAGTACTCTCAAATCTATCACTATATTGAAACAACTTCATATCTGACATTTTCAACTCTCCTCAATTCGCTACACGCATGTAGCGAATTCAATATTTATTTATTAATTTTAAAATTACATTAACTAAAAATCTTCGTAATATCCTGATACCGATTCACTACCCGATAAATCTCAACTGCCTCATTACTAACCTTATACAACACAACATAATCATTCCACACCACATACTTATAATCCGTCTTAAAACTCACACGTTTAGACAAATCTGCACCAATATAAGGAAACTGCTGTATATTCTCAAACTGCCTATAAATCTCCTGAACCGTTTCTAATGCTTTATCGGCGTTATCTTCTGCAATAAATTTCTTAATAATTTTTAAATCCTCTGCCACTACCGGATTGATTCGCAATTTCATCATAAATTTACTCTCCAACCTCAGCCTTTAATTCATCCATTGTCAGCCAGCCATTTCCATCTTTAACAGCTTCCTCTGCCTCATGCAGCTTCTCCAGCAGCCTTTTTTCTGCTTTATCACGTTCGTAATCTTCTATATCCATTACCACAAATCTGCCCCTGCCATTTTTAGTCAGGAACACAGGCTCTCCGATCTGACAGTTTTTCAAAACCTCATTATAATTTCTTAAATCTGATACTGGTAATATACTTGCCATAGATATACCATTCCTTTCAACTCAAACTATAATATCTCTTTCTATATTATACTCAAAAACGCTGTAATAATCAACGACATATTTTACAGACTCAGAAGGGTATTCATCCCTGCGGCCTAATGTGAAAGAAAGTAGAGGACAGCCACAAATGGACGCACTTCAATAAGCTGTCTGAAACAGGCAACTTTTAGAAGATTATTTCAATCAATAAATCAGATCAAGAAGCTAATGGTTCATTGGGTGGAAGAATGCCTTCCCGTTGCAACAATTTCTTAGCTTGATTGATAGCTTTAGCCTTTTGTTTTTCTACAAGAGCTACAGGCATATCGATTTTGTAGAGATCGCTCGGATTCCACTGCTCTCCAGTAGACAGCATCTGGTAAATGGCAGTAAGAATCATACGGGCAATGGCAATAATGGCTCTTTTCTTGCCGCGACGTTTAACAAGTGATTCATATTTCTTTTTGTAGTAAGGAGATTTGTTAGATTTTACGGCTGCATGAGCGCACTGTACTAATGCAGGTTTGAGGTAGACTCCGGCACGTGTAATCCGAACAGATTTCTTCTTACCAGCAGATTCATTGCTGCTGGGTGTAAGCCCAGCCCAGCAACATAAACGTTTGGAACTTGAGAACTGAGACATATCAGCACCGATTTCGGAGATGATAGTGACAGCACTATCACGTTTGACACCCGGAATGGTACAGAGAAACTGGACAGCATTTTCAAAATCAGCATTAGAAGAAATCATGTTTTCTATCATTTTGTCAACATCGTTGATTTCAGCTGTGATATAATCCATATGTGCGCGGACGAGGCGCATTCGGTATTTTTGGGCATCAGTCATCTGATATCCTTCGACGGATTCTATAACAGCATCTTCTTTGGATTTGAGGCTCCT
>ERZ808054.712-NODE-712-length-26055-cov-11.259296_pt1 | contig 26055 bp, 23 predicted proteins | sample MGYA00380201_ERZ808054 | MGnify/ENA primary metagenome ERZ808054 (study PRJEB31490, sample SAMN06133419) | mouse gut metagenome | isolation source: Z5_2 | host: mice | place: China: Chengdu | collected 2015-05 ...
AGTATACCATATATGACTGAAACAATCAGTATTTTCTAGGTGTTTCGACATTATTCATTGCCGTTAAGCAGACATTATTTAGCGCTTACTCCAGATTTTCTGCACATAAAGCGGGGACCGCCCAATCATCTATTTTGATTATTTTGCGACACCCCATTTTTTAGTCGGACAGATGGTTCTAAACCGCCCGGATTATTCAACTATCCCAGCCTTATATCTCTTTAAGATCGTACGAATACGCCCGATCCACTTTAATCTCCCCATCATTTTTATCAAAAACAAAATATTGAAGTTCTGCTTTTTCCAACATCCCGCTTATTGTTAACAATCCAAATCCTCTGACATATTCATCTGATTTTGATTCCACTCGCAAGGATGCGGCTTCTAGCGTATGCAAGGTTTTCTTACCACTGTTTGTATTTTCCGCCTTTTCGTTTTTATGACGATGACCACCCATAACAATTTTCGTCCCTACACTTCTTAATGCATTGAAGGCCTTTTTTAAATTCGAAAACTCCTCTTTAGTTAAAAATTCTTCGGACAATAATGTATGATGAACTAATGTAATTGTCAAAATATCTTTCCTACTACTAATTTCATTACAAATAGCACGAATGCTGTCTATACTAATCTCTGCACGATTCGTTTTCTGGGCATTTATTCGAAACACCGAATTTAAACATATAAACCTAATGCCCCAATTACTAAATTTGTTAACAATAAAATCCAGATTTTCACTGCGGATATATTGCTCGTCATGTGTCAGTTCATAAGCAAACTCTCTGAATGTTTGCAACCCCAATCTCCTATACATATCTTCCGTATCCAGCGGATCACTATCCTTCTGTTCCTCAATTTGATTAATCACTGAATCAAAATCTATACTCCGTTCTTTCTCCTTATTTTCGGCCTTAAAATATTCCAATACACATGTATTTATATCGAAATCATGATTTCCTGGTATAATGATAATTCTATCCTTCCACACCGTATCATTTTCTCCCCAAAGCCGATGGAAAAACGGTTTCAGTTCATCAGCTGCTGCTTTAAATTCTTTTTTTTTCCCAGCCATTGCAATATCTCCGGTAATCACCACCAAATCCACGCCATATAAATTTTTATCGGTTAAATGTTTTTGGATTGCAGCATTTATATCATTCCACATGCCAATATCATTTGAAGTTGTATCCTTATCTCCAAACTGCAAGTCTGAAATATGTAAAATGACAATGTCCCCTAAAGGTGATGCCGGCTGAAATTGCACATGATTCTTCGCGGTAGCAATTGTATCCCAAATTCGTTCTCGAGCTTTTCTTATTTTGTTAATATTATTCCAATTTGGAGGTATTTTATTTAGGCAACAATCATTAATTGCATTAGAAAAATTGCTAAATGTCAATAATTGGTTAGGAAGCTTTTTATTAGAAAATACATCATTAAAATCTTCTAATACATTATATACCAGTGAATCATTCCATCTAGAACTATATATGTATATAGGAACATCACTATATCTTTCCTTAATTGAATGTAATACTTCTTTAAAGTCACTCTCCTTAAAATCTCCTATCTCTTGTGGGATCTCATCATTATAAGAATATAAAACATAATCAATAAAAAAAGCATGTATATCCTTTGCCTCTATCTGCTCTTTAAACTCATCCATAGTTGAGCAAAACAACAACTCGAATTCCGTAGATAACCTTTTTATAATTTCATTCCTTTTATCTATCTGAGGATTCTCTATAATCCAGTCATTGGTGAAATATTGACTAATGGTTTCCTTACGGCTCATATCTCTTGCCTTAAACTCATCATCAATAAATAAAATTCTATATTTTTTCATCTTTTGTCCTCCCAATCATTTTTTGCTAATATAAATATAAGGTATTCTTAAACAAGCATCATACATTAAATTGCCCTCTAACTCAGATTTTTTAAATTCAAATATATTTTGACTTTTCATATCCCTTTTAAGTTCTTTAATTCTTAAAATGGAGGGTCGGTTATTCTTAATATTCTTTCTTTTCTTTATTTTTTCAACTTCTTCTTCCCGCGAAATCTTGTTTATAAAATGGATTTCCAAATATTGGTCCCTAAATTTTGCCTGCACAATTCCTGAAACTTCTGCATCTTTATAGTCAATCGGCATACGGTACATAAATCTCTGCCTAATATATCTAAAATCCATCATCAAATATGATATTTCGCTAACTATATCACTTGTCCAAAAAAACCAACAATCCAAATCACTATCTTGCTCTGGCCATTCAACTACTACATTTCGCAATACGTCCTTTATTTTTTCATCTGTCTGTTCATTAATAATTTTATTTCGAATATTTTTAATATCCTGTTGCAACTCTTCACGTTTATGTTTAAAAATAATTCCATTTAGCCTGTCCGCATATTCCATAAATATTTTATGCGTCTGCTTAATCTGAGAAATAAATACATCTTCCCCAGTATCCAAATATTCCCGTAAAATCTTTTCTTCTTTACATAACACATCAGTTATTTGATTTAATAAATCACTACAACCGTCTTGAATATCTAAAATATCCTCTGGAAATTCACAATAAATATTTTTCAAGTAGTTGATTTTATAATGTGCCTCTTGATAGTCTGCTTTTTGAAAAACAATTCCTTCATCATACATTCTGCTCAATATTCCAGAATGTGTCGTAATACACTGTCTACATGTGTAGTAAAATATGACATTCAATTTCTCTGCCAACGAACAACCAGAACCATTAAAATAATATTTTATATTCTGTACAATTTCTTCTTCATTTATCCAACCTATAAATAATCCACAAATTAATGCATCCAGATTTCGATACGTTTTCTGATTTTTTAAATCCTTCCATACTTCTTGCTTTAGACCATTGATAATCTCCTTTTCCTGCGATAAAATTATGATTAAAGCCAATGCTGAATATCTTGTAGTCTCCTCCTGTCTTTTTACACACATATATAACTCCTGCGTCAGTTCATACTGCCTTTTCTCACTGATTTCAGCTTTTTTAAATAAACCAAGGTGTGTGCAAAGCAGCAGTATCTTTGTATAATCATCTAATTCTGACGCAAGACATTCTTTTAAAAATCTTAAAGAACGTGTTATTGCCATATATTCTATAGAAAAAAATACCAGCCCCATATCAGTTGTAATTTTCACTCCATTCATATATGGATACGGATTAGACTGCATGGTGATTATTTTTTCAATTCTTTGAGGCAGGCAAATATTCCTACTTTCAATAACTGATAACTTTTTATCAAAAGCTCTCTTTTTTTTCCAAAGTTTCATCACATCCGTAATACGATTACATATCGCTTCTACCCCCATCTGTCCAAAAAGCATTTCCAAATGGGCAATTCCATTACACATAACACAGTTCTTTTGATTGCCTAATGGCGGTATGTCTAATTTCCACAAAGTTTTGAACTGTTCTTTGACCGAATAACCAAAAGGCAGACGTTGACGGTCTATGAGAGATAACACATTTACTTCATCCGCTCCTATGCTGAACATAAGATATTTTAATTCATCCATTAATTTTGTTGAAATTAACATGGCTGAGAATATGGTTACTCTACAAACACCTGCATTTTCTTCCTTTAACTTCAAGAAAAGTTCCTGTAAACTATCTAACAGAAGTGGGGATAACGATATAGCCGCCGCTCCCCTTTCTCTGCTTACAAGTGCCATTGGTATAATTCTATAATTTAATCTGATATCAAAAATTTTCTGAAAAAACCTTACTATTTCTGTTGTCGCATAGTCATTAAAATATAGCAATAAACCTTCTTTATTATAAAAGTAATCCTTATTCGTCTTAGAAAATCCAATAACTTTCTCTCTAGTAGCATAACTTGATACTAACTCTGTGCTAAAATCTTCTAAAATCGCTTCCTCCAATTTCAAATTCTGATTACGTCCCAATGCATTATAGAAATGAAAAAGTAAAAAATCATATGCAGTATCTAAGACTTTGGGTTGTGTATAACTCTCCAATCTATCCTGCTTAAACATTTCAACTGTATTGAATATGATATAATCATGTGGTCCAATTAGGTCAACATGACCAAAAGAGCATATCTTATTTTCCCAAGAATTAGCTTCCTGAAAATATCCATACATCCTCTTTGCAGACATTTGAATTGCTTTACCTTCTTTTGCAAAATGTCTTTCCCAAAAAAAATCCACCCCTTTTTTAGCAATAAAAGGCGTTTCTTCAACGCGTTCATATAATGCCTCCTCCACCAGTAAATCTTTTCCTTCTTTTTTATTTTCTTCCCAATTAAGTAGAGTCAAAATCTGCTCTTCACCTTCATAATCTGCATGTTTAAAAAAATAAAACCAACCGTCATTTGTTTCTCTTTGAATAATACTCTGTTTTAAACTTGACGTTCCTGTAACATACGCACTTCCGATAAAAATATGTTCATTTTCTTCCTTCGCTCCCAGTTCTGCATTGGCAAGTTCACATATATCTTCTGTAAATCTATCACCTTTTTCAAAATAGATTTTTGTACCATAAACAGAAATGATTCTAAATAACTGCAAAATAAATAATTCTCTACACTCTCTTATAAAACTTGCCTGTGAAAAATCTAAATATGCTGTCATATATTTTTTATTCCGATAATTCCATTTTATATTACCCTTTATATACATATTTTGAAAAGAATTGTCCTGATATCTGTTTAATAATTTCCAAAATAATTCTGATTCATATTTTATAATCCACTGAATATATGCAAATATTGACTCAAATAAATTATTCAACTGTCCCCTATTCTGTACATATTTCTTCGTATTTTGAAAATCATGTTGCAAGCTATTTTTCCCATCTTTGTAATTATTAATAAATACAGAAGCACTGAAGCTACGCGAAATTAAAATTAATTTACTAATTGGTATCTCCATACCTGAAAAAATCATATAATATTTGGAAATTTCAACATCTGTAAAATCTGCTATAATTACATTCTCTACTCCCTGTGGGACAGACCTGCATAAATCATTTTCAATAAAATCTACCAGTTTATTTTTGGCAATCTCTTTTTCAACCAAGATAATAATATTTTTTACTTCTGATAACAAAACAACATCACTTTGTTCCGAAAAGCGAAAATCCTTTACTACCATAGACTTCTCCTCTTCATAACAATGTCTTTTATATATCTCCAAGACATCATCCCTATTGGGACTCATGAAATACTTTCTATATTCTTTTGTCACATCTCCAAATATATTCAAATATCCAACAACAGAAAATCCTTTAATTATTTCCTTTTGCTCAAATCCAGCACGATAAAGTGCTCTAGGCTTAACGGAAACAAAATCATTTCTTGCACACTCAAAAGATGGTAAATTGAAATCACATTTCAATCCCAGTCCATCAGCCGTTACTCCTAACACATTATGAAGCATATAAAGCCCGCCTGCCTGTGTATTTTTATTACGTTTATCAATACGTTTGCCGCTTGTAAAAATCTGACCAAGTATACTCATTTCCTTTTTAGGATCTATACACTGAACACCCGATAAAATGCCTTTTCCAATATCTACCACATAAACTTGTACATAATCTACTCTGGTGTCACTAAATTTACTTATCCTATAAGAATTATTATCAATAATATAATGTCTGTATCTTTCAGAAGTTATTTTCCCATCTATACCTGATGTAACATAATACTCTCTTTTTTTTACTTCCTCCTGAGCTTTCCTAATTTTCCTGCAAATCATTATTCCGCAATACGCAGTTTCTTTCTCTTCGTACGCATGCTCAAAAACGTTTCCCATTACTTCCTGCAAAAATAGCTTTAACCTAAATGAAATAGAATTCGCATCCAAATTTATCTCGCTTAACATATCAATTGCTTCATTGATTATATCATCTATTTCTTTTTCTGCTTTTATTACTCTATAAGGTAGTAACACCTCTAAAGAATTAAAATTTCCATTTTGTAATAAATATAAATCCGCACTTTCTAAAAATACATTTACTAAATCAGACACACCAAATGCAATTCTTTCCATAAAAGAAACAAATCCTGCATCTTTCAAAAATTGAATAAATCTGACATGTTCAATATTATCCCTATCTGTCAGAGAAATTTCTATATATTTCTTACAGTCAGCGGCCTTTTCAAGATATAAGCAAAGCAAGCAGAGCATTAAACTATCCATCCAGACTACATCATTAAAATCCACTATAACCTGATCAATCTTCTCATTTCCAAGAATACTTTGAATCTTAACTATATTTTCACTATTATTTTTCCAACACACAAACTCCCTAAATGTAATTCTTACCCTATTATTTTTGCATTCTACAATAATTGTTTCTTCTTTCATTCCCCTGCTTTCCTCCGATATTCTTCAATAATCTGAATACTGTTTTCATATACCTTTGTAATTCTTCGCAAAATTTCTACCAGTTTCCTTTGCTGTTCGGATTCCATCTGCCACATTTCCTGCTCACCTACCATTTGTAGACTGTTCCCCTTTTCTCTGTTCACATACAAATATTTGCCGACTATAACAGAAAGGTCATAACGTTGAACTAACTTTTTGTATACATCCAAACTCCCAATAGTAATATCTTCCAACACTGGTTTAATATAAAGAAGTACATCCATTCCGTACTGCTTATTATATTTAAAATTTTCTATTCGCTTATTTACATCTTCTGTATTAGGTTCAATTTGTTTCGCTTCATAATACACTGGCATACTTACGTTAATAGTTAATTGGTTTTTAAACATTAAATGACTACATAACAACTCCATATCCTTTTGTTCTATATATTCCTTTGTAGAAATTTGAATATAATTACCTTTAGCAAGGAAATAAATCAACATTTCTAATGTTAATTTTCTTATAGATTTATCCCAACATTCCGTAAAACATCCAAAAGACACAATTGTTCCCTGAGCTCCTGGTATAAACTCACCATCCTTTTCCCTTTTCTCTACTTCATCGATAATAATTGTTTTATCGATATTTGTAATAACTTCTCCTATATCAATATTAGGCAAATAGCAATATTGGCATCCTCCCTTACACCCCATTCCTGTATTAATAAACAATCTGTCCTGCTGTCCCGATACTAATAACTTTTCAATATTCATCCAAATACCTCATTATAGAATTCAACAATATTTCAAAAAGCAATGCAAAAATAGTAAAACTAAATTCTTCAATAGTTTAATAGGAGTTATGCTTCTTACTTGTAATTAATAAAATTCGATTACTACACTCTTTCGCAATATTTCTCATAGAAAGCTGGTGTGTGTAAAGCCCAAGCGCTTTCAAAATAACAATATGAAAAACAATTTAAATAACCAGCATTAAAAAACCTTAAAAACTCTTTCCAGATGGCACCGCTTCTTATTCCCTGCCGCACAGACCGTTCTATCTTGCTACTTCCATAAGCATAGTATCCCTTCCCAAGCTCCCACGATCCTCCTGCGAAACTGTAGCTACGCTCCAAGCGGATAGTTTACCTTACATCAAGCAAAAATAAATCCGTTTTCGTAATAATATCATATGATTAACTTTTTACTATTCTTATAACCAAATTTGTAAAAATATTTTGCTTCATATTCTTTTTCAGATAACTCATTATAATCAGCTGTCAGCTCTTTTATAATACTCTTAGAAACTTTAATTCCTTTTCCCAGAATGAACTCTTGAAAATGCATAATTTTATGCTTATAATGTTCAATACTTTTTGTCAATGCAGGATGTAATATATAAATAATGTTATCATTAATATTTATAAACTCTTTTCCAGTAATATATGTTATATCTTTTGAATCCAAAAAGTTTTGCTCAATATCATTTTCTCTACTATCCGACATACAAATTTGACCCAGCATTCCCAATTTATACAACATAGAGAAAGGGTGATGCTTAGCCATACATTTATCACAATTTTTGCAACATCTAGAAAGTTCATTATACTTCCTGCACATTGCTCTGGCTTCCTTCCCAAACAATAAATTTTATATCTACAATACTTCTTGTTCCTGGATTGGTTTGTAAACGTTGTCTAATATTTATAGTGCCTCCATTACTTATGATTATTTCCCACGTCTTTCCGTTTTCTGTAATGTTTTTATAACTGCCAGCCCCCTGCTTCCAATAATCATCATATCGTGCTGCCTCTTCTGGAATCATCATATCTCTAAAACTAGTAATAAAATCTCCCTCATCAGCCGTCCTAGGAGCCTCCGGCTCCGTCGTCGTCGGCGTCACTTTTGTATGCCCGCTGGGATCATAATACATCACCGGATTATTCCCACAGTACGCATACAGATTCAGCCCGTCTCCTCTGCAAGTATCTTCCTGTATAAACCTTCCTATTACCGGGTTATAGTATCTTGCCCGCAGATAGTACTGCCCTGCCTTCTGGTCATACTGCTGACCTCTGTAAAGGATATCATTCCTTACCCCTTCCTTCCTTTCAAGCACATTCCCGAAGGCATCATAAACATAACTATTTTCGACTTCTCCGCCATCCCCGGTGATATATACAGTACCCCCCTGTTCATCCTGATGGCAGGCATGATACATGCCATCATTTAAAGTCTGCATATGGGATAATCCCATTCCCAGCAGATGCCTTCTCACCAACATGCCATCCCCGTCACACTCTGCGAGGATCTCCCCATTATAGAACAGGAACACTGACTCTTTCCCCTTCTCTCTTAAACCTGCACGCAGCCCTTCTCCATCGTACAGATTCTCCTGCTCCCTTCCGTCGAATGTCCACACCTTTTCTTGTCGGTTCAGCAGGTCATACCGATAGCTGGTGGTCTTCCCTCCCTCCTTCTCACTTATCAGGCTCCCATTCCCATCATACACATATTCCGTGATGCCCGACGGGTTCTTCTTCTCTGTCAGCTGGTTTTTCCCATTATAGCGATAATTCTCCTCCCATTCGATTATATCACAGTCACATACAGAAGTGTTATTACCTATAGTTCCTGTCTGGGATTGCATGCCCAGATTCTTCTCAGCTACCTGGGCATAATGATAGCACTGTTTCCTCGTCCTGTTCCCAGCCAAGTCGTAACCATACCTGTCGCCGTCGTTCTCCCTTCTTTCTTCCGTCAACCGGTTCATATGGTCATAACTGAAGGCAATATGCATCTCACTCCTTCTACATTATTTTTCCTGACATTATTACATTCTCATATAATTTGTTAATGCTTCTAATTGTTTTTTTGCAATTTTAGCCAAAGGCGTTAATACTTCATCTATTCTCTCAATATCTATTTTGCCTTTTCTTACCTCATTAAGTATGCACGTTATTTCTTGAAAATCAAATAACTTAGTTTCACTTGATATGTCATCTTCATCCGCAAGTTTAAGAAACAATTTTGATAAATTCATTCTCCCTTCTTGATACATAAGATAATAATATCCTATAACCACATCTGGTTCACAATAAAGTGTTTCCTTATTAAACACCTCTATAACTTTCTCGTGAGCAATGGCTAAATATAATTTCTCTTTGTCTTTTGCAAATGCAACATCATAAATCCAATTCTCTAATTTATCATTACGTAGAATTAATTCATCCGCCCACGATTGCCATTGCTCTTCTTCCCAATATTCACTTATTACTATTGTATGTAAATAATTTGCTATCGGCATATACCTGCCTCCTGATTATACCTCTAACCTCTGTAAAAGATACTCTGCCTTATCATTCAGCGTTTACTGATATTTTACTTTATTACTCAATTAATCTATAGACATCTTCATATATTATGCACATGATAATTGCCCTGCATAATCAATAATATTTCTTAATACTTCTTTTTCTTTAACCACCTCCAAATTCTCTTTTTCTAATAGGCGTTTGCGAAACGCCACACGCCGCATAAATACGGCATTTTTAAGTCACAAAAACAAATAACCCCTCACTGGATATGGTATAATAGAGTTGCCTGGAAACTAAAAACCATACATCCAAGAAAGGAGTTATTCTGATATCTATGATACCATATAAACAGCTTTCTTTGGCAGACATTTTTTCAGATTGCCAAGATAAATTTCAAAATGACAAACCCGCGTTTCTATCCCTATTAGAATCTCACATCGATATTGATCAGATTATTCCGATTTCTTTTCGAAATCATTTTTATGCATCAACGGGCAGAACCCGCAAATACCCTTTACACGCTTTGCTATGGGCTTTGATTATTCAACGTATTTTTTCTATTCCCACAGACCAGCTCCTTTTAACTTTTCTTGCTTATTCTAAACCACTGCGTGAATTCTGTGGTTTCTCTAAAGTTCCAGATGCTTCTAAGATCACCCGTTTCAAACAGGATTTTATGGATGACCTCCAGCTTGTTTTTGATATCCTTGTTGATTTAACTGAACCAATTTGTCAGTCTATTGATTCTGCCAAAGCTGATATGACTATCTTTGATTCTTCTGGTATTGAGGCTTTCGTTACTGAAAATAATCCCAAATACGCAAATCGCATTATCAGGCAGCTCAAAGCTTATGCCAAAGCTAACAACTTCCATAAGGATTATGATCCTTACAAGGCAGCTTATGGCTCTATGCCAACACATGCATCCGCAAATCCTGAAATTAAGCAGTTATACATTAATGGTCATTTTTGCTATGTCTTCAAGTTTGGTATTGTTACCAATGGTCTTGGCATCATCCGGCATATATCTTTTTATAACAAAGACTTTTTGACCTCTCATCCTGAAATCGTTGTAGAAAAGAAATCTAATTCTCCTGATGAAGATAAGTGTATTCATGATGCCAGATTGCTCATTCCTACACTAAAAGATTTCTTTGCAAAGCATCCGCTTATTAATCCCAAAACATTTCCTGGTGATGCAGCATTTGACTCATGTCAGCTTTATAGTGAACTGCTAACAGGCAGTACCTTTGGAGAAAACAAACACTTTGCAAAAACATACATTCCTCTTAATTCCAGATCAGGATCGGAAAATCCTGATTGTAAAGTGAATGAAAACGGCATCCCTTGCTGTCCTAACGATAATTCACTTCCAATGAAGCACGAAGGCACATCTACAAGAAAAAACGGTTTGAAAAGATATAAGTTTATCTGTCCCAAAATAAAGTATGTCAGGGATGCATCAACAAGAAAATATCATAGGCATTGCGTCTGTGATAATCCCTGCACTGCTTCTGAGTGTGGACGTATGATTTATGTTTATCCCGAAAAAAATCTTCGTGCCTATCCCGGAACCATTCGTGGAACCGAAAAATGGGATAACACTTACAAAATCAGAACTGCTGTCGAAAGAGATATCAATCACATAAAAGACAATCTCTGCCTTGCAGGACGTCGTACCCAGAATGAGAAAACATTGCACGCGGACTTAATTCTTGCTGGTATCACACAGCTCATTACAGTTGTTCTCGCAGACAAAATCAAACATCATGAATACATACGAAGTCTGAAACCGCTCATTGCTTAGGGTTTACCAGCTTCATAAAGCCTATGGCTTAAAGTGCGCCCAAAACTGGTAGTTATCCACTTCTTATTTTAAAATGCGTGCTCTGCATGAATTCTTCTTTGTTTGAATTCAGGATTGCGAACGAGCATCGCGAGTTTCGCAATTACCTACTCTTTTTCTAAATAAACTTCTTTAATTTCTTCAACATTTCCCCTGCCAATTTCTTTACCTTTAAATAGAGTAAATTCCGCCCCCTTGATAAAAGATAATAAATTTATCTCACCACTAATAATTAATATATTAACTCCTATATTAGTGTTTAAAGATATATCGTTCCCATCAAAAGTTTTAATCTGACAAATATGCGGATTGCTATCAATAACCAACGTGCAACGCACCCCTGACATTAATGTTTTTGCTCTGACTAACATATCATATAAATATATATTGCCTTTTATTATTAACATACGCGCCTCCATCAATATACATGTTCAATATGTATTATGCTCTCATTAAAAATATCCAGCATATCTGGTTCAACAGTTACTGCACCTGATTTTAAAGACCTAACATCTAGCGGCAGGTGATTTAATTGATTATAAACGCTCTCTGGAATCGTTACTTTCACTATTGCTGCTGTATCTTGCATTATAGGCTGATTAGCCAATTCTAAAATTTCATTAAAATCAAAATACGGTTTACGCCTCCCATAATGTACCATTTTATACATATAAGATTAAACTATATATGCTTTTGTGGATTATAATTTTGAAAAACTTCTTCCCTTGCTATAGCTTTATCCTCTTCAGACACCGTATCTGAAAAATCAAATTTACCATTTTTTATTGAGAAGTTATCATGAAAAAATTTTTCTTTTTCAACAAGTTTACATAAATTTACACACCATGGATATTTCGTATCAACTTCTAAAGGCTTAAAACACTTATTTTTTCCTTCAATCATCCAAATACTTCTTTTATACTCCAATTTTAGCCATGATAATATCTTAATAACTACTACATTCAACTCGACATCACTTATCTTAATATCCGTTGTTATCAATTCTTCTTTATCCTTATATTTTAAATATATCAATAATTTATCGATTATGCTCATTCTTCTCTCCTATCATCTATTATAGTTGCTCCATATATGAACCAGCATTTCCATTTCCAGACACTCCCTTGTCCTTCCGTCCGGTTTTCGTTCAGACCATAGACCATAAAAGCCATCCTTCTCATTCCCGATTCTCAAGCGGAAGCGATTCCCGTCTGCGTCATATCCATATGATGCACGGAATCCCTCCTGTGTCCTGATCTCCCACAATCTTCCTGCTACTGTATAACGATATTCTGTCAGCATCCCATTATAAAAGAATTAGTAATATAGCAAAGACCTTATTTCATCCGACAAATTTAGAATCTCCAGCCAAACCTCTGATATCTATCCTCTTTTGTATTTTCATATTTATTTTACAATTTACCAATCCTCTCCATATATTATTTCAAGCATATGTAATTACACAACGCCCCTCACTATTTCTATCTAATATCGATTTCAATATAACGGTATCTTGAGGTAATCTTTGTTCCATTTCACTCCAATTGATAAAAGTAAGCTTTTGAGGCAGAATTATATCATAAATAAGGTCTTCAATTGCATTCCAATTATTTCCACAAAATTGGGGATATTGTAATACTTTCTTTATAACATTGATTAATTCAGATTGTGTTATAATCATGCTACAGTTTATTTCAACCTCCTCTCTTTTTTCATATTTTTTCTTTAGCATTTCCACCACCGTATCTTTCTGATTCAACTGAATCATATGTTCTACATATGCATCATTAATCTTTCCATACAAAGACATATAATTCTTTAATACGAAATCATATAATTTTGTTTCTAAACTTATTTTTTCTTTTTTAGAACTAAAGTTTGTAGACAAAATATCAAGATACATGTCTTCTCCTAAAGAACTTTGGAAATCATCAATGCAATCGAAAAAAAACTTTTCAAATTGCTCAACCAAAATATATCCTTTTAAATATAAGCAAATCACCTTAATACAATCCATTTTCTGCACCTAACACTCAAAACTCAAGATTTAGCAAATCGATTTTATCTTTACTTGGCATAGTCCATTCATGCTCTTTGGCATACTCAATAAAGGATGTATCCAATTCAACATGATATTTCTTAACATAATACAATAAGTCTGAAGGCCAAGCCCATGTTCCATCAGTCAAAATTTCCAAACTTCCAATCACACCTGCTGATTCATCTAAAACATCAAAAGCCAACCCTGCTGTTACACAAAAAACAATGCCACTGTTTAAATACTTTACTACCTCATTTTCATTCTCCAATGAGTGATTATGCATAGCCACTTTTAAAGATTTGCCAGTTTTATCTCCATGTTGCAGTTCTCTAAAAAATCCTATTTTTTTAAGTGCCATATTAAAGTATCTCCTTTTCTTACATTTTCTTTAGTAAACATTCATCAGATCTTGACCTTGTTGAAAATACTAACTTCTTTTTCGCAATATAAAATTATATCCAGAAAAACTTTTAGTCTCTGCAGCAATGTGCCGTTTGTACCTCTCACAATATGCCACCTGACAATATACCCCCAAGCAAACTATTTAACGCTAAAGTATTTCTGATATTTTTTTTCCGTCAAATCGTTCTCCCCATCCATCGCATTCAGAATATTTGTAAATTTTAAAAGGTGTAGTGTCTATCAGATCAATATTATTCATCTTAAGAACATTTATCGCCTCATCTACCTTTCTCAATGTCCTAGGGCTACCATTGCGTATTCTGGAATATATTTCACAAGTTCCACATTCAAATATAATTTGCAAAAACAAATGTATATTCTGAGGAACTTTATTATACAATTCATACAAATGTATATTGTAACGCTCAAATCCCTTGATTTTACAGCATTTCCGCAAGATTCTAAACTGAATTTACTACCAATTTACTACTTTTGAAGAAAAGGGCTCTGATATGCTTTTTTAGAAGATTGCGGATAGGCAAATGATAGCACACATGCAGGAAAAAATAAAGAGACTGCCGGAATGACAGTCTTTTTCCGCATATGAGAAACGCCAGAATCCATTCCAAACCGTATGGAATTAATCTGCTTTCTCCGTTTTGCCAGTAGTACGGTAAATTGAATGTAATGCATAAGAAAAATAACCCCCGCATGGAGAGTGAGGCACACAATCCATGCGGGGCTTTTTGCGTTATTATGCGGTCTTTGTAAGTCTGGCCTCCTTGGAGGTCTTGCTTTCCAGCAGTGCGATATTGTCAACGAGCAGTATGAGCCCATAGACCATTTCGCCATTCCCATCCTTATAGTTGTTATTCTGAATGGTATATGAGCATGAGACCAGGTCCCCTTTATCCAGATAATCGAAAGGCCCGTTGTTCTGCTGTTTTGCGGGAATGAACGCTTCCAACGGGATAAACTGTGAGTCATATTCGCCCTGCCCATTTGTGAAATGGTTCTGTGCAGCGACTGTAAATTTAATCTTTCTGGAACCATCCTTGTTCGTAAAAACTGTAACATCCCTTGTAAGCCTGCCTGTTGCCACGCCGTAATTTCTAATATTCTTCATCCTGATTTCCTCTCTTTCCTGTGTCAGTGGATTTTCTATTTCTTCATTTATTTAACCGGGCCGTGGATGCGGCCTTATATATTTTCATCCCAAGACAACGCAGAGGTGCATTCCTGTGGATTAACGGTATCAATGGGGCGCAGGCCCCTGTCTATTCCCAGATTCGGAGCCGGGGCGGCAGATATACCCAGCCACCATTGCCCCGGCAATGGCTAGGCCTTTACTTCACGGGGGTGCAATGTTAAAATTTCCCGGACGGATGGTGGGGAGATTATTGTCTATTCCTGAGTTCCTCACCGTCGGCAGGCAGTTCCGCCACATTGCAGTCCTGTGAAGTCAAGGCTGGCGGCAGCCAGGGAGAGAGTGGGCTGTATGGAAAAAGCCCCGGACAGGACGGCACAAAGCCTTTCCATGTGCAAGGCTTTTTATACTTATGGAATTATGTTTTTTGTTCCCCTGTCTGTGGGTCGTCATCTTCTTCTGGCAGTTCTGCTGAAAAGAGCAGCCCGCTGAGGTACTTTACCCTGTCCGAGAGCTTTTCTATATCCCCCGCGATTTTTTCCAGTTCCCCGTTTACATCTTTTTTTTCATCATAATAAAGCTGGGTTTCGATATTATCCCTCCAATTATTAAGCCTGCTTATTTCCTTGCTGAGTTCCATTAACTCCCACTCAAGGTCATTCTTATCCTTCAGGCTCAGCGGTTCCTTTTTCAATTTTTTTCCCTGTTTCTGCTCTTTTCCTGGCTCCTGTTCTTCTTCCGGCGCTTCTGCCTGCTCTATTTTATCCAGTTCCTTTTCCGACTCTTCCTCTTGTCTCTTTTTCTGTTTTTTGGGGGTCTGCTTCAGTTTGCTGTAAAAATTCCATGCCTCGGCTTTTTTGTCAAGCCTGCCCCTGAAAACGGCATTTGGGTTCACCATCAGCGTCTTCCCGTTGCGGCGTATGAAATCGTCTTCTATGAGGGATTTTATAGTCTCCGCCACGGTCTGGTAGGATATGCCGGACAGCCTTGCAATCTCACGGTAGGAATATTTCAGTTCGTTTTTGAGGGTCATTTTCCTGATAAGCCACAAGACAAGTTTCATTTTTTGGTTCATGACGCCGTCGAGGGTCCTGCTGAATTTGGAAAGATAAATCTTATAGAAATCCACATCCGTATTGGGGATTAACGGCCTTAGATGGTATTCGGTTCCCTCCGTGTCTTTTACAACCGTTGCGATAGGCACTTTCTTGTCGTCCATTGTGCTTTTGCCCCCATTTTCTTTTTTCCCGCCCATGCCTTATTTGTCTCCTTCCTATAACTTAATAGTGATTATAGCACGGGTGGTTTTCATGTCAAGATTCCTAAACGGGATAACATATCAAAGCGGTAGGGAAATCATATCAAAAAAATTAATAAAACCCAGTGATTATGCGTCTTTTCCTGCATTCTTTCTTTATCTATTTTAAAGATATTGTTTCACTGTGACTATAAGGCTCATTTCCATGAGCCGGCATTATTTTTGATGCATTGAATGAATACAATAGATTTAAAATAACTGACCATCTTGATGCGCAAGCCGGGAGGAGTCTGCAAGGATTGTGAAGCGGCATGGATGTCGGTGGCTGGATGTACGAAGCAAAAGACAACAGGCGCTGCCGCGCCCGGATACAACAATGAACTTAAAAAAAAGATAGGAGGAATTTGGCATGAAAAAAGCCCAAATCAAAACAAAAGCAGTAACAAACAAAAAGGAGGTATTTGCTATGCAAAAAGAACAATTACTCAATGAAAGATGGTATGAAGCGTATGAGGATGAAGCCAACGACTTTACGGCGTTCCTTTCATCTTATCTGGGAGTCGCAGGATATCTGGACAGAATCGGTGACACTCCGCTTACAGCCGCTGAAGTGGCTGCCGGGGTCCGGAAATCAACCGCTGAAATATTCGGGCGTGGCTTATCAGGGCTGGAGCCGCCAGCCGGGCTGACACCCATGCAGCTTGCATATATCATCATAAATAGGCATGATGTGGCTTTGGTGCCGCCGGAGCATATGCCCTATCCCTGCGCACCCAGGTCATGCTGTTACATCTTTATCTACCAGACTGATGGGCCGGACAAGGGAACTTACAAGACGAGGCTGGAAGATGTCATTCTCCAATATGAGCCTTGCTGCCCGGACCATAAGATGGCAAAGGTGGCGTCACGGGTCCATGACCTTGCGGAGAGGGCGCAGTTATGTGCCAGTGAGGACCTCGTGCCGGTGAACAACGGCATATTCAACTGCCGCACAAAGGAGCTGATGCCGTTTTCGGCAAAACACATATTTATCGGCAAAAGCCCGCTGGACTATGTGCCGGATGCCGTGAACCCTGTGATACATAATACAGATGATGGCACGGACTGGGATGCGGAAAGCTGGTTAAGCGGGCTTTCTGATGACCCGGAAACCATGGACTGCCTGTGGGAGCTGTTAGACACTGCCCTCAGACCGAATAAATGGTTCGCATTACAGAACCCGTTATATTCGTGCATTTTTAATCTCGCAGACTGCAACAGCAAATCAGACTTTGCCACCTTCGCGCAGCTTGTGACAGGGCTGAGTGGGTGGACGGGAATGGGAGAATGCCATGCGAATGGCTATTTGGAGCGTAAGGACGTGCTGGAATACATCTTGTGGCGTGTCCTGAACAGGGATTCCTGAGTGTTGCCAGAATGTCAGAAAGGAAGGCATGTGCGGCTGGCTGGTATGATTGTACCGCCGGCCAGCCGCATTCTGCATAAGCAGGGAAAAGCAACAGGATTCCTGCTGAACAGCCTAAAAGCCCTGTTGGAATGGTAGAGAAGGCCATTCCAACAGGGCTTTTTTTTCTTAAATACCCTGCACTCTTGCGCAAAGGATATGCGGCATTCCATTCCAAACGCATGGAGAATATCTGCTTCCTTCTATTTCATGCCCCATGCACAGTCATGCCGGATATCCTTCTGGGAAACTCACAGACCTGTTTCCCGGCATGGGATTTCTGGACGTGGGAAAAGCTGAAGCCTTTTTGTTAATGCCGCAGGCATTGCATGGGATGCGGAGCAGCCCGGAAACAGGACCCCGGAGTGCAGCGCACGAAGGGGCAAGAAAGACTGCGGAGCAGGATTTCGCAGTAAGGGCCCCGGAGCGTGATAGTGCGGAGTGGGTGGAGCGGCGACAGCTGCGGAAAGTGCCTCGGCTATGCCGAGCGAACGAAGTGAGTAGCGCTCCCTTATCCTGTTAGCCATATTTTGATGCGTTTTCGTAAGAAAATGCAGAAAAGCCACGCGGCACCTGTAAATACGGGCGTTCACAGCCTTCCATAAATTCAAAATGACCCTGTTTTTTCTCTTCCATAAATTCCATAATTTCCATAAATTGATTTAAAGCCCGTATTTCCGCCATTTGTTACTGAATTTATGGAAGGACGTTTTGCGGCATCGCCCTCACTCTTCCATAAATTCGTGCCTGCGGCATCTTCTGGAAAAAGTTACAAACAAGACGTAAAACAGGACGGCAGGAACCAGACAGACACCTCCCCCCATGACCGAGCGGGGCCGTTCCCATTCCCCGCTATGATGCAACCCGTCCTATCCATTGGGGAAGAAAGAACAGGGAAGCCATTATCCATCCTGTGCCAGTTTGACGGTATTGCGTCAACTGTTTGTGTGAGAAATATATTCCCCTTTTGATTTTAAAAGGGAAACAGGGTGGAAGCAGGACGCCCGGAGAGGGATGCCGGAAAAAATAAGAGGGGCATACGCCCCTGTGCCGTTCTGGATAACTGGTCTTTTGATGGTCTTTCCAAAGACCAGCGCCGCCGGATATTTCCCGGGTGGTCTTTACATGGGTCTTTTACGGTCTTCACAAAGACCGCATCCCGTTATAACAGCGCCCCGGAAGCCGGATGGTCTTCACGGAGACCATCTTCCGGCACTCACAAAGACTGCCATCCTTTTTCTGCCCGTGCATGGGTTTTTTACGGGCTTTGCGAAGACCGTTTTCCGATGTAAGAGAATCCTGCAAGCTGTGTGGTCTTTACAAAGACCATTTTCAGACGCATACAAAGACCACCTGCCGGAAAGAAAAAAGCTGCTACCCGGGCAGTCTTTAAAGACCACCAGAGTAACAGCTCCATAAATCAGCTTATATGATTGTTGCTTCCGTGCAGATAACTGCCCGGAACTGTGATTCCCTTATACTTGCAGAACGGAGAGAATAAAAGAGGGGCTGTAAAAGCCCCTGTGCGCTCCCGCAGTCAAGCGGGCACGCGACGCCATAACGGCATCCGGTTTCAGAACTGCGCCCGGCGCCGTAAGGCGCATCCAGTCAGCCGGGAAGTGGGGCAGAAAATCGGACGGAACCGCTCAGACGTCTGAACGGAACAGGAAAAAAGAAACCCCATGCGTCCTGCATGGGGCCCCTCAGCCTTACTTATTTTATTTAGCAGCCGCTTCCGCCTCGATGTCGATGATAACTATATCGTTGATAGTGATGTAGCTCACGCCGAGCGTATTGTACATGTAGGTTCTGTCGAGCGGTGCGCCAACTGTCAGACCAGTCGCATCTGCAACCTCGTAGTTGACAGCCCACTTGCCGTCCTCACGCTGCTTGAGGGCAACCTTTGTGCAGGAAACGGCGTTCTTTTCAGAATCCATGAGCGTGAACGTTGCAATCTCAATACCTTTGTGAGTTACTTTGTAAGTTCCTGCACCAGCCTTTGCAACTGCACGGAAAGTCTCTTTGCCTGCGGATGCAGCTTTGCCTGCCGCTTTGGGAGCTGTGTAGGATGCTGTGGATGTGGAGCCGCCATTGCTGGATGTCCAATCAGAACTTCCGCCACCGCCGTTTTCTCTTCCGTCACCGTGATATGCACCGTCATCGGTATAACTGTCATTGTTGCTGGAACTGGAACCGCCTGAGCTGGAGCCGGAATTTCCAGAACTTCCTAAGTTGCCCCAATCGGAACTTCCGCCACCGCCGTTTTCCCTGTCATCGCCGTGATATGCGCCGTCATCGGTATAGGCATGAGCTGTTAAGCCTGTATTTCCTACGACCAGAGCGCAAGCCATAGCCATTGTGATAACCTTTGTTAAGATTCTTTTCTTCATCCTTAAAGTCCTCACTTTCTTGTTGAAAGATTTTTATATATTTTACTTCATGATTGTTGCCGTGGTTCGCTTAGAACCTTTTTTCTTTATTGCTTATTTCCTGTTTCTGAAAGGACGTTGCGTTTTGCAAGCCGGTCTTAGTTTACGCTGCTATTTTGCAGCCTTTGCTGCAGCTGCCGCAACCTCGGCTTCGATGTCGATGATAACCGCATCGTTAATCGTAACGTAGCTTATGCCGAGCGTGCTGTACATGTAGGTCCTGTCCAGAGGCGCGCCAACGGTCAGACCAGTTGCGTCATCAACCTGAAAGTCGATAGCGTACTTCTTATCTTCGCGCTGCTTGAGAGCAACTGCTGTGCAGGAAACGGCTTTCTTATCTGTGTCCATGAGACTGAATGTTGCAATCTCAATACCTTTGTGAGTGACTTTGTAAGTGCCTGCACCAGCCTTTGCGACTGCGCGGAACGTCTCTTTGCCTGCGGATGCAGCTTTGCCTGCCGCTTTGGGCGCTGTATAGGATGCTGTGGAGCTGGAACCGCTGTTGCCGCTACCGATATCATCGTTCCCGTTGGATGCGCTGGAACCACCGTTTTCCATTTCGTCACCGTGATATGCGCCATCGTCTGTGGAACCGCTGTTATTGCCGGAGCTGGAACTGCCGGAATTGCTGGAACCGCTGTTGCTGTCACCGATATCATCGCTTCCGTCAGATGCGCTGGAACCACCGTCTGCCATATCATCGCCGTGATATGCACCGTCATCGGTATAAGCATGAGCTGTTAAACCTGTATTTCCAACGACCAGAGCGCATGCCATAGCCATTGTGATAACCTTTGTTAAGATTCTTTTCTTCATCCTTAAAGTCCTCGCTTTCTTGTTGAGAGATTTTTATTATCTTATTTCATGATTGTTGCCGTGGTTCGCTCAGAACCTTTCTTTTGTATTGCTTATTTCCTGTTTCTGAAAGGACGTTGCGTTTTGCAAGCCGGTCTTAGTTTACGCTGTTATTTTGTAGCTGCCGCAACCTCGGCTTCGATGTCGATGATAACCGTGTCGTTAATCGTAACGTAGCTTACGCCGAGTGTGCTGTACATGTAGGTTCTGTCCAGAGGCGCGCCAACGGTCAGACCAGTTGCGTCATCAACCTGGAAGTCGATAGCGTATTTCTTGTCTTCGCGCTGTTTAAGAGCTACGGATGTGCAGGAAACGGCTTTCTTGTCTGTGTCCATAAGGCTGAACGTTGCGATTTCCACGCCCTTGTGAGTTACTTTGTAAGTACCTGCACCAGCCTTTGCAACTGCGCGGAACGTCTCTTTGCCTGCGGATGCTGCTTTGCCTGCCGCTTTGGGCGCTGTATAGGATGCTGTGGAGCTGGAACCGCCATCGCTCAGGCTTGCATTTCCGCCACCGCCATCTTCTCTGCCGTTGCCATGATATGCACCGTCATCGTAGTTGGAATTGCCATTGTTGGAGCTGCCGGAATCGGAGCTGGACGAACCAGAGTCAGAGCTGGAGCTGGAACTTCCGTCATCGAGGCTTGCGCTTCCGCCACCGCCATCTTCTCTGCCGTTGCCATGATACGCACCGTCATCGGTATAAGCATGAGCTGTCAGTGTTCCCATTCCGCTCATTGCGGTGGTGAACGCCATTGCAAGTGCCATAGTTGTTGTTAAAATTCGTTTCTTCATCGAAGTTACCTCCTTAGTTTCTTGAAATATAAGTTGTCTGATGTTACATGTTCGCCGCCCGTATGCCTGCGTGTGCGCTGCCACACCTCCCTTTTTAGGCATCGGCGGATGTCAGGACAGTTCCCATCCTGTCCATATATGCAACCGGGCTGCTGTGCAGCCTGTTTACCATCCGAAGCGGATGTTTCCCGGCGTTCCCCTTATACTGTTCTCTGCCATACGCATCGCCTCCTTTGTATATCCCTGCTTTCCCTGCCTTTTACTTATCAGACACAGAAGTATGGGCACAGGTTTTATAAATCCAGAAATTTTTTAAATATTTTTATCTCCATTCCGCCCTCAGTTCTGCCGGGAGTTCCACCTCTACCGGCGGGTCCCCGCCGTAAGACGTTCCGTAAAGGTCATAAGTATCAAAACTCAGGTGTATATGTCCATCTGATATATAGAAATCAAATTCCCCGATATCGCGGCCTCTGATATTATCCAGCGCGCCCGTCTCTTCCGTGTAAGGGTCTGCGATAGCAGCCGCATCCGCAATCTGCTCTGTAATCTGATCCGCCGTCCCTTCCAGAATGTCGGTGAGAAGGAGAGCTTCCCCGGTGTCGGTGCGGAAGTTATAATAACGGCTTTCGCTTTCCCTTATGCCGCCAAGGTAAATTTCCTGTGTCTGGATGACGCTCACATACTGCGCTGTCTGTGATTTTATTTCGGCGGAGACGGTATAATAATAGTTTTCCGATTGGGGCGGGTTGCCTTCCACGATATCCCATAAATCAGCCAGCCCGCCGCTGTCATCGTTCAAAAACGCATCCTGAAGTCCCTCAAAAAAGGCATTGACTGTTTTATAGCCGTCCGTGTCTTCGGGGAAATCCGGGATTTCATACCAGATTTCTATATCATGGCCCCGGGAATCAATGGCAGTGCGACGGATGTTCCCCTCCGTGCTTACCGCCGCATTTTCCGGGGCAGGCGCCTTGCTGCCTGCGGCTGTGCCGTTTCCGCCCCGGAGCAGTGCGGCCAGTTCTTCCGCATCCATCCAGTCACCGGCCCATGTCCAGCTTACATCGCTTGCGCCGAGATGCCCGTTCCCCAGATTCCAGTCCTGCCATGTCAGGTACCATGCCATATCCTGTCCGGCGGCTTCAGCCTCGCTGCGGGTAAGGAACACGCCGTCAAGGGAAGAGACAAGGGAGCCGTATTCGTCACTGAGCAGGAGCCCGCTGTACCCGTCTTCGGGCCAGTTGTCGTAATCCTCATACTGGTATATCTGCCACTTGTCCTCCGTCAGCGTGCCAAAATCATAGGCGCCCTCAAAAACACCATGCTCCGCAATATATTCCCTGAATTTGTCCAACGACGGGGCGGTATCGCCATACAGGAAAAAGTCCTCGTATGTATGGGCAAGCTCCGCCATGCCATCCGTAAATGTGTAAAATCCCGCATCCGTAAGCAGCCCTTTGTCCGTCACGGCTGTATCTCCATGGATTTCCCCCAGCCTTCCTCCGGCACCGGCTGATGCTTCCCTGCCGTCCCAGCAGTATATCCGCGACACATCAGCCATACAGCCGCTGTCATCCCCATAGCCGATATCCGCTCCCCATGCCACGAACAGGGCAGGTATGCCGTTTCCCGCGTCAAACAGGGCGGCGCGGCAGAACGGCACATCATATCCTTCTTCCCGGCTTTCAGCGATACATGAATCAAGCGCCCCGGCAAAAGCCCCGGCCTGTTCCATGGTCATTGCGCACTGGCCGGTATCGCCCGTATAGGGCAGGGCGGCAAGGGCTTCTTCCGGGAAAAGGGGTTCTTCCCGTGCCGCAGCAGGCTCTTCCGTTTTTTCCGGTTCCGCTGTATCTGCCACCGCATCGCCGCCGTCCGGGGTTCCCGTTTCTATGGGGGCGTATACTTCAGCCGCTTCTTCTTTGTCATGATTAAGGGCCGTTACAATCCCTGCCGCTGTGCCGCCTATCAGCAGGAGCCCGGCGGCGGCTACGGCTGCCGTCTTAATGGAAATGCCCTGTAAGGCATGGGCGGCTGGCGTGGCGGCAGGATGGGCGGCTGGCCCGGAAAGGGAAACGGCGGATGCCGCAGCCTGTCCCATAACCTTTGATACGGCCTGTTCCGCTTTCCCTGCATCCGCGCACGCCTGTGCATCCATGTGCAGGAAATAGTAAAGGAGCGGAACAGGTGCAAGGCTGTGCAGCCTGATGCCCTGTTTCTTTTCATAGTCGAGTACGTTTTCCTTAATCGTCTTCCTTGCGTAATTTAAGCGGCTCTTGACGGTATTCTCCGCCACGCCGGTCACGCCCGCAATCTCTTTCACGCTCATTTCATCATAATAATAGAGCAGGACGCAGTCCCTCTGCGCCTCCGGGAGAGCATCGACGATTCCGCCTATCATCCGAGCAGTCTCGGCATTGTCAAAGGCTTCCTCCGGCACGGCCGTCCTGTCCCCGCTCTCGATAGCGTCAAGGACGCTGTTCCCTTCCTCGTCCTCAAGGATTGGCAGGTCGGCGTGGGTGCGGGTAAGGGCGTTCTTACAGCGGTTTGCGGTCAGACGTCCGAGCCATCCCCAGAACGCCGCCGGTTCCTTTAACGTGTCCAGTTTTGTGTAGAGCAGGAGCAGTACCTCCTGCGTCATATCCTCCGCATCCGCCCCAGTCTTTAAAAACCTGCGGCACTGGTAGTAGACGGGCGTGTAGGCGGCACGGAGCAGTTCCTCCATTGCCGCCGCATCGCCCCTCTGGCTCTTCTTTATCAGCACCGTTATATCATTGTCATTATTTCCCATTCTGTCTCTCCACACAGTTTTTCTGTTATAAGAATCATTGGTCAGTACATCCTGTTATATATGTTTTTCGCCACATCCGTGTTATCCATCACTGCACGGGTATTCGCATCCACAGCCGCCTGCGTGCCTGCCTGCAGGAACAGGTTGGCGATATTCAGCACGTTTGCATACTGTAATTGTTTATTGATTTTCTCCTGGTTCAGCGTCTGCTGCTTCAGGCTGTTGTTGATTTCTGTCTGTGCCTTTATCAGAATTTCATGCTCTTTGGCAGCTTCAAACAGGTTCACCATTTCTTTGACGGAATCGGCCCGGAAATTCTCCACCGCACTGATGAAGTAATTAACGGCATTTAAAGAATAATAGTTCTTGGGATACCATGAGGATGTACGGCTGAACATTTCATTTTTTAACTGCCGGAGACGGTCTGTTACCTCATCATACCTTGCCTTTGTCTCAGTGTTGTGCCTGTTTATGGCGGCATTGTTGGCCTCAACCTGTTCATTCTTTTTCCTGATGGCATATCTTATGGCAAAGGCCGCCACTATCCCTGCCGGAATGACCGTAAGCCAGAATCCCAAGTACCTCCAGTAATAAACAAAGGGCATCACGACACCGTCCGCTACTGCAAGAAACGTCCAGAGTTTCTTCCCCCGCTTCCCTTTCTTCCACCCTCTGAACGCCATGCCGCCTGTAAACAGGAGCCATATAAGGGAATAAAATTCCCCTGTGAGCGCACCGTGGACCAGATGGAACAGTATTGCCGCAGCCGCCGCAACTGTCAGCCATATCCGGGCACGGTTTTTCAGCCCGGTGGTGGCAATCCCCTGTTCTTCTTCCCTGTACTGTGCCACAATCCCGACTTGTTCTTTCTGGACAGTCAGAATCTTTGTTATCATATCTTTTGTGTAATGCAGCTCTTTTAACAGTTCTTCTCTCGTTTCCATTGTTTTCTCCTTATCCCGGTTTTTTGCACCTGATTTCTGATTATCAGACACGGAATCAGCTTATCAGGTTTTATTTTTGATAAAAATTTTTGGCAGGAATTTCTTCTGCATCCTACCTGATACACAAAAACGGAAAAGCGAGCCGGACTGGCCCATAGGGACAGCAGACAGAAAAAAAGAGTTTCTGCCCGCGTTATAGATTATTGTTATCTTAGCGCCTTATCCGTTGTGCTGCGTACTTCCTGCCTTTATGGCAGGGTTTATCCTGTTCCCACACAGTTACCCATGGGGGAGCGCGGTGATTACCGCCTCCCCATGGGTTATTACACTGCCGGGACAAATAAAAAGACGGCGCAGGATTCATTTACCCACACCGTCATAAAGTACAGCACACAGACCCAAATCACCAGACTTC
>ERZ808054.713-NODE-713-length-26024-cov-5.045400_pt1 | contig 26024 bp, 21 predicted proteins | sample MGYA00380201_ERZ808054 | MGnify/ENA primary metagenome ERZ808054 (study PRJEB31490, sample SAMN06133419) | mouse gut metagenome | isolation source: Z5_2 | host: mice | place: China: Chengdu | collected 2015-05 ...
CCCGTTCAGTTCCTTTCTGCATTCCACCTTCTGCAGACTGATAAAACGGAAGGGTTCCGCCGCTAACCGTATTTCCCTCATCTTTGCACATCTCCTTTCCTCCCAACGGACTGTATGGTCTCCCACATCAGGACGACCGCCTTGCCCCAAGCCTTGTAATCCGCATAAGGACAATTAAAATTTGCCATGACCGTATACTTTTCCACCGGGGTCACCAGCATCATATTATACAGGTCCCCGTCCATGGCATGGCTCCGGAAAGCAAACCAATGCCCCGCAATCCGCTCCATTTTATTACAGCCGTAAAACCGGCAGTCCGGACGGTCCCTTTTAATGGCCGCTTCCATCCGCAGGCACAGGGCTTCCGTCTCCGCAGGTTCAAACTGTCTTCCAAACAGGTTAAACCCCATGTTTACATCTAAATCCGCAGTCGTCAGCATGAATTGCGGACGGAACTCTGACGGATATTTAATTTTTGCTATCCCTTCCGGCATGATACCCATGTTGTCCGGCAGATACATAAAAAAACAATCCAATATTTCTTCTTTGCGGAAACAGATTATTTTACCGTTTATGTAATACCCGCTCTCAAGACTGCAGTATTGCTTTTTCCTAAGTTCCTCCCGTTTTTCCAGCATTTCCTCATCCAAATACACATCCATCCCGTCTTTTCCTTTCCTTGTACAAATCCATAACTCAAACAGGGTGTACCCACCATTCAGGCACACCCCTCCGTCATACTGCATGTTTTTACTATTAGGCCGGGCATCCCCCTCAATGTTTACCTTATATGACGTGGCTAATTACTCCACAATAATCCGCCGCCGTCCACCGTTTCCACGGTATTCTGCCGCTTCCGTCTTCCCCATTCTCTCCAATGCCGTACACATCTCCCTGAAAACCGTTTGGTTATCCGCCATTTCCGGCAGACATCTTCCGTTTTTCCTCGCAAGGTAATCCGTCAAAATATCCATCGACACCGTCCCCGTCCGGTCCAAACAGAAATAGGCAAACATTACATCCTCCGTCCGGCACCCCTCCGTCCCAAGGATTTCCCTGGCAAACCGTCTGGTTATTGCGGGGGCAAGCGCCCTTCCCCCCACTCCGCCCCATAAAGCGTGTATGTAGTTCAGTGTGTCATATTCCGTTTCCATATCTCCAAAATTCTTATGCACTGCCCTGAGCACAGCGCCTTCCTGCAGCTTATACCTGCATACTTCAAAACCATCCGCATCCAAAGCATCCCCACTTTCCAGCGCCAAATTCATATGGTAACAGACATAATCCGGGGAGGCGGCATCCTTCCCCAAATACATTTTCAGCACCGTTTCCCGTTCTGACGGACAGTATTCAATACTTTCCTCTCCCGGCAGAAAATATATAAAACCCCCGTATTTTATAATGCCGGGTTCCACGATAATCCGGTTTCCTTCCACACGGATGCCGCATCCGCTTATCATCCCATCCCCGTATTCCCGGTATTCCAGTTCCGCCTGTACAAAAGAGCGGTCCCTGACAGCCCAAAGCATTTCCTTTTTGAGGATACGGTTTCCCGCAAAAAGCGGATACAGGTTCTGCATTCCCATCCCATCCTTTCCTTATATATGGTGTTTTATCTGCCCATCACCATGTCCCGTCAAAATAATCCCGCATCCATGCGTCCTTTTCAAACGGGAACCTTTCTTCCCGTCCGACAGCCAGCTTCCCGTCCCTGCGGCAGACCGGCAGGACATGGAACTCCCATTCCAGCGCTTCTGCCCATACAAAAAACCTTACTTCACGCTCCACAATGTCATCCGTGTCTGCCTGGCGGATCTTTCCCCCGTGTCCGGCAGCCAGTTCTTCATATGTGGTTTCCCTAAAACCACCCAACGGACTTTGGCAGACAAACTCATGCCTTACCCGCCCGTCCGGATCCTTAAGGTACAACCGTAACGACAAGTCCTCCATGTTCCTTGAAACCATCCCGTATGTGGCTTCCCTCCCGGAACCGTGTACCAAAATTATTTCTTCCCCACTGTGCGTAAAAGCGGTAATGTCATAAGGCAGAGCAGGAACCCCCATATGGATGACGGTATCCGCATACCCGTATTTTTTATCCCTGAAGTATTCCAGGGCGCCATCCACACATGCCATTTTCAGTCCGTAACCGGCTGCCTGCTTCCCACCCTTTCCCGTAAAGCGGATGACCTTTCCGGGGACAAATTCCTTCAGGGCATCACGGAACAGGCCGATTTTACATGACTGCCCTGTTAACTTAATTATGGAATATCCATCCGTTTCTCCGCTTTTATACATTTCCCCAAGGAAACGCTGGATAATACCGTAAATATCCGCTTTCAGCAAAAGTTCCAGCTCCCGTACGGTAAGGCTGACCGGCGGAAACTCCTTCCATGTTTCCAAATGCCCTGCATTATACACCGACATTTTCCACTTGCCAACGGGAATCCATATTGCGGCATCTTCATCCACGGGCAGAGAAGAAATAATAATACGGACTGCCCCGGTACTTTCATAAAATACTTTTTTCACCCGTTCCGCCGTTTGGAACAAAAAGAAAAAATTACCCCTGGCTTTCCCGTACCCTTCCCTTCCATTGTCCCGGTATTCCCGGAATCGTGTGGGCAGAAACTCCTCCGCAGCCTGGTACATCTCCGTAAGGTTACGGTATATTCCGGCAGTCCCCTCCTCATCCACAGTACGGTAAATATCCCCTTCAAAATTCCCCAGTATTTCCCCGGCCACGAATCTCCCGTCCCCCCTCAGGCGGTTGACCGTCAGGACTTTCAGGAACTGCATGATGCGGTAAGTCAGGTTATTCCCCCCAAAATCCGTGTCCCCGTTTTCATAGGCCGTCTCAATGCGGATACGGTAAGAAACCCTTTGGTCCCAAACACGGAACCGGCAGGAGCACAAATCCGTTGTCCCACCCCCGCAGTCAATCACCAAAGCCCTGTATTCTTCCCCGTATGCCATCCTGTTTTGGTTTATCATGTCACGGATGGTACCATAAAGTACGGATACGCCTTCATCCACCATGTCCTCGAGTTCCACCGTATATGACGAAAGGATTTCCGAAAACAGTCTTTGGAAACATGCTTTCTGTTTCACCGGACAGGATATATGCACCCTTTTAACCTCGCATTTAAACCGGTTCCCGGCTTCCCCAAGGACATGGGAAAAATATGCTTCCAGGATATCCTTCCTTTTCACAAATCCCCTTCTCCCTTTCCGGTCCGTAATTTCCTCCTCTTTTTCATAATCCGTAATCCATCTCTTTATGTCATAAAAGATACTGGCATCTTCCCCCTGGCTTCCCGTTTCCCCCATCCTGACGGCATCATACCCAAAGGAGAAACTGACATGTTCCGGCTCTGCGGATAACACACCTGCCACACTGGGCAGCAGCGGGGATTCCTCCCTGCCGGGAGAAGCATCATAAAAAACCGCATGGTTTATCCCGTTTTGTTTTAACCCCATTTCACCGTCCCGGAGACCGGATGCCTGGAAATAGAGACTGTCCAGGTATGCCCCGGCCGTGGTACTGCTGCTGCCGAAGTCTATGGCAAGCGGCAGGGAAAGCGCAGCCGGACGCCTCACTTCAAAATCCGGCAGGGGGATTCGGTACACTTTCATGTGTTCCGGCAGTTTCTGCCGCAGTCCGTAGTAAACCCCGTATACCGCTTCCGAAATCCTCCCGTCCATACAGTACAGGCTGAAATTCTTTGTGCCCGTTTCCCTGCACGGAACAGCAGCTTCCTTAGTCAGGTAAAGGACATCCGTCCTTTCCCCCCATGCCTCCATGTTCAGAATGGTACATACGGTTCCGTCCCCGCTTACCACCAGGGCATTTGTCCCCGCCAGCTCCTTTTCATATGGAACCGTCATGTTATCATAAAACCTTGCCGCAGTCCCTTCCCAAAGGATCACCCTCGGACCGCATCCCAAACCCGGACATGCCTTTTCATCCAGTCTGCTTTTTCTCAAGGCGTCTTCCACTGCCTGCATCCCGCCTTTACGGAACCCGTTTATCAGGAAATACTCCCCCGCACCGCGGTACTTCAAAATTACACGGATGAGTTCCTCTTTATCCAAAGGGTTTATTACCCCCTGGATAATCCTTTCCTCCCTGCAGATTTCCTTTAACTGATAGGCGGTCATCCCCAAAAGGTCTGCTTCATGGTAGCGTTTCCGTACTTCTTTTTCCCCTGCTTTTTTTAGCGTATATCCGTATCTGTCCATCTGCTTGTCTCCTGTCTCCGCTTTTGCCCTGTTAAACCAAAACCATCCGGTCAGGTTCCATTTCCCAGTAAACGTCCTCCCGGTCTCCGATTATCCGCTTTCCGCACGTTTTTCTTTCCTGTCCAGCCTTTCTAATGGCAGCACGCCTGCCCTGTACCTGAAATAAACGGCTTTTTCCTTTTCCATGTTTTTATAAATATCCACATCCACCACAAGGTCATCCCCCACTGTCTGCAGCCATGCACCGCTGCTTTCCGTCAGCACTTCTGTTTCCAACTGTTTTGTCTCCACATTGAGGACGCTTAAATTCAGTTCCCCATCTTCACTTGGATGGTCATTCCAAACATAATAGAGGTATCCGTTTTCCATGTATGCCCAGTAAAAATCTTCTGCCAGGTATTCCTTTTCGCCGGAAACGGCATCCAAACGGAAAATTTCTTTCCCTGTGGCATAATTACGCGCATGAATATACAGGTAACCGTTTTCATAGTAAAGCCCTTCCACACTCATTCCCTGCATGCCGTATGATTTTTTTTCTCCGTTTTTTAGGTTTATCCCTGTTATCCGCTTCTCACCGTCTTCCACGTACAGGCATCCTCCCCCTGCGGTAAACAGCCTGTACCGCCAGTCCGCCTTCTTCCGGTACACCTCACGCCTGCCTGTCCCGTCCGGTTCCATTTCCCAGTAAACGTCCTCCCGGCCCCCGCTTCCCTGTTCAGGCTCCACGTAATAGATTTTCCCGCCGTAAATGCAGAAGGTGTCATATGCCAAGGCCAGTTCCTCCGGCTCCCCTCCCTGCACGGGAACCCTGTATATATAACGCGGCTTTTCGCCGCCCTCACCGGGCCTGTCGTCATACAGCAGGTTGTAGTAGAGGTATCCGTCATCATAAACCAGGTTGCTCACATATGTCTCATCCCAGTCATAATGCACCGTAATCCGTTCATCGTTTACCGACTTCGGAGGGTGCGACACCACCACCTCCCATCCATGCTTCCCCAGCCGGTATATGTTATATTGCTCCCCGGCCTCCACATTCCTGCCCCCGTACAGTGCTGCCCCGGTATCCAGCACACTCCCCGTGGCGAACAGGCATCCCTCCGCTTCCAGCAGACGCCTCCCCGTGATGGACAGGTTGAGCCCCATGGCACTGCCCTGTGTGTCTTCCTCCACCACCCATTCCCGGTCCATCCACTGCCAAACCTTCTGCTTCCCCCGCTGCCCGTCCTTCTTCTTGGTGTCCCGCTTTGCCTCACTTTCTTCCAACCGTCCCGCATCCAGCAGTTTCTCCCCGTCAACCGTCCTTCCGCCTCCCGCTGCCGGGCTTCCCGTCCCTTTATGCCACAGCAGGAAGCCCACGCACAACACGGTCGCAGCCGCAAAAAAAACAGTATGTTTTCTCCCCATGTACCCCTCCTTTACCCGTCCACGTAGTTACTGTGCAGGCATTTCAGCCTGTACTCGATTTCCAATCCGTACTTATCATTGTTCCCATTATAATCTTGGACGGCCTCCGATTCCTTAGTCCCCTTGTTTGCCAGCAGTATGCCCGCCGCATACAGGGACATGTCAATGGACTGCTGGTTATAGTCGACCATAAGAATTTCACCCGAATTCGTTTGTGGGGGTAAGACCTTCGTATCATCATTTTCTGCCGGATAGGAGGAGTTCGTAGCCACCTTTTTTATGGATTCCCGGAAAAGGGGATTACCCGAATCCCCTATGTCAGCCCTTCCAAAGTAATCCGCGCTCCCCAATCCCCCAAAGCTCCTTTCACCGCTTTCCTCAAAAGCATCACCCAGGTTGAACTGGACATATCCGTTGGTTACTTCCCCCTTCCCCTCCGTATAATAAAATGCCAGTACATTCTTCTCCTGCCCATTGCTTTTATTTTTCTCAAAAAAAGTCCTAGGGTACGGGTTCTCATTCGCCATATGCCAGAACGTACCGTCCCCGACCGTCATGGAGTGCATGATGTTCACCGCCCCGTTATACAGTTTTGAGGTCCCCATGCTCGACTCCTTCATGCTCATTGCCTTCAGCACAACCGGGCGGATCTCCAGGTGCGCGCTCCTCTCCTCCCCCGTCCAAAGGTTATTGACAAATTTGCTCCATGCCAGGAACTTACTGTCAAACTTATTTATGTTGGTATACGAATAAAATTCAAACCCGGCGTACTTCCGCCTGTTTTCCCCGCCGTGTACCGGGTCTTCCTTTGCATCCGAGTACGGGTACTCCTTCCTGAACGCCTCCACCGCCCCGTCACCGCCCGCATATATGTGCGTTATCTTATCCAGCAGCACCTGAGGGATGTACTCGCCCTTTGCCCACCTTAACATCCACCCGAACGCCTCATCCTCCGTCATTCCGGTGGTGTCAATTTCCGGCACCGTGTCCGCGGACATGATCCTACCCATGTACCTGCATGCCAGCCATGACCTGTCGTAAAGCACCGTTTTCATTTCCCCCGCCTTCGCGTTATTGTACGTTTCCAGCCACGACGCCCCCACTATGTACGGTTCACAGGGGTTCCCGCCCGCCGCATTTTTCCCGGGGTGCCTGGACGGTTCCTCCAGCAGGCATGTCCCGAAACATCCCCTGCGGTGGTCCTTCACCTGCTGCGGGATGTCGTTCTCCGCCGGGCTCCCGGTACCGCCTTTATACACCGTCACCGTCCCCCCGAATGTCAGCGGTATCTCCCTGTCCCCGCAGTCACACCTGATTGTATCCCCTATCTTCATCAGCATAAATACATCCGTGCAGTACCCCAGTTCCCTCTCAATGTCCTCCACCTTAAATTCGTCCCAGTTATCAACCTTCTTATTGCAGGTATTCTCATATTCTTGCAGTATTTGGTTCACCTTAACCGCAGTCATTCCGGCTTCCGCCGCCCGGTTTACGTCTTCCCCCAAAACAGGGGTCCATTTATCCGCCATATTGTCTGCCTCCCATTATCCGCTTTCCGCCCGTTTTTCTTCCCGCCCCAGTCTTTCCAGCGGCAGCACGCCTGCCCTGTACCTGAAATAAACGGCTTTTTCCTTTTCCATGTTTCTATAAATATCCACGGTCACCACAAGGTCATCCCCCGCTGTCTGCAGCCATGCAGCGCCACTTTCCGTCAGTGCTTCCGTTTCCAACTGTTTTGTCTCCACATTGAGGACGCTTAAATTCAGTTTTCCGTCCCCACCGGAATGGTCCTTCCAGGTATAATAAAGGTATCCGTTTTCCATGTATGCCCAGCAAAAACCTTCTGCCAAATATTCCTTTTCACCGGAAACGGCATCCATCCGGAAAATTTTTTCCCCTGTGGCATAATTATCCGTCTGAATATACAGGTAACCCTTTTCATAATAAAGTCCATCCATATGTATCCCTGACATACAGTATGACTTCAGCACGCCGGTTTTCAGGTTCACACCCGTTATCCATTTCCCATCATCATCCACGTACAGACATCCTTCTTCCGCGGTTCTGTTCTCATCGTCTTCCACATACAGACATCCTCCCCCTGCGGTAAATAACCTTTGGTGCGGGTCCGCCTTCTTCCCGGTGTCCCGCTTTGCCGCACTTTCTTTCAGCCGTCCCGCATCCTGCAGTTCCTCCCCGTAAACCCTCCTGCCGCCTCCCGCTGCCGGGCTTCCCGCCCTTCCATACCACAGCAGGAAGCCCGCACACAGCATGGCCGCAGCCGCCAATAAAACACTATGTCTTCTTCCCATACTGTCCCGCCTCCCATTACACGGTTTCCCGCAAACCGATTCCGGTTAAACCCCGCCGCAAAAGGGATTCCGCAAAATCCAAGGATTTCATGTGCTCCCTAAAGCTGTCCGGCGGCATGTGGATTACCACCTCAGGCACTCCCGTAAGTTCATGGCATGGCACTCATTTCTTTCCACTTCCCTGCATTCCCCGGTCAGCAGGTTGATTTCCAACCCCCATATTTCTTCCCTCCATAACCACTGTTCCCCCGTATCATTTTCCTCGGAGCAGACGGCTGCACAGTCCAGGTAAAAGACATCCCCATTAACCTTGGCCGGCCAGTACTCCGCATATGCAAACTCCCCTCCGGCAGAATCATCCCCGGACATCTTTCCCTCGAAAAGATCCCTGATATTCCGGTTCACGGTTTCCTGCAGCTCCCCGTCCCCTTCCATATGCATGCACAGCATGCCGTCTTCCGACAGGAAAAAGAAGAACCCCGTATTCCCCTCCCCGCCGTATTCATAAACGATTCTGCATTCCATTTCCGGTACGCACCTGACGGAAAATACGCGTTTGTATGTGCCGTACCGTATCAGGTAACCGTCCACGCGCATTTCATGCCCGTTTTTATCCTGGCGGGCAACGCAGGTAACATTTCCGGTATACGTTTTTTTCAGCCAAAACCACTGCGGCACCAGCCCTCCCTCCCACAGGTCGAGCCCGCACATCTGCCGGAAATCCGTTTCCCCGCCGGACGTCCCCATGTAATAAAACAGCCGGGTTCTCACCCCGTGGCTTCCGCCCCAGTGTGACAGTACCAGTTCCGGGCCGTATCCTCCCGTGCTTTTGTCCGGCAGGTATTCCGTTTCCGGCCCTGTCCATCTTGCATATACCTCGGGCATGCCGTCATTGTCTATGTCCCCCGCAAAACAGGCCGGTACGCCAGGCGCAGCGTCTTCCCCGTTCCCCGCTTCCGTTTCCGCGTCCCCGCACCTTACCTCCGTGCTTCCCGCATAACAACTGCAGTGGTAACTGTCGATCCCGTGGTATATGTCCATCCATTTCCCGTCCCACTCCGTCAAATCACAGACCCCGGTGTTCCACAGTACCTGCACGTCCATGTCCCGGCACCGGTAAGAAAAATCCATCTTCCCGCACGGGATGCCGTCCCGCAGCCGGTAAAACGTCATGCTGTTGTTCAGGGAACCCGGGGTATATTTACCGGAAAACAGGAGGTATGCCTCATTCCCGTATTCCAGCACTTCTATGGTTCCCCGCACGTCGCACTCCGTGGGAAACAGCATCTGCGAATACGAAAGACGGTATCCCCCGCCTTCCTCCCCCAGGTATATTACCAGCCGGTTCGCGGTTCCCACTTCCCGCTTATACCAGGAAAGTTTTTCCCCTGCCGGTACATATTCAACAAGATCCTCCAGCCCGTCAAAATTGATGTCCGCGGATAAAATGCACAGGCCGGACTGCGGAATCAGGGACGGGTCCGCATAGTATCCTTTCATGTATGCAAGAACCGGGGAACCTTCCGCCAGCGCTGCGGCTTCTCCCACGGTCAGTCTCCTGGATATGACGTAATTCCCAAGGTCTTGTTTCTTCCCCTCCCTATATTCCCGTTCCAAAAATTCCCCGAACGCCTTCATGGGGTCCCCCTGTTCCTCCGGTGCATCCGCCCGGTTTCTTTCCCCGTGTTCCGGCATGCCCGGTTCCTTTCCGATTTTCCACGCAGCCAGTGCCAGTACTGCTGCCATACACAGAATAAACACAGCCCTGTTCCACTTTTTCCTTTCCATCCCGTTTCCGCCCCTTATTTCCAAAAGTCATCCCTCCCGTACCTGCCGCCTTTCCGTCGGTATTTATTTACCACTGCAGGCGCTCCTGCTCATCCATGCCGTAGCACACTTTCCTGTCCACCTCCCTGCATTCCCCCGTCAGAAGGTTGATTTCAAGCCCCCTTAATCCTTCCGGCAGCAACCTGCGTTCCTCATTCTTTCCTTCCGAATAAACAATCTCAAAGGCCACGTAAATGACATTCCTGTACGCCCTGACCGGGCAGTAGTCCACATATTCGTATTCCTTCCCTTCAAAATCTTCTGAGGACATTATTTCCGCAAAAAGCCCCCTGATATTCCGGTTTACCGTTTCCTGCAGTTCCCCGTCATTCCCAAAAACCATTTCCATCATGCCGTCTTCCGCCCTGCGGAAAAAGAAATCCATGTTTGCATCCCCCGTCTTCCCCTTGTATTCATATGTGGCCCTGCATTCCATCCGGGGCACGCAACTTACCGAGAATACCTTCCGGTATGCCCCGTCCCTGACCAGGTAGCCTTCCAGGCGCTGTTCGTGTCCGTTCCTGTCCCGGCGGGCTATGCAGGTAATGTTCCCCTCCCCGTTTTTTTCCAGCCAGAACCACTGCGGCACCAGCCCTCCCTCCCACAGGTCAAGGCCGCACATCCTCCCGAAATCCGTTTCCTCCCCGGAAGACTCCATGTAGTAAAACAGCCGGTTCTTCCCCTCATGGCTCCCGTGGGGTTTCCCGTCCCCGTAGATGATCTCACGGCTCCAATGGTGCCACGGGGAATCCTCCGTCCCCATGTTTTCTGCTTCCATTGATGCATGCCCCGTCTCTTTGGCATATACCTCAGGCGTACCGTCATTGTCTATGTCCCCCTCAAAATAGTATGCCGAAGTAAGGGTATACCCCCTCATGCCTCCCCCGAAACGGCTGAAGTATTCCGCAAGTTCCATTTCGTTTTTCCCTTCAAATTTCACGCGCAGGGCTTCCCCCCGTTCCCCGTCCGTTATCTCCGTTTCCGCATTCCCGCACATGGTTACCTCCTCCCTGCCCGAACGGTAACCGCAGTGGCGCCAACCGGCTGCCTCATGGTATATGTCCATCCACTTTCCGTCCAGGGCTCCCAGGTCATATACCCCACTGTCCTCCAAAACCTGCACGTCCATGCCGCGGCACTGGTACCAAAAGTCCATTTTCCCGCACGGGATTCCGTCACGGAGCCAGTAAAACGTCATTTTATGGTCCGAAAAACTAATGCCGCAATCCTCCAAAAACATAAGGTATGCCTCTCCGCCGTATTCCAGCACTTCTATGGTTCCCCGTATGTCGCACTCCGTCGGGAACAGCATCTGCGAGTACGAAAGCCGGTAACCCCCGCCCTCCTCCCCCAGGAAGATGACCAGCCTGCACGCGTTTCTTTCTCCATGCCACGATATGCTCCCCTGCACGGGCGCATACTCAATGATGTCCTTTATCCCGTCAAAATTGATGTCCGCAGCCAAAAGGCATACCTCCGACGGCGGGATGGATTCCGGATATTCGCAGTAGCCCTTTATGTGCGCAAGGAGCGGCGACCCCTCTGCCAGCGCGGCGGCCTCCCTGACCATCAGCCTTTGGGATATGACGCAGTCCCCCAGCGAGGATTTTTGCCCGTCCCGGTATGTCTGTTCCACAAACCCGCCAAAGGTTTCCAGGGGATGCCGTGCCGTCTCCGCCCCGCCCGGTTCCATTTCCCCCTGGTATCCGGCAGCACTGCTTTCCCCATTCCCGTTTTCTTCCTTTTCCCTGCCTTCTTTCTGCCAAACCAGTACGGCGGATAACGCCATTATTCCAATAAGCAAAACCACCGGCACCTGCTTTTTCCTACCCATGCTTCCTTCCCCCTATTCAAAAAGAATATCCTGCACGCAGTCCCAGTCTTCCTTCCTCGTCTCCCGCATCTAAAAGGCTCTTTTTTAGATAAGGATTTTTCATCCAATGTTCCTTAATTCGCTCCATAACCCTTCATCATCTTCACAAATTATACTTTTTATTTCCTGATTCAATATGTTTTCCATACACTCCCATTCCATCAACTCTACATTTTGGCTAAAATTATCAACCAGTACAAGTCCATGTTCCGCCATTAAAAAAGTAAAATTATTCCGTTCAAAACACGCTTTCCAGTTCTTTACTAAATATTCCTGCTTTGGATACCTTTTCTCTATCTCAGAAAGAATCCACTCAAAATAATTATCCTTTTCATACAAATCAGCCAATTCATATTTTTTTCCCGTTTCCACATTAAAATTTGCTGATATGATACTAACGCCACCAATCATAGGCATATGGGTATTCTTAACATCAACAACCGTAAAAACTTTTCCCCAATAAAAACATTTTATGGTATGGATATTTCTACTGTAATGTCTAAAATCCACATGTTCACCCATATAAAATAGCCCACTCCCTTCTTGGGCTAATTGCTTCATTTCTTTTACACTGTTCTCAAACAGAATTTCATGAAAATGATTTACAGCTTCCGCCAAGACCGTATTCCCCGTCATTTTGACAAGCTCCACTTTCCATTCCATATAATAGCCCTCATCCTGATCCGGAGAAAATATATCATGATAAAAGAAATCCTCTTTTTCAAAATAATCTTCTATTATATAACACCCTCTGTATGCCTCAAAAATATCAACCATAAAAAAACCAACTGTTTCTTCGGAAGAATAGGGATTTTTTTCATTTTCCGTTATTTTTGCACCATTTATCCCTTCTACTTTGGCATTCCCCTTTTGTGCGCATGTGAACATCAAAAGCATTGTAGTAAACCATACACGCAGGATTAATTTATGGTGTACACAATTCATCAAATCAATCAAGTCCTTCTCCCATTTCTTTCATAAAATTTTGCATATTCCTTTGGGTGCCCATATGCAATCGAGTAGGGAAGGACATCTCCCCTACTCGCCGCGCGCCCCGTGCGCCGCCTTGGCGGCATATTCCTCTGCATGGGGCTGTGCAATAAACAGAAGGCATACCCCTCCGGATACGCCTTCTGCTCCTGTTTACGTGGCCGGGTATCCACCCTCAACCGTAATCATATTGAGTTTATCCTTCTTCTGTTTGATTACCAGTGTAAAAGTTCCCGTTCCTTCCACATCCCCAAAGTCTTCCTTGTAATCGATGACAAAGGCGTTGGGGAAATAATATTTCCTTTCCATGATTCCGGCAGCGATGTGTTCCACCGTTACCTTCCTGTAGCAGTCCGCCTTTTCCGCGGGAACCGCAGACCAAAGCGCCAGCTTCCTCGTGCTGTCAAAGGGGTCGCCGTCCACGGCCGTCAGTATCCTTCCCGTAATGGTCAGCGTGCTTCCCACGTCCTTTGTCCTCGCATTGGAATCCAGCGGGATATCCGTCGTGTATTTCACGCTCCTGACACACTCTTTCGCAATCTCGAAGCTCTCCACCCCTTCAATATTTACCTTGTATGACATGGCTGATGCCTCCTTCCCTTTTATTCGCCGCCGAAGCCGCCTTCAATCCTGGCAGCCGCGTTTTCGTCTTTTTTCTGTTTCATGTTGATGTAGAACGTACCTACGCCGCTCTCGTCGTCCACTTCCTCGCTGTACTCCACCACAAACGCATTAGGCAGCGTGAACTGGCGGACCACCTGTCCCGCCGATACCACGGTAATCTCCGCACTCCGGTAGCAGTCCGCGTTTTCGGAAGGCACCTGTGACCACTTTGCAAGCCCAAGGGTGGCGTCATTGTCCCCGCCTCCCAGTTTGTAGAGCATCTTCCCCCATACCCTGACACTCAGCCCGTAGTCTGTTGCCCTTGCATTGGAATCTTTTGCGGACGCGGAATCAAAATCCACTTTTAAGATGCTTCTTTCATCAAACGTGATCGGTTCTGCCCCGCCTGTGATTTTCATACGAAATCCCATAATCTTTTTTCCTCCTTTTTTTCTTTTGGTTGTATGTACATGGGGTTTCCCCATTTACACCCATGTTTCCCCCGCTACACCCTGCTGGATGCATTCAGCCGGTTAATCTCCACTTCAAGGTTCTTCACGTTTCCGTTAAACGTGATGTCCAAAGTACAGTAGCCGTTTTCCTCATCAATGGTATAGGAAATGTCGTCCCCTTTCCCAAGGATGGCATTGATGTTTTCCCGTTTGGAAAGCCATTCGCTTTTCTGGCTGGTGGGGTTGTTGGAGAAAAACCGCACGATGGAATCCTCCTTGAAATCCCCTGTCCCGTGCCTCATGACCCTTTCTATGTATGATGTGACCTGCGTCTTGTAAATCGGCTCGAATACCGCGCCGTCGGAAAGCAGGTTCCTCGCCTTGTATACCATGACATCCGTTACATTCAGTCCGTTATACACCGCATTTTCCGATGAGAACACGAACCCGAAATTCTTGCGGTTAATGTCCGCCTTGATGGCATTGGTGAATCCCGTGATTTCCTTCGCCATCATGGTCCTGACCGCAAGCGAATGATCGTCCGCCTCTATGTCAAACCGCACGCCCGGCAGCTCCGGATCCACGCCCCTGCCGAATTTCTCCTTCAGGTATTCCGGGCTTTGGTATGCCGCCACCAGTCCCGCCGCCACGTAGGCAGCCCCCACGTAGACACCGTCAATCCACAATTTCATGACGTCTTCCGCTTCCCCGGACAGTTCCACGCTTTCGTCCTCGTTCATCACCATGCGTCTGTCAAGGATTACCCCGGATTTGTCCTTGGGTATGATGGTGAAATTCGGGATACACGGTATGGCATATTCGCTGAATGCCTTTCCCATTAGCGGGGCGCACCGGTCCTCATATTTTTCGATTCCTTCCGTGGCAAGCCGGTTAAACGTGGTGGCATCCCCCGTTTCATAACTGAAGAAACACTGTACTTCATAATCCTTGAACACGTCCAACAGCCTTGCCAGCGATTCCACGCTGTTTACGTCCGTTTTCACGGCCGCCGTATTTCCCTTGAAACGCTCCCTTGTCAGCTTCATCTTGGAATACTGGTCCAGTGAAACGGACGGGACAATGGCATACCAAACCGTATTGCCGAAATCATTTTTTGCGTTTACCGTGGTAAGGTAGGTTATCAGCCGCGAAATGTTCCCCGATTTCGCCATCATTTCGTTTGACTGGTTTGTAATAAGCATGGAGGGTCTCATCCCCTTCATCTTTTTCGGGTACTGTTCGAAAAAGCACCATATCCCCAGCAGCTTTTCAATCAGCGGCTTCACGGTGCGGATGAATTCATCCTTGCTTTCCTTGTAAAAAGCAAGGTAGGAATTATAATTTGCCACTTCCTTTTCCTTGTCAATACCGCTTTCCATGGTGGAAGCCAGCGGACAGAAGGTCCTTGCCACCAATGCTTCCGTATAATCGTTGCTTTCCTCGTTCAGCGCCTGGTAGTCTTCCTTCAGCGCCGCAATCAGCCCGGCATTAATGTTGTCATCCACGGTTGCAAGGGCGGTAGTCTCCACTTTCGGCGCTTCCAGCACCCGCAGTTCCCCGTCGTTCCCCATGCTCAGGACACCCAGCGCCAGTGGGGTGTTGTCCTTCTTTTCCGTCCCGTCCCCCAAAAGCAGCCTTGTCTTGATATCCTCAATGGCAAGCGGCAGCATTGCCATCACGTTATTGTAATTGGCGCTTGCTTCCTCGAACATTACATTCAGTTTATCCGCCAAATCCTTCTTATGGGGATCGCCGTCCTCCAGCTTCGCGTATTCCCCGTAAGTGTACTGTAACTCCTTACGGTTCTGTTTGATGTCGTCCATGACTTTTTTCGGGGAAATCATGTCCGTCAGTTTCTCAAACTTAAAATCAACGTTTATTACGCCCTCCGCCCGTTTGGTGTCAATCATGGACATGAGCATGTTCAGGAATTCATTTTTCCTGTTTAACGGTATCTCCGTCAGCATTTCCTCCGGTATGGTCTCCGGTTTTTCCAGGCTGTACATGACCTTTTGGTTGTTCGCATTATAGTAGCAGTACACCGCCGGTTCAAATTTCTCCAGCACTTCATCAAAACTGCGCACCAGCAGGTGTTCATGGATTTCCTTAACCTTATCATCCGAAAGGCTCTCCATGCCCCTGACATCCCCGACCAGCGTCAGGAAATCCATTTTCTGCGGATTCAGCGTTTCCATGAGCATTGTCCTGTTGGTTTGGTTGATTGTGTTTCCCATCCTGTTCTTCCTCCTGTATTCTGCATGACACGGGGCGGCGCCGCTGCGCTCATCTTAACGGCGTCAGACCGCACCGGTCACTTTTTTTCCGGTTCCCGTTCACTCGGTTTTAAGTTCCTATAATGTATTTCCAGTTCCGTGACCCCGTCCTCCATGGTTACGGTAAGTTTTTCATTATAATAAACCGGGTACCCGGTTCCCTTTTTCAGTATTTCCATCCCCCGCATAACCGTGCACTGCTCCGACTGGTCCATAACCACCAGCGCCTTCTCCGGTCCCGGGTAAAAAGCAATGTCACCGGCTCCCACACTCCCGGTCCTGATTCCGCAGTTATTCAGTATCCATTCCAGCGTAATCCTGCCGCTTTTCCTGCCGAACAGACGGATGGTCTGCGGGGCAATGTCCCTGCCGCTTGCCGTCTGCACCACGTACAGGTTCAGTTTTCCCGTGTACTGGCAGGATTTCACCGCATATTTCTCCGTTCCTTCCCCGGAGCCCTGCTGTCTGACATAAACCAACGATTCCTTCCCTTTCCTCATCCACACGAAAAGTATGACTGCCAACGCCGCAGCCAACCCTCCCAGGATATACCAAAGGGGACGGTAATCCACTTCATCTTCCACCACCGGATCCGGAGGCAGTTCCACTTCCAGCACCACCGGCGGAACTTCCCCGAACGATTCATAAAAACAATCCGTCCGGACGGATATTTCCACCGTATCCAGCCCGTCCGCCTCCAAGGTATGGCGGATAACGCCGTTTTCAATCTTCCCCGTGTGTTCTCCGCCGTTTACTGTATAGGTGACCGTCTGTCCTTCGTAAGCCTCCCACATGCCGGTATTTCCGCCGTCCCCGTCGGACAGCTTTATCTCCAAATCCATGTAATGTCCGTAAACGGGCGCTTCCCCTTTTTCCCCTTCGCGTATTACTTCGGTCCGGTATTCCACGGCCGCTTCCAGGGCTGCACGGTATTCCGTGACCAGCCACGCCTTCACTTTGGAAGGTTCCTTTAACCCGAAAGTGATGTCAACGGATTCCCCCGGGTTGGACAAATCCACAACCGCAAACCTCTTTCCCATGGTTACCTGCCCGTTTCCGGCAGCATAACCCGCATTGACGTTTTCCATTTCGCTTTCCGCCGCCAGCAGCACTTTTGCCCGGAATGCCCCGCCCGCCGGGATTTCTATGTGGAAATTTCCGCTTCCCCCTTCCATGGTTCCCACGGCTTTCCTTGGGAAGTCCAACTGTTCCCATACGATATCCCATGCGATTCCTGCCAAGTCCCCGTCCGTTCCTTCACGGTATGTTTTTCCGCCGGACAGTTCCGCGGCTTCCGGTATCTCCCTATCCCCATCGGGTATCCCGTCCACTGCCATGACATGTATCCGGATTCCATCCCCGGCCGCACGGCGTGCCGCCTGCCTGAACTCCTCCCTTGAGGCTTCCGCTTCCCCACTCTCCTTCATGTCAATCTCCCCGTCGGAAACCATAATGACATGTTTTTCAGTCCCATTGCCGCCCCGGAAAAGGGAAAGCGCCTGTGTTAACCCCGCTCCCGCATTGGAATACCCCGTGTATTCCACTTCGTTCAGGATGCGGTCTATCTGTGCGGAATCACTTCCGATTTCCGCCACACCCTGTATGTCCGTATTATATACCACCAGTCCTGCCCGGATACCGGACGGCAGGCTGTACAGAATCTGCCGGACAGCATCAGTGACGGCACTGTCCGCCCTTCCGCCCATGGATTTACTTGCATCCAGAAGAAACACCACTTCTTTTTCGGATATGGAAAATGCAGGGGCTCCCTGCGCTTTTGAAATAAATGGAATAAACATGGAAATATGAAACAGAATGACCAAAACTGCCAAAAATGAAATAAATTTTTTCACATTTTCTTCCTTTCCGCCCTTAAACTTTGGAATGGAACTTTATCCTTAATATTTTTCGTATTTTATGGATTTTGCGGATGGCTCCTTTACGGAACCATCCAAATCCTTTTTCGTCCTCTTTTCCGCGTCTTTTGAGAGAGTCCGCCACCATGTATTTTCCCCATGTTACATGATATTGCCGCATTTCCTGCCACCGCATGTTTCCGTACTTTTTTCTCATGCGCAGCGCGCTTTTGGCAGAAATTTGCAAATAACGACAAAATTATTCTATGAAAAGTTAAAGCAAAAGTCCATGACGCTTCTGAAGAAAAAATTCTTCAGAAGCGTCATGGACAAAAATAATACTATTTGATAGGGTTAGTTAGAAAAAACAACATCAAAGTAAAAAGAACATGCAACATCAATAAACATCAGAAAGGATACCATACCTATGAAAAAGAAAATCGCAGCATACCTTGTTTTATCCGTATTGGCAATCACCATTATTCCGTTTTTTCCTCCTGTAACGGGTGGCGATACGGTTCAGCCTATGAGTTTTTGGGAATCAGAATGGTTCTAACCAACAATCCTTGTTTATTAATGAGTATTTTTATAAAATGCCACGCATTTCCATATATTCTTTTAGCTTATTATTATTTGCTTTTAAATCATAAAAACCCGTAATATAAAAAGCCTGTATAAGCAACCTATAACAGGTTGCTTTATTTGTTGACCCAGATTTATCCAAATCAAATGCCCTTTCACCAATTCCATAACCCATATATTTTCCATCTCCCAACTTAAAACAAATAGGAACAAAATCATTCATATATTCCAAAGATGCTTCATAATCCCCAATATCCGACAACATATTTGCTAAATTAAATATAGACAATTTCAGCCCTTCCCACCAAAATTCAAAACCAACCCGGCTTTTTTTCATCTTTTTCAGCATATTTTCCAATAACCGGATTCCTTCCCTTTGTCTTCCCTGCATCCTCAATATGTTGGCTAAATGGGTATGCAGCACTATCTCAATATGTGAAAAATAATAAAGCTCCGTTTTCCCCACCCGTTCCTCTTTCACCGATAACTCCAACAATTCCTTATCCCTGCAAAAAAATTCTTCTTCCCCTATCCTGTGGGATACATAAGCCGCCCAGTTCTCCATCATACCAACATACTGCCGGTTGCTGATACTCTCCATATCCAGCCTCCGCTTCACCTCATCCATAAATTCCTGCGCCTTTTCCCACTCATCCCGTCTCGCCGCTTCCTCAAACCGGTGGAAATACTCAAATGCCTGATAATCCGTAGTTTCCAGATTCCCCTTAAAAAATCCCCATCCAATCTCCAACCGGTCCACGATGGCTTCCCATTCTTTCCTGCGGGGCGCGCGTTTCCCGGTCTCCAAACGCGAATAAGTTTCCACCGCACAAATCCCTTCACTAATCTGCTCCTGCGTCAGCCCGCTGATTTCCCGGCAGGAACGCATATATTCGCTCAGCAGGTATATCTGCTGGCGGCTGTCATACAGCAGTTCCGGCCGGAATGCCGCCTCAAAACCGGCATCTTCAAACGCTTCCACAAATGCCCGGTATTGCTTTTCATACACATCCGCCTGTTTTTGACCGGTCTCCCGCAAATCCATACTGTAAAAACGCAATATTTCCGGCAAATGGTACAGTCTGTAACTCTCCTTCAAAATCCTTACCGCTTTTTCCTCCAGCAGCAGCCGCTCCCCGGCGGTCATCAGCTTCCGGCTGGTATGCAGTAAGGCACATACCATCCCCGGCACCAGTCTTGCCTGTTCCTGTTGGTCCGTAATGATTTTGTCCGTATAATCCAACAGGGTTTTCAGCCCGTAATATACTTCCCGGTCCTGAAGTATCCCATGCATCCCTCCCTTATAGTAATACAGCGCCTCCAATCCAATTTCAAAAGAACTCATGCGGCACGCCCCCAATCCGGGGATTCCGTATTCCCCATGTCCCTTCCTCTCCGGCACGGTTTCCTTTACCGCTTCCTTTAACAGCCTAAGCGCCTTCCTCCCGTCCTTTTCCACCCTTTCCGCCAAAACAGACGACAGATACAGGAAAAACTGGTTTTGTATTTTCACATTGCAGCTCCGGTCCTCCGCCATCCTGTCATGGTACAGACATTCCACCGTCTTCCAGTCCTGCTTCTGCAACGCTTCAAACACAGATTCCTTCCACATGTAATACCGGTATTCTTCCAAAGAAAATATCACGGAAAAATCCCCCGGGTTCATTCCCATCCGCTGCATGAAGCAGTGAAAAAGCAATCCGTCCGGCGTCCGCTCCCTGTTTTCATAATTCGCCAATGCCTTTACCGAACATAATCCCGCACATAATTCCTTCCGTGATATTTTCTTCTGTACCCTAACTTGATATATCATAACACCCGTTTTTATCTTATGCATGTTTTCCCCCTTCTACCTATTCTCTACCCAGCGCCTTTCTCCACGGTATTTCGTCATCCAATGTTTATATGATAGCACACCGGTTTCTTTTCGTCAAACAAATCACAATCTTTATGGATATTTTTTCTCCATACACCTGCCGCCCCTTATCGTGGAAAATTTTCAGAAAAAAAAGAGCGGTGGCAAGTTCCGCTCTCTCCTAATCTTCCTTTTCCTCTTTATCTTTCTTTTTTTTACCCTCAACGAATTCGATACAATCAACAATATCGTCACTTGTGAAATTTTTGGATTTCAACCATTCGATAAGATTTAGAACTTCTCTTGCCGTCATCGCTTTTAATACCTCCATCCGTCAATCTCCTTTCCATTCATCTGATTTACTTGCCTCATCTGATAATACTATTGTAGCATATTTAAACTATCTCATAAAACATTCTTAAATTATTCTTTTGATATTTTTTCATCCACACACATTTCTATAAATGCAGACAAGGACATTCCTGCCACCTTTGCCGCCGCCTGATATTCCGCTTTCTTCCCCTTTCCCGCCATAACAGTAATTCTGTCATATTTTTCTTTCTGATATTCATTCACATAAGCAAACGCCGCTTTTTTATCCGCAAATGCCACCCCATCACCTCCTGCCTGATTCTATACTATCATCTACAGAAATTTTTTCAAGCATATTTAAACTTTTTTATAAATATATATTGGCTGAATATTTAAACTATGCTATACTGATATAATCCATATCATCCGCTAAATATGCTAAACCGGGAAGCCTTGATAGAAAAACGCCTGCTAATTCTTCTTCCCCTTAATCTTAAACTTCACAATATTCTGCTCCTGCTCGCAGTCCAGAATATTCAGGGAATTGATAAACGAAGAAAACTTGGAATGCCCGAAATTACGCACGTCAAAATCCGGGAACCGCTTTCCCAACTGGTTGCGCAGCTCCGCCGACAAAATCCATTCGTCATCATCGGAGCACTCCTCCACAAGGGACAGTATCGCCCGCTTAATCATTTTCAGGTCTGTCTGGGGTCTTAGTTCTTCTTTCCTCTTTTTTGCCAAAACCGATGCTGCGGTTTTCGTTCCTTTCTTCACCTTCGTCGTTTTCAATGCCGTTTTCGCCGCCGCAGTCCCGTCTTTCCTAACCACGCCTTCATCTTCCTCCTGCTCCTTGGAGCGGAATATGATGTCCAAATATTTAAACTGGTTACATGCTGAAATAAACGGCTTGGGCGTCTTGCTCTCCCCCATGCCGATGACCTGCATTCCGGCTTCCTTCAGCCTTGCCACCAAACGCGTAAAATCGCTGTCCGATGAAACAATACAAAATCCATCCACCGTACCGGAATACAGAATATCCATGGCATCGATAATCATCGCCGAATCCGTGGCATTCTTTCCCGTGGTGTAGCTGTACTGCTGGATTGGCATAATGGAATTATCCAAAAGCACATTTTTCCAAGAACTGAGCCGCGTGTTCGTCCAATCCCCATATATTCTCTTATACGTGGCAATCCCGCTCTTAGCCGTTTCTTCCATAATAATACCCACATACTTATCCGAAATATTATCTGCATCAATCAGTACCGCAAACTTCAAATCCCTATCCATCCAAACCCATACCTTTCCTGTCCGTGCCGCATCAAAAACCGGCGCACGCCCATTCCCCGTTTTCTTTATTTACCGCTTTTTACCAATACTTATATCATACCCTAAATTTTTCCCTTCCACAACCCCTAAACCTTCCCCAAATCCACCTGCGCCGGATTATCCAGTAACTTCCCGTCGCGGTCAAACCGCGAACCATGGCACGGGCAGTCCCAACTCAGCTCGTCCGGGTTCCACTCCAGCGCACATCCCATATGGGGACAGCGGGGTGTTGCCGTAAACAGCCCTTTTCCAAGCCCCTTCGCCGCTTCGATTCCTTCCTCCGCCAGCTTTCCCGCCGATGCCTGCAAATTCAGTCTCTGCGGGGAAAACACTTCCTCAAAACGGCTCTTTCCTTCCGCCGCCAGGTCCCGGATAATCATTGCCGCCACCATGCTGCTGCTCATTCCCCATTTACGGAAGCCGGTCGCCACATACCAGTAAGGATATTCCGCCGAATATCTCCCGATATAGGGAATGTCGTCCACAGGCATACAGTCCTGTGCCGACCAACGGGTCACTTCCCGGCACATCGGGAACATTTTCTCCGCTGCCAGCCTCAGATCCCTGTACTTTCCTCCTCCTTTGTTGTCCCCCGTCCGGTGCCCGCCGCCGCCTAATAACAGGATAGCCCCGTTCTTACGGAACGACAATCCGTCTTCGTCGATTCCGTAATACATATGGTCCATCTGCTTCGTATTCTGCAAAGCCAGTACATAACTGCGCTCCTGATGCATCCGGAGGAAATAGAAGCCGGGAATGTTCAGAAACGGATAATGGGTGGCAAATACAATATGCTTCGCTTCCACCCTGTAATCCTCCGTATAAATCTCATGCCCTTTTACGTCCAATACCCGTGTGTTCTCATACACCGTCAGCCCCTCCGCAACCCTTTCCAGGAAAAGCAGCGGATGGAATACCGCCTGGTCATAAAAACAAAGCGCTCCCTTTACCGGAAAAGGGAGCTCCGTTTTCGTGGTATATTCGGCACAGATGCCAAGGTCCTTCGCCGCTTCTTCTTCCTTTAACAGCGCTTCTTCCTCCTTCCTGGTATACAGGTAGGCATTGCAGTTGCGGAACAGGCAGTCCATTTTTTCTTCTTCCGCCATTTTCCTGTACTGCGCAATGGCGGCACGATTCGCCTCGGCATACAGCCCTGCCTGCTCCTTTCCCACCTTCTCTGTCAATTTATGGTAAACCAGCCCATGCTGCAGCGTAATTTTCGCCGTGGTATTCTTCGTCTGTCCGCTAAAAAGGCGGGCGGCTTCCAGCACTACCGTTTCCATTCCAAGCTGCTCCAAAAAGCAGGCGGTCAATACACCGGCAATTCCACCTCCGATTACCGCCGCATCCACCGACAGGTTTTTCCTTAACGGCTGCCGTTCTTTTTGTTTCGCTGTCATCGTCCATATAGAATCCATTGTCGCACCTTCTCCTTATTTCTAAATTTTATCAGAAATTTCCATAAGGAGTATTGACCGTAACGGCGGATTCTATACGAATCCTTTAGTTCCCGCATTCCCTGCAATATCCGTACAATTCCAGTTTATGCCCTGTAACCGTAAAATCCTCTGCCGCATCAATGGGCGCATGTTCAAAGGGACAGTGTTTTAACGGAATCAGCTTATGGCATTTCAGGCAGACGGCGTAATGCCGGTGCTGTCCCAAACGCCATTCAAAATATGCCATATCGCTGCCCGAAAGCGAAGACTTCACCACATACCCTTTTTCCTCAAACACCGTTAAGGCACGGTATACCGTGGAAATGGCAAAGTTTACCGTTTCCGGTTCCCTCTCCCGCAGCAGGCGGTTATAAATATCCACGGCACTCAGCGGCTCCCCCGCACACCTTAAAATCCGGAATATTTCCTCCCGCTGTTTGGTTTTCTTTATGTCTGCGGGAAATTCCAATTCCGCATCTTCCCCTTCCTTATTCCTCACATATCCATGCCCATCCTTCTCCTGATTTCGCTCCATCTTTATACCCCATGCCCGACCTGACAGGCTTAAATCATATCCAGTAACATGCCGGATGCAACACCGATTGCATACAGCAAAAACAATATTTTCAGGTTTTCCTTACGGTTCCCGTTGACCCGGAACAACACCAAAAGCCCCACGCCGCTGCCAACCAGCAGACCTGCCATCATGACGCCAAACCCCATCAGTCCTTCCAGGTAAAGCTGTGTAATGACCACGGAAGATGCGCAGTTCGGTACCAGCCCCACCATTCCCGCAATCAGGTGCCCTGCCAGGGGGCGGTTCAAAACCATATCCGCCAGGACCTCCTCCCCTGCCATTCCGATTACCGTATTTAGCAGAAAGGAAACCAGCAAAAGAAACAGAAAGACCTGTACCGTATGCCCCGCTGCCGATTTAAGGATACCTTCCCCGCAGCAGCAATGGCTGTGTCCGTGCGAAACTCCTTCCTCCGCCGCGCCGCCATGCGGGCAGACGACGCCTTCCCCCGTCCCGCCATCCTGCACACAAACGGTCCCGGCTTCCGCTTTCCCCATGTTCTTCCCCATTTTCCGCCGGGCAAAAAAGTCCACGGCAAACCCTGCCGCCATGCCAATCAATACTTTCGTGCCCAGCAGTTTAAAAATCATATCCAAACCGGCATGTTCGGATATCAGGATGGGCAGCATTTCATCCGACGTGGAAAGGTAAATGGCAAGCAATGTTCCCAACGTAATGACATTACCCGCATACAGCCCCGAAGCGGCGGCAGAAAACCCGCACTGGGGAAACACCCCAAACACCGCGCCGAATACCGGACCGAAATGCCCGGCTCTTTCCATACGCCCCCGTGCCTTTCCCCCCATCCTGTGTTCCATATATTCCATGGCAACATAAGTGAGAAACAAAAAAGGCAGTAATTTTACCGCATCCGCCACAGTATCGCTAATTATATCCGCAAAATCCAGCATGAAGTCCTCCTTTGCAACTGCAACTCATTTGCATCTGCACAGGATTCATCATACCATAACTTTCCGGTTTGTCAACCCGCAATATCCCTTTCGTTTACAAACACGCCCTTCAACCGTTCCATCCCAAACCGTTTGGTAAACCATTCGCATTTACACAAAAACAGGTAATAAACATTCAGCCCGCAGCCGTGTATGGTTTCAAAATTCCCCTGTCCTTTGGACAGTATCACGTCCGCACCGCTAAGAGCGTGTTCCGCTTCCTCCGACAGCAGATTCCATTGGGTCCCCGCCACGCCGTTCCCGTTCCCGATGACCTTTACCATATCCGTCAATCCCACATCTTCCGCATCGCCCGGCACCGCATCGTTTAACACCGGCATTCCCCTTACGATTACGGTAATTTCCAATTGGGGATACTGCTCCTTCAGAATCTTTATTAACAGTTTGTCCGCCACGATTTCCCCACAGTTATCCGCCAAATACGCCAGTTTCCCTGCCGTTTCCAGCTCATTCCGCAGACTTTTTAACACAGCCGCATCCAAGGCTTCCCCCTTTGCCTCCCGCAGCAGTCCGAGCAAAGTCTCCTTCTCCACATGGTTCGTCGCCCCGTAATCAATATAGTTTGCCGTCCTTGCATAATTCAGCGCATACCGGAGCACTTCCTCCCGGTCTTTCCCCATGCGGATATCCGCCTCCAGCTCCGATTCCAGTCCCAACATCAACGCATTAAATTCCTTCTTTTCCTTTTCGTAATCCGGAAGGCTGCCGAAGTAGCGCCGGTAAACCCTGTTAATCCCATATACCAAATACGGCGCCGTCGCATCCTCCCCGGAAGAAGCAATGATACCCGCCACTTCCTTTAAATAAGCGGACTTTACGTCCTCGTCCTCCATCTGCCGGATTCTCTCCTCCTGCCTGTCCAACAGACACCGGATACACGTTGCACTAATCTTCATTGCGTTTCCCTCCACAGTATTGCATCTGTTCTTTCCTGCATTTTATCATACTTAACAATGCGTTAAAATGCAATGTTAAAAACCACGGTTTGTGAACGTAAGTAAACCTCCATTATTTGTAATAGTTCAGCCTGAATGTTATGGTGACGGGCGGACGCACGGGAGGGAGTTTTTTGGGGGACGGTGGCAGTAGGATTGCCTGTCCCGGTTTTCCGTGCACTTTTT
>ERZ808054.715-NODE-715-length-25977-cov-24.895753_pt1 | contig 25977 bp, 30 predicted proteins | sample MGYA00380201_ERZ808054 | MGnify/ENA primary metagenome ERZ808054 (study PRJEB31490, sample SAMN06133419) | mouse gut metagenome | isolation source: Z5_2 | host: mice | place: China: Chengdu | collected 2015-05 ...
CGTAGTTCCTTGAGTGACCTTTTGGTACTTTTCGTTCACACGAAAAGTACGCCCCCGTCCCCGCCCCGGAAGGGGCGGATATAACTGTTAGAAGGAAGCGGGAGCGGCCCACAGGGCCGCAGATCAAAACAGCGTGATCTGACTGGTATCCGCCATCCCGGCAAAGGCCCCCAGCGCCTTGAGCTGGTCAATATGCGTCTTGGACAGCTTATTGCAGCAAGCAGAAAATTCCTCCACAGAAATAAACTCCTTGCCCTTCCGCTTCTCCACGGTGTCAAGGGCGGCGGTTTCTCCCAGGCCCCGCACGGCGGTAAAGGGAGGGATCAGCACATCATCTCCCTTGCAGACGAAACGGACCGCCTCCGACTCATAGATATTGATCGGCTCGAACCGGAAGCCCCGCAGGTAGAACTCGTAGCAGACCTCCAGCGTCACCGCCAGGTCCTGTTCCACGGCGGCGGCGTCCTTGTTGTTCCATATCTCCTGCAATTTTCGCTTCACGTTATCGAATCCGGCGCAACAGTACTCCGCGTCAAAGGCCTTGGCCCGGATGGAGAAGAAGGTCGCGTAGAACGCCAGGGGTTTATGGACCTTGAACCAGGCGATCCGAAAAGCCATCATCACATAGGCCACCGCGTGGGCCTTGGGGAAGAGGTAGCCGATCTTCGCCAGAGAGTCGATGTACCACGCGGGCACATCGTGCTCCTCCATGGCTTCCTTCCACCCCTCCTCAAAGCCGCCCTTCTTCACCTTGCCCTTTCGGACGGACTCCATGATCTTGAAGCTCATCTTGGGGTCCAGATCCTTGGAAATGAGGTACAGCATGATATCGTCACGGCACCCCACCGTCTGGGTAACGGAGGCCGTGCCGCTGACGATCAGGTCCCGGGCGTTGCCGATCCACACGTCCGTACCATGTGAGAAGCCGGACAGCCGCACCAGCGTATTGAAATCCGTAGGCTGGGTGTCCATCAGCATCTGCCGGGTAAATTTCGTGTTGAACTCCGGGATAGCCACCGCCCCGGTGGGACCCAGAAGAGGATCGTCCTCGAATCCCAGCGCCTTGCTGGTGGTGAACAGGCTCATGGTATCCGGGTCGTCCAGGGGGATCTGCCGGGCGTTGACCCCGGTCAGGTCCTCCATCATCCGCACCATGGACGGGTCATCGTGACCCAGCATATCCAGTTTCAGGAGGTTGTCCTCCATGCAGTGATATTCGAAGTGGGTGGTGATGATGTCGCTGTCGGCAGCGTCCGCCGGGTGCTGGACGGGACAAAAATCCTCAACATCCAGATCGTCGGGCACGACCACCAGCCCGCCGGGGTGCTGTCCCGTGGTGCGCTTCACGCCCACGCAGCCCAAAGCCAGACGGTTCTCCTCTGCGTGGCCGGGATTGAGGCCCCGGGCCTCCAGATATTTTTTCACGTATCCATAGGCGGTCTTCTCCGCCACGGTGCCGATGGTCCCCGCCCGGAACACCTGGGTCTCGCCGAACATCTCGATGGCGTGCCGGTGGGCCCGGGCCTGATATTCTCCGGAGAAGTTCAGGTCGATGTCCGGCACCTTGCCGCCCCCGTAGCCCAGGAAGGTCTCGAAGGGGATATCAAACCCGTCCTTGACGTATTTGGTCCCGCACTCCGGGCAATCCTTGTCCGGCATATCCGCCCCGCAGCCGTAGGACCCGTCCAGGATGAACTCATTGTGCTTGCATTTAGGGCATCGGTAATGGGGAGGGAGGGCGTTGACCTCCGTGATGCCCGACATATAGGCCACCAGGGAGGAGCCCACGGAGCCCCGGGAGCCCACCAGGTAGCCGTTCTCCAGAGACCGCTGGACCAGCTTCTGGGCGGACATGTAGACCACGTCGTACTTCCCCAGGATGCCCCCCAGCTCCACGTTCAGCCGGTCCACGATCAGCTGGGGCGGGTCCTCGCCGTAGAGCTCGTGGACCTTGTCCCACACCAGCCGGTTCAGGTCCTCCTCGGAGTTTTCCAGCCGGGGAGGGAACAGCTTTCCCTTGGGCAGCAGGTCGAAGGTCTCCACCTGGTCCGCGATGGCCCTGGTATTGGTGACCACCACCTCCATGGCCTTCTCCTCGCCCAGGTAGGAGAACTCCTCCAGCATCTCGTCGGTGGTCTTGAAGTAGATGGGCAGGGGGGAGTCGCAGTCGGAGAACTTCTTGGTATCCAGCAGGATATGCCGGTATATCTCGTCCTCCGGGTCCAGGAAGTGAACGTCCCCGGTGGCGCACACCGGCTTGCCCAGCTCCTCGCCCAGCCGGACGATGGTGCGGTTGAACTCCCGCAGCTCCTCCTCGTCTCGGGCCTTGCCGTCCCGGAGCATGAAGGCGTTGTTGCACAGGGGCTGGATCTCCAGAAAGTCATAAAAGGAGGCGATGCGCTTCAGCTCCGCCCAGTCCCGGCGGTCTGCCACCGCCTGGAACAGCTCTCCGGCCTCGCAGGCGGAGCCTACGATCAGCCCCTCCCGGTGCTGTACCAGCTCGTCCTTGGGGACCAAGGGGAAGCGTTTCAGATATTTCAGGTTGGACATGGAGACCAGCTGGTAGAGGTTTTTCAGTCCCACCTTGTTTTTCGCGATAAAAATGATGTGCTTGGGCTTCCGGTTGGCGTGGCCCATTTTCCGCAGGGGAGGCATGGCGTCGTTGATTGCCTGGAGGGTGTGGACGTCCAATTCCTCTTCCATGCGCTTGAAGAAGTGGGGCAGGAACAAGCCGCAGGTGGCGGCGTCGTCGCTGGCCCGGTGGTGCTGGAAGGCGGGGAGCCGCAAGTGCTCCGCCACGATGTCCAGCTTATATTTTCCCAGCTCCGGCAGCAGGTTCTGGGCCAGGATCAGCGTATCCACGTAGGTCGGATCGAAGTCCAGTCCCTCCCGGCGGCACCCCTCCCGGATAAAGCCGATGTCGAACTCCGCGTTGTGCGCCACCAGAGGCCGCCCGTTAGCGAAGGCGAGAAAATCTTTCAAAGCCTGTGCGGGCTTGGGCGCGCCCTTGAGCATCTGGTCCGTGATGCCGGTGAGGGCGATGATCTCGTTGCTGAGGTGCCGCTCCGGGTCTACGAAGGTCTGAAACCGGTCCGTGATCTCCCCGCTGCGGATGACCACCGCGCCAATTTCGGTAATGGCCTCCTGGCTGACCTTCAGGCCGGTGGTCTCAATATCGAAGGCTACGTATTCATCGGCAAAGGACGCATCCTGGGCCCCGTGGACGGGGATGCGGTCGTCCAGGTTGTTGATGAAGTACCCCTCCATTCCGTAGAGGATCTTGATGTCCTTGGCGGAGTGCCACGCATCCGGGAATCCCTGGACCACGCCGTGGTCCGTGATGGCGATGGCGGGGTGGCCCCAGGCCTCCGCCCGCATGACGATGTTCCCCGCGGGCCCCGCCTTGGGGCTGAGGGAGGAGAGGGCATCCATGTTGGAGAAGGTGGTGTGGGCGTGGAGCTCCACCCGCTTGACCTCCGCCTTATCCTGACGCATCTCGTGGGGGTAGGTGGAGATATTCTTCGGGTCCAGCAGGATGTCGCTGCCGTCCCGGTTGAGCTTGACGTACCCCTGGACCTTCACCCACAGGCCGGGCTTTACGTCCTTTTTCAGCCGGGCCTTTTCCTCCTTCTCCAGGTACTTGGTCACCCGGACGGAGGTCTTGAAGTCCGTCATGTCGAAGGTCAGGCAGAAGACCCCCGGGCGGCGGGTCTCGTAGAGGTCGGCGAAGAACACCTTTCCCGCAACCACCACATTGCCCATCTTGGGATTCAATCCCTCCATGGGCTGGACCGCGCCCTTGATGGGAACGCCCATGACGATCTCGACGCCCTCCGTCTTCTTACCGGCAGCGGGGGAGGGGGCGGAGACCGTCTGGTGGATGGCCACCCGCTCCAGGGCGTAGGCCGATGCCGCGGCGGCGGCCAGCTCGTCTTTTTTCTCCCCCAGGTCGGCCCGGACGGTGAGGGCCAGGTCCATGGTCCGGCTCTCCCGCGCCACTTCGACAGCGGTCAGAAAAGCGCCGTCCAGAAGGGCGCGGAGGTCCCTGGACAGGGGGAGGCTGGTGAACAGCTCGAAAAAGGGGATCCGCTGCATCGTCTCAAACCTTCCTTATCGTCATAGTTTCGTGATATGGGGCCCTGCGGCCTTCAGCATCAGCTTCTTGGTGCCCACCGCGTCGAAGGCCACCTCCAGCAGCGCGTCGTTCCCCATGGGGCGCACGGAGAGGATCATCCCGTTGCCGAAGGTACGGTGGTTGATGGCGTCCCCCTTCTCCAGATGGAGCAGGCCCAGCGCGGCGGAGGGAGCGGCGGTCTGGGTGAACCCCGGGTCCCGCTTGGGGCGGGAGTACGAGCGGGAGGCGGTCCGGCCGCCGCCCGCCGGGGGATCGATGGAGGCGGCGTCCCCGGCCCAGCGGGGGGCGGAGGCGGGTTCCGTCTTGCTCTGCCAGTCGATGGGCTCCTCCGGCAGCTCCTCCAGGAACCGGGAGGGCAGGTTGCTGCTGGTGCGCCCGTAGAGCATCCGTTGCCGGGCAGTGGTCATGGTGAGGCGCTGCCGGGCACGGGTCATGGCCACGTAGCACAGCCGGCGCTCCTCCTCCATCTCCTCGCTCTCGCCGGAGGCCCGCCCGCTGGGGAAGACCCCCTCCTCCATGCCCACCACGTATACGTTGGGGAACTCCAGTCCCTTGGCGGAGTGCATGGTCATGAGGGAGACGCAGTTGCCGTCCTCGGCGCTGTCGTCCAGGTCGGTATACAGCGCCACGCTGTCCAGGAAGCCTGCCAGGGACGTATTTTCCGGGTCGCTCTCCAGGAAGCCAAGGATACTGGAACGAAGCTCCTGGACGTTCTCGATGCGCCCCCGGCTCTCCATGTCGTTCTTCTCCTCCAGCGCCTTGACATACCCGCTTTTTTCACACGCCGCGTCGTACAGCTCCGGCAGATCCAGCGAGCCCTCCAGATCCCGCAGTTCCTGGATCATGGCGGTGAAGGCTTTCAGCTTTCCGGCGGCGGCCTTCAGGGTGGGGTATTCCGCCGCCCGGGCCATGACCTCCCAGAGGCTCCTGCCCTCTGCGGCGGCCAGCTGGGCGGCTCTGTCCAGGCTGGTGTTTCCGATGCCCCGCGCGGGGACGTTGACGATCCGCCGCAGCCGCAGATCGTCCATGGGATTGTTGATGACGCACAGATAGGCCAGCATGTCCTTGACCTCCGCCCGGTCGAAGAACTTCATGCCGCCGTAGACCTTATAGGGGATGCCGTTGCGCTTGAGGGCCATTTCCAGGGCGTTGGACTGGGCGTTCATCCGGTAGAGGACGGCGTTGTCCCGCCAGTTCTCCCCCCGGCCGTAGCTCTCCAGGATCTTGCCCGCCACGAAGCTGGCCTCGTCGGACTCGCTGAACACGGTCTTTACCAGCACTTTATCTCCGGGACCCTCCTGGGTCCAGAGGGTCTTGCCCTTGCGGCCGGTGTTGTTTTTGATGACGGTGTTGGCCGCGTCCAGGATGTTCTGGGTGGAGCGGTAGTTCTGCTCCAGACGGATGGTGCGGCAGGTGTCGTACTGCTTCTCGAAGTTGAGGATGTTCTCGATGTTGGCCCCCCGGAAGCGGTAGATGGACTGGTCGTCGTCACCCACCACGCAGATGTTTTCATATCCCCCCGCCAGCAGCCGGGCCAGCAGGTACTGAAGGTGGTTGGTGTCCTGATACTCGTCGATGAGCACATACCGGAATTTCCGCTGATAGAAGGAGCGGACGTCCTCGTCCTTCTGGAGCAGGTGGACGGTGTGGAGGATGATGTCGTCGAAATCCATGGCATTGGCCTCCCGGAGGCGGCGCTGGTAGCCGGTGTAGATCTCAGCGATCCGGGGCATCCGCCAGTCGTGGGAGGTACGCATCTCCTGGGCGAACCGCTCCGGGGACCAGTCCTTGTCCTTGGCGTTGGAGATGATGCCCAGCACGGACCGGGGCTGGAACTCCTTGTCGTTCAGCCCCAGGTCCTTCAGGATGTCCTTGATGACCCGCTTGCTGTCGTCGGTGTCGTAGATGGTGAAGTTTCCGTCGAACCCGCCGCCCAGCTTCTCCACGTCCCGCCGGAGGATGCGGATGCAGGCGGAGTGGAAGGTGGCGGCCCAGATATCCCGGGAGGCGGAGCCGCACATCCGCTCCAGGCGCTCCTTCAGCTCCCCGGCGGCCTTGTTGGTGAAGGTGATGGCGATGACCGACCAGGGGACGGCGGGCTCCACGGCGCACAGCCGCACGGCCTGCTGCCAGTCCTCCGGGGAGGGCTCCTCCGGGAACTGCTCCAAAAAGGCCAGGTCCTCCTCGGAGGCCCAGCCGGGGACCTCCTCGCTGTCGCTTCCCCGGCCGAAGGTGAGCAGGTTGTCCACCCGGTTGATGAGGACGGTGGTTTTGCCGCTTCCGGCCCCGGCCAGGAGCAGGAGGGGACCCTCGGTGGCCAGCACGGCCTCCCGCTGGCTGGGATTCATGCGGGCGTACCGCCGGGCGATGACGGCCCGGCGGGCGGTGATGTAGCGCTGCTCAAAATCTTGTATCATAAGTACGTCCGGTCTCTCTTTCCTGAAATTTCTCAAGTCCTATTCTACTATCCTTAGGCGGCTGGGTCAACGGGAAATTTCCAGTTCTAAAATTTTTGTTCGATAGGGGGAAGGCGCGCGCCGTCCCGCCGTCCCGGAAGGGGAGGGGGGAGGCGGCAATAGGAAAGCGGCCCCGTATCCCCACGGGGCCGCCGCGTACTGCGTTTTCAGAACAGCTTTTTCAGTCCGTCCAGCGCGTTCTCCAGCTGTCCGGCGCCCAGCTTGGCCTTGATGCCGGTGATGACGGGCTGGAGCTGCTGCTCCGGAAGGTCGATGCCGGTGAGCTGTTCCAGGGTCTTTACCGGGTCGCTCTGGAAGTTCTTCAGCAGGGCGGGGTCCTCCTGGAACTTCTTGACGAGCTCGTCCACTTTTTCCTTGATGTCGAATTTCAGATCCATGACGCGATATCCTCCGATCAGTAAAAATGTCCCCAAGAGGGGAAAAATGCGGTGCATGGTATTTGATCCATGCACCGCACTGTAGTTGACCTGGCTTAATAGTAACGCTTGTTACGGTTCTTCCGGGCCGCCTCGGACTTCTTGCGGCGCTTGACGCTGGGGCTTTCGTAATGCTCCCTGCGGCGAACCTCCGCCAGAACGCCAGCCTTGGCACAACTGCGCTTGAAACGCTTGAGCGCGCTGTCCAGGGATTCGTTCTCCTTGACGTGGACTTCAGACATCTATTTCCCTCCCTCCGATACATCCGGTTTCATCCTGGATGCTCTCTAGGGCCAATTACATGGCTTAACAATAAGGAATTATAACCAGTTTTTTTCTGTTTGTCAAGGCAATTATGCAGAAACTTCAGGAAACTTCACTGAAACCGTTTCCGGCGGCTGGGTCCGGGGCCCTCAGAGCCTTGGCAGAGCTGCCAGACGGGCCTCCAGCTCCCGGAAGGAGCCGCGGGGATAGCCGTCTATGGGGAGCCCCTTGGGATTCTCCAGGCAGTCGGTCACCAGAAAGACCTCCATACCCGTCTCCCTGGCGGACATATCGTCCGAAGGGTTGTTGCCGGCCATGAGGCACTGGCCGCCCCGCTTCCCCATGCGCTCCAGGATGTCCCGGTAGTAGGCGGGGCTGGGCTTGCTGCGGCGGCTGTTTTCATAGGTGGTGACCCAGTCGAAGTCCGCCTGGGTGAGGCCCACCCAGCGCAGCCGGGTCTCTACCGCCACGGCGGGGAAGATGGGATTGGTAGCCAGCACAAGGGTATAGCCCTTCTCCCGCAGGGAGCGGATCAGCCCGCTCCGGTCCACGTTCTCCCGGAGCACGGTCCGCACTCCGTCGAACTCTTTGGCATAGAAGTCTCCCAGGATGCTCTCCAGCGCCAGGGCCTGGACGCCCAGCTCCCCGGTGAAGACCTCCCAGAACACCTGCCGGTTGGTCAGGGTCCCGCCATTTCCGATCATGGCGTCCACGCCCTTCCACAGAGCCTGGACCAGGGTGTCGCCATCGTACCCCATGGGGACCAGGCGGCGGACCAGGGCCTTGAAGTAGGTGTGGACAAACTCGTCCTGCTGGAAGGGGGCCAGGGTGCCGTCCAGGTCGAAGAGGATGGTATCGTACATGCGGTCATCTCCTTTTGGGGGAGTATACCAAAAAACGCCGGGAATGGCAAGGAAAAGTTTCCTTCGGCCAGGGAAATCAATTTTGCGTCTGTAGGGCGCGACGACCCCGGCGCGCCGTTGGTAAAACCTGTCATCAGCGTCGCGCCGAGCCGTCGCGCCCTACAAATGCGGCGCTATTTTCTCAAAATTGATTTCACTGTCCGCCAACGTTCCTCCTCAGGAGATGCGGAACCGGCTGATAAGGGCGTTGAGGGTGCGCGCCTGAGTGGACAGCTCCATGGAGACGGCGGCGCTCTTCTCCGCGGCGGTGGAGTTGGACTGGACCACGCTGGAGATCTCCCGGATGCCGTTCTCCACCAGGGAGATCATCTCGGCCTGCTGGACGCTGGCGGCGGAGATCTCATCCATTAGGGTCTTGATAGACTGGATGCAGCCGTCGATGTCCTCCATGGAAGCCACGGCGGAGTTGGTGGACTGGGTGCCGGTCTCGATGTCCTCGATGGAGCGGCTGATGAGGCCGCTGGTATTCTGCGCGGCCACGGCGGACTTGGAGGCCAGGGAGCGGACCTCGTCCGCCACGACGGAGAAGCCCTTGCCGGCGGTGCCCGCCCGCGCGGCCTCCACGGCGGCGTTCAGAGCCAGGATGCTGGTCTGGAAGGCGATGTCCTCGATGGCCTGGGTGATGGTGACGATCTGGGCGGAGGACTGGCTGATGTTCTTGGTGGCGGTCTTCAGCTGCTCCATCTTGGTATCCGCCTCGGCGGCGAAGCCGGTGGCTTTGTCCACCAGCTCGCTGGCGCTGCCGCAGCGCACGGTGCTGGTCTGGATCTGGGAGGTGATGGCGCTGACATTGGTTACCAGCCCCTCGATGGAGATGGCCTGCTCCATGGTGCCCTGGGACAGGGCCTGGGCCCCGGAGGATACCAAGTCCGCGCTGGAGTCCACCTGTCCGGCGACCCGGGAGATGTCCCGGATCACGTTGGTAAGGTTGGCGCGGATGGACTGCAGGCTCTCGGACAGGGCCTTGAAATCCCCGATATAGAGGGAGGCGTTCTTGGTGACGTCCACGGCCAGGTTGCCCTGGGCCATCTCGCCCAGGACGCGGCTCACGTCGTCGATGGTCTCCCGCAGGCAGCCGCAGACCCGGTGGGTGGTCCCGGCGATCATGCCGATCTCATCGGACCGGCCGTAGAAGGCCTCCAGCTCCTTGTCAACGGAGAGGTTCAGGTCCCCCAGCCGTCCGATGGCGCGCTCCACCACCATCAGCTCCCGGCCCTCCCGGCGGAGGATCAGGAGGGTGATGAGGATGACGGCGGCGGCCATCGCCGCGCACAGCGCGCCCACCAGGACCCGCACCGTGGTCACGGCTCCAAAGACTTCGGCGGCGCTGTCCCGGACCATGAAGACCCAGCCGCGCTCCTTCAAAAATTTATAGACTACCAGCTGGCTGTCGCCGTTCTCGTCTTTGTAAGAATATGTACTGGCCTGGGTGCTGCCGTCGTTCTGAATGCGCTGGATGATCTCCAGGTATCCGGCGTCGGTGGTCTTCGTGTTCAGCAGGGACTCGTCCTCGTGATAGAGGTAGACGCCGGTGTCCACATTCAAAAAGACGTACTCGCTGTCAGGCAGGCCCTGGATGTCCAGGTTGAGCAGGGCGTCCATCAGGTGGCTGGCGAAGACGCCCGCGCCCACGTAGCCGATGCAGCGCTGCCCGTCGAAGATGGGGGCGTACATGGAGAGGATCATGCTCCCGGTGCCGGGGGACTTCATGATGCCCGAGTTGGTCAGCTCCCGCCGGGCCAGGATGGTCTCCTGGAAGGTCTTCAGGGAATCCCCCTCCCGGGTGGTGATCCCGATGGCGCCCTGGGAGGTGTGGGTCAGCACGTAGGTCTCCGGCGTGGCGATGTAGAGGCCCTCGAAAATGCCCTTGACTGCGGCAAAATCCTCGGTATACTGCTGGGCCTTGGCCAGGAGGGCCGGGTCCTCCGGATGGAGCAGCAGCTCCCGGACCTCGCTGCTGAGGGCGAAGGCGGACATATATTCCTCCGCCGAGGATACGTAGTCATTGATGATGGCGGCTCTGGATTCCACGGCGTCGGTCATCTGATTGGTAATGTGGCCCTGGACCATGGCGGCGGTGTTGGTGGAAACCACGAGCCACAGGATCAGCATCCCCGCAAGGGTGATGGCGGACGTAAAGATGCCGATGCGCATGGCAAGCTTTTTGTTTGCAAGGAATTTCATAAAATCTCCCCCGTTGAAAAAAGATTTTTTGAGGACGGGCACACGGGCCCGCCCCTGTAGCCATCCATGCAGGCGGGGCTCCCCCAGGGGAGCCGGGCAAAATAATGGCAATCTATTGTACCATGCCGCCTTTTTGCTGTCTAGATTTTACAGGGGATTTTTATGCGAAAATTTCTGAAAAGTTTTGAGATATTATTTCGGAAATGAATCGTTTTTTGCGAATGTGAACAAATGAGCATCTGGCGGCGTTCCGCTTGGGAATAGAACGCCGTCCCCCTGCAAATACTGCACCCGAAAGGAAGTGACTCTATGACCACAGCCTTCTTCCGGACTCTGATCCTCTATTTTATCCTGATGGTGGGCCTGCGCCTTATGGGGAAGCGCCAGATCGGCGAGCTGGAGCCCAGCGAGCTGGTGCTGACGCTGATCATCTCCGATCTGGCTGCCGTGCCCATGCAGGATTTCGGCATTCCCCTGGTCAACGGCGTGTTCCCCATCGTGACTCTGCTGTGCGTGTCCATGCTCCTGAGTTTCGTCAGCCTGAAGTCCATCCGCTTCCGGGGCCTGATCTGCGGCTATCCCACGGTCATCATCCGGGACGGCAAGGTCCTTCAGCGGAACATGGCACGGAACCGCTTCACCGTGGACGAGCTGCTGGAGCAGCTGCGCAGCCAGGGCTACAGCGATCTGACCGCCGTCAAGTACGCCGTCCTGGAGACCAGCGGCCAGGTGTCCGTCCTGCCCTACACCAAGGACAGCCCCGTGACGCCCCAGGTCATGAACATGACCGTTCAGGACGATGTGACCCTGCCGGTGCTGGTCATCAACGACGGGCATATCATGTCGGAGAACCTCTCCGCCAGCGGCTACGACGCCGTATGGCTGGACAAGCAGCTGAAGGAGCGCTGTCTGACCTCGCCCCGGCAGGTGTTCCTCATGACCGTGGACGAGGCGGGGGCCGTGACATGCGTGGCAAAGGAGGCGAAAGCGTGAAGGCGTTCTATATCCCTGTGGGGCTCCTGGCGCTGATCCTGGGATTCTCTCTCTGGACGGGGCGCTACGTGGAGCTGCGAACCCAGCACTGGACCGCCCTGCTGGAGGAGACCGGGGAGGCCGCCCGGCAGGAGGACTGGGGGGAGGCCGCGGACCGGCTGGAGCGGGCCTATGAGGACTGGGACAGCAGCCAGACCTTTTTCCATACCATCATGGAACACGACGAGCTGGATAAGGCGGAGGACCTTTTTGCCGGGGCCTTCGCCGTGTGCCGGGAGGAGGACGGCGCGGACTTCCACACCCTGCTGGCCCAGCTCATCAACCAGCTCCGCCTGCTGGCGGAGACCCAGAACGGGGGCATCAAGAACGTGCTGTAGCCCCCTCGTCCTCCCGCCAGGTGACATACCGGCCCTCCATGGACACCAGTCCCGCCTCCCGCATTTTTTTCAGCTCTCGCATCATGGCGCTGCGGTCGGTGCTGATGTAGTCGGCCAGGGCGCTGAGGGTGAAGGGGAGGGGGAAGGTATCCGTGCCCGCCTCCAGGCGGCAGATCCGGAAATAGCACTGGAGCTTCTCCCGGATGCTCCGGCGGCTGAGGACCTCCACCCGGCGGCTGAGCCGCCGGGTCTGCTCCGTCACCAGCTGGAACATGTTCTGCACCAGGCGGCTGTGGTGGGCGCAGGCCTTCTCGCAGCGCTTCATCAGGTGGCCGTAGTCCATGAACAGCGCTTCGCTCTCGCCGGAGCTGACCACCTCCACACAGTCGCCCAGCTCCGGCGTGAAGGCCAGGGCCTCGCCGAAGACGCCTCCGGTGTCAACGCGCTCCAGGATGGTCCGTGTCCCGGCGTAGTCGTACCGGACCAGCTCCGCCTGCCCCCGCAGCAGGACGCCCACCTCGCCGCCGCCCTCGCCGTAGGTGCAGATGGTCTGGCCGGACTCGTACCGGGCCCGGCGCATACAGAAGCAGTGGATCATGGCGTCCACCTCGTTGTTGGTGATGCCGTGGAAAACGGCAAGATCGCTGTAGTCCATGCTGTGTTCCTCCCTGAACCGCCCGATATCTTGTGGGTCAAAGAAAAAGAGCGGCACAAAATATAGAAAACTTTTCTGACTTTGTTGCTGATGCAACATCCCTTTTTCTGCCTCCTATGATATACTGAACCAGCACAAAAGTAAAGACCCAATTTTATTTGGGATAAGCATTGGAGGAGATCGACCATGATGCAGGTAAACGTGACCGGCGGGAGCATCGGTCAGGAGGAGATGGACGCCTATATCGCCCGGGCCAACAGCAAGTACGCCATCGGCACCGTGCAGGCGCTGGATATCCACGTGGACGGAGACTATGTGGACCTGCGCTACCGGCTGGCGCCCCGCCCCTTCAGCCGGATACGCCGGATCACCGGCTATCTGGTGGGAGACATGAGCCACTGGAACAACGCCAAGGCGGCGGAGGAGCGGGACCGGGTGAAGCATATATGAGCCGCCCGGCCCGTTCGCCCGGAGGGGCGGCAGAGCGGAACAGCGCCGGGGGGCGGAGGGCCCTTCCGGCGCTGTCCGCTTTTCCCTGGACGAATATGGTGAAGATTTGGGTAATTCCGTCTTGCCAAAACGCCCCGTGCCGGGTATAATGGGAGTATCATGGATGTGCGGGGCGCGGATGCGGGGCCCCGTATTTGTCCGAGACGCCCTGGATTATTGAGAAAAGAGGTGTCACAGTATGTCACTGAAAGGTAAGCTGGCGGAGCTGCTGTTCCGGCAGAAGCAGGAGGAAGCGCCTCAGGAGGAGGCCACCGCCGTCCAGACGCCGGAGGCGGAGCCTGCTCAAGCGCCGGAAGCGGCGGGGGAGATCGACCTCACCGAGCTGGAGCTGCCATCGGAGCACCCTCTTTACCGGCTGTACCATTTGCGCCGTCAGGAGTCGGGCTATCTGCCCACGCCCCGCCTCTGTCTGGATGAGGACGGCATCCTGCCCAAGAAGGTGGTGCAGGTCGAGCGGGAGCGGCTGAAGACCCTGTTGATGGCCAAGAGTTCTGCCCGCCTGCGGCAGACCAAGCCCAAGAACAAAGCGAAGAAGAACGCCAAGAAGAAGGACGAGGATAAAGAGGAGGGGGCAAAGGAGAGCCCGGAAGAGGAGGACCAGCTGATCCTGGACGCCCAGCCCTGTTTTTTCTTCTCGGCGGATAAGCTCTACGCCTGGGGCATCGTGTTCCCGCCGGTGGGCTATGGGGAGGAGGTCACCAAGGAGATGCTCTACCGGTCCATGGCGGAGAACGGGATTCTCTACGGCGTGAACACCCATCGGATCGAACGGCTGCCCATGGAGCGGGAAAAGTACTTTACCCTCTTCCTGGCCGCCGTGGGAAAGCCCGCCTTTGACGGGACCAACGGCAACATCGTGGACAACTTCCCGCGAGAGCCGGTCCGCGTTCTGGAGGTGGATGAGTTCGACCGGGTGGACTACACCGCCCTGAACCTGATCCACAACGTGAAGCAGGGCCAGGAGATCTGCCGGCTCATCAAGCCCACCGAGGGCGAACCGGGCCGGACGGTGCTGGACACCGAGATCCCCGCCAAGAGCGGCAAGTCCGTGCCCCTTCCCAAGGGTCGGAATACGGAGATCAGCGAGGACGGCACCCTGCTGGTGGCCTCCATCGCGGGGGACGTGGAATTCACCGGGCGCAGCTTCCAGGTGAAGCCCGTGCTGGAGATCCCGGGCAACGTGGACTTTTCCACGGGGAACATCAACTTCCTGGGAGATATCAACATCCGCGGCGATGTCCTCAGCGGCTTTACCGTCCGCGCCATGGGCAACATCCAGGTGGCCGGCGTGGTGGAGGCCGGCAGCACCGTGGAGGCCGGCGGGGACCTGATCGTGGTCAAGGGCATCCTGGGGGACGGGTCCACCGTCATCCGGGCCCAGCGGAGCATCTTCTCCAAGTACATCGAAAATTCTACCATATACGTCCGGGAGAACCTCCAGACGGACTGCATCGTCAACAGCCAGATATACAGCGACGGGGAGGTCCTTGTGCTCTCGGGCCGGGGAACCATCATCGGCGGCCGCATCTGGGCGGCCAAGCGGATCAACGCCCTTGTCGTGGGGGCCCGCTCGGAGTGCAGGACCTCTGTGCAGCTGGGGGGACTGCCCTGCACCAACTTTGAGTACGAGCTCGTCCAGCGGGAGCTGCGCCTCTTGGAGATGGAGCTGGAGAAGCTGGAGTGCCAGCTGGACAGCACCGGGAAGTCCAGCCTTCTGGACAAGACCCGGATGAAGCTCTCGCTGGCCGAGCTGAAGCTCAAGCAGCTGGAAAGCGAGCTGGCGGATCTCCGCGTCGAGGCGGAGGAGCAGAACACCGGGCGGCTGGAGTGCGGCGTGGCCTATCCAGGGACGGAGATCAGCTTTGGAGAAGAGACGCTGCGCCTGCGCCATGAGCGCCGCAAGTGCGCCGCCTCCCTGGTGAAGGGCGAGATCGTAGTGACATAGGTCCTGCGGTCCGCCGGGGAGGAGCCATTTTATGATCAATATCATATCGCGGGAACGGCTGACGGAAATATTTGACGGGGTCATCCGCGAGATCACCCGCCAGGTGGTGGGAGTCAACCTCTCTCCCGGTGAGCTTTCATCGGCGGGGGAGCGCTATACGGTGTATATCAAGTTCGACGATCATCTGGGGACCGGGCTGTCCTTCTGCGCGGAGCGCGCGGTGTTCATCCGGGTAGCCCAGTGCATGATCATGGAGGAGGATATCTCTTCCGAGGACATGGAGGCGGTGGCCCAGGAATATCTCAACATCCTGTGCGGACACATCGCCGCCCGGCTGTTCCCGGATACGAAGACGCCGGTCCGGTTCAGCGTCCCCGCCTTTTACCCCGGCCGGTACGTGCCGGAGGGATATGTGGAGCATATCGTCCTGACGTATACCAGCGATCAACAGGAAAGCGCGCAGCTGATCCACTGTGTGCCTGCGGAAGGGGCGTACGGCGCGGCTGCGTGGAAACAAACCAAAGGAGTGGACTGATTGATGAAGAAACGGGTTATGGTAGTAGACGATTCCCGTGTCATGGAGCTGCAGATCTGCAAGCTCCTGGAGGGGTCTAAATTCGAGGTGGTCGCCTACTGCGAGAACGGTGAGGAAGCGATCTCCCGCTATGAGGAGATCCAGCCGGACATCGTGACCATGGATATTATTATGCCCGGCATCGACGGCCTGGAGGCCGCGCAGGTGCTTCTGGAGGAGCACCCCGACGCGCGGATCGTTATCGTGTCATCCCTGATCTGTGAGGAGACTATCCAGGATGCCGAAGCTATCGGCGCGAAGACCTTCCTCTACAAGCCTGTCCAGAAGGAGGGCCTGCTCAAGGCTCTGGAGAAGGCGATGATGTAAGAGCCTGTATTCACAGGCGTTGAACGCGGGCTTTTTACTGCCCGCCTCTACCGGTCGGCCGCCCCTCAGTTGAGGGGCGGTCGTTCTGTCTTGCCTTGTGGTTCCGTATCTTGTACTGCCCATGCAATCTTTGTCGCAGTCCGCATGTTCGCCGGATCCTGCGCATATACATGGAGCATATCGGGATAGGGAGTGTTGGGCTTGAAGGGAAACATCGAGGAGCGGGCTTGCGAGCTGGCCGCCTATATTATTGAGAACCGAACCACCGTGCGGGAAGCCGCCAGACGGTTTGGCATCAGCAAGAGCACCGTACATATGGATGGGGTAAAATAGAACGGTTAATATGGATCGTCAAGTAGAGCAGTAAGGCCAGCACCTGATTGTGGGTGCTGGCCTTGTTATGCTATTTCCTATCATTCTAAATCGTCTCGATCAAGCAATCAAGTATAGCCTCAATCTTATGCTGCTTCTCCAAGTCCAGCCCTCCCAGCTTCTCCGCCAGAGGTGTCCATCGAATGGGAGTATCCACCGTAACATAGGCTGACAGGATGGCATCAGCTCCGGTTCCAAGGGCGTTGCAGATGTCAATCAAGGTAGGCAGGGCTGGCATCAGTAACCCACGTTCAATCCGTGAGATCGAGTTAGAGGCCACATCCGTTATCTCCGCAAGCTGCTCCTGGGTCATGCCTCTCTCCTTGCGTATGCGCTGTATAGCCTGTCCACCCTGCTTGAAGTTCACCGCTATCCCTCCTACGTCGATGTTTCACCCATATTATGAGCGAACTAGACGTGTTAATTCCAGAACGCTATGGACAAAACTCGACGCATAGAGTATAATTAGGTGTAACTCTTTGCGGAGGTGTTCCCCTATGCTGGATAGCTGCTGTGCCTTCACAGGTCATCGGCCACACAAGCTCCCATGGCGGTACAATGAAGCTGATAGCCACTGCTTGGCCCTGAAATCGGTGTTAGCGGGGCAGATCACACAGCTAGTCGATGCCGGGGTGACAGACTTCTACAGTGGTGGAGCTGATGGGGTAGACTGCTGGGCCTCGTTGATCGTCCTGGAGCTGAAGAAAAAGAATCCTGTACTGAAGCTCCACCTTATCCTGCCTCATGAGGGACAGGCTGACAGGTGGAATGATTCAGCACAGGACAGGTATCATTCAATCTTGGAGAAGGCTGACTCCGTAGAGTATGTGAGCCGTGAGTATTACGATGGCTGTATGCTCGACCGGAACCATCGGCTGGTGGAGGCTGCTGGGGTGCTGCTAGCGGTCTACAACGGCGAACGGCGTGGTGGTACTGCGGCAACCGTCCGATACGCTCGGAAGCTAGGTAGAGGAATCATCATCCTTAACCCGATCACGTTTGAAGTCACCGAGGATCAAGTCGGATGAGCGGTAGTTGCAGCTATATATTCTTATCCCGGTGGCATAGGGATGATACCGCAGCTCAGTGGAATCAGCTTGCTCTAAGAGCGGATATTCGATTTTGGAAACACAGCAGGAACCTTTTAACGACCCTTCAAAAGCACCTTTTGACGACTGGATTTTAGGCATCGGACAATGATAAACTATGAACAGTATACTCTTGCCGGGAAAGGAGGATGGGACTTTGATTGACATTGATCTGGATAACCTCAATGAAGAAGATGTCTATAACGCCTTTGGTGTTGACGGCAATGAGGGCGAGGCTCTGAACGACATATACCTGGAACTCTATGAGCTGATCGGTCGCGATGGTATGCTCAAGCTGTTCAAGTATTTCCGTGGTGACAAGATCGACTGTCCCATGCGGCTGTACCGTCCAGAGTTTATCGCTGACTTAGCCAAGCAGACCACAGACCGACGGGAACGTGCCAAGATTGCGAGAGCTGCCGGGTACACGGTGAAGTTCATAGAAGGTATGCTGCGGAAGCGTCGGGATGAAGAGGAACCCGAATGAAGTACACACAACAAAGAGTAGGAGGAAAATAGAAATGTTCTGTCACAAGTGCGGAGCGCAGATAGCCGAGGGAGCTGTCTTCTGCCATAAATGCGGTACGAAGGCGGTCTATGGGGGGGATGCTGCCCAACCCGCCGAGCAAGCTACTGTCAGCGCAGCACCGGTAGCGGCTGCTGCAATGCGCTCTACCAACGCAATGACCAATCAGGATAACTTCAAGGCGTTTGTAAACAGCCACATTCAGGCGACCACTCAATTTCAGTCGGTAGATGATCTTATCAACAATAGTAAGCCTACGACATTCGTATGGTTTTGGCTTGGCGCTCTTTCGTTGCTGGGGCTGATATTGGGTGCTATAAACCTTGGTGGCATGGTCGGAGCACTGATGGGTTTATTGCTTATGGGTGGCTTTATCGGATATGCTGTTGTGTTTATCGTAAGCGGGGTAATCAGGAAGCAGTATCGAGATAAGTTCTATGGAGAGTTTGAGCAGGAGATCAATATCGAGGATTTCCTTGTATTCTTGGATGGACATTTGAAAACGCTGTCACCTTATTTTCATGAATGCGGTTACTTGGATCAACGCGGAGGCTTGCTGACTAGTATTAGCAATGCAGTGGCTGATGTGTTCAAAGAGGTTACTTTGTGCTGTGTATGTGGGCCGAAGAAAAAGAGTTTGGCAACTATTTCTATCAGACCTCATGTAAAAAATCCCGATTCCGGAAGAAAGCAATATATTGTCGGCGCAGTCTATCGTGGATTTTTAATTGACGGCCGCGCTGCCGGCTTTCTCGGACATGCCTGCTTAATCAGGACAGCACCTGTATTGCAAGCGGCTATGAAGTATTATCTGAAACATTATAAAAATAACTGAGAGGAGAGGCGAGATGTTTTGTCCTAAATGTGGTACTAAAGCACTAGATGGCGCAGAGTTCTGCCAGAAGTGCGGCGCAAAGTTGATTTTAGATTCGGATGGTGTTCAACCATCTGCGGGTATTCCCACATACGTTGCTGAACCGCAGCAGACCAGTGTAGCGGAAAGGCCGATTACGGAGAATACTCAACACATTCAGCCCAATAATCCTCCCAAAGGAAACAGCAGTCTGCATAAAGCCGCAATCGTTGGCCGTGTCCTCATGTGGGGCTGCGGGATACTGATGCTGCTGCCTCTCCCCATTCCCCCGGCTATCCTTGGTGCCGGAGCGGCAATTGGAATCATCTTGTCGATTCTCGGAGCCGAACGTCCCTTGGGCCTGTCCAAGATCATGGAATTGGTATCTGCTGTGATCGTGTTAGTGCTGGCTGTGATGGTTACTCTGTCATCTGGAGGGCGAGGCGATAAATATGTTCAACTGGTCAGAGACGGTACACTTGAGGCATACCCTCAAATGACCGTGGGTGAGGCATTCGATGGTTTCCTGAGTGATCCTAAATGGGAGTCGGGCTTGTCAGATGACAATGTTCGATTCGTCAATGTTAAAGGTGGGGCGCTCTATTTTGGTGAAGAAGCAGAGCTTGCAGTACAGTTTATCATTGTAGATGAGAAGGAAGGCTCATTCCAGTACAACGCCTGTGAAGTTGACGGTACTCCGCAAAACAATCTTGTCTTCTGGGGCCTCCTTGAAACCATCTATGGTGATCCTTCATCAAAGGGATTGGATTCCCAGGACGAGCCTGACTTCATATCGAACAAGATAACGATTGATGAAACACAGTCCTATGATAACGAGTATGGGAATATTGAAGTGACGCTAAACTACGCTGCTTTTACAGACAAACTCGACAATACATTGCTGGGAGGCTATATCTACCCTGACGAGGGCAATGTTTTCCTGTGGGCCGATGTTACAGTGAAGAACATTGGTACGGAGAATGGTTATTTGTCAGCTTCAAGCAGGGTTGTTTACGATGGTACATACGAGTTCCAAAGCGATAGCACTGTTGGTGATCTTTTGGGAAGCATTGCCCCTTTAACTGCACCTACAGAGGGAGCGATCATATTTGAAGTTCCAATCATTGTAATGGAGTCGGATAGCTCACTTGTATTCAATATCGATAGCGGTGAGGTCGTGCTTTCCTATGTTATCAGACCTGGGAATGGCACAAGTGGAGACAACATCCCCTCTGCATTACCCGAAGGAAGTATAGCCAACGATCTGACCTTTAGAGGAACTTCCCTCACGGAGTGGATCGGCGGTCCGGCGGACACTGCATATGACACTTTCGGCTGGCCTGACTATGGTACTATAATAGATGATAGCCTATATAACGGCGGTGAGTACTTTGGATATAATATAGGGGTTGATAGTGGTATTTCATTCATAATCGACTATCAAACCGATAGAATTGGTTGGATCACAGGAGTTGCCGAAGCGTTTGAAGTCAATGGCACTACGCTAGATATAACCCGTGCAGAGCTGATTGACCTGCTCGGTACGCCTGAAAGTGAAGAGACGGTATCTGATGAACTGGAAGGAACCGAATACTATGCTATGCGATATGTCATTAACGGGCTTCCTGTTGAAATTACGCTACCTGACGCAAATAGCATTGCGACTTCCATAATGATTTCACAGTAGAGTCTTTGGTATCTCGAATTACTGGAGGTCGGCTCCAAAAAATACATCGTCCCGCAGAGCAAGGCCCTTCTGGAGATGGCCCGAGATCAGCTCATGACCTGTCACAAAGCTATCATGGCTGTGAAGATCACGAGTCCCAATGACCGCCCGCTGCTGGACATTAAGTATCCCAAAGGGTACGAAGGGTGATCTGTCGGGTTTCAAGAGGGTAGCTTCGGCTACCCTCTTGTCATTTGTATACAATATGAATTGGGAGGTATTGACCTTGAAACTGAATGATTTGTTCCACCAGATAAAGCCCCCTTGCGATAAGTGTCCCTACAAGCTGGGGCTGGTGCAGACTTTGACGAATCCCTGCCCTCAGTGCAAGGAGAACGGCTACCAGACATTTGAAAGACTCCAGCAACAAGCGTCAGGAGACTACCCGACCTCTGGAGAAGAACACGAATAGGATGATACTCACAAGGACACCTGTAGTGGGTGTCCTTGTTTTCATCGCATCATGCCTTGCGTTAGCGATATATTCTACCTGTAGCACAATAAGAAATGGAGTGATCTATTTGTCCAAAAAGAAGATTCTCAAAGCAATCCTGCTCGCCCTCTCTGTCCTGCTGACGGCATCACAGAACGCCGAGAGAAAGGAGGAACCCGTCAAGTTCGATGATGACCCTGAGACGTACCCGGAGTAGAGGGCTTCCCGTGTGGGAGGCCCTCTATTTCTCTGTCCGGCATGGGCTGAGTGCAGCCCACTAAATCAAATCTATCTTTGGAGGTACGATTATGCCCGCTAATGTTGAAACCATGTTCTACGTCCGTGAAAAGCCCTGGCATGGCCTGGGTACGGAAGTCCAGGAGGCTCCCACCTCCGCTGATGCCCTGATCTACGCTGGTCTGGATTGGGAGGTCATTCAGAAGAACGTCTACACCGAGAATGGCTCCCTGATCTCCGGCTACAAGGTCAATCTCCGCAGCACCGACAGCGCCGCCCTGGGCATCGTGAGCGACCGCTACAAGGTGGTGCAGAACGAGGACGCTTTCCAGTTTACCGATGATCTGCTGGGGGCTGGTGTGACCTATGAGACTGCCGGGGCTTTGCAGGGAGGCCGCAAAGTCTGGATGCTGGCTCGGATGCCCAACCGCTACATCATCGCCGGGGACGAGATCGCGCCCTATCTGGTGGTGATGAACTCCCACGATGGCAGCAGCGGCATCAAGGTCGCCATGACACCCATCCGTGTTGTCTGCCAGAACACCCTCAACTTGGCTTTGGACAGTGCCAAGCGCATCTGGACCACCAAGCACACCGAGAACGTCATGCTCCGTGTCCATGAGGCCGAGGAAACCTTGGGCCTTGCCGAGAGGTACATGAGTGAGCTGGGCCGTGGCATTGATACCCTGTCCAGAATCAGGCTGACCGATAAGAAGGTCATGGACTTCATGAATGAGTTCTTCCCCGTCACCCTGGATATGCCCGATGTGCAGCGCAAGAACAATCTTCGTCTGCTGGAGGACATGAAGCGGCGGTATTGGGATGCTCCCGACCTGTCTAACGTGGGGAAGAACGGCTATCGGTTCGTCAACGCTATCAGCGACTTTGCTACCCATGCTGACCCCATCCGCAAGACCAAGAACTACAACGAGAACCTGTTCCTGCGCACCGTCGAGGGCAACCCCATGATCGACAAGGCGTACAAGCTGGCACTGGCGGCGGCGTGATGTTCAATGGCAAATAGGGAGCGCATGGCTGTATAGCTGTGCGCTCCTTATTCTATTTCAATGAAAGTGAGGTTATCATATGCCTGCAAAAGTATTGGTATCCACCGAGAATATGCCCTATGAAGAATGGCTGGAGTATCGGAAGCAGGGTATCGGCGGTTCTGACGCTTCTGTAGTCTGCGGTATCAACCGCTACAAGTCCCCTGTGGAGCTGTGGATGGATAAGACAGGTCAGCTCCCGCCCCAGGAGGCCGGGGAAGCTGCCTACTGGGGGACGCAGCTTGAACCCTTCGTTCGGGCCGAGTTCTCCAAGCGCACCGGGATCGAGGTGATCCACACCATGCAGCTGCTCCAGAGCGAGGAACACCCCTTCATGCTGGCGAATCTGGACGGAACCTGTGAAGTCCCGGACGTTGGGACTTGTATCTTCGAGGCCAAGACTGCCTCCGCATACAAGGCTGGGGAGTGGGAGGACACCATCCCCGACGAGTATATGCTTCAGGTACAGCACTACATGGCCGTCACTGGCTATGCCGGAACCTACATCGCCGTCCTGATCGGCGGCAACACGTTCAAATGGCGGTTTGTGGAGCGTGACGAGGAATTGATTTCTATGCTCATTGAGCTGGAAGCGGCGTTCTGGAACCATGTGCAGGACGGTACGCCCCCGCCGCTGGATGGCTCCGCTGCATCGGCCAAGTTTCTTGCGGAGCGGTTCCATGACAGCATCCCCAAGTCCCACATCACCTTGCCTGACACCGCCGCTGATCTGCTCTCCCAGTACGATGAAGCCTGTGAGGAATTGGAGATCGTTACCGAGCGGAAGCAGAAGGCCGAGAATCTTCTGAAGGAGATGATGGGCGAGAATGAGGTTGGGACTATTGGTGATCGGATTGTCACCTGGAAAAGCGTGTCCCAGGAGCGGCTTGACAGCAAGACCTTGAAGGCCGAGCATCCCGCCCTCTGCAAGAAGTACACCAGCAAGTCATCCTACCGCCGCTTCACCATCAAAGCGGCAAGCTAAATGGAGGTTCATCATGGATAATACGAAATTGAAAGGCCGTATGAGCGGCAAGGTGCAGGAGTTGCAGCAGCCCGCTGGAAATCAGGCTATCGCCGTTACCGCTGCGCCGGAAACTTCTCTGGCCCCGGTAGATTCTGCCTATCTGGCCCTGACCAACAACGCCCTTGACATCATCCGTGCCAACTTGAAGAGCCAGCCGTTGACGCTGGATCTCTTCGACATCGTGAAGTCGCCCTCCGGCGGCTCCACCGTGTTTGAGGTTCCGGGGTTGGCGGGGAACGAGGCCGCAATGGAGCTGTCTGGTATCATTCTGGACTACACCACGCCCAGGGCATATTGGGATACGCCCGATCCGGTGGAGGGTACGCCGCCTGTCTGCATGAGCCAGAACAGCATTATCTCCCACGATGGGAAAGCCTGCGCGCACTGTCCCTACAATGACTTCGGTTCCAAGGACGGGGACAGCAACGCCAAGGCGTGTAAAGAATCCGTGCTCCTGTTCCTTCTGCGGCCCAACAGCATTATTCCTCTGCTGGTGCGTGTCCCCGTGACTAGCAAAGGACGGTTCCTGAAATACTCCACTCGGCTGTTGAGTACCCTGACGCCGATCAGCAGCGTGGTCACAAAGATCACCTTGGAGAAAGCCACCAGCAAGCAGGGTAAGCCCTACGCCCTGTTCAACTTCCAGACGGTCAGCACTCTCAGCCCGGAGGAAGCGGCCCAGGCAAAGGCGTTCGGGCAGCAGTTCATGGAGATCGTGAACGCTGCTCAGATGGTGCCGGAGCTGGCCCAGGCCAGCTAAGATACGCCATGATGGCCCGGTGTCCCTGCCTTGCGGTAGGGATGCCGGGTCATATGCTTTTCAGAAAGGGGAAAGAAAACGAACATGAAGATTGGCGATTCAGTCTATACGCCTCGCTTCTGCACAGTTCGGATCAAAGCTATCTTTGAGAACGAGGCGGAGGCCCGTGCTGCCGGGTACTGCGAACCGACCTACTACAAGGGCGATCACATCATCCTGGGGAAATCCCTGGATATGTACCACATGGAGTTCGCCGCTGTTCCCAAAGGAGCGTGCCATGAGTAGAAAACGCAAGAAAGCTCATAACAGGTCCGTATCCAGGAAGTTCTGTGATCCTGGCGTCTGTGACTGCTGTCAGTACATCGGCGAGGGTGACTTCCTGTGTGATAAGCACATGGAGATCGTAGTCTCTGACTGGGAGCCAACCGCAAACTACCTGATGTGTCAGGGCCGGAACACAGCCATTGGAGGTGATGCGGATGGAAAAGAAACTTAAAATCCAGCGTGTCAGCTCGGGGATTCTTGGACAGGTCATAGAGCACCGTACTCCCTGCGGCCTCTTTCTGACGAAGGAAGGCCGTAAGTGGGTGGCGGTAGACAACACCACAGGAGACGCATGGACGGAGGAATTTTCCCGGAAGCGTCAGGCTGTCCGTTGGCTGCGGGGTAAGTTTGAGATATAGAAGGAAGGTGTTGCTATGCGTGTTTTAGTAGTTGAACCTGAGCGCAGGCCGGAAGTGAAGGAGATCGACGATTCCCTTAAAGAGATGCAGGGTATCGTAGGCGGCTATATTCAGTCCATCTACCCCTTCGAGGAACCTGTTGCTCTGGTCTGCAATGACGAAGGAAAGCTGATGGATCTTCCGGCGAACCGTGGGCTGCGGGATGAGAACGGCCAGATATACGATATTGTATTTGGGACCTTCTTCCTGTGTGGTGCTCCCGCCGACAGTGACCACTTTACAAGCCTAACCCCGGAGCAGATCGAGCAGTACCGAAAGATGTTCTACACCCCTGAGATGTTCTGGGGCATGGATGGCCGTATCGTTTGCCTGCCGCTGGAAGTTGATTGAGAGGTGGGAACATGAATCCTGATAACCCTTTCATCGCGAAGTCCATAGCGGTCACTGGAAAGCTGGAGAACTACACCCGTGCTGCTATCAAGGCCCGACTGCTGGAGCTGGGGGCCAAGCCTGTATCCAAGGTAAGCAAGAGGACTGACTACCTGATCCTGGGAACGAGGCCCGGCAATAAGCTGGTCAAGGCTCTGGCCCTGGGAATCACCGTCCTGTCTGAGCAGGAATTTGAGCGTATGAACAGTTAGCGGAGCGGCAGGGTGGATTGCCCCGCTGCTTCTTTATAGGAGGTCATCCAGATATGAGGGACATATCTGAGAAACGTGCTGTCGAGCTGAGGTGGCCCGAGGTCAGCGGCATTGTAGCAGAAGAAATCAAGGAAGTCCTGGGGCTTCAAGTCCAGTGCAGGGTCAATGTGGTAGACGGCTCATTTTGGGATGTGACATTTATAAACTGCCGTCTCCCCCTTCCGAAGCTCTGCCAGCTCTTGCAGGCTACACAGGCCGCACCGGAGGACTGGGAAGATGCTCTGCCTGATGAGGGCGGTGTAGATGTTGGCGGCATTGGAATCGTACTGGCTGAGAAATTGATCTCCCGGCACCTGAAACTCACCTGGGAACACCACCTGATTACTGCGGACAGTCTATGGCTGGTCGGGGTGACAGATATACCCTAAGCTATCAATCAAACCACTATGAAGGAGTTGAGAAGAATGAGGGCTTTGCGGCCTATGACACAGGAAGAAAGGGACTTCGCCGAGCAGCACCACAATCTGGTGATTGACTTTCTCCGCTACAGGCGTCTCCCGATGGACGAGTTCTATGATGTCGTGATCTTCGGCTATCTCTCCGCTGTGCAGCAGTACATTCGCACCCCCCCGGCAGGAGTGAACTTCAAAGCTATGGCGTTCCGGGCCATGAAGGACGCCGTTCTCCGGGAGGGTGAATATCATTCCCGTGCCAAGCGTTGCGGCGTTACCGTAGGGCTGGATGATGTTGAACTTACAGACCCCAGGCAGGATACCGAGCGGCGGGTTGAGGGCAAGGCCCTTCT